>LNFM01003657.1_pt1 | contig 29844 bp, 30 predicted proteins | sample 596031 | NCBI WGS metagenome assembly LNFM01 (sample SAMN04254537, study PRJNA301005) | activated carbon metagenome | isolation source: dual media filters at the Ann Arbor, Michigan drinking water treatment plant | place: USA: Ann Arbor
TCGGCGTCAGGCCCAATCGCAGGACGACGAGGCGCTTCGAGGGAATGATCGCCATGGTCTGGCCGTCATGTCCCACGGCCCAGAAGATGTCGGCAGGCAGACCGAAATCCGCCTCGGGTTTCGGTCCGTCGGGCCCCTTCAGCCAGAGCTGCCCCTTGCCGTAGACGCCGTTCGAGGCGGGCGCCGGCTCGCGCATCCATGCCACGAATCCCGGCGGCAGGATCCTTACGCCCTCCCACGTGCCATCCTGCATCAGGAACAGCCCGAAACGAGCCCAGTCGCGTGCCGTGGCGTAGAGATAGGACGAGCCGACGAAGGTGCCGGAGGCGTCCGTCTCCATCACCGCGCTGGCCATGCCGAGTGGCCGAAACAGTGTCCTGTTGGGCCAGTCGACTGCCGCCTTGGCGTCGCCGACAGCGTCCTGCCAAAGTCGCGACAGCAGCACCGCCGAGCCGCTCGAGTAGTTGAAGACGGCGCCTATTTCGGCCTCGAGTGACTTTGCCGCGGAAAACGCTGACATGTCCGGCTCGAGATAGAGCATGCGCGTCACATCGCTGACATCGCCGTAGCCCTCGTTGAACGCGAGACTGCTCGACATGGACGTCAGGTCGCGGATCGCGATCCCTGCCCTTTCGTCCGCCTTCCATAGGTCGAACAGGTTCTTCCCGTCGAGCGACAGCCGGCCGGCTTCGATCGCTGTCCCGAGCAGTGCGGTGTTGACCGTCTTGGTCATCGACCAGCCCAGCAACGGCGTTTCCGCCGAGAAACCATCTGCGTAGCGCTCGCCTTCGATGCGGCCGTTGCGGACCACCACCACCGCGCGCATGCCGGGACCGGTCAGCGCCTCATTGTCGAGAATCTTTGCAATCTCCGGATTGATCGAGGGTTCGGTGGCGCTCCCTTGTGGCCAGAGCGCGTCGGCAGGCGGTGCTGGCCACGCTACCGGTGTCGGCAGCGGCCCGACGGGCTCGGCCACCCGGCCGTCGGGCAACACCGTGCATCCCAACCCGTCGCGTGCCACCGCCTGTTCCGTGCCGAACAGGCCGAGGAGCGCCGCGGTGATGCGCTTGGCTTCGGTGTCGACGCTGATTCTCATCAACCTGAGAAGTGGATGTCCTGGCGCCTGGACGTCATCGCCCAAGACTTCCTGCGGGTCACGCCCGGCGATGAAGACGTTTGAGCACACGATCTTGGCCGAATAACTTGCACCCACACGGATCAGTTCGGGCGGGGCGACGAACAGCCAGGTCGCAAGGCCGATAATCGCCACGGCCAGAAGGCCGAAGAGCCACTTCACCAGTCTGACCACGATCCGCATTCTCGTCCCGCTCTTAGCCAAGCCATCGACTGGGCACCATTGCTCACGCAAATTTGAACCATGTCGAGCGCCGTCAATCGAATATCAACCATGTTCGACCATCAGGTGACATTGGGCTAGACGACATCCTGATGTAACCGGGCCGATCGGCAACGCAAAATCTTGAGGACAGGCAGATTCTGGCATCGAGCAATTCAGGCGGATCGTTGACAGCATGCCTGACGCGGGTTCTCGCGCCGGCTCTGCTGGCCGTTTTCCTGTCGGCCTGCGTCTCCATGGACGACATGAGCGAAATTGAGCCGAGTTCAGCCTCAGCCCCCTCGCCGTCTGCATCCTTTGCCGCTGTAGCGGTTGTCAGGCCACGCTTTGGCGACAACGACCCGCATGAGTGGACCGGCCGCAACCCGTTCGGCTACGACGTGCATGGCGTCGACGTGTCGAAGTACCAGACCTCCATCGACTGGGAGACGGCAAAGGCCAGCGGCGTGTCCTTCGCCTTCATCAAGGCGACCGAAGGCGGCGACCGCGTCGACCCCTATTTTGAAGAGCACTGGCGCGGCACGAAGGCTGCCGGCATTCCACGCGCAGCCTATCACTTCTATTACTTCTGCCGTCCTGCTGCCGAGCAGGCGGCCTGGTTCATTCGCAACGTGCCGAAGGAGCGCCGCGCGATGCCTCCGGTGCTCGACATGGAATGGAACCCGCAGTCGCCGAGCTGCAAGACACGGCCCGACCCCGAGACGGTGCGCAGCGAGATGCGCATCTTCCTTCTGGCCATTGAGAGGCACTACGGGAAGAGGCCGATCATCTACACATCGATCGACTTTTTCGATGACAACCAGCTCGCCTCCTTCACCGGCTACCCCTACTGGCTGCGTTCGGTGGCGGACCATCCCGCGGACCGCTACGGCCCCCACCCCTTCACTTTCTGGCAGTATACCGGCACGGGTGCCGTGCCGGGCATCAAGGGCAATGCCGACATCAATGTCTTCAACGGCTCGCTATCTGCATGGAACAAGTGGATCCGGGCCAACACGCGTTGACCGCCGTTTCTGGTCCGATTTTTTGCAACCCCGGAGGGATGTGATAGTTGAGACCCGCGCTGATCCGCCCCCGTGGGCGCATTGGCGCCACGCGAACGGAAGCAAAACGGCAACCGGAGAAGCCGATGACGCTGCGAGCACTTCTGATGGCAACCTGTGCGGCTGCCCTGTCCTGCACCGCCGCGCTGGCCCAGCCCTGCGGCACCGACTTTGACGAGTGGAAGGCCGCGGTACGCGCCGAGGCAGTGGCAGCTGGCGTCGGCGCGGCCGGCCTTGCCGCGCTGGACAGGGCCGACATCGACACGCGCGTATTGCAGCGCGACCGCGCGCAGGGCGTGTTCACTCAGACCTTCATCGAGTTTTCAGGCCGCATGATCTCAGGCCACCGCCTCAAGCAGGGCGAAGTGAACCTGCGCACACACGCCGACGCATTTGCCCGGGCCAAGCTCGAATACGGCGTGCCTGGACCGGTCATCGCCGCGTTCTGGGCGCTGGAGACCGATTTCGGTGCCGTGCAGGGCGATTTCCTGACGCTCAATGCCTTGGTGACCCTCGCGCATGACTGCAGGCGACCGGAGCTGTTCCGACCGCAGCTTGTGCCACTCCTGACGCTGATCGACCGCGGCATCCTGCCCGCCGACGTCAAGGGCGCCTGGGCCGGCGAGATCGGTCAGACCCAGATCCTGCCGACCGACTACCTTACCAATGGCGTCGACGGCGACGGCGACGGCATCGTCGATCTGCGCGGCAGCGCACCCGACGTCATCCTGACCACGGCCAAGAAGATCCTGTCGCGTGGCTGGAAGCGCGACCAGCCCTGGCTGCAGGAGGTCCGTGTGCCGGAGGAGATGGACTGGTCGCAGACGGGCCGTACCAACAAGCTGCCCATCGCGCAGCTGAGCGCCTGGGGCATCACCAACCGCGACGGCTCGGCGCTGCAGGACAACAGGCTGATGGCCGCCATCGTGCTGCCGATGGGCCACAAGGGGCCCGCCTTCATCTCCTATGACAATTACGACATCTATCTCCACTGGAACCAGTCGATCACCTACACGCTGACGGCTGCCGTCCTCGCTACCCAGCTCGCAGGCGACCCCCCCTATGATCTGCGGCAGCCCGAAGAAGGCCTGGTCGGCGACCAGATGAAACTCCTGCAGGAAAAGCTCGTTGCCAAGGGCTACGACGTCGGCGGCATCGACGGCATACTCGGCACCAACACCCGCGAAGCGGTGCGCCAGGAGCAGATCAAGGCCGGCCTGCCGGTCGATGGCTGGCCGACGCCCGAGCTGCTGGCGCGGCTGTAGCCGCTCGTCCGCCTGTGTCGCAGCATGGCGCTGTGCGTCCGTTACCGCGACAGCGGCGTCCAGATCACATCGTCGACGGACCGAGCACCTGTCGCGAGCATGACCAGCCGGTCGAAACCGAGCGCCACGCCGCTTGCCTCGGGCATGATCGCGAGTGCGGCAAGGAAATCCTCGTCGAGCGGGTAGCGCTCCCCATAGACGCGCTCCTTCTCGTTCATCTCGGCCACGAAGCGTCGCCGTTGCTCAGCCGCATCCGTCAGTTCGCCAAAACCATTGGCGAGTTCGACCCCACAGCAATAAAGCTCGAAGCGTTCCGCCACGCGCGGATCGCGCGCGGTCTTGCGGGCGAGCGCTGCCTCCGCCGTCGGATACTCGCACAGCAGCGTCGCCCGGCCGATGCCGAGATTGGGCTCGACCTTTTCCACCATCACCCGGCTGAACAGGTCGGCCCAGTTGTCGTCCGGGGCGGTGCGCATGCCAGCAGCTGCGATGGCCGAATGCAGAGCCTCCCGGTCGGTCGCGCCGTCCGCATCCACGGTCGACAGGAGGTCGATGCCGGCAAACCGCGAGAAGGCATCGGCCACCGTCAGCCGTTCCGGCTCGGCAAAGGGATCGGCCTCCCGGCCGCGGTAGGAAAAGCGTCTGGTCCCCGCCTTCTCCGCAGCCAACGCCATCAGCCGCGCGCAATCGTCGAAGAGGATCTCGTAGGGCTCGCGCGCACGATACCATTCCAGCATCGTGAACTCGGGACTGTGCAGCGAGCCGCGCTCGCGGTTGCGATAGACCGCGCCGAAACTGAAGATGCGCTCCTCGCCGGCGGCAAGCAGCTTCTTGCAGGCGAATTCCGGAGATGTGTGGAGATAGAGAGGCCGCCGGGCTCCGTCCGGGCCGATCGCCTCGGTGGCGAAGGCCGACAGATGCGCCTCGTTGCCGGGCGACACCTGCAGGGCCGCGGTTTCCACCTCGACGAAGTCGCGGCCGGCGAACCACTCGCGCATGGCCGCCTTGATGGCATTGCGCATGATGAGTCGCGGGCGGCGATCGGCGTGAACGTCTGGCGTCCACCAGGGCGAGGCGTCGGTCATTGCAGGCTCCTCATGACCGCGACACCGGTAAGGCTGGCGGTTTTTGCCGAGATGGGCTAGAGGGCTGCCACATCGAAATTCTTGCCAAGGTTGACGCTCGTGAAGGTGATAGCCAGTTCGCTCCGCAAAGGAAATGTCGTCGAGAAGGACGGCAAGCTCTACGCGATCCTCTTTGCGGAAAACATCCACCCGGGCAAGGGCACGCCCGTGACCCAGCTCGACATGCGCCGCATCTCCGACGGCGTGAAAGTGTCGGAGCGCTACCGCACCACCGAGCAGGTCGAGAAAGCCTATGTCGAGGAGCGCGACCACCAGTTCCTCTACGCGGACGGCGACGGCTTCCATTTCATGAATCCGGAGAGCTTCGATCAGGTCGCCGTGCCGGAAAGCGTGGTCGGCGATGCAGCGCCCTTCCTCATAGAAGGCATGACCGTCCAGGTCGCCGTCTACAACGGCATCGCGATCTCGCTCGTCCTGCCGCAGCGCGCGATTTTCGAGGTCATGGAAACCGAGCCCACCACGAAGGGCCAGACCGCGTCCTCTTCCTACAAGCCCGCGCTGCTGTCCAATGGCGTCAAGACGCTCGTGCCGCCGCATATCCAGCCTGGCACCCGCATCGTGGTTATGACGGCCGACGCATCCTACGTCGAGCGCGCCAAGGACTGACGCGGGACGACGGCAGGTTTCGCCAGCCCGCCCACACCGTTCAGTCCTTCAATGCGATCGCTTCTGCAAGCAGCAGGGCGATTGCGTCTGTCGGTATCGGCGTTCCCGGCTTGAGGATGACGGCGCGCACCTGTTTGCCATTTCCCACGAGCAGGCCCGCATCATTTGACAGAAGCCGCCCGTTCTCGAAGTAAAGCCGCACCTCGTCCTTCAGGGGAAAGACCGCGCAGAGATGCTTTGCGCGCGGATGCCGGAAATTGATCGATCGCCAGCCAAACCGCACGGTTTGAACGAGCGACGGCTGAGCACTGATCAGGCACGCCACCAGGTCGCGCGTCAGGCGCGCGATCGGCTCGGGCGAGCCGTCGAGCAGCCGTGCGATTTCGTCTGACATGGGCGAAACCAAGCCCGACAACTGACCGTCAGTCCAGCGTGACCTGGTATACCTTGCCCCAATAGGGTGCGTTGGCCGTGTCGTCGACGCTCATGACAAAGATGGACTTGCCGTCTGGGGCGAATGCGAGATTGGGAGCCGTCGCCGACGGCACGTCGATCGCCTTGACGAACTTGCCCTCCCCGTCGACGGCCACGATGCGTCCCTTCGAATACTGGCCGATATAGAAATTGCCGTCCGGTCCGAGCTTGATACCGTCCGGATAGGCACCGCTGCCGGACGCCTCGTCCACCACGCCGACGCGCACGAAAAGCCGCCGGTCCGACAGCGACAAATCATCTGCGACCGCAAAGGATATGACGCGGCCGGCCTCCGACTCGTTGACCATCAGCCGCTTGCCATCCTTCGACAGCGCGATGCCATTGGCGTAGTGCAGGTCGTTGGCCATCTCGGTGATCGTGCCGTCGGCGGCGAGGTGGAACACCTTGCCGACGATCGGCCCGGCCTCCCAGGGGCCCGAGGCCGTGAAATACGCACCGCCCTTGCCGTCGGCGGCGAGATCGTTCGGCCCCTGCAAGGCCGACCCGTCCTTTGCCTTGTCGTAGGTCGCAACGGTCTTGCCGTCCCCGGAGACGCGCGCGATCGTGCCGCTGTCATAGCAAGTGACAACGAGGTCGTCGCCAAGCGGCAGCACCGCCGAAGGGCCGCAGCCCGCCTGCTCCCAGAGTCTGGTCGTCGCCTTGCCGTCCCAGGACAGGATCGTATTGCCGCCATATTCGACGTAAAGGAGCTTGCCGTCGACGAAGGCAGGTCCCTCGGGAAAGGCTGCCTTGTCGTTGATCACGGTGGTCTCGCCAGCCTCTGCCGCCAGGGCGCAGACCGACAGAACTGTTGCGAGCGCGATTTTCTTCAGCATGGTGTCCCCCATCTTCCCAACCCGGAGACAGTGACGCCAAAACCGCCGCGCGGCAAGATTAGTCCGCCATCGTCTCCAGGCTGGCAAAGCCTTCCGGCGCGTCGCCCTCATCGAAGGGCGTCGTCACCTCGACGAAAGTGTCGGGGTAGAAGCCGTTGAAGCGTGTCCTCAGCGACAGCGAATAGGCGCCGATATGGCCGATCTCGATCCAGTCGCCGGTATCGACCGTTTCCGGCAGCCAGAACGGCCGCGACAGGATGTCAACCGAATCGCAGGTCGCCCCGCACACCTTGAACGGCACGATGGTCTTCTCGTTGCCGTTGCGCGTGCGGATCGCGGGGTCAGGGATGAAGCGCGCCGGCAGCGTGATCTTGCCGGTCCATGAATCCGACAGCGATGCCCAGATGCCGTCATTGATGTAGAGCCGCTTGCCCTTGCGCAGCAGCACCCGCACGATCAGCGACAGGCAGCGCGCCACGATCACGCGGCCCGGCTCGGCGACGAGCGGCATCTCGTCGAAATAATACTCCTTCAGGTCTCCGCGCAGCCGCGACATGATCTGCCCGATCGACGGCATCTCGGGCTTGCGGCTGTTCGGATCGTTGCCGTATTCGGCGGGAAAGCCACCACCCACGTCGAGCCCGGCAAGCGGAAAGCCAATGCGATTGCGCACCCAATCGGCCGAGGCCAGCGCCCGCTCATAGGTATCGGGATCCTCGATCTGGCTGCCGACATGGAAGCAGAGCCCGACCTTGTAGCCGATCTTTTCGAGTCGCTGCGCGAGTTCCACGGCATAGGCCGGGCCAGCACCGAACTTCTTGGACAGTTCATAGGCGGCCGACCCCTTGGTCTGGATGCGCACGAAAACCGTGATTGCGCCGGGATCGATGTCGAGCGCACGCACGACGCGGGTCAGCTTGGTGATCTCGTCCTCGTGGTCGAGCGCGATGACCCGGATGGCGTATTTCTCTAGCGCCAGCCTGATGTCGGACTGCGCCTTGACCGGATGCATGTAGAGCATCTCGGCATCAGCCGAGACGGCGCGCACGGCGGCGAACTCACCGGGAGAGGCAACGTCGAAGGCGGTCACGCCGGCCTCTACAAGCGTCTTCAGGACGAGCGGTTCGCCATTGGTCTTCACCGCATAGGCCGTCTTGCCTGGAAACATGCCCATGAACTGGCGCGCATCCGCCTTCAGCACTTCCGGCCGGAAGCAATAGACCGGCTCGTCGGGGCGCATGGCGAGCGCGGCTGCCTTGGCGTTTTCGAATCGCTGCATGGACGGTCCTCGTTTGCAGCGTATCTAGAGCGATCTTGTGTCAAAGGGAATTCGACGTGTCCCGAGCGCGGCCGTTGCCGGAAACGGGTGGCAAACCGCGCGCAGTACGACGTAGTTGCCAGGCAACCTGGAAAGTAACGATGGCAGCCACGCAAACCGCGACGATCGATAGACAGATGACGCCCGCCACATGGGCGCAGCTCGTCCTGCTGGGCATCATCTGGGGCGGGTCCTTCTTCTTCGCCCGCATCGCGGTGGCCGAAATCCACCCGCTTGTCCTGGTACTGTTTCGCGTCGCCATAGCGGCCGTTGCGCTCCATCTCTATCTCGCGCTTGCCGGCCCCTCCTTCCGGCTTGCCCTGCCCCACTGGCGCGGGCTGCTGCTGCTTGGCATCCTTAACAATGCCATCCCCTTCTCGCTGATCTTTGCCGGCCAGACCGTCCTTGGCGCCGGCCTGGCCTCGGTGCTCAATGCAACGACTCCCTTCTGGACCCTGGTGGTGGCCAATGCCCTGACTTCGGACGAGAGGATGACCTGGAACAGGCTTGCAGGCGTGCTGCTCGGAATCGCCGGAACGGCCGTCATGATCCTGCCAGGCTTGCAGGCGGGGCTGGACGGCCCGGTCTGGGCAAAGGCCGCGCTGATCGGCGCGTCGATGTCCTACGCGCTGGCGCTGATGGTCGCGCGCCGCCTGCGCGAAGTGCCGGCACCCGTCATGGCGACAGGCCAGCTTACCGCATCCACGCTCGTCATGATCCCGGTGGTGCTGGCGGTCGAAGGTGGTTCGGGCCTCTTCGTCGCCAGCGCGGGCGTATGGAGCGCGGTCATTGCGCTGGCCGTCGTTTCCACCGCCCTCGCCTATCTGCTGTACTTCCGCATCGTCGCAAGAGCGGGCGCCACGAATGCCTCGCTGGTCACCCTGATCGTCCCGGTCAGCGCGATCCTGCTTGGCACCCTGTTTCTTGGCGAGCGTCTCGCTCCGCTCGAGATTCTGGGCATGGCCATCATCCTCATGGGACTGCTTGCCATCGACGGGCGCCTGCTCGCCAGCAAGCCCCCCGGATGAGCAAAAATCTCACCAAAAATTTCACATCGACACGAAGGGTGTTTCGTTAACTTATTCAACGGCTAACGGAAAATTCTGCCCCAGTTCGTCCACAATCCGGCCTTGCGGCGCGCAAATTTTCCCTTGCCAGCCGTCCGATCTTATCTACACTTAATCCATAGACCTTACTCATGGAGGCATCGCATGGGACTTGCACGGCCATTCAACGCATTGATGATTTGTGCTGCGTTCGCATTTATAGGCGCCGTGATCATGGGGGTTCTCCCCTAGGAAAGCGTCGCTAGCCACGACAGGTAAGGCAACAACACACGATCCTGCAAAGGCCCGCCTAATTGGCGGGCCTTTCGCTTTGCAGCGCTACCTTACGGTGCGTTCAGGCTGCGGCGGAGCCCGCGAGGTCGGCGTCCGACTTGGCCTGCTCCTGCGCCCTGATGCCGATCATGTGGCAGATGGCGAAGGCCAGATCGGCCCGGTTCATCGTGTAGAAGTGGAAGTCGACCACGCCGCGCTCGACGAGATCCATGACCTGTTCGGCGGCAACTGCCGAGGCAACGAGCGCATGCGTCTGCAGGTCATCATGAAGCCCGTCGAACCGCTCGGCAAGCCAGGCTGGCACATGGGTGCCGGAGCGCGAACAGAAATTCGCCACCTGCTTGAAATTATGGACCGGAAGGATGCCCGGCACGATCGGAATATAGACCCCTGCTCGGCGCACCCGCTCCACGTAGCGCTCGTAGAGATCATTGTCGAAGAAGAACTGGGTGATCGCGCGCGTCGCGCCATTGTCGACCTTGCGCTTCAGCATGTCGATGTCGGTGGCGAAATCCGGGCTCTCCGGATGCTTTTCGGGATAGGCAGAGACGGAAATGTCGAAGTCGCCGATCCGGCGCATGGCGCCCACCAGTTCGGCGCCGTTTGCATAGCCCTCCGGATGCGGCTGATAGCGCGTACCGACGCCGCCGACCGGATCACCACGGAGCGCAACAAAGCGCGTGACCCCGAAAGCGGCAAACTCGGCGATGACCTGGTCGACCTGCTCGCGCGAGGCATTGACGCAGGTCATATGCGCGGCGGGCGTTAGCCGCGTCTCGTCGATCATGCGCTTGACCGTGCGGCCGGTGCGCTCGCGCGTCGAGCCGCCGGCGCCATAGGTCACCGAGACGAAGTCCGGGGTGAGCGGCGCAAGGCGCGTCACCGTCTCCCACAGCTTGGTCTCCATCTCGTCGGTCTTCGGGGGGAAAAACTCGAAAGACACGCGGATCTTGCCGCCGATGTCGGGCCGCCTGGAAAAGCGAAACTGGTTCATCAGGCTGTCTCTCCTTGAAGCGTTTCCCGCTGGCGCTCGGCAATCAGCATCCGACGGTCGCGGCCGAGCCAGAGCTTTACGGTCAGCTTGCCGGCGCTGCCTGGGGTCGGCTCGAACTGCCTCGTCTCCTCGACATCGATGCCGGATTCGGCAAACCAATCTGCAATCTGCCTGTCGGAAAATCCGAGACGCAGATGCGCATGCTCGTCGCGCAGGAATTCCAGCGCATGCGGCGCGAAATCGACGATGATCAGCCGCCCGCCAGGCCGAAGCAGGCGCGACGCCTCGCGGATCGCCACGCCTGGCTCGTCGAGATAGTGCAGCACCTGGTGCATGGTCACGAGATCGAAGGAATCCCGCTCGACAGGAGGCGCATAGATGTCGCCCTGGCGAACCTGCGCATGAGCGACTCCTGCCTTGTCGAGATTGGCGCGGGCCACCGCCAACATCTCGCGCGACATGTCGATGCCGACGCCGCGACGATAGAGAGACGCAAACAGTTCGAGCAGCCGCCCGGTTCCGGTGCCCAGGTCGAGCATGGTCTGGAACGGCCGGTTGCCGACGAGAGAAAGAAGTGCCGTCTCCACCGCCTGATCCGGCACGTGCAGCGAGCGCAGCTCGTCCCATCCGGCCGCATTGGCGCTGAAGTACTGATTCGCCCGCTCCTGCCGGCGCCGCTTGACCCCGCCCAAACGCTCCATGTCGCGCTCGATCTGCGGGTCGCGCATCGGAATCCTCGCGATCACGCCTTGCACGAAATCGCGCGCCGCCTCGTCGTCGGAGATGCGGAAGAAGGCCCAGGACCCTTCCTGGTAGCGCTCGACAAGACCGGCCTCCATCAACAGCTTGAGGTGGCGCGAAACGCGCGGCTGTGACTGGTTGAGAATGTCGGTGAGGTCGGAGACCGTCAGGTCGCCGCGTGAAATGAGCACGAGGATCCGCAAGCGGCTGGATTCGGCCGCCGCCTTCAATATATCAACCATCAGGTCGAGACTGCTGCTCATGAATGTTCATTCGTTCGAAAACACATAAACATATCTTTATGTGAAGATTTCGTCCTGTGCAACGTCTATGTCGCACTCAGGCAAGGAAACGCCGCAAGGGGCGTCGTGAAAGGCAGGCATGTTCGAGATGCGCGGCGGCGAGGAGCAACTCGCATTCGACCCTGGCGCGGCTGCGGGCGACGGTCGTGTCGTCTTCATCGGCACCATCCGCTCGCCTTGGATCACCCGCGCGGAGTGCCCCAAGAACATGGGAGCCGCGCGCGAGCAGGCACGCCCGGCGACGGTGGAGATAGACGCACCCTATCGACCCGGCCTTCGCGGGATCGAGGGGCTCACCCATGTGTTCCTGCTCACCTGGCTGCACCACGCCCCGCGGAATCTGATTGTTCAGAAACCACGCCATGCAGTTGAAGCCAAAGGCACTTTCGCGCTGCGCAGCCCGGCTCGGCCTAATCCCATCGGGCTCCATCTCGTCGGCTTGACCGCCTTCGACATCGCCTCAGGCATCCTCACCCTCGACGCCATCGACGTGCTCGACGGCACGCCGCTGATCGACATCAAGCCCTATTTCCCGTCTGTCGACATCGCCCCCGCCGTTTCTCTGCCACAGGTTAGCTGACAATGGCGACCGGCAGGCAGCGCGCCGTCGCCAAGGCGCTGACCGCGCTCTTGCCGATCGCGCCCTATGCCGACATCGAGGCAATCCGCGCCGCCGCCAATGCGCCGCATCTGAAGACCCTGCCACCCGCCATCGCCGTGTGGCTGGCCACAGTGGCCCATGTCCGCCACCAGTACACCGAATATGACCGGCTTCTCGACGAGGGCTACGACCGCGACGCGGCACGCTTCTTCGTCGTCAACGAAACCAACGCAACACTGACACGCTGGCGCGCCACCCGCCTGCTCGACCCCGACGATGACGGCGACTGAGCCAGCACAATGCGGCCTGCCACAGTCCCCTTAGCCTTTCGTTCGCGGATATTTCATTTGGGCAACGCCTGATCTACAAGGGCTTCGGGCATTTGGGGGCAGCATGGCGCGCGTGCGTCAGAACAGGGATGCGGGGGCATCCACCGTCGGGAGACTCTCGTGGTGGAAACGCTTCAGAGAGCGCTTTTCGCTGCCGCAGATCGAGGCGTGGTCGACGACCTTCCGGACCGTCTTCCTCAATGCACTGTTCCTCATCGCGATTGTCATCCTCCTCCCGGTCCTGATCAGCCAGTTCCAGCGCGATCAGGTCGTCATCGAATCCATCGGCGTGCCCGATGCCCTCGCGGAACAGGGGCTGACCGGCGCTGTGGTCGCAAGCCGCGTCTGGGATGGGCTGCAGGATGTTGTCACCCAGTCCAATACAGCCAAGGACAGCATCGTGGCGATCCCCGACGCGCGGCGCGTCGAGTTCTCCTTCCCCGATTCCGGGTTTTCGATCGAGTCACTGGTCTTTCATCTGCGCCGCCTGTTCAACGCTTATGAAACCCGCATCGCCGGCGAGTTCGTCTGTGCCGAAAAGGATTGCGCCCGAGCCGGCATGCGGCTCAGGCTGCGTGTGATCCGGCAGGGCGTCGACCTCATCGACATGCCGCCGATCGGCGACAGGAGCGAGCGCGACTATTTTGCCGACGCCGGCGGGCGCGTGCTGGCACTGCTTGATCCATTCGTCGCGCTCGCCGCACTGTCCGAAACGCAGCCGCTCAAGGCGACGACGCTTGCACGCCGCCTGATCAGAGCCCACCACAAGGATGCCAAGTGGGCGCACAATCTGGTCGGCATCATCCGCCAGAACCAGGACGACCAGACGGGCGCCATCGAAGAGTTCAAGGCGGCCATCACGCTCGATCCGGGGTTCCTGCAGGCACGCTCCAATCTCGGCGGCGCCTTGGTGCGGACCGGAGATCTCGCAGGCGCAAAGGCCGAGTTTGACGAGACGCTGCGCCGCGATCCCGACAATGTCTGGGCACTCGAGGGCAACGCCGAGCTCGCGCTTGCCAACGGTGATGTCGACGGCGCGGTGAAGTGGCTCGTGACAGCGGCCGACGCCGCACCCGTCGATCCCCGCTATTTCGCCAAGGCCGGCAAGATCCTCAGCGACCAGGGTCGGCGCGACGAGGCCATCGCCATGCTGAAGCGCTCGCTCGAGCTGGATCCCGGCTACCCGGTCGCCTTCGCCTTTCTCGCCGCCATCCATGTCGGCGAAAACGACATGGTGGCAGCCGAGACGGTCTATCGCGACGCGGCCGACTACGCGCCCGACGATGCCGATGCGCAGGCCTCGCACGCCCGCATCCTCGCCATCCTGCAGCGCTGGGAGGACGCGACCACGCGCTACGAGCGCGCGACAGCCCTCGAACCGCGCAACGAGTCCTACTGGCTGGAATACGGCCGCTGCCTGCAGAGGCTCGCCCGGCTCGACGATGCGGTCGCAGCCCTTGGCAAGGCGGCGGAGCTTGCCCCGAAGAATGCCGACATCCAGATGTCGATCGCCGACGTTCACCGCGACGCCGGCCGCAAGCCGGAGGCCATCGCCGCCTACAAGCGCTACCTCGAGCTGGCGAAGGCCGACGCCATGATGCGGCCGATCGCCGAACGCTTCATCGAGCTCCTTTCGGGCGAAAGCTGATCCCGATCACGCCGGATCATAGATCCACTGCTCGGGAATGCGCAGCGAAACGGCCTCGCCCACGCGGATCGTGCCGGGCTTCTCGACCCAGGCGACCAGCCCGCGCAGGCGCTTGGCCACCTTCGGAAACATCAGCGCCCCGGCCTCGAGGTCTTCCATTCCGCCGCGCAGCGCGATCTGCTTGCCGGCCTTTCGGCACGGGCCGTTCTGCGCGTCGATCTTCACGGTCGCGCCGCCCTTGAAGAACAGCAGCGTGCCCGACGGCAGCATCGACAGATTGGGCACGCCGTCGATCAAGAGATTGGCGCCGATCCATTCCGGCATGATTTTTGGCAGCGACATGCGCTGTGCCACGATGGCAAGCTCGTCGGTCGCCACGATCGACAATTGGCGTTCGTTGCGCATTTCCGTGCCGCGCGGATACCAGGGCTCGCGACCGCCGGATCGGCGGGTGATGCCACCATGGATGTCCCCGTCGAGACCGCGGAAGTCGACCTGCAGCGTCTCAACCGGACGCGTCTCGAAATGCTCGGACGACGCGATGTAGAGGCCGGCGACGGTGCCGGCGCGCTTCCTTGCCGGAACGATTCGGGGTTCGCCAAAAAGATCGGTGGGGGAGTCGGCCATCGCGAGGTCCCTACATCATGCGCAAAAGCGCGCCGCCGATCGAATAGCCGGCGCCGAACGCACAGAGCAGGCCATGGTCGCCGGGCTTCATGTCCTCGTGGTTTTCCTTGAGCGCCACGATGGCGCCCGCCGCCGCCGTGTTGCCGAGCCGCTCCAGAACCATCGGAGCGCGGTCATGGCCGACATCGTGGCCGAAGGACAGCTTCAGGATCATCGCGTTCATGCGCGCATTGGCCTGGTGCAGCCAGAAGCGCCGCACCTCGTCCGGCGTCAGCCCGTGATCGGCCAGGAACTGCACGATGAACTTGTGGCCGGCAACCGTCACTTCCTTGAACACCTTATTGCCGACCTGGCGGATGAGGTTGCCCTCGGTCGGCACGGTGGAGGTGTCCTCCAGCCCCGCCCGCAGCAGGAAGCCGAAATTGGTGCGGATGTTGTTGGAAAAACCCGTCCAGCCGCGCGTGTCGACAACCTCGAACTTTCCCGGCCGCTCGCTTTCGCCGATGGCTTCCACGATGAGCGAGGTCGAGGCATCGCCGAAGATGAAATGCGTCTGGCGGTCGCGGAAGTTGAGATGACCGGTAATGATCTCCGGCGTCACCACCAGCACCCGCTTCTGCGCGCCGGCGCGGATGAGGTTGACCGCCACGTGCAGGCCGGCGGCGGCCGAGGAGCAGCCGAGCCCCATGTCGAAGGCGGCGCCTTGGGCTCCCAGCGCATGCTGGATCTCGATCGCCATGGCCGGATAGGGCCGCTGCAGATGCGAGGCCGCGCAGATCACCATGTCGATGTCGGAGCCCTGCAGGCCGGCATCGTCGAGCGCCTTCCTGGCGGACGCCACGCCGAACTCGGCCATGACCGAGATCTCGTCGTCGCCGCGCGGGGGAATGCGCGGCGCCATGCGCGCGGGGTCCAAAATGCCGTCCAGCGTCAGGACGTGGCGGGTCTTCACGCCGGAGGCATAGACGATGAAGTCCGTGTCCGACTTCTGCAGCAGCGCCTCGCCGGTCTCGCGCCGCTTGGCGTTCTCCGCGTCGACATAGGCGTTGAAGCTATCGACGAGCTCCTCATTGGTGATCGAGGCCTCGGGGATCTCGACGCCGATGCCGCTGATCATCACGCGATTCATGTTGTCTTATGTCCCGTGGGAGCCGCCCTCGCCGTCGCCGGCCGGCGCAGCGCCGCAGTCTAGCGTGGCCTCCGCGGCGGACACTCTCATCTCAGCCTTTACACCTCCTTAAGCAGGGTCGACAAGGCGAGCGAGGCGCCGGAAGCTGCTACCAGACGCAGAGCCGGTCGCCGGTATCCGGATTGTCCCAGCAGGCGCGGTCGTCGCTGGCGCGGTAGTAGGGCCCCGGCAGGGCGACGTTGCGATCGCCGAAATTCTTGAAGACCCAGGCGACGCCCGGGCTGTCCATTTCCAGCGTGACGGCGGGATAGCCCGGCGCCGTCACGCGAAAGCTGCCGGCCTTGTCCGTGCCGCGAAAATTGCAGGGATAGTTGCCGTCGTCGGTGGTGAAGCAGTCGGCGGGCTTCGCCGCCGCGCCCGTCACGCCCGCTGCCGTCAGCACCAGCAGCCCGAGCGAGGCACCCACCAATTTCGATCCGATTGTCATGAAAACCCCCTGCGCCCAAAACTGCCGCGATGATGTCCGTCATTGGGGCGGATTCGCGGCGATGTCCACGCCTGTATGCGCTCATGGTGAACCCCGGCCCGTGCCGCGCCAGTGGCCACGCCCGTCATGGCCGCTGCGCCACGATGAACAGGCGGGGAAAACGCAGCAGCACCTTTCCGTCGGCAGCCGTCGGATAGGCTTTTGCGATCCGCGCGGTGTAATCGGCGAGAAAAGCGGCCTGCTCATCCGGGCCGAGCGGGTCGAGAAACGGTTTCAGGCCGGTCGACCTGACCCATTCGACGATGGCCCCGGCATCGGCCAGCGGGTGGTTGTAGAGCGTGTGCCAGATGTCGAGTTTTTTCGCCGCCAGCGGCGCCAGCAGATCGTAGTAGCGGGCAACCGGGGGCAGCGACGCGCGCGCCGCGCCGGCAAGCTTTTGCGCAAAGGGCGGCAGGGCCGCAACCTCGCGCATCAGAAGGTGCGACGGCTCGGCGATATTGTCGGGCATCTGTACCGCAAGCACGCCGCCCGGCTTCAGAAATCCCATCAGCCGCTGCAGGATTTTTGGATGGTCCGGCAGCCACTGGAACACCGCATTGGCAAAGATCACGTCGACCGGCGTCCGGGGTTGCCAGGTCGCCGCGTCGGCCAGGGCGAATGTTACGGCCGGCAAGCGCTGGCGCGCCTTCTCCAGCATGTCGGGCGAGGTGTCGATGCCGCTCACCTCCGCCTCCGGCCACCGCGCAGACAAGAGTTCGGTGGAATTGCCCGGCCCGCAGCCGATGTCGACGACCAGATCTGGCGCCGCGACCGGCACCTGCGCCAGCAGGTCGCGCGCCGGCCGCGTCCGCTCGTCCTCGAATTTGAGGTATTGGTGTGCCGACCAGTCGGGTCGCTCGCCCATTACTCGGCAGCGGACTTCGAAGCAGCGTCGGGATTGTCGTCATCGGCCAACTCGCGCCTAAGCTGGTCCAGAGGTATCCTGACATCGTCGTCGGCGCGGATGGCTTCTTCGGCGGCCTTGGCGTCTTCATAGTCTTCCAGTCGATCAAGGAGAGCACGAAGCGCGACGCGTTGCTGGCTTTGCCCGGTCTCACGAGCAAGACTGATCAGGACTGTGTCCAGTTCGGCAGGCAGGTCGATCGTGATCTTCATCGCAGCCTCCAAAAAAATACCGTGGCAGACTAACACGTCTCCCGCGTCACCGGGAACGCCGTCATGCCAAGGCGTGCGCAAGGGTGGCTTGCCCTCAAGCGAATATGCCAGTTTTCACGGTTACCACGTACATTCAGTTTAGCCCCTTCACGACGTATCGAACGGCCACGGCGAAGCGAGAGCAAAGTTCCACGAACCCATCGCGCCGGCTGCATCGCGCGCCTTGCCCGACGGCCGGGGCGCTTCGTCAAGCCGCCATGCGGCGACCAGCCGGGCGGCAACACCCATGAGGGCGAAGGCAAGGAGACGAAAGCGCAGGGCGAGGTCTTGCGCATCGGCGACAGTCTCACCGTCATCCGACGGCAGCAAAACCGCAGGACCCAATGCGCGAAAGACATAGCCCCGCGCGACCTGCTCCGCCGGCCACAGCAGCGACAGAACCTTGGCCCTGACGGAAAGCGGCGCGCCGCAGGCTCGCTCGGCGACCAAGGCGAGCGCCAGCAGGAGGGCGATGATGCCCTCCATCTGCCGCTTGATCGCCTCCATCTCCGCCTTCATTGCCGCCTCCGTTTTGACGGCGTGATTATACGGAAGGTGGAGAGAGAGGGGATAAACGAAGCATCAGACGCGATCGAACGATGCGGCAGGTGCGACCCATTACGGTCGCTTTATGGTCACTGACAGTTTTCTGAAAGCCGACGTTGCTGCCACGCTGAGGTATCGGCCCGATCGGGGGAGTATGCCGCCTGGGCAGTTCAAGGACACCGGGACTTTGCAGCTGCGGGCGCCTTTATCTCCCTCGGGACTGGGACCGATTAAATCGATGCGTCGTGAATTCCTGGCTTACGACGCTCGTTCGCTGCAGGCGGTTGGAGGTGGGCAGGGTGATGCCACCATTAAAGGCAGAGGACGGCAAAACGGCGACCTCTCACCGCGTGTCCGCCACAAGCTCATGCAGCTTCTGCTCAAGAAAGGCAGCATCGGCCGGTGAAGTCGTTAGCGCGATAGCCTTGGCGTATGCGCTTTTCGCAGCGTGGAACATGGCGGCGCGTGCAAAGAGTTCCGCTTTCGCCGCCTGGTAGGGTTGATAGTCGTCGAGCTCTCCGGCCAGCGCTTCGATCTCGGCCAGTGCTGCCTGCAGGCGGCCGGCTTCGGCAATGGCGACGGCACGGTTGAGACGCACGATAGGCGTGTTCTCGAAGTTCAGCAGCACGTCGAAGAGCGCGGCGATCTGCGGCCAGTCCGAAGTCTCTCCTTCACAATGGCATGCGGCGATGGCTGCCTTGATCTGGAATGGGCCGACCTTGCCGCGCGCCAGCGCCCGTTCCGTCAGCGACACGCCCTCGGCGAGCATGTCCCGGTTCCAGCGGGCCCGGTCCTGCCTGTTGAGCGGCACGGCGTGCCCGGCACTGTCGAGCCGCGCGGCACGGCGGGCGTCGGTGAGCAGCATCAGAGCAAGGCAGCCTTCCACCTCGGCATCGGCAGGGCGCAGCCGGTCCAGGATGCGTGCGAGCCATATCGCCTCCTCGGCGAGGTCGCGCCCCGCACCCGGACCGGCGGTGTAGCCGGCGTTGAAGATCAGGTAGAGAACGCAAAGCACCGCGTGCAGCCGTTCAGGCCAGTCTTCAGGCTCCGGCACGCAATAGGGAATGCGGGCGGCCGCGATCTTGGCCTTGGCGCGCGACAGGCGCTGCCCCATCGTGGATTCCTGGTCCAGAAACGCACGGGCGATTTCACCGGTGGAAAGCCCGCCGAGCGTGCGCAGCGTCAGCGCTACCTGCGATTTCTGCTCAAGCGCCGGATGGCAGCAGGTGAAGATGAGGCGCAGCCGTTCATCGGGAATGCTGTTCGGCTCGTCCTCATGCGCTTCCTCGGCTACAAACGGGATCAGATCGCGCGCCAGTCTCGCCTGTGATTTCGCGTTGCGGATACGGTCGATTGCCTTGCGGCCGGCCACCGTCAGCAGCCAGCCGTGCGGCGAAGACGGAACCCCGGTCCTTCCCCAATGCTCGACAGCCGAGATCATGGCGTCCTGCAGCGCGTCCTCGGCCAGGGTGAAATCACCGAACTTTCTGATCAGGACGGAAAGAAGCCGCCCCCGGTCCTCGCGGGCGAGGCCGTTGATGGCCTTGCTTATGGCGAGAGCGCCGGAGGCGGCAGTGGTCATGAGAAATCTCCCGTGTCCCGGCCGGCTACCCGGCCGGATTGTAGTCCATCAGCGGACGCACTTCGATCGTGCCGAAGCTCGCGGACGGAATGAGCGCGGCATACTTCAGGGCTTCGTCGAGATTGTCGACCTCGATGACATAATAGCCACCGAGATGCTCCTTGGTTTCGGCGAACGGGCCATCCATGGTTTCCACCTTCGCGCCCTTGATGCGCAGCGACGTGGCGGTCTCGACACCTTGCAGCCCCTCCCCGCCGCGCAGCACGCCTGCGGCGGCCATCTTCTCGTTGGCGGCAAAGAAGCCGCTCATCATCGCCGCGAATTCAGGCGTGCCATAGGCCGGCTCCAGCGCCGGGTCGTTGTAGATCAACAGCATGTATTTCATGGCGGACTTCCTTTCCTGTCAGTAGCCGGTGACGATACGGATGAGAGCGATGGCGAGCACGAGCGTCGCCAGCAGGTTCGCGGTGTTGCCCGCCATACGCAGCGGATGTTCGCCGTTCTCGGCCTTCAGGCCGAAGGGATGGACGATGCGGCCAATCAGCAGCAGGGCGCCCGCGCCATGCAGCCAGAGCGCGCCTGCACCCTGCGCTTCCGCAAGAATCATCAGGATGAGCACGAAGGGCACCCATTCGATGAAGTTTCCATGTCGGCGCATCTTGAGGAGCAGCGCAGTGTTGCCGCCGTCTCCGATGGAGACCTTGGCCCCGCCGCGCGCGGACGCGACGCCGATCCAGAGCACGAACCAGATGACGATGAGCGGCAGGGCATAGGTCGTGGTGATGGTGAGTGTCATGTCGGATAGTCCCCCTTTTTGGTTCCGATGCCCCAGTGACGGATGTCGATCGGCCTTTTCGACATGGCACGGAAACATTTCTGTTTTTTATTTTTCTTCATGCCTCGGGAGGGTGCGCCGATGGAGCGAACATCCGCCCCGCAGAGGGATGAAGGTCAATGATCCCGTGCACCCGAATGGCGGAAAGACGAGCGAACTGGAAGAGACGCTCGGAGTGACTGGTCGTGTGGCCGTGCGAAGGCGATCCGGCGCGGCGCTTCCTTCTCTCCCTGTGGGAGAAGATGCCCGAACGACGCGAGGGGTGTTCGGTGAAGCGCCATGCTGGAACACCCCTCATCCGACCTCCCCTTCGACAGGCTCAGGGTCGGCCACCTTCTCCCACAAGGGGAGAAGGGATAGAGGTCGCTGCATCAGGTCTCCGCCAGGAAATCCCTGACAATCGCTTCCCACTCCGCTTCCAGCGTGCCCGACGCGGGAGTGACCCCTGCGCGGCGGTACCAGTAGCCGGCATTGGAGATGTCGCCCTCCTTGCGGTGGAGATAGGCGTGGACGCGGTTGCCGGCGGCGTCCTCGCGCGCCTGGGCGCATTCATGCGCCTTTTCCCAGTCGCCCCTGGCGTCCCACCACAGCGCCTGCAGTGCGAGGCTGAGGCCGGGCGGAGGTGATGGCTCCGAGATCGACGTGACGAATGCCTGATGGTCCAAGCGTGTAGCCCTCCGGAGTTGGTGCTGTCGCCCGACTGTCTCAGCGGTAGACGTCACGGCGGTTTCCAATGCGAACTGCCCAGATTTCGACCGTCTTGTCTTCCACGCGGGCGACAACCCGAAATGGTCCGACGCGGTATTTCCAGTGGCCAGCCAGCGGGCCGCTCAGGGCCTGGCCCAGTTCGCGCGGGTTTCGGCGGGGCGCGAGACGCGTTTCAAGGAACCCGAGAATGCGCTCCTGGTCCTGGCGCGAAAGCGCTGCCATGTCCTTGGCGGCCCGTGCTTCGATGCGGATCGTCCACAAGCCAGTGCCGCCTGAGACAGGTCAGGACGTCAGTCCGAGACGTTCGCGTACCTCTTCCATCGTATAGAACTCGGCCTTGCCGTCTTGCAGCCGTTCGAGCACGATCAGGCTGTCTTCAAGGTCCTGGATTTCCTCAACGATCGCCGCAAGCACGACGTCGTCCTTCGTCCGGCCAACCTTGGCGGCAACGGCCTCAAGGCGCGCTTCCATGTCTGATGGCAGCTTTACGGTGAGCATGGCGAACCTCCTCGCTGACCGAAAGCTACGACAACTGCACTTTTCCTACAAGCAACCGACCGTCTACCGCGTCAGCCTCTTGTAGGTCATGCGGTGGGGATTGGTGGCGTCGGGGCCGAGGCGGCGGATCTTGTCCTTCTCGTAGTCCTCGAAATTGCCCTCGAACCATTCGACATGGCTGTCGCCCTCGAAGGCCAGGATGTGGGTCGCGAGACGGTCGAGGAACATGCGGTCGTGGCTGATGATGACCGCGCAGCCGCCAAAATTTTCCAGCGCGTCTTCGAGTGCGGCCAGCGTCTCGGTGTCGAGGTCGTTGGTCGGTTCGTCGAGGAGCAGCACGTTGCCGCCGGTCTTCAGCATCTTGGCCAGATGCACCCGGTTGCGCTGGCCGCCGGAGAGGTTGCCGACCTTCTGCTGCTGGTCGCCGCCGCGGAAATTGAAGGACGAGCAGTAGGCGCGCGTATTGGCCTCGAATTTGCCGAGCTTGACCACTTCCGCGCCGCCCGAAATTTCCTCCCAGACGGTCTTGGCGGGATCGAGCGTGTCGCGGCTCTGGTCGACATAGCCGAGCTTGACCGTCTCGCCGACGCGGATCGAGCCGTCGTCGGGCGTCTCCTGGCCGGTGATCATGCGAAACAGCGTCGTCTTGCCGGCGCCGTTGGGGCCGATGATGCCGACGATGCCGCCGGGCGGCAGCTTGAAGGTCAGGTTCTCGATCAGAAGCTGCTCGCCAAAGCCCTTGTCGAGGTTTTCCACCTCGATGACGACATTGCCCAGCCGCTCGCCATGCGGGATGACGATCTGCGTGTCGGAGGGACGGCGCTTGTCGGCGGCGTCGAGCAGGTCCTGGAAGGCCTGGATGCGCGCCTTCGACTTGGTCTGGCGCGCCTTGGGGCTGGACGAAATCCACTCGCGCTCGCGCGAAATCGCGCGCTGGCGCGCATCGTCCTCGCGGCCTTCCTGCTTCAGGCGCTTGGCCTTGGCTTCGAGATAGGCGGTGTAGTTGCCCTCGTAGGGGATGCCCCGGCCGCGGTCGAGCTCGAGGATCCAGCCGGTGACGTTGTCGAGGAAGTAGCGATCATGGGTGATGATGAGCACGGCGCCCTTGTAGGCGCGCAGGTGCTTTTCCAGCCAGGCGGTGGTTTCGGCGTCGAGATGGTTGGTCGGCTCGTCGAGCAGGAGAAGGTCGGGCTCGGAGAGCAGGAGCTTGCATAGCGCCACGCGGCGGCGCTCGCCGCCCGAGAGATTCTCCACGTCGGCTTCCTTGGGCGGGCAGCCGAGCGCCTCCATGGCCATCTCGACCTGCTGCTCGAGATCCCACAGGTTAAGCCGGTCCATCTCGTCCTGCAGCTTGGCGGACTCGTCGGCCGTCTCGTCGGAATAGTTCATCATCAGCTCGTTGTAGCGGTCGATGATCGCCGTCTTCTTGACGACGCCTTCCATGACGTTGCCGAAGACGTTGAGCGCGGGGTCGAGCGCGGGCTCCTGCGCGAGGTAGCCGACGGTCGCACCCTCGGCGAGCCAGGCCTCGCCCGACCATTCCTTGTCGAGGCCGGCCATGATCTTGAGCACCGTCGACTTGCCGGCGCCGTTGGGGCCCAGAATGCCGATCTTGGCGTCGGGGTAGAAGGAGAGGTGCAGGTTCTCGAGCACCTTCTTGGTGCCGTAGGCCTTGTTGAGCCCTGCCATGTGATAGATGAACTGGCGTGCCACGCGCGCATCCTTGAAAGACGGAGTGATGGGAGTTGCGCGCTATGTAGGCGAACCGGGCCGAAAGGGGAAGTGCTTTCGCCAGCCAAAGGCCATGGCGACAGCCCGCGAGGTGCACGGCGCCGGGGTATGCGGACGTGTTACGGCGAGGGTGGCGGGGACAACGCGTCCCCCGCCTGCCGGACGAGGGGCAGCTACCCCGGCGGGCAGGTCGCGCCGTCTTCGGCCCATTTGCGGATGAGGTCGCCAAAGACAGCCTGCGTGCCGGGCGCGGGCTCGCGGCCGGCGCCGGGCTCCCAGCCCCAGCCGACGAGGGTGTCCTCGGCCATGTGCTCGACAAGCTCGTCCATCGTCTTGCCGCCGTTGCGCTCCGGATCCTTGATCTGCGCGCAGATCTGGCCGAGCGTCTTGCCTTCCCAGGCCATCTCGATCGGCGCCAGGTGCCAGAGCGGGTGGCCGGGAATGCTCTTCAGCGTCTCGGCCTGGCCGACCACGGGGACGTTCTCCGCACCGTGGCAGGTGCCGCACATCATGCCGGGCACACCGATATTGCCGTCGCCGCGCGACACGGGCGGCTGGTGCACCTGCATGTCCATGCCCTGCAGCGGGTTGTTGCCTGCCGGGTGGCAGTTGACGCAGCGCGGATGCTGGATGACCTTGCCGGCCTCCTGAAACAGCGCGACGGCCCTGGCCGACGTGTCGGCGATGCTATCGAACTCGCTTGCCGGCTTGAGCGTCTGGGACGATGTCTCGCTTTCCTGGGCGAGCGACAGGCCGGCCGTCAGTCCGGAGGCGACGAGCGCGATGGCAGCCACCCCGGCCGCGGCCGCGATCCACGTCTTCAGCATGCCTGTCATCCTCATGCGATACCGGCCGGCACGATCGGCAGGCGGCGCACCGGCTGGCCGGTCAGCCTGCGCCAGGCATTGGCGACGGCGGGTCCCACCGGCGGCGTGCCGGGCTCGCCGACACCGGTCGGCTTCTCGCTGGAGGCGATGATCTCGACCTGCACGTCGGGCATCTCGTTGATGCGCAAAGAGCGGTAGTCGTGGAAATTCGACTGCATGATCTTGCCGCCCTGACCCAGCGTGATCTCGTCGAAGAGGACCGCGCCGAGGCCGTAGCCGACGCCGCCTTCCATTTGCGCCCGGATGATGTTGGGGTTGATCGCCACCCCGCAATCGACCGCGCACCAGACCTTGTGGACGACGGGCTTGGCGCCCTCGCCGCGCGAGACTTCCGTGATCTGCGCGACATAGGTGCCAAAGCTCTTGACGACGGCGACGCCGCGCTCGCGGCCTTCCGGCACGGCCGAGCCCCAGTCCGCCATCTCGGCGACCTTCTTGAGGACGCCCGTGTGGCGCGGCTCGTTGGTCAGAAGCGCCAGCCGCCCCTCGACGGGATCCTTGCCGACCTTCTGCAGGAGTTCGTCGAGGAAGGTCTCGACGGCAAAGCCGGTGTGGGTATGGCCGACGGAGCGCCACCACAGCGGCGGAATCACCAGTTCCACATTGTGCGACATCACGCGCAGGTTGGGCACCGCATAGGGCAGGTCCGAGGCGCCCTCCACCGAGGTGCTGTCAAGATCGGCCTTGCCCATGATCGACTGGCCGACGATGGTCTGGTCCCAGGCGACGATCTTTCCGTCCGCATCGATCGAGCCCTTCATGCGGTGGAGATACATGGGGCGGTAGTAGCCGCCCCTGATGTCGTCCTCGCGGGTCCACATGTGCTTGACGGGACGGCTGCCGTCGGTCGCGGCGTAGACGGCGGCCGCCTCGCGCATGTAGGGCGAGCCGAACTGCGCGCGGCGGCCAAAACTGCCGCCGGCAAGCTGGGTGTTGAGCCGCACCTTGGCGGGATCGAGCCCGATGATTTCCGCGGCCGTCGCCTGGTCCATGCCGGGAAACTGCGCGCCGCTGTAGATGTCGAGCATCCCGTCGTCGCCCTTGACGAAGACCGCGTCGAGCGGCTCCATCGGCGCGTGCGCCAGGAAGGGAAACAGCATGTCGGCTTCGAGGCTCTGCACGCCCTCGCCCGCAAACGCCTTCTCGACGTCGCCGGTGTTGGTTGCCTCAAGGCCCTTCTCGCCGAATTTTTTCGCGAAATCCGCTTCCATCTCGGAAGACGAGCGGACTTCCGCCTTTGCCACATCCCATTCGATGGTCAGCGCATCGCGCCCCTTCAGCGCGGCAAAGGTGGTGTCGGCATAGACCGCGACGCCCTGCGGCACCTGTTTGACGTCGACGACGCCGGCAATCGCCCGCGCCGCCGTGTCGTCAAAGGATTTTACGGTGGCGCCGAAATGGTCGGGGTGGGCAACGAGGGCGACGAGCATGCCGTCGGCCAGAACGTCCAGCGTGAACACCGCGGTGCCGGTCGTCTTCGCCAGCGTATCGAGCTTCGGCATGTCGCGGCCGATCAGCACGAAATCCTTCGGGTCCTTGAGCGTCGGCTCGGCGGGCGGCGACTGCTGCGCGGCCTTGTCGGCCAGCGCGCCAAAGCCGCTTCCCTTGCCCGAGGCGGCATGGCTGATCCGGCCCTTCGATACGGTGATCTCGGATGCGGGCACACCCCATTCGGCGGCGGCGGCGGCCACAAGCATGGCGCGCGCAGTGGCGCCGGCGGCGCGATACTGCTCCCAGGAGTTGGCGATCGACGACGATCCGCCCGTGCCCTGCAGCCCGAAGGCGAGATTGGCATAGACCTTGTCGTCGGCCGGCGAATGCACGGCGCGCATCTGGCCCCAGTCGGCGTCGAGTTCCTCGGCGACCAGCGTGGCAAGGCCGGTGAACGGCCCCTGCCCGAACTCGATATGTTTTGACAGGATGGTCACCGTGTCGTCGGTGCCGACCTTGACGAAGGCGTTCATGACGGGCAGCGCGCCGCCGCCGGCCGGTACGCCCTGCGTCGCGACCGCGGCAAGCGAACGGGGCATGACCGCGAAGCCGATGACGAGACCGGTTCCGGCCAGAAATGCGCGGCGGCTCGGCTTGATTTCGTGGAATGTCATGGCTCAGCCCTCCATCGTGTCGGCGGCGTCTTTGATCGCCTGGCGAATGCGCTGGTAGGTGGCACAGCGGCAGATATTGCCGGCCATCGCGCCGTCGATATCGGCGTCGGTGGGTTTCGGCGTGTATTGCAGCAGCGCCACCGCGGACATGACCTGCCCGGACTGGCAGTAGCCGCATTGCGGCACGTCGATCGCCACCCAGGCCTTCTGCACGGCTTCGGCTTCCTTGCCCGAAAGCCCCTCGATGGTGATGACCTCCGAGCCCTCGACGCTCGAGATCGGCGTCACGCAGGAGCGGCGCGTCATGCCGTCGAGATGCACGGTGCAGGCGCCACATTGCGCGACGCCGCAGCCATATTTGGTGCCGGTGAGCTTCTCGGCCTCGCGGATGACCCAGAGCAGCGGCGTGTCGGGGTCGCCATCAAAGCTCTTCTGCTGGCCGTTGAGGGTGAAATTGATCATGGGGGTGAGCCTCCGTATCGCGTATCGCTCGGGATGCAGTTAGAGATGAGATGTCGCGCCCTGTCGAGAGATCAAGCGGCAAAGACAAATCATTGTGAACGGCACTGCAGCATAAACGCGATGCTGCACTGCGCGCAGGATGCGCCGGCGGAAAACCGCGCTGCCCGGCCCTGTCGGACTGGGGCCGAGAGGCAGAACTGCCGGATGCCGTTCGCCGCAAACACCCCTGCAGCAAGGCGCCAAACAGTGTATGCTTCGTAGCACCCGCCTTGGCTACCAGGCACCGGCGGGCCTTTCTGGATTGCGGATTGGGGTGACCGCGTGCGCGAAGAGCATGTCGAGCGTCGGCTGGCGGCGATCCTGGCGGCAGACGTGGTCGGCTACAGCCGGCTCATGGAGGCTGCGGAGGAAGAGACGCTGCGCAGGCTGCAGCGGCATCGCACGGAATTCTTCGATCCGACTGTCGCCCGCCAGGGCGGTCGCGTCTTCAAGGCGATGGGCGACGGCTTCCTGGTCGAATTCGCGAGCGTGGTGAAGGCTGCGCGCTGCGCGGTGGAGATCCAGCGCGGCATGGTCGAGCGCAATGCCGGCCTGCCGGAGGAGCAGCAGTTCAGGTTCCGGATCGGCATCAACCTTGGCGACATCATCGTCGACGGCGACGACTTCCAGGGCGACGGCGTCAATATGGCGGTGCGTCTGCAGGGCCTTGCGGTGCCCGGCGGTATCGCATGCTCGGCGGCGGTTCGCCACGAGGTCGGCAACAGGCTCGACGTGGAATTCGCCTACCAGGGCGACAGGACGGTCAAGAACATCTCGCGGCCGGTGCATGTCTACTTCGCCAACTGGGGCAATGTCGCGCCACGCCTCGCCGACCAGCCGGCAGCCGCGGACCCGGCTGACGCGTCCGCCAGGCGCCCCGCCACGCCCTCGCTTGCGATCCTGCCCTTTGCCAACATGAGCAACGATCCGGAGCAGGAATTCTTCTCCGACGGCATGACAGAGGACCTCATCACCGACGTGTCCAAGGTGTCGGGCCTTTTCGTGCTCAGCCGCAACACCGTGTTCAGCCTGAAGGGCCAGGCGCTGGACATGAGGCGGATCGCCGGCCAGCTCGGCGTCGCCTATGTGGTCGAGGGGAGCGTGCGCAAGGCGGGCAACCGGGTTCGCGTGACGGCGCAGCTCATCGACGGCGCGACCGGCGGCCATGTCTGGGCCGACCGCTACGACCGCGACTTGACCGACATCTTCGCGGTCCAGGACGAGATCACCAAATCCATCGTCGAGCAGCTCCGGGTGAAGCTGCTGCCGGAGGAGAAGAAGGCCATCGAGCAGCCGCAGACGACCAATGTCGAGGCCTATACGCATTTCCTGCGCGGACGCGAGTACAGCCACATCGCGTCCAAGGCGAACCACCTGATGGCCAAGCAGAGCTTTACCCGCGCCATCGAGCTCGACCAGACCTATGCGCGCGCCTATGCGGGCATCGCGGTCGCCGAGATCCGGCTCAAGTCGCACTACAATGTCGAAACCCCGATCGAACACATCCTCGACATGGCGGCAAAGGCTCTGGCGATCGACCCCAAGCTCGCCGAAGCGCATGCGGCACGAGGCTTTGCGCTCGCCGTGGGCGACCGCCGTCACGAAGCGGTGGAAGCCTACGAGACTGCGCTCTCGCTTGATCCGGACTGCCACGAGGCCAATCGGTACTACGCGGAGTTTTGCGTCACGGAGGGCCAGTTCGAACTGGCGGCGACCTATTTCATGCGCGCGCTCGAAATAAAGCCGACGGACTACGGGGCGCCGGCGATGCTGATCAGCGTATTCCGTTCGCTGGGCGAACTGGACCGTGCGACCCATTATGCCGGGGTCACGGTGGAAAAGTCGGAAGACGAACTGAGATTGCACCCCGAAAACGCCAATGTCGCCTGTCTGGGCGCGACCGCACTGGCCTTTCTCGGCGAGAAGGACCGGGCGCTGGAGTGGCTTGCGCGCTCGCTGGCCACCGATCCGGGCGATACCAACATCCAGTACAATGCCGCCTGCACCTATTCGCTTCTCGGTGAGATGGAGCGCGCCATCGATGTCCTCGAGGTCTGGCTCCCGCAGGTCGGCATGGAGATGAAGCGATGGTTCCTGAACGATTCCGACTTTGACGGCATCCGTGGCCACCAGCGTTATCAGCGCCTTCTGGCGCTCACGGCGTAGAAGAGGACAAATGGGCTTCGACACGCAGACGACATTGGCATCGCCGACCGGCGCGGCGCTCCACCTCTACGTGAAGCAGGCGAGCGGTGCGGCGCGGGGCGTCGTCCATGTCTGCCACGGCTTTGCCGAGCATGCGGCGCGCTATGCGCGCTTTGCCGAAGCGCTGTCGCAGGCGGGCTTTCATGTCTACGCGCATGACCATCGCGGGCATGGGCTGACCAGGGCGCCCGACGCGCCGCAGGGGCGTCTTGCGGCAAAGGACGGCTGGCGTCTCGTGCTGGCCGACGTGGACGCCGTGCATGCCAGGATCGCCGAAGAGCATCCGGGCCTGCGGCTCATCCTGTTCGGCCATTCGATGGGCGGGCTGATCGCGCTCAATTCCGTCCTGTCGCGCTCCGACCATCTTGCCGGCGCGGCGGTCTGGAACGCCAATTTTTCCGCCGGGCTCCTGGGGCGCCTCGGCCTGCTGATGCTCGCCTGGGAGAAATTCAGGCTCGGGTCCGACATGCCGTCCAGGCTCGCGCCAAAACTGACGTTCGAGGACTGGGGCAAGAAGATCCCCGGGGCAATGACGCCGGCGGACTGGCTGTCGCGCGACCCGGCGGAGGTCAGAAAATACATCGACGATCCGCTCTGCGGCTGGAACGCCTCGGTGTCGATGTGGCAGGACGTGTTTGCGCTGGTGTTTCGCGGCGCCGACGACCGCAACTTTTCCGATGTCCGCAAGGATTTGCCGTTCCACCTGGTCGGCGGCGGAAATGACCCGGCAACGGATGGCGGCAAGGCGGTGGAAGCTCTGGCCGCGCGCCTGCGGGCAATGGGCTTTTCGAATCTCGTTTCAACGGTTTA
>LNFM01004888.1_pt1 | contig 29839 bp, 23 predicted proteins | sample 596031 | NCBI WGS metagenome assembly LNFM01 (sample SAMN04254537, study PRJNA301005) | activated carbon metagenome | isolation source: dual media filters at the Ann Arbor, Michigan drinking water treatment plant | place: USA: Ann Arbor
AGCGATGAAGCGGCAATATCGAAGCGGAGATGAATAGCCGTCGACACCTTGTTGACGTGCTGCCCGCCCGCCCCCTGCGACCGCATGGCATGGAGCTCGATCTCGTGATCCGGGATGAAAATAGATGGGGAGATTTGGACCATGATGAGTAGCTAGCACAATCCATAGATCAGCGCAATGTATGGCATCAGAGCGTTGTTCCCTGGGCGCTCATTTTGCGCTGGCCTTTCTCATATCAAAGAATGTAAAAAGTTTCATCGGTGGCCATCTGGAACCTACACATGCGTCTCGACGAGACGTGGTCGTGGAATGAAGAAAAGAAGTCGTGGGTTTGTCGAAGGAAAGGTAAACAATCTCTCACTATCTGAGAGCTCTTTTTACTCGTGAATAACACGCGGGGCTATCACGAGTGCCAAAAATATCTGCCCGTTTGAGGGGAATGTATGGAGAGGAGTCAAGCAGTGCGATGGACATGTGGGATGGGACGACTGATTGCGATCAGCACACTGGTCTGGAGTCTGACAGCGGGCGGAGTGACGCCCGTGGAGGCCTACACCGAGTTGGGCCCCAATACGCAATCAGACTTTCGGCTTTGGACCCCTGTCTATCTAACCGGCCTATATGGAGGTCAACCCACGCATCGGCGATGATGTTACCAATATCGATCAGCTGTTGCTCCGTCCGGCGCTTGGCTATCAGCTGACTGAAAATCTATCCATCTGGCAAGGTTATGCCTGGGTCGGCAACTTTAATCAGCGCCATACGCCTCCTCAGTCGCCGTTCTTCGACGAAAACCGGATCTTCCAGCAGGTGAACTACACGCAGAAGTTTTCTGGCTTTAAATTCCTCAGTCGCACCAGGTTGGAAGAACGGTGGATCGAGCACGCAGACGGCACTGCCCTGCGGTTCCGTCAGATGCTGAAGGTGACGTACCCCTTGCCCATCGACCCGGATTGGGCGCTCGTCGGCTACGACGAAATTTTTATCCATCTCAATACCGTCGGCGTCGCCACGGGGAAAGGGCCTGGCGCCGGAATCGACCAAAACCGATTCTTTGTCGGCATCAACCGGACCTTCACGCCGTACCTCAATGTGGATATCGGCTACCAAAACCAGATGCTCAATAGCCGTTCGCTCCCCGGCAATGCGAACCTCATAAACCATATCCTCATGTTGCAGTTTTACATCAATTTGTAATTCTGCGTTACAGGGGGTGGTCTTGGAATTCAACAACACGCTTGCGCGTGGTTCCAGTGGGGTTGAGGCAGATGCTCGCTGCACCAGCGATCGTAGAGTCGAATGGACTCCCCAAGGCAAGGCGCTCACAGCCACCAACTCTAGCCGAGCTGGGACGGGGCCATCGTTGTTTCCGGAATCCTTTAGTGAAGGCAGCCTACTGCAGTTCCGGCATCCGGTCGATGATACGGAGCGTCACGTCGTTGCCCGGTTGGACCTGGACCATTTTGATGGAGAGACGTTCACGCAACTGCTGGATGTCCCGTATGCTGAATTGCAACTGACCGCCGCACCGTTCGACCAGATGACAGAGCAGCAAGATCGTCAGGTATTGGACTCCCTTGTCAGTGGTGTGGTGGTTCAAGTTGAGGATTCGTGGGATGGGCGCGGTTCTACATGATTCGCGGGTACTACTTATGCCTGAGGCTATGCGAACGTCACAATGCCTTGACGATAGGGGATAAGGCATGCCAGGCCCTCACATCAGGCCCGCAAGGGGGCTAGGCCCACGACGAGGACCCGCTATTCTGTGCGGGCCGCACCGTCGCCGTTAATAGGCTTCCAGAACAAAACGCTTATGGAGTGGCTGCGGCGGGCGCGCATTATCGTGTCCCACAAGGGCACGGAATCTCTGGATCTGTTCCGCGCTGACTTCGATGGGGTCATGCAGAACAGCCCAGATGACCCCTTCATAACAGGGCGGGGTGGTGTAGGACCCAAAGTAGCGGTAGTACGTGAGGTTTTTCGGTAAGAGGTTCATCGGGTTGATCAAACGTTCGTGGTCCTCGATGAACTCCCCGACCTTCTTCGGGGCATGTTCCAGAAAGGTCTCGAAGTACGGATTGTGTTTACCCTCTTCCATGAAGACAGCCACCACCGCGGCTTCGTGCCGCTCGTTGTGATGCACTAGATGGAGTTCCATGGGGTAGTGCCTATGATCGACGGTGTGTTCACTCGGGGCATGGAAATGGAACTGCTCGAGCAGGTACAGGTCACCATCGAACACGATGGTGCTCTCTTTATCAAAATAAAGCGCGGTTTGACCGTGCTTCGGGTACCGGGATTTGACCTTTTCCGAAATCGGTTCGACTTCCTCCAACGTCTGCCCATTGTTGATCACATGAAAAGGGGCGTCCTTGTAGGAAAACTGAATGCCGTCGAGCGCGATCTTGCGGCTGCGCAACAGATCGATCGGGGATTGCGACATGCCCTTATCGCAGAGGGAAAACTCGGGCCCCAGGCTTCCCCAGTAAGACGGCCCACGATCCCCTTCATAACCCCACGTGACGGGTTCCGAGTCAGCTGCATGGAGGCTCATGGCCGGCAACATGAACGCGGACAGGACCAGGGCAGTTCGAATCAAGGGTTTTATTAAAACACTCGTTCTACAAAATAGGGGATCAGGATTTTCGTCGGTGCAGTATGAAGTGTTTGCATACCGCACTCCGTGTTCGGATCTCATCAGATTCTCCCGCAAACGCCATAAACACCAAGGCATAGCATCGATCAGGATGCTTGTGTGCCGACTTAACCGACCGATCGCCTTGGCACAGCCCACTCCACCTGAAGCTGATCCAGACCGGCTAAGAGGTCTCCTCGGTGGCAGCAAGGCGAAAAGTTGAGGCCGATCCGACGCGCACGCTCGTTCTTGTCTCACGTTCGCGCTGGGTCTGTCCCGAGAGACCCAGCGCGAACGTCGGTGGTTGGAAGCCCTTTTAAGTAGACCTCACAGCATGCTGACCCCAACCGGTCGAGCAATGAGGAACGAATCTATTTTTTTGCCTGGGCCGCGGTCTCAACTTGATTTGTTTCCAGCACAAAGCGCTTGTGCAACGGTTGTATCGGCCGGGCATTGTCATGGCCGACGAGAGAACGAAATCTCTTGATTTGGGTGGCTGACACTTCAATAGGATCGTGCAGCACTGTCCACAGAACACCCTCGTGACAGGGTGGTGTGGTGTACGATCCGTAATAGCTGTAATAGCTGCGCCGCTTCGGCAGTAGGTCCGAGGGGTTAATCAAATTCTCCCGGTCCTCAACGAATTCACCGGGCTTTTGCGGGGCATGGTTCAAGAAGGTTTCAAAGAAGGGGTTATGCGCTCCCTCCTTTATAAAGACCGCCACCACAGCCGCTTCGTGGCGCTCATTATGATGAACGAAGTGCAACTCCATCGGGTAGTGCTTATGATCAATCGTGTGCTCGCTTGGGGCATGAAAGTGAAATTGCTCCAGAAGGTACAGGTCGCCATCCAAGACGATGGTACTGTCTTTGTCAAAATGGCGCACCGTCTGACCGTGCATCGGATACCTGGATTTAACCGTTTCTGAAAGGGGCTCAAGTTCCTCTAACGTATGCCCGTTGTTGATGACATGGAATGGTGCATCCTTATAAGAAAACTGAATATCATCGAGGGACAAGGCGCGACTCCGCAGCAAATCAACGGGAGATTGTGCCATGCCTTTGTCACACAGGGCGAACTCCGGCCCTAGACTTCCCCAATGCAATGGTCCACTTTCACCATCGTAGCCCCAACGAACAGGCGCAGAATCATCCGCGTATACGAAACCGGCTGGTATGGTCAGAGCGAAAGCAGCAAGCAGCAGCGAGAATACCCTCATGATGAATGCTCCTTCAGTTTGAGTAAACTGCACGAGTAGCTGTCGGAGAGCTAAAGCGATGGAACAGCGGAATGGAGGCGGCCTTATAGGGGTAACGTCGACCATATGTGCTACTCAACACCGATGGATGACTCCAACGCCCACGTTAGTGTTGTGATCGACCGTCTGGTCAATATTTACCCGACGATTCACTCTCTGAACGTAGGTAGCCAACGCGGTCTGACCTGTTAGCTGGTAGAGGAGTCTTCCCGTCCCCTGAAAGATGTTCTCATACTCCGCGTCCCTCTCATCCCCACGAATTCCACGGGTCCAATCCAAGGTTCGGCACGAGCCTCAAACACTGCATTACTATGACAAATGGGGGAACGAAAAATCAAGACACAACCGTGCTATTTCGCACCTCTCGCACAGTGCATATACGCTCTTTTAAGGTTGAGCATGCGGGTATGTAGATAGTAATCAAACGCACGGAGTCAGGAATATCAATCAACCATCAATCGTCGTGGTGTTATTTCACGGTCTACAATCTAACATGTGCGATGTCGCTCTCTTCATCTTTTCGCGCACACTGCCTGCGCGACCACTCTTCCGCGCGGATTGGGGAAATAGCCAGCCTTCCTCCTTCTAAACATTAAGATTCGTTCGAATCGGTGCAACCTGTACGCAAGTAGAAGAGCCAGGCAAACACTTTGCACAAGGTACAAGCCAGAGGCTTACGATGGAACGGATAACCGGAAGCTATTCGAATAGGACGGCGATCGCGCATGGCATTAGTGACATGCAGGTATCGTCAAACGTGCGAAGCCAGAACTACATGACCGCGCCGGTTTGATATAAAAAGGAGATTCACCATGCGTACCATCTACTTGCTTGCGATGTGTCTATGGTTGAACGCCTGCACAGCCACCACGCCGTTTCCTCCAGAGATTACGAAAGATACCACCACCGACATCTCCGTCATCACGGCATGGAAGAAGCAGGCAACCTACACTTCCGGCGCTAATTTCAGCTCCACAAAAGTGCAATTAGGCGGACGGATCATGCAAGTCATTCCGAAACCGGGGGGCGTTATCATTCTTGTAGAGGAGCAGCCCCTTGATCGATATCTGGGTCATGCTCTCGCGAGTGTGGGACGGGAAGGAGCATTCAAGTTCGCGATCGTTTTTCCCGGCTTTCCGGACGATGACATGTTGAAGACAGGCAATCCAATTGCGGTAGTCGGAGAGACGGCCAAATCCCGTCCAGAAGGGATCGGTTCGATGCCTAGTGTCACTCTGCCTCACCTTCTGGCGCAATGTCTCCACATCTGGAAAGCGGAAGCGGTCGAAACCAGCAAATTCCACTCTGAAGGTTCGAAGGGAGACTCCCTTGTAGAAGGACAAACGTTCTGCCGAAAAGAGGACAACGGGAAAAACTTGTCCACCGGCGATGATCGGCGATTTCAAGTTCCACGTTCAGCGGGTGGATTGCAACACGTGGATCATGGCGCAAGTGCGCATGGACTTCCAGCGGCGTTGCAAAGCCTAGACATTTCCTTGGGCCAATACTGACCGAGCAGCCCATTGGTATTCTCGTTGGCTCCGCGTTGCCAGAGGCTGCGCGGAGCCGCAAAGCACATCTGGATCGAGAGGCGGTGCGCTAACTGTTGGTGTTTCGCCGTGACGAGGCACAGGCCAGATCTTCGTTGTGCAGACAAGGTACCCCACGCGCGGCATCTGTGGCGTCCATTCTTGCAAGCAGGACCAGGTGAGCTGTCCGAAATCTGTTCAGGTGAGCAGCTCTGTGGCAGCTGCGTTGGGCGATGCAGCCACAACCAGAGGTCCAAGCGCCTCCGTGTGCTGCGTGTGCTGAAGTCCTTCATCGCCGCATTCTCGAGCGACAGGTTGGCCTACATCCGTTTCAGGTGGCCGCTCTCGTGTTCCACTTCCTTCAGCCGTTTCACGTCGGAGGCCTCCAACCCACCATACGTGGCTGTCCACTTGTAGTACGTCGCGGAGCTCGACCGGCATCGGCTTCTTTGAGAATGGACACAATCTGCGTTTCGGTGAACTGCGACTGGCGCATGGAACCCTCCCGGCTACGGTGACTATTGTGCCAGAAAGTTCTCCGTATGGACGGTCTCAGTCGAGGGGGAGCGTACGCGTACTGATCGAATTAGGGCAGCTTCTGTATCAGGGTCTGCATTGATCATGAAATGCTACGAGACATTTCCATCTAGATGAAATACGCACAGTGCGGTTAGTGCGATCGAGCACACTTTGGAGCTCATGGGGTATAGCCACCACGGGCTACTCGACAAGCCACGAAGCATAACAGGGCAACAATTCACGTTAGACTCAACACTGCTGAGTGGTTCAGCGTCCAAAATGCAGGATGACCGAACCTGTCGATCGAAATGTTCGTCCGAATAATTTCGGTCTACACCGATACCAGGGGCAAAAAGAGTTCCGCCGCTTACCTAAGCCAAGCATGGAGGAGAATCGTCAAAATACTTCGCAGTGAGCACATCTACGCGGTCCGCGATATCACATAGTGCGGAATCGCCAGCGAATTCATTCCATTCGCGTCCTCATCAAAACCAGCCTTGATGCAGCGTAAGAATACAAATGCCGCAAATCGAATGCCGATAACTGGGATAGAATCATGAAATCGATCAAACCGACGAAACCTATGAAGACTTCGATGTCCTGGGTTTCAATCAGGTGGGAAAAATCATCCTGGCATCACATGTGCAGCGAAATTGGGCAGTCATTGACAGGTTCCTAAAGCATAACGCAAGAGAAGAGCCACAGTCCTTGTTACGTAAGCGAGAGTAAATGAGTGGGCAAAACAAGAACTCACCACCCACGGAAAGTGGATCTTGTCAAGCGAAGGCAGCCACAAAAGAAGAGAAACCACAAAATGGCCTCCCGGGGCTAAAGCACTGGAAATATGATCTGCCTGCAGGCTTTCAGAGCGCGCTCCTGGGCCTGCCGCTGGCACTGGGTGTTGCAATAGCCTCCGGGGCGCCTCCCGTCGCGGGGGTGATATCGGCGATCATCGCCGGCATAGTCTTTTCGCTGCTTGGGGGAGCTTATGTCACGATCGGTGGGCCAGCGGTTGGTCTAGCACCCGCCTCTCTGGCCGGTATGTTAGTCCTGGGGCAAGGAAATCTGGAAGCAGGCTATCCTCTCTTTCTCGTGGCCGTCTGCCTCGCCGGGGCAGTTCAAGTCCTCCTGAGCAGATATGACGTCGGCCGCCTCGCGATGTATTTCCCAAGTTCCGTGCTCCAAGGGCTGTTGATGGCAATCGGCGTACTCATTATCATCCAGCAATTGCCAGCTCTCCTTGGGTCTCCGGGTCTTTATTATACGAGGGACCTGTCCGAATCCTTTCGCCGTCTCCCCGATCAAATCTCAGACCTCAACCCTAATATGTTTATCATCGGAACCATCGGTCTTCTCATTCTGTTTCTTCTCAACAACAGTCGTCTCAATGAGTACCCATGGGTCAGGACACAGTCACTCCTGCTTGTCGTCGTATGGGGAGGAGTGGCCGGATGGATGTTGCAAATTCCCAATGAGTATCTGATCTCGGTCCCAGATAACATCTTAACTCAGGGAGTTCGCTTCCCAGGTTTCGCTGCTGCCTGGGCACAGCCGGAATTGTGGTTCGCCTTCTTCGGAACGGTGATCATCCTGACGCTGATCGGTACGACTGAGTCCCTGGCGACGATCCGCGCAATTGACAAAATCGATCCCTTCAGGCGGAGATCTGATCCCGATGTCACCCTGCGATCCGTGGGCGTGTCCACCATTCTCTCAGGTCTCGCGGGAGGGCTCATGATCATCCCCGGGGGGATAAAAAGCACGGCGAACATCTTTGTTGGAGGTCGAACACTGTGGGTCAACGCCTACTATGCGGGATTCATCGCTATGTTCGCTTGGTTCGGGAGCGGACTGATCAATCGGATCCCCCTGACTGTCCTGGCCGCAATCCTCATTTTTATTGGATGGAAACTGTGCGCTCCTGCAGTCTTCTCCAGCATTTGGGCGATCGGCAAGGAGCAGATCCTGATCGCCATTGTCTGTGTTATAGTAACCATTATTTCCTCAAGTCTATTGTTGGGTGTATTGCTTGGAGTTGCGACGAAGATCCTGCTGCTTAGTCGTGACGTGCTGATCGCCTTGATCCACGATCCGCGATTCCGTGCCAGGACTCATGACTCCTTCTTTGCTTGTCTCATCGCATCAATAGAAGAACTGTTCCGTGATCCCGTCATTCGAATTGGAGATTGTCGTATCACGAGAACAATTACGCCTGTGATGAGCGCGTCAGGCAAAAATCTGAAACACCCTTATAAGATTTACCTATCATCGATCAGTTGCATGAACGTGTTGAGGCTTGATGCGCGTCTCAGGGATCTCCTGGCGCATATTCCCCCAAAGCACATTTTGATGATTATCCTACGTGGGCACGTGGTGGACCACACGGCAATGGAGTACTTGCATGACTTCCGTCAGTACTGTTTCCAGGCAGGATATAATTGCATTATCGTCGGGAACGAATACTTTGTTCCTCATTCATCCCATGCGTTGGCCTACCGAGTAAATTACGCTCATGAGAACGCGGCCTAGGCCTGCAGTGGGGAAAATACGTACCGAGGTCGTTGTCCCGAAGGTGGTGCCTCACACGGGTGAATAGGCAGAAAGGAGGGGACTTCGACGACGGTTTTCTTTTGTTCTTCCAGGACCGCATGTCGTGACACGGGCTTGTAGCAGGCCAGGCTTATGTATGGGGTGACGTTGCCATTCGACGCAGGGATGATTCGGCTAAGTCGTTGAAAGTCAGATGAACAGAGACATGACCCTCTACCTGTTTCATGGGTCCCGTAATCGGGGAAGTGAAAACGCCCAGGTGGCACACAGCCTAACGGTCCAATCAGTTTCTAGCCTCACAGGGGGAGCCTCACCCGATGCAGGTTAGTATTTTCCTGGTCGATGACCAGCCGGCCTTTCGGGCAGCATTGGAGAAGCGCCTCTCCAAAACGCGACATCATGTACGGTCGTTTGAGTCGGGAGAAGAGCTTCTGCATGCTGTCGCGCAAGACCCCCCGGACCTGATCATCCTGGACCTCAAAATGCCTGATATGGACGGTCTCCAGGTTTTGGAAGCGCTTCGGTCAAAGTCGCCTGAAACGCTGGTCGTCCTGTTGACCGCCTATGGGACAGTGGAGGATGCCGTTGAGGCGATGAAACTCGGCGCGTTCGACTTTCTCATTAAAACGGTTGACCTTGAAGACGTCGAGAGGGTTGTCGGTCGCGCGATCACCCATATTCTCTTACGGCGGAGAGTTGCCTATGAGCAGCAACATCAAGCCGATCAGTACAACTTAAACGATCTCATTGCGTTTAGTCCCGCGAAGAAATCATTAGTCGGGCAGCTGCGGCACCTGACACAACTCCCGAATGTGCCTGTCCTGCTGATGGGGGAAACTGGTACGGGGAAAGAGTTCTTGGCTCGCGTCATCCATCATAATAGTACGCGGGCGAAAGGCCCCTTCGTTAAGATCAGTTGCACGAGTCTTTCTCCTCAACGGTTCGAGCGCGACTTATTCGGGTACGAACGCGGGGCATTTGCCGGCGCAGAGCGGCGCAAACTCGGCCTCCTGGATCAAGCGGAGAACGGCACGCTCTTTCTCGATGAAATCGGGGACCTCGATTTATCGATGCAGGGAAAGGTGGTCGGAATCGTCGAGGATCAATCGTTTCGAAGACTCGGCGGAACAGAAAATATCGTCGGAAATTTTCGTGTTCTCGCGTCCTCCTATCGTGACCTCAAGGCGGAAGTGGCGGCCGGGCGGTTTCGCGAGGATCTCTTTTATCGTCTGAACGCCATACCGTTCATCGTGCCGCCGATCCGGAATCGCATCGAGGATATCCTCCCCCTCGCGAGGTTCTTCATGATGAAATACGGGGTGGAACTGGGAAAGGATGTCACTGACATCGATCCCCGAGCCGTTAGGCTGCTTGAACACTATGCCTTTCCTGGAAATGTGCGGGAGCTTAAAAACATGATAGAGCGTGCGATGATGTTATCCGTGGGCAGGACCTTAACTCCGGGAGATTTTCCTGGTGCACAGTAAGTGTGTGTCATTCATGCACGCACGACAAGCTGTTGCCGACGTCCGGTGTATAGGGTGTATAGAATGTTGGTAGCTTAGCCCCGGCGGGATTTCGGCCGGGCACTGTCTTATGCCAATGAGACCCAAGTACAGGTTGTTCAACGATCTCCCGATTCTCCCAAAACTGCTGCTAATTCCAACGGTGCCGCTGCTCTTTCTTCTATTGTTAGGTGTGATGACTTATATGGACATCCTGACATTTTTTCACGATGAAGAACGGCTGAACGCGAGCTATATCCTACAGAAGACGGCTGCCCAATACATGCAATCGGTCGCCGATATGGAAACTACGTTTCTCGGATATGTCACTACCAAGGACGAGCGGTATCTGCAAAGTTTCGAGGAGGGAAAGACAGCGCTCCTTGCCCACGAACGAGAATTGGCCGGAAGGCTCCCGCATGAAGAGGATCAATCATTCAGAGACCTTCACAAGGCCGTCACCCAATATCTCGCGGAAAAGGAAAACTTCATTCAAGCCGTCAGGTCGGGCGCTACCGCAGAGGCGACTCGATATGTTCAAGGCGGGAAAAGCCGGGAGATGATGGTTGAGATTCGCGATTGGATGAAGCAGTTCGATCAAATGGAGCAGCAGACGACGAAGAAAGAGCTGGCGCGATTGAGCTATGATCAAAGTTGGACAATTGCCATCCTGTTGATCGGTGGGGTAGTGACCCTCGTCCTCATCCTCGTGGGCCAAGCCTATATCGCGCAATCCATTGCGGCCCCCCTCGCCGACTTGTCAAAGACGGTAGGTTCAGGGAGCGGGGAGACAATTCCCGTCATTCCTTACCTCGACCGCAGGGACGAAATCGGCGAGCTGACGAGAGTGATGAGAAACATGAGCTCGCGGATCCGCCAAGATGTGGAGGAGCTCCAACAATCGGCGGACGCACTCAAGAAACTGAATGCATACTTATCCACTTCGGAAGCCAAGTACCGTGGCCTGGTAGATCACGCTCCGGTGGGTATTGTGATGACCAAGGGAGTAAAGGTCACATTCAGCAATCGATACAATCAGCAGTTGGCCGGTCTCGATCCAGAAGAGGAAGTTGCTCCGGCCACCTTTCTCCAGCGCATTCATCCTGAGGACCGGAAGGGCGTGCTCATGACTCTGGCCCAAGCTGTTGCCGAAGGGCGGCCTTGTGAAACGATCTACCGTTTTGTCCACGAGGACGGAAATTTCCGAAAGATCTTAAGCCGCTATGTACCCATCATGGATTTGGATTCTTCCGACATCATCTACCTGGGTTTCAATATCGATATCACTGCCCTCGAGAGTTTGCAGGTGCGACTCAGCCGGGCGGAAAACCTCGCGACGTTGGGGCAGGTCGCCGCGGGTATCGCACATGAACTCAGAAACCCCTTGGTCGGCATCGGCTCGACGGCAAAAGTCCTGTTGGACGAATTCGAAGCCAATGATGCAAAGCGGAAGGAGATCGAAGTCATCCTGTCGGAAACTCGACGATTGGATCGCATCGTCAACGAGATTGTCGATTTCGCACGGGTCCGCCGGCTTGCACCGACTCGCGTTGATCTCGTCCAGCTTGTCAATGAGGTGTCGAGACTGCTGAAGGGACGCTTGGCGGAAAAAGGACTCTCTCTCGAGACGAATATTTCCACAATGATCAGCGAACTCCATGTAGACCGAGACCAGCTCAGACAGGTGCTCCTGAACGTTGTGCACAACGCGATCGACGCGACACCAATGAGGGGGGGGCCGATACATATCACGGCGGACGAACTATTCCGTGAGGACCGGCCTGGCATCATGATTCGAGTAAAAGACGCCGGACATGGAATCCCTCCGGGCCTCATCGGACAGATTTTTCAGCCGTTTGTCACTTCGGGCAAACGCAATGGAACAGGACTAGGCCTGGCGATTTGTAAGAATATCATTGAGGCTCATGGGGGCGATATTTACGTCACCAGTGAAGTCGGAAAAGGGACGATTCTCGGTCTGTGGATGCCGCTAGAGCAAGAGCCAACCTCAACGAAGGTTTAATCACATGCGAGCGACGATTTTTGTAACAGATGACGAACAGGTTATTCGCTCCGCGATGGTCAAGCGACTGACGAGACAGGGGCATTTCGCGACTGGATATGAATCCGGGGAAGCATTGATGGACGCGTTACAGCACAAGCACCCGGACCTTGTGTTGCTTGACCTCAAAATGCCCGGCATGAACGGTCTTGAGGTCCTCAAACATATCCGTCACTTGGCTCCCTCTGCACTGGTCATCATGTTGACCGCCTATGGATCAGTGCAGGACGCCGTGGAGGCGATGAAATTGGGGGCCTATGATTTCCTGATCAAGACAGTTGATCTCGAGGGGCTTGATGCGGTGACTGCTCGGGCAATCGACATGTTACAGCTTCGTCGCCGCCTAGAAGCGGAGGTCAGCGGGCAGGCCAATAAATTCCACTTGAGTACCCTCGAAGCCCACAGTCCAGCGATGAAACACTTGCTGGAACAGGTTCGTGGAGTTGCGGAGAATCCAAAATCCTCCGTCATGCTGCTGGGTGAAACAGGCACGGGGAAAGAATTTCTGGCGCGAGTTATCCATCATAACGGGCCCAGGGAGTCCGGACCGTTTGTGGGAGTCAATTGCACTGCTATTCCAAACGAACTCTTTGAGAGCGAATTGTTCGGATATGAGCGAGGGGCTTTTACCGGTGCGAATCAACGTAAGCTCGGTCTGCTCGAAAAGGCGGAAGGGGGGACGCTTTTTCTCGACGAAATCGGCGATCTTGACATGTCGATGCAAGCCAAGTTGCTGCGCGTGATTCAGGAGCGTTCCTTCCGAAGGCTGGGAAGTACCGATGATCTGGGCGTCGATTTTCGCCTGATCACAGCGACAAATCGGGAAATCAAAAAAGATGTGGAACGCGGAGTGTTTCGAGAAGATCTCTACTTTCGTCTCAACGTCGTCACCTTTGAAATTCCGCCCCTTCGCAAGCGCACCGAAGATATTCTGCCGCTCTGCCAACGGACGATTGTGCGGTTCGCCCAGGAATTCGGCAAGCCGATTCCTGAACTTGACGATGAGGCCCGCCTAGTCTTGGAGCACTACCAATATCCGGGGAATATCCGAGAGCTTGAGAATATTATCGAACGGGCCATGATCTTTTGCACCAGCCAAATGTTGACAGCCGATTACCTGCCCCGGGAATTGCACGACACAATTAAACAAATGGCCACCGCGGTTTCGGTCGGGGAAGAGCGGCTGATCCGCATCGAAATGCAAGTCGGCAAGCACACCTTGGAGCAGATCGAAGAGTCCATTATCGAAGAGACGCTGCGCCTGGCAGACTATAACAAGAGCTTGGCAGCCAAGCAGCTGGGTCTTACGCGATTCTCTTTGGACCGCCGATTGAAGAAGATCGCCGATTCACCAGGGTAGGGAAGAACAGGCGCCCATCTCAGAGTGCCCTCGCGCGTACCACTCCAGACCGCAGCTATTCAAACTCGCCAACTTTTCTGGCCTCTCGCATTGTCCCTTCAGTGTTCCCATTGTCGAGTGAGCGATCCCGCACAGTGCACATAGTGCGACTCTGAAAGCTTATTTGGTGCCAGGATCTGGCCATCAAGCACTTCAAGCAGGATGGCTTAGAAAAACAGGCACTTAACTATCGTGAACTTTTCTTCGCGAAGGTGCGTCTCTTGCTAAATCATCTGAACTGAGCGATCAGACTATCAAGAAACAATGGGGAGGACGCATTGGTTGAAGGAAAAACATAACGCAAATCCAACTCCAATCTCCCCGTGTCAGGCTCTGAAGCGCACCTGCGCTCATTATGTTGTGCATGCCCTTTACGATGGTTTGTACCACCATCGTGATGCCGCTCAAGGCTGGTGCCGTGACATCAGCTGAAGGATCCAATCACGGCTATGTCATGCGGCGAGTTCATCTTCAGTGGAATGGAAAAGATCAGACAGGGGAGAAGTTCCCCTTTGTTGTGAAGTGGAGGCTCGCGGACGACGCTGGTGTGACCAAGGCTAATGGAGTGAGCAAAGAGATCTAGTCATGAGGCAATGAGTCGTGAATTCGGGTATGGACAAAATTCGTTCACATGCACCCAATTTGACCATGCACGAGCAAGGCGTGCCGCATGACAGCGGCCTTGCATGCGCTGAATTTGGCCTAGGGACAAAGCGGTAGACATGAACCGTTTCTGCCAGTATCGCCCCCGCCATTGGGGGGGGCGAAGCTGTGGCAGCATAACCGAGCTGAGTGGGGGTATTTATGTGCGCCCAGAGGTCAGAGAGATTCATTCCACCACCTGCTACCAAGAGCTGGGATTTCCATTTATTCAGGGATAAGACGGAGCCACTGAGTACCGAGCAGTTTCCCGTACAACACGGCGTAGGCACCCAAGTGAAAGTGGAAGGCGCCTCCCGTCCTATGCTGAACGAGGTAGAGCGTGAAGAGCTTCGAGCCCTGGTGTCACAGGCAGTTGAGGTCATTCCTCCGAACTGGCCGCTTCGGACGTTCGCCTATCGCAATCCCTTGATCGGCTTCGAACATTTGCCCTTTGATGAAGCTGTCGTGCAAGCGAAGCAAGTGATTGGAGGAGAAGGCTATCTATCCACAGCGGAGTACCGAGCATGCCATGCCGAGGGCCGGATTTCCGAAAAGGAGCTGCTAAACGCGCTGCGATCACGGGTGCCGGAACTCGCATGGCAGGACAGTGTCCGTGCAGGTGAGCGGAGTCTCGGTATGGATGAGATCCTTCTCGTCCACTTTGTGTATGGCATTGATCCGCTCGACCCAAAATTATTGCCATGGCAACTCGTGGAGGAAGACGCCACCCACCGTATCCGCCCTGATGTTCCCCAGTCCATCAAAGATCGGCTGAGATCGCACGCGGCGGGGCGCGACCCTGAAGCGGTCTACATCCGTTCGCTGTGGTCCGGGGCGTTGAAGGCGCTCGATCTCCCTGAAGATGGATCGACCGGCAACCACGGGCATTCCCCCGCCACGGCCAAGGCTGGAGGATCGGTGCGCGCCGAGCATACACCGACGCAGCAGCGCATCCGCACTGCAGCCGAGATCATCGACGAGCTCACCGGCTCTGATCTGACACGAGAGATCAACGAACATATGATCAAGTGGTGCGCCGCATTCATGGATGAAGGCATGGCGGATTGGTCGATGCCCTCACGCAGGCACGGATTTTATCGTGCCTGGCGGGATCTCGTGCCGCGCGAGGCTGCTCGATGGACCCTCGGGATCTCCGACTGGGCTCGAAGAGTGGACATGCTCCCTGACCGCCCTGAAGATGCCCTTGCGTCGAGCCTTCAACGCTTACAGGTCCCCGACCAGCAACGGGAAGAGTACCTGCGTCGGCACCTCAGCCGGTTGCCCGGCTGGGCCGGCTATATTCGCTGGCGAGCCAAGAACCCGGGTTATCCTGAACAGAACCGTCACCCGATCGATCCGCTGGAATACCTGGCCGTGCGGGTGTTTTACGAGGCCGAGTTGGCCGAGAAAGTTTGTCGGAGCGAGTTGCGCATCAACCCGGCGCTTCCCGATCTCCTCGAACGAGCACGATCCCATGATCTGGAGGGCATCGACTCCCACGCGCACGACGGGTACACGGAAACTGTCTGCCGGGACGTCTGGCGTCTCTTCCATCTGGCGCAATTCCTCGAACTTCGCCCGGAGGATCTTCAACGCCTGCCACCGGCGGATGCCAGGTCGTTGCTGTCCTGGCTCGATCGGTTCCCGTCCGACGCGCTTCGTCCTGTTTGGCACGAGGCCTACGAGAAAGAATATCGACACTCGCTGATTGCGAAGCTGGTGAGTGAGAGACAGCGATCCGCACACTACAACAGTCACGAGCGTCCGAGACCCCGAGTGCAAGCCGCGTTCTGTATCGATGCCCGTTCCAAGCCTTTCCGCCGTCATCTGGAAGCCCAGGGCGAGTACGATACGATCGGATTCGCCGGGTTCTTCGGCACGCCCATCGACTACCGAAAGCTCAATCGTGAGGAAGATCTCCTCCTCTGTCCCGTGCTGATCAAGCCAAAATATGTGGTGAAGGAGGAGCCTCGGTGGGCTCAGGATCCCGAGGTCCAACGCTACCTACTCGGGGACCGCTGGAGCCAGTTCGTCCGGCACCTGTTTCACCAGGCCAAGGCGAACCCCGCCAGTTCCTATCTCACGTTCGACCTGTTCGGGTTTGTGTTCGGACTGGCGATGCTGGGAAAGACCCTGTTCGTGAAGCCCTATGAGCTGGTGCGCACGGCGTTACGGCACTGGCTCACCCCACCGATCCCGACCCGAATCCCGATAGAGAAATTCCCTGAACAGGAGCGTGAGGCCTACATCGACGGCAGCGAGCGGGCGTGCATCGCCGAGGTGCTCGAGCAGCGGGTACGCGGTCGGAACATCGTGGGCACTCTCTCGCAGGAGGTCCTGGAAGAATTCCGGCTCGCCGCCCTTCGGGAGCCGGAGGACGGCAGCCACGCGAGGCGACAGACCACAGCGTCCGAGCGGCTTGGTCTTTCCGTAGGGGAAGAGCATGCCGTGTTGGAGGACCTCCGATATCAGTTCGGGCTCAATGCCCGCAACCACCATAGGTCGCTCGAACGCTTCGCAGCGAGCAGGTTCTCCCCGGCAGAAAAAGCGGCGGTGGTCGAAAACGCGCTTCGTGTCATGAGCCTGACTAGAGGGTTCGCACGGCTGGTGCTCCTCTGCGGCCATGCGAGCACCACAGAGAACAACCCCTACGCATCCGCGTACCACTGCGGGGCCTGCGGAGGGAATCCTGGCGGACCCAATGCCAGGGTCTTGGCGGCCCTGGCCAATAAGCCGAAAGTCCGTCTGGAGCTACGGAACCAGGGGATCGAGATTCCGGAGGACACGTGGTTTATCGCCGGGGAGCATAATACGACCACGGACCACGTCACCTTGTTCGATCTGGAAGAGTTGCCCGAGTCGCACCGTCCGGATGTGCGTCAGTTGCAACAGGACTTGGAAGAGGCAAGACTCCTGAACGTTCAGGAGCGCCTTGGCCGATTGCCGGGAGCCCCCAGCGGGATCGTACCTCAGGACGCCGCCCGCTATACCTCGCAAGTCAGCCGTGACTGGGCGCAGGTCAGACCGGAGTGGGGCCTCTCCAGCAATGCAGCGTTTATTGTTGGACGCCGGTCGTTGACACGAGGCCTCCAGCTTGACGGTCGGGTCTTTCTCCACAATTACGACCAGTCCCAAGACGAAACCGGCAGGGCGCTGGAAGCCATCATGACCGCCCCGCTAGTCGTGTGCCAAATGATCAATTTTCAGTATTATTTTTCTGCGACGGACAACTGGGCGTTCGGGAGCGGGACGAAGGTCTTGCACAACGTGGTCAGCGGAGTCGGCGTGATGCTCGGGAGGCACAGCGATCTGCAAACAGGGTTTCCGTTTCAAGCTCTGACCACGGGCGCTCGCCGGTTTCATGAGCCGCTCCGTCTGCTCGCCGTGATCGAGGCGGACACGGAAAGAATCTCCCGGATCATCTCCCGCCATGTGGTGCTTCAGAATTTTTTCAACAATCAGTGGCTCCATCTCGTCTCCTGCCATCCCACCACGGGAGCGTTTTCGGAGTATCAGCCAGGAGGCACCTGGAAGGCGATTTCACCACCGATCTCATGCTGATGAACGCAGTATATATTCTGATCCCGGGACTTCCGTTTGCCGCCTTCCTGATCATCGCGCTGGGCAGCCGGTGGTTAGGCGAGAGGAGCCACCGGCTGGCAATCCCGGCGGTCTCCGCCTCCTTCTTCCTCTCGGTCCTGGCCGGTATCGACGTGTATCAACACGGCGCCAGGTCGATCCCATTGTATACCCTGATCAACTCAGGCCGTCTGACTGTTGAGGCCGGTCTCTATGTGGACGCGGTCACGGTAATTCTTTTGTTCCTCGTGACAGGGGTCAGCAGCCTAGTCCATGTCTTTTCCAGCCGATACATGCAGGCGGACCCGCGCTACGCCCGCTTCTTCGCGCTGATTGCGCTTTTTACCTTTGCCATGGTCATGCTGGTCATGGGCGCGAATCTGTTCATGTTATTCATGTTCTGGGAAATCATGGGGTTGTGCTCATATTTATTGATTTCCCATTGGTCACGCCGTCCCTCGGCCTGCGACGCCGCGACGAAAGCCTTTCTCGTGAATGGGGTGGCGGATGTCGGCCTCGCATTCGGAATCTACGTGACCTGGGCCACCTTCGGCACGCTCGACATCCAGGCGATCTTGTCGGCTGCGCCACAGTACGCCGATCAGACGGTGAACCTCCTTGGATGGCTCGGGCTTGATTGGCAGGCCCCTATCCTCTCCGTGATTGCGTTGCTGTTGTTCATGGGACCAATCGGCAAGTCCGCGCAGATTCCACTCCACGTCTGGCTCCCATTTGCGATGGAAGCCCCGACCCCGGTCTCCGCGCTGATCCACGCCGCGACCATGGTCAACGCGGGGGTGTACCTCCTGATCCGTATGGCGCCGCTGTACGTGCTGGCTCCGACCATCATGAACGTGGTGGCGGTCATCGGCGGCGTGACCGCCCTCTTTGCCGCCGTGGTCGCCCTCACCCAATTCGACATCAAGCGCATTCTGGCCTACTCGACGATCAGTCAACTCGGGTTCATGGTGATGGCCTGCGGAGTCGGCGCGTACGGCGCCGCCATTTTTCACCTCGTCACCCATGGCGCCATGAAGAGTTTCCTGTTTCTCTCCGCAGGCAGCGCGCTTCAGTATCTCGGAGGAACCCACCATGGGGACCACGAGGGCGAGGGTGATCACGCCGAACATGGACATCAATCACGAACAGGAGTGTCGCGACAATACGTCAGCCTGTACGTCGGTGCCTTGATCATGGCGGTGATCCCACCGATCGTCATTTTCTGGGGGCCCTACGAACAGCTGTGGGAACTATCGCACGTCGACCATGCACGCGTTGCCTTCTGGATCACAGGGCTGGCAACGACGTTTTTCGTCGCATTCTATCTGTTCCAGGGGACCATGGAGATCTTCACGCCATCCGGTCGGGTCGACTGGTCCGAGGGATTTCGACCGGGGATGATGCGGCCGCAACTGTTTTCGGCATCGCTGCTCCTGGGACTCATTCCCATCACGGCAGGACTCGCCGTGCTCCGTCTGCTGATCTGGGGTGACTTTCTCGTATTCATCTCTCCGGTACACCCGGAGGGAGTCGAAGCGCTGGCGAGGATTTCGCTTGCGGGCTGGTCGCCCGTGAGTCTGCTTCTTGGTATCGGGGCCGCGATAGCCGGTTGGGGCACGGCGTTCTATTTCCATGTTTTTCCGTCCCATCCCTCGGCATGGTGGGCGGAGCGAAAAAAATCGCTTTACCTATTCTTTCTAAATCAAGGGTACTTCGATCAAGTCTACGAGACCATGATCATCCGCCCGTACCTGCAATTCGCTTCGTGGCTCTGGCAAAACCTGGATGTGCGGCTTATCGATCGGCCCGCGAGCGGGCTTGCAAATGCATTGTTCAGGATGGCGACAGGACTCTCCAAAGTCGTGGGTGTCAAGAAGACCGGTAACGACGATCCTTTGTACCGGCATGGGGGAGCTGTACCGCACCATGCCTCCGACCCCAGATTTCTCCGCATTCTCCTGGTGCTTCTCGTGGTGCTTCTCGTTCTGATTGAGGGAATCGAGTTCGTGTTCTCACTGATGATGACATGAAAGGGCGCGCATGGAGAATTCGTTCTTGGTTTCCCATCTAGTAAGCTGGATTGTCCTAACCCCTGCTATCGGGCTCGTCATCGTGGGGCTCCTCCGCCAGGCCGAGACCATTCGCTGGGCGACGCTCGGAATTACCTTGATCGCCCTTGGGCTCACGGGGGGCTTGTGGGCAAATTTTGACAATGCGGCCAGCGGGTTGCAGATGGTAGACCGCGTGCAATTGCCGCTTGTCACATTTAAGTTTGCGGTCGGCATCGACGGCATCAGTTTGCCGCTGGTCTTTCTCGCAACATCAATCATACCCTTGTGCGTCCTGGTCTCTTGGAAAATCGATAACACGAAGGCCTTCATGATGCTGCTCCTGTTGGTGGAACTGGCCGTAACAGGCGTGTTCACCGCACTGGACGCCTTCCTCTTTTTGGTCTTCTGGGAAATCGCGATGATTCCCATGTATTTCGTGATCGCGTTTTGGGGAGGCCCCAAGCGGATTCACGCGGCGATCAAGTTCCTCTTGTTCAGCGTGGCCGGGAGTCTGCTGCTCGGTCTTGGGATTGAGGCGCTACACCACTTCGGGGGCACCTATGACCTGCTGGCGCTAAGGCAGATGGAGTATGCGCCGAAGGTCCAGTTCTGGATCTTCCTGGCGTTGTTCCTGGGGTTTGCCATCAAGGTCCCCATGCTGCCCGTTCATGGCTGGATCGCCGACGCTCATGGAGAGGCGCCCGCTGTGGGGCACGTCATTCTTTCCGGGCTCCTGCTCAAGATGGGCGCCTACGGGCTTATACGGTTCTGCATCTCAATATTTCCCGAGGCCTCGGCGTCGTTCGGCCCGCTCATCCAGGGGCTTTCCGTGCTGGCCATTCTCTACGGCGGAATTGTAGCCATGGCGCAAAGCGCGATCAAGCGATTCATCGCCTATTCCTCCGTCGCGCATATGGGGTTCATCACCTTGGGAATCTTTGGGTTGAACCAGCAATCGATCCAGGGGGCCGTTTTTCAGATGGTCAGCCACGGTATGACTTTGGGGACCTTATTCCTTGCAGCCGGGATGTTGTATGACCGGACGCATAATCCGATCATCCGAGCGTATGGCGGGCTGCAACAGGTGATGCCGAAGTTCGCAGCGCTTTTGACCATCTTCGTCATGGCATCCATCGGCTTGCCGGGGACGGGAAGTTTCGTCGGGGAGTTTATGATCCTGGTCGGCACCTCCCATCACAGCTATCTCCTCGTCCTACTCGCGCTTATCGGTATCGTGGTAGGTGCCGTGTATATGCTCTGGATGTTTCAACGTATGGTGCTGGGGCCCGTTACCCCATACGTGTCCACCTTGCCGGACCTGACTCGCCGCGAGGTGGTGGCCGTCATACCGATGGCGGTCGTCGTGCTTGCCATCGGTCTTTACCCAAACCTGCTACTGGATCCGATACAGGCGAGCGTCGCCACCCTCGTGCAGAACTTCGCGCAGGTGCAGCCGCTCCGGATCGTGGCCCTGTTCACCGCGCCATGACCGTCCACGCGCGTCTCGTCATACGCCGGGTCCGTGCAACATCCAAGTGTTTTGGCAAGGTGAGACAGGCTCCATCGACCTTGATGAACAACGGTGTCTGAAAAAGGAGCAGGGTATGCGTGTCGTCGTGGCAGTCGATCGATCCGATCCGACATTCAAGCTGGTGCATGCAGTCACTCGACTCTACACCCCGGTTGAGCTCACGCTGGTGCATGCGGTCGATCACGGGCTTGCGCAGTATCCGGATAGGGGGCCTATAGGTCGAGGACTGGCTCCAGAAGGGCTGCGTCCCCTACTGGACTCCGGTCACAAGTTCCTGGAACAAGCGGCGAAATCCGTTCCGCCTGAATTGAACGTCGTGGTCAAGCAGGTGTGCGAGCTGGGGAACGCGGCGCGCGTGATCATCAATACCGCGCAGATGGAGGCGGCCGACTTGATCGTCACAGGCTCGCGCGGGCTCAGTAGCGAAGAGAGAGAGTTCACCGTCGGCAGCGTCTCCGACCGGATCGCAAGCCATGCCCCCTGTTCGACGTTGGTCGTCAAACACATACCGGAACAGATCCGTCGCGTGCTAGTCGCCGTTAATGGGATCGACGACGCCGCACAAATCCAACGCTGGCTCTTGGCCAACCCCTTTCACGATCCGGTCGAGATGACCGTGCTGCATGTGGTGCCGACACTCAAGGCGTATCGCAACGATAGCTCATTGGCCCACCATGATCGGTTTCATGAGAATTTGCATGAGGATTCGGTGAGCTGGGGACAAAAACTGGTGGATAAGGTCGCGGCAAAGCTCAGCGCGACACCTGTCCAGGCCCCGGCTGGCGGGCGCTACAGGGCACATGGCCAAGTTTCCAGTGGCGATCCCCCTGAGGTCATCGTCAAGGAATCGGCCCGGCAGGATCTCGTGATTATGGCATCCCATGGCTTTCAGAGCGCGGTCCGGTTCATCTCCGGGAGCGTCGCTCGGAAAGTCCTCCACCGCGTCGCCGTCCCCGTCCTGATCATCGGATAAGAGGATGTATCAGAAAGAGGGCGGGCGGTATCGTCAACGTAAGTCACAGTAGAAGGAGCCGTTATGTCATCAGAAAAAGGTGCAACGAAAGTTGAGGCTGCCGGTCCTGCTCCTCTAGACTTTCTTCCAGGGCTGAAACAAAACGCAAAATCGGACGTCATCTCCGGCTTTATTCTATTTCTGATTGCCCTGCCGTTGAGTCTCGGCATAGCCATTGCTTCTGGTGCGCCACCCATCGCGGGCGTGATTGCCGGCTTCATCGGCGGCATTCTGGGTGCTCTGTTGGGAGGCTCCTACGTCACCATTAACGGCGCAGCAGCCGGCCTGATCGCTATTGTGTATGGCGCGGTACAAGCGATGGGGGCCATGCCCGACGGCACCGTGAATGTCGAGGCAGGCTTTCGATACGCGCTGGCTGTCGGTGTGATCTGCGGTGGTCTCCAAATTCTTATGGGTCTTGCCAAGCTGGGCAAGCTCACCAACATGTTTCCGTTGAATGTGGTGCACGGCATGTTGGCTGGGATCGGCATCATCATCATGTCCAAGCAGATCCATTCACTGTTGGGCGTGACCTTCTCCGGTAAGATGATTCCGACGATCCTGGCGATTCCCTCCAGCTTCGCCAATCTGGTTCCCAGCGTGGCCTTGATCGGTGCCCTGAGCTTGGCCATCATGATCGCTTGGCCGTATCTTGGGAAAATCGGCAAACTGATGCCTGCGCCGATGGCGGTGATCTTGGTCACCGTGCCGTTGGCTCAAATGCTCAATATCGGTCCGGAGTTTCTCGTCAAGGTACCGCTGGATTTCATGGGGTCTTTCCAGGGCCCTGACTGGGGCATGGTCGGCACAGGCGTGTTCTGGAAATTCGTCGTTACCTATACGCTCGTGGCCAGTCTGGAGTCGCTCTTGACGGCCGCCGCCATGGATCAGATGGATCCGTGGAAGCGGCGCTCCAATATGAATCGGGAGCTGCTCAGTAAAGGCACTACCAATATGCTATCCTCATTCATAGGCGGCCTCCCCATGATCGCGGAAGTGGTTCGGAGTTCGGCGAACATCATGAACGGCGCCCGCACTCGCTGGTCCAACTTCTTCCATGGGTTCTTCCTTCTTTTGGCTGTCGCACTCTTCCCTGGAATCCTCAACATGATTCCCCTGGCGGCGTTGGCCGGCATGCTGGTGTTCATCGGCTTCCGTCTGGCACACCCCAAAGAGTTCATGCATGCCGCGCATATCGGCAAAGAAGAAGTGGCCTACATGGCGATCACGACCATTATCGTGGTGGCAGTAGATCTGCTGTGGGGTGTTATTATCGGGTTCGTGATCGCGGTGGTGACCAATGCCATACGCGGTGTCCGGTCGCCGAAAGCCGACGCCGTTGTGGAAGAACGGGGCGACGCGCTCACCCTGAAGCTCGGAGGTGCGCACGGCTTCATCAATTTCGTTTCGATGCGCGACCAGCTGGATAAGCTTCCTCCCGGCAAGAAACTGACGATCGACTACAGCGGGGTGAGCTACATGGATCACACGGTGAATGAGCGTTTCCACCTGTTCAATGGTGAATACGCCCTTACCGGCGGCAGCGTGACATCCGTCGGCAAGGAGGGACTCAAGCTCACCTCGCACAGCGACGTGTCTGCGCTGATGCGAGGCTCGTGGAGGGTAGAATCCAAGAGATCAATCGCGTCGCCATTGACGATCGAATTGCCGGAGGGTGCGTTCTCGGCCTTGCGCCGCTCCCCTCAGGAGTTCGCGAAAGAGATGCGCATCGCGGCGGCTATCCAGTGGTATACGCAGCAGCAGATTCCCCAAGAGGCGGCGGCGGAAATTGCTGGATTGAGCCGGGCGGAATTCCTCGACGAACTGTCTCTACGGCGCGTGCCTGCCTCTCAGGTTACGCTGCCGGAATTAGTCAAAGAAATCGAGCGTGCCGGTAAGTGATGTCTGGGTTTCCACTGCACCGTCGGTCATCCTCTGGGGGAAAATCCGTCGGTTGGATTTGCTGGAGAGTCCGGCTGCCAAGGCAGTCGTGCCAAACGCCGTTTTTCTTTACCATCCAGGCTGGGATCGGCGAGCACAGGAGGTACGGAGCACGGCAGATTGGGCTGCACCTCGCCGGATGGCTGGTCTGCCGATTCCCTTGTCCATTGAACGGTGGGATTTGGGGCCGGGCGAGTCACAGGTGATTGCGCAGTGGTGTGTCCTATCCCAGCAGCCTAGGGATAACCATCCGGCGGGGGTCTCCCGTGGTTTAAAACGAGGAGGTGCGAAGAACCACCGAACGTTTCTGATCAGCGCAGCACCAGCACGGAGCAGTCAGCACAATTGACAACCTCTTCCGATACACTGCCCAGCAGGAAACGGCTAAGTCCTTTCCGCCCATGGGAACCTACCACGATGAGGTCGTGGTTCTTTCCTACCTCACAGATCGTCCTGACGGGATCACCGACGAGGACATTAGTCGACACCGTGAAGTGCGGACCGGCCACTATTTTGGCTGTATCGTTTACGACCTGTTCAGCCTGTTGCCTAGTTTGCCTAGAAACAACATCGCCTTCGACGACTGCGTGTTCGCTGATATGCTGTGCGGAAATGACCTTGAGGATGGTGAGTTTAACGGGGTTCTTAAAGGGGTGCGCAGCCAGCCACCTGTGCGCACGAGTCGCATCCTCCACGTCTTGCACTGCGAGGAGAACACGGGCGACGGGACGAGCAGCTCCTTTCACGATCAAGGTTGGAACCGTTGAATGGGTTTCGCCAGGGGCTGAAACACTGCCGAGGGAGCCTTCCGCGAGCCGGTTGAGATTGCGAGTGCCCATGACGACGAGGTCGGCCTTTACTTTAACGGCACAGTCGAGGACAGAGGTGGCTAGATTCTGAACCTCGACCATCGAGCGAATAGAGGAAGTCTCAGCCGGAATCAGGCCACGGCACCGTTCCACGACTTGGCGACCAATCTCTCTCAAGGTCTGACGGAACTCGTCGTACCCTTTAGTCAACTCAATCTGGGCCCCGTGTACAAGCACGACATCGTCTAAGTGGTAAAGTAATCCGATTTGCGCCACCGCTTCAGAGGATTGTTTTGAGAAATCCATGCCGATTACTGCTCTCATTGTTGTCTCCTTCGGACCCCAACGCATAATGCTTCTTCTCGTCGCCGTATACAAATCATGGTCGGTCTCATAATTGAACCGTCATTGAAATGACACGGATTTCCTACCAGTCTATAGCAAGCGCGGTGCCACTGAAAATAACTAGCGGCAACCCATTTCAAATGTAATTATTCAGTAGTTTCTGGTAGTTAGAGCGCAGTGCAGATTGAGATCAGGAAAGGCTGTGTGCCAGATTGGCATGGTATGCCACAAGAGCACAGATGGCTGAAGAGCAAGGAATGAGCGGCACTCTGAAGCGCACGATCCTACGCGATTTCATTTGTGCTTGACCTAGTCTGTATGCATCGGCGTGCGCGGCAATGAGTGAAGCGAGTGAGGCTTCCACAGATCTTTTCAGCAGAGACGACGGCGGAACCACGCTTCTGATCAGGGTCCGACAGTACCCTGAACGTCGAATTCAACGGAAGCTTAAATTTATTCGGCCCTATATCGCTCGAGGAGGCGGTACAGTGTCCGGCGGCTGATACCAAGCAGGCGCGCCGTTCGTTCTTTATTACCATGAGTAGACTCCAGCATTTTGAGCACCTGTTCCCGTTGCAGCGCCTTCAGAGTTCCGGGGAATATAACCTCCTGGTGAGAATTCCCGCTTTTGTTCTGCAGCACTGCAGGTGGAAGATCATCGACGGAGAGAATCGCATGTGAGGCCAGCGTCACGGCACGTTCAACGACATGTTCTAATTCACGCACATTCCCCGGCCAGGAGTACCGAACGAGCGACTTCATAGCGGTGGACGAAAAAGACGTGACAGGAACTTCCTTCTGATCACCGTACCGTGCGAGAAAATATTCGGCCAACAAAGGAATGTCTTCAGGCCGCTCCCGGAGTGCCGGCATGAGTACCGTGATGGTGTTCAACCGGTAGAGCAGGTCTTCACGAAATCGGCCGGTAGCCACCAGGTCGGCGAGATTCAGGCGAGAAGCTGCGATAATTCGTAAATCCACCCGCGCGGACTCATTGCTTCCAACCCGTCGGATTTCTCCCTCTTGGAGAACACGTAAAAGCTTGGCTTGTCCTGCCGGAGAGAGATCGCCCACTTCATCCAAAAAACACGTGCCGCCGCTTGCTTCCTCGAGTAATCCGCGTCTCGTTGTATGTGCGCCGGTGAACGACCCCTTGGTATGACCGAAGAGTTCACTTTCGAGCAGGGAATCCGGAATGGCACTACAATTGATGGCAACAAATCGGTTGGCCGCACGCGTGCTGTTGTCATGGATTGCGCGAGCGATGAGTTCCTTGCCGGTGCCGCTCTCACCCTGGATCAAAACCGCTGTCCGACTGCGAGAGACCTTCCCGACGAGCTTGAAGACCTCAACCATCTTTTTGCTTTGTCCGATCAAAGAGGCGGCTCGCGGTCGTTCACTGAACGCCTGCTGGAGCGAGCGATTATCTTCTATCATTCGCCGATACTCGACGGCTCGCTTCATGGTCAGGATCAGTTCATCGAGATTCACCGGTTTGGGGATGTAATCGAACGCACCTTGTTTCATGGCTTGGATTGCAGTGTCGACGGAACCAAACGCGGTCAAGAGGACGATGGGCATCTCCGGCATGGTCTTGTGAAGCGAGTCCAAAAGGTCTAGCCCCGAAAACGGGACCATGCGGATATCACTCAATACGGCATCATAAGCTACAGTATCGGCCTTGTTCAGAGCCTCCATTCCAGCAGAGGCGATCTCCACTTCGAAACCGGCTTGGCTTAGGGCCTCTGCGAGCATCTCCCGATTCCGCTCGTCGTCATCTACGACGAGAATTGAAGGCAGGCCATTCAGTGACATCTTCGACCCTCCCCTCCTTCCAAATAGGCAGATCGACAGTGACTTCCGTTCCCTGTCCCACCGCACTTTTCACGGAAAGCCGGCCGCCGCTGTCGACCACAACCCGGTGACAAATCGTCAAGCCAAGTCCGGTTCCACCTTGCTCGTGTCGTGTCGTGAAAAACGGTTCGAAAATTCGAGACAAGTGTTCCGGAAGGATTCCATTCCCGGTGTCGGCGATGGTCAAGCGGATCGCTGTGCCATTGACATGAGCACCTTCGCTCACGATGACAGTTCCGGGAAGCTCTGTGCCGCCGGCGACGCGAGTTCGGATCATCAATTCCCCTCCGGATGGCATCGCTTGTTTGGCGTTAGAAACCAGGTTGAACACCAGTCCGTGCAAGGCATTAGGGTCTCCGGCGACCAGCGGGAGATCGTCTTGCAAGTCGGTCTTAACGGTAACGTGTCGCCTAGTCATTCCCGGTGAGAGCAGCGACAGCACCTCGTGAATCGTACTATTGAGATTCAAGGGAGTCGACCGGAGGGGCAGGCGGGTCTGATTCAATACCTGTCTGATGATGGTGACCATGCGGTCGACCTCGGATTGGATGATGGCAAGATGTCGCTGCCGCTTCGAGAAATCGTCAGCGTGTTTGAGCATTTGTAGATGACCGGAGAGGGCATTTAAAGGGTTGCCTAATTCATGCGCCACTGTTGCAGACAACTCACCCAGAGCCGCCAAGCGCTGGCTGCGCTCGATCGCGATCCTTGCTTCGACCAGTTCAAGGTTCGCTTGCTGCAGTTCCTCGGTCGCGTCAGCAACCCGCTTCTGAAGCGTCTCGTTGAAATGCCGGACCTCTTCGAGAAGGCGATCCTTTTCTATCCCATCTTCCCTCACACAACGAAGCATACGATTGAATTGGGATGCCACCTCTTGGATCTCGGTAGGGCCGGTGACCGGTGCATGAACAGATGGATCTCCTTCTTCAACCTTGCGCATGGCGGATAGTATTTGGTTCACGGGACGATGGATTCTGTACCGAACCAGCAACAGGAATGTTAACGATGTAACAACGCCGACTCCGAGGCCGAACACTTTTGTCAGTCCGATTTCCTGCTTCAGGGCGTCGAATTCCTTTATCGAATATAGACCGCGCAAGGCACCAACGACCCTGTTGTCGACTATAATCGGGGCTGTAATGCGCCAAGCTCGCTCCTCTGGTGAATCATCGGGCTGCATCACAGGGCGACCGGCTCGAATCTCTGCCAGTTCCTGCAGGTCCAGCGTTCGTGGAGCTGTGTTTGGATCAGTACTAAGTATGAGCGAAGCGGATTCGGACGTGATCTCAAACACCGAGAGGCGTTTGATCCCTGGTCGAAGCTCGAGAACCTCCTTGATAAGTTCCTCCATAACCGTAAGATCTCTGATTCCGCCGGTCTTGCCGATCATGTTGCCGACAAACAAGGCGGCTCGTAGAAACCCTCCTTGCCGATCCTCGGCTTCAGCACGGTCAACAATCCTGCTTTCCAGAAATACAATGACGATGATCGACAAGACGATGAGGATAACGCCCGTGATCGTAACCCAGGCCATGATGCCGTCTATCTTGGACCACCTTCTACACATCTCTCCCTCGCTAAAGTTGCCCCCCAAGCATCGTCCCATCATAATACTATTTAATGTGTCCCATCGAATCGCCCTAACGCTCGGCAATTTGGAGGACGCCCTTAACACGATCTTCGAGCGTAAGCTCCCTGGTCAAGTCGACACAGCCAAGGGAGAACTTCTGGCCTCGAGTTGAGCCACGATACGTGGGGGGCGGTAGGCGCTGCCAGCGCGTCATGGGGCCGTTCATCGTTGCAACTCTGCAACCCTTCCGCCCTGATCCGGCTTGCCCGGTTGGATGTGCCACAACTGAATCGTCCGTTCCGCACACCAGGTCAGGAACTGCCCGGCGATGAATTCCGGACCATTGTCGAGCCGAATCGCCTGGGGCTGCCCCCGCCAGCTCACCACTTGCTCCAGCACACGAATGACCCGCTCGGCCGGGAGCGACGTATCGATCTCGATGGCTACGCCTTCGCGCACCTCTTTGTCCAGCACATTCAACGTCCGGAACCGCCGGCCTCCGTAGACGGTGTCGCTCATAAAATCCACCGCCCACACCACATTGGGCTTCGGCACCACGGTCAGCGGCTGACGGCCCCGGACCGGCAGACGCTTCTTGGTCCGGCGGGGGAGATTCAACCGGCGCACACGGTAGACCCGCCAGACCCGCTTATGATTCCACCACTGGCCGTCGAGCCTAAGCCGATCGAAACATTTCCAGAAGCCTCAGCGATTCTTGGCCGCTACCCCCGTCGTCAACGCCGCGATGACCGGGGCATCCCGCCGGGCCCAATCCACGAGGGGCCGGTAGTACGTCGCCCGACCACACGGCACGCCCGCTGAACCGGAAGGCCGCCTTGTGTCACCAAGCGGGTGACGGCCTCCCGTCGTTCAACGGTGTCAGAGCGTCTTTTCAATCAGGGCCTTCATCGCCGCATTCTCGAGCGACAGGTTGGCCTACATCCGTTTCAGGCGGCCGCTCTCGTGTTCCACTTCCTTCAGCCGTTTCACGTCGGAGGCCTCCAACCCACCATACGTGGCTGTCCACTTGTAGTACGTCGCGGAGCT
>LNFM01003660.1_pt1 | contig 29836 bp, 28 predicted proteins | sample 596031 | NCBI WGS metagenome assembly LNFM01 (sample SAMN04254537, study PRJNA301005) | activated carbon metagenome | isolation source: dual media filters at the Ann Arbor, Michigan drinking water treatment plant | place: USA: Ann Arbor
CGTCCTTGACCAGGTAGGAGGGGATGTTCACGCGCTTGCCGTTCACGGTGACATGGCCGTGGTTGACGAACTGGCGCGCGGCGAAGGGGGTGACGGCCAGCTTCATGCGGTAGATCACCGCATCCAGGCGGCGCTCCAGCAGTTCGATCAGGTTCTCAGAGGTGTCGCCCTTACGGCGCACCGCTTCCTCGTAGTACTTGCGGAACTGCTTTTCGCCGATGTTGCCGTAGTAGCCCTTGAGCTTCTGCTTGGCCATCAGCTGGATGCCGAAGTCGGTCGGCTTGTTCTTGCGACGCTGGCCGTGCTGGCCGGGGCCGTATTCGCGCTTGGCGAGCGGCGACTTGGCGCGCCCCCAGAGGTTCACGCCCAGGCGGCGATTGATCTTGTACTTGGATTCCGCGCGCTTGGTCATGCGCTGCTCACCATCGCGTTACGCGATGGCCCTTCTTGATGTGCCCGATATGGGCTGTTGTCCCGGTAGTCCCCCGCCCAGGTCAGGGCGGCGGCGGGCGCGGACCCCGGGGGCCCGTCCACATTCCCGGAAAGAGGCCGCGTGATAGGGGCAGCGCCCCGGGCTTGTCAAACCGCGGGCCCCGCCCCTACTCCGACGCCATGGTGACGCGCGCAGAGATTTTGGTGCTTGGCCTGACGGCGGGCGTGGTGGGGTCGCTGGTCGGCGGGCTGATGCTCGGCGTCGGGCTCGGGCTGGTCGTGAACAACGTCCATGCGGGCTGGCTGCTTGTGCTGCCGGCCGCACCCGCCGCGGGCGGGCTGGGGCTGCTGCTGGCGCGCAAGCTGGCGCGCCAACTGTAGGCGCGGGTCACGCGCGCCAGGGCGGCGACGCGTCGTCCTTCTCCGGTCGCCCGCGCCGCATCCGCCCGCGCGAGAGTTCGGTCACCACGCCGTGCAGCGTGCGCAGTTCCTGTTCCGTCACCTCGCCGCGCTGGAACCAGTGGCGCAGGTTGCGCACCATGCCGGGCCGCTTTTCGATGTTGTCGAGGAAGCCGGTGGCATCGAGTTCCGACACCAGGCGGTTCAGGAAGACTTCCAATTCGCCCTTGGTGGCGATGTGCGTCTCGTTGGTCATAAGCACGCGGGGCGGCGTAGCCTCGGCGGCGGTCCACCATTCATAGGCGAGGATCATCACCGCCTGCGCGAGGTTGAGCGACATGTGCTCGGGATTGAGCGGGTAGCGCACCAGCGTGTCGGCGCAGGCCATGTCCTCGTTCTCGAGCCCCGCGCGCTCGGGGCCGAACAGCACGGCGGATCGCAGGCCGCGGGCGGTGATGTCGCGCAGGTCCTCGGCCGCGGCGCGGGCGGTTCGCACCGGCACCACGACATGCCGCGGTCGCGGGCAGGTGGCGAGCACGCGGTGGCAGTCGGCGACGGCGGCGGGCACGCTGTCATACACCGTCGCGGCATCGATGATGGCGTCGGCGCCTGACGCGGACGGGTAGGCATCGGGCTGCGGCCAGCCGTCGCGCGGTGCGACGATGCGCAGGTGGAAAAGCCCGCCATTGGCCATGGCGCGCGCGGTGCTGCCGATGTTGCGTGCCATCTGCGGGCGGACCAGGACGATGATCGGCGTCTCGCCTGCCGGCGGCGTCAGCGCGGCGCGGCCATCCTTTCGCCCGCCGGTCATCGCGGTGGGGTGCGCGCGAGGAAGGCGCGCAGCGTCGCGATCTCGGCCTCCTGCGCGCGGATGATGGCCTGCGCGAGCGCGCGCATCTCCGGGTCCGAGCCATGGCGCAGCACGACATTCGCCATGTCGATCGCACCCTGGTGGTGGGGGATCATGCCGGCGGCGAAGTCGCGGTCCGCATTGCCGGTGAAGCGGATGGTCATGTCGCGGTGCATGCGGTCGTTGGCGGCGCGGTATTCACGCGTGGAGGCCGGTTCCGTGGCCGCGCGCGGCGCCGGTGCGCCGTGGCCCTGATGGCCCTGCTGCGCGGCGGCAGGGGTGGCGAGCAGCGCGGCGGCGAGGGCGAAAGCGATGCGGTTCATGGCGGTGTCTCCCGGCGGGTTTGGACCGCCGGGAAGGCTGCTGCTTCCCATGGCAGGAAGGTCAAGCGCGCCGCCAGGTGGTTCCGGCGGGGCCGTCCTCCAGCACGATGCCACGGGACTTGAGGTCGTCGCGGATACGATCGGCGGCGGCGAAGTCGCGCGCCTTGCGGGCGGCGAGGCGCGCGATGATGGCGGCTTCGACCTCGGCCCCATCATCGCCGCCTTGCAGCCAGGTGGCGGAATCGCCGGTTGCGATACCCAAGACGCTCGCCGCCTCGCGAAAGGCGGCCGCTGCGACGCCGGGCGCAGGCGGCGTGGTGAGCCCCGCGCGTTCCATCGCGACCGCCGGCGAACCGCCGACCGTCACCGCGTTCTCCAGCGTGCGCAGGTCCCGCAGGCGCATCAGCGCGAGCGGCGTGTTGAGGTCGTCCAGCAGCGGCGCGATCGCCCATTCGGCCAGGGCGCCGGAGGCGCTGCCGCCGCGCGCGGCCGGTGCGCGCGACAGCATTGCGTAGTGGTCATCGAGTTCCGCCTTCGCCTCGCGCAGCCCGTCCAACGTGAAGTCGAGCGACTGGCGATAATGCGTGCGCAGCAGCAACAGCCGGAACGCCTCGCCGGCCCAGGCGCCCTCGGCCAGGATGTCGCGCAGCGTGCGGAAATTGCCGAGCGACTTCGACATCTTCTCGCCATCCACCAGCAGCATGCCGTTGTGCAGCCAGTAGTTCGCGAAGCCATGGCCGGGGAAGGCGCAGACGGATTGCGCGACCTCGTTCTCGTGATGCGGGAAGATCAGGTCGTGGCCGCCGCCGTGGATGTCGAAATCTTCGCCCAGGTGTTTCCAGGCCATGGCGGAGCATTCGATGTGCCAGCCAGGCCGGCCGCGGCCCCACGGGCTGTCCCAGCCGGGGGTGTCCGCATCCGAGGGCTTCCACAACACGAAGTCGCCGGCATCGCGCTTATAGGGCGCGACATCCACGCGTGCGCCGGCGATCAGTTCATCCGGGCTGCGGCCCGACAGTTTCCCGTAGTCGGCGAAGGACGAGACGGAGAACAGCACATGGCCATCGGCGGCATAGGCATGGCCGTTGGCGACCAGCCGTTCGATCAGCGCGATCATCTCGGCGATGTGGCCGGTGGCGCAGGGCTCGATATCCGGCGGCACGGCGCCGATCGCCGCCATGTCGGCGTGGAAATCAGCGGTGGTGCGGGCGGTGATGGCGGCGATCGGCTCGCCGGATTCACGGGCGCGCGCGTTGATCTTGTCGTCCACGTCGGTGATGTTCCGCACGTAGGTCACGCGCGGGAACACCCGCCGCAGCAGCCGCGCCAGCACGTCGAACACCACGACGGGGCGGGCATTGCCCAGATGGGCGAGGTCGTAGACCGTCGGGCCGCAGACATACATCCGCACATGGCTGGGGTCGATCGGCACGAAGCGGCGCTTGCTGCGCGCGGCGCTGTCGTGAAGGAAGATGTCTGTCATGGCGGTCCGTCAGCGGCGAAGGTCAGGGGCGTGGCGCAAGCGCGCGGGGAAGAACCTTCCCCGCAGGGGCGGTTCACCGACAGAGCGCGGGCGCGCGGGGCCTGGATGCGGACATCGGGTGCTTTGTGCGCCGAACGCGGGCGCGGTTCAAGCGCCCGATGACATGCGCAGCCTGAACGCCGCGCGCTCCCGCCCGATCAGCGGCAGCAGCGTGGCGAGGTCCGGCCCGTGCTCCTCCCCGGTCAGGGCCAGGCGCAGCGGCAGGAACAGCGGCTTGCCCTTGCGGCCGGTCGAGGCCCGCAGCGCGCCGGTCCACGCACCCCAGGTGGCGCCGTCCCAGGGTTCGGGCGGCAGGGCGGCGAGGGCTGCAGTGAGGTAGTCCCCCTCCCCGTCCTGCACGGGCGGGACGATGCTGCCGCGCACGATATCGAGCCACGGCCGCGCCTCGCGCAGCAGATCGAGGTTGCCGCGGATCGCGAGCCACCAGGGTTCATCCGCCGTGTCGGGCAGCCTGTCCCGCACCGCGGCGAAGGGCGCTTCGTGCAGCACGCGCCGGTTCAGCGCGAGCATCTGTCGGGTATCGAAGCGCGCCGTGGCGTGGGAGACGCGCGTGATGTCCCAGCTTGCCGCCAGGTCACGGGGCATCCCCGGCACGGGGTCGGCCGACGTGCCAAGCGCAGCTAGATACCCTGCCAGCGCCGCGGGCTCGATCCCGTCCTTGCGCAGGTGCCGCAGCGAGATGGACCCGAGGCGCTTGGACAACGCGCCGCCCTCCTCATCGGTCAGCAGCGGCAAGTGCGCGAAGGTCAGGTGCATGGTGTTGCCGCCGAGGGCGGCGAACAGGTCCAGCTGGATACCGGTATTGGTGACGTGATCCTCGCCGCGGATCACATGCGTGATGGCCATTTCGAGGTCATCGACGACGCTCGTGAAGGTATAGAGCGGCGACCCGTCCGCGCGCACCAGCACCGGGTCGGAAATGGCTGTCAGCTTCACGCTGCGTTCGCCCAGCACGATGTCGCGCCAGGCGACCGTGCGCGGCGACAACATGAAGCGCCAATAGGGCTGCTTGCCGTTGGCAATGGCGCGCTCGATCTGGTCGGGCGTCATGCGCAGCGCCTCGCGGTCGTACAGCGGAGGCTTGCCCTCGCGCCGGCGGCGTTCGCGCTTGTAGGCGAGTTCTTCCTCGGTCTCGAAGCAGGGATAGAGTCGACCGGACGCCTTCAGCCCTTCGGCCGCGGCGGCGTAGCGGTCGAGGCGATCCGACTGCGCGACGCGCTCATCCCAGTCGAGGCCGAGCCAGCGCAGGTCCTCCTCGATCGCCGTGGCGAATTCGGGCTTCGAGCGTTCGAGGTCGGTGTCGTCCAGGCGCAGGAGGAAGGCGCCGCCATGCCGGCGCGCATGCAGCCAGTTGGCGAGGGCGACGCGCGCATTGCCGACATGCAGCAGGCCGGTGGGAGACGGCGCGAAACGGAGTTTCATCGGTTGGGATCGATCGCCTGGTAGTCGGTGTCCGCGCGCCGCGCGGCGGGGGTGGCAACGCAGTGGGCAAGCCAGGCCTGCAGGTCGAAACCAGGCGCGATGGCGTATTCGCCGAAGGACAGGAAGGCATCGCGCAGCGCTTCGGGCGTGGTGTATTCGCCGCGCAATGCCTCGACCTGGTCGCGCACGAAGCGCTGCGCGTATTCGGCGGCGGCCTCGGCGGTGGCGAAGCCGTCGATGGACCATTCCTCGTCCGGGTCCTGGTAGTGGGCGAAGTCGCCGCAGAGCACCTGGAAGCTTGTCACGCCTCCTCCTCGTCCGCGTCGCCCGCGTCGCGGCGGGGGTCCAGCGCGCGCCAGTTGCGGTCCTCGGCATCGCGCACCGGCGTGTCGGCGAAGTCCTTCAGTTCCGAGCGGCTGACCCAGCCATCATCGCCGGCACCCAGCACCTCGGCGTCCTCGCCATAGGCGAACCAGGCGTCGAGCACGGCCTTGGCGTCCAGGCCAGGCGCCCGGCAGCGTTCGACGGAATCGCGCACGTAGCGGCGGGCGAAGGCGTTGGCGTGCTCGATGTCCTCGAAGCCGGTCACGGTCTCGACCGGGTCGGAGCCGTTGGCACCCGACATGTCCATGATCTGCACGGCGAGGTCGCCATCGCCGGCCGGCGCATCGCCGCTCACGACACGAGCGCCGTGAAGCCGTTGGTGATCGGATAGCGCCGGTCACGGCCGAAGGCGCGCGGCGTGATCTTCACCCCCGGCGGTGCCTGCCGGCGCTTGTATTCGGCGCGGTCCAGCAGCTTCCACACGCGCAGGACCAGCGCGCGGTCATGGCCGTTCGCCACCAGCGTATCGACGGATTTCTCGCCCTCGATCAGTCCTTCCAGGATGGCGTCGAGCACCTCATACGGCGGCAGGCTGTCCTGGTCCTTCTGGTCCGGGCGCAGTTCGGCGGAAGGCGGCTTGGTGATGACGCGCTCGGGCATCACGAGGCCATCGGGGCCCTTCGCATCCGCCAGGCGGTGCGCGTTGCGCCAGCGGCACAACGCGAAGACGGTGGTCTTGTAGACATCCTTCAGCACCGAATAGCCGCCCGCCATGTCGCCATAGATGGTGGCGTAGCCGGTGGACATCTCGGACTTGTTGCCGGTGGTCAGCAGCATGGATCCGAACTTGTTCGACAGCGCCATCAGCGTGACGCCGCGGATGCGCGACTGGATGTTCTCCTCGGTGATATCGGGCGGGCGGTTTCCGAAGACGGGGGCGAGCATGGCGCCGAAGGCCTCCATCGCCGGGCCGATGCCGATGGTATCGTACCGGATGCCGAGAAGCCGCGCGCATTCCGCCGCGTCCTCGAGGCTTTCACCGCTGGTATAGGGGGATGGCATCATCACCGCATGCACGCGGTCCGCCCCCAGCGCATCCACCGCGACCGCGGCCGAGATGGCGGAATCGATGCCGCCCGACAGCCCCAGCACCACGCCCGGGAAGCCGTTCTTGTCCACATAGTCGCGCAGGCCGAGCGTCATGGCGCCGTAGATCTGGCCCAGGCTGTCGGGCATGCGCGCGACCTCGCCCGGCGTGCAGACCAGGCGCTCGCCCTCACGCCGCCATTCGGTCAGCACCACGCGTTCGGCGAACATCGGCAGCAGATGCGCCAGCGATCGGTCAGGATTCAGCACGAAGGACGCGCCGTCGAAGACGATCTCGTCCTGCCCGCCGACCTGGCCGAGGAAGACGAAGGGCAGCCCAGTCTCGACAACGCGCCCGACCGCGAGCGGCAGGCGCTGCCTGTCGTGCTTGTCGGCCTCGAAGGGCGATCCGTTGATGGACAGCAGCATCTCGGCGCCGGTTTCGCACAGCGTCTCGGACACCGTGGGCAGCCACCAATCCTCGCAGACCATCAGCCCGATGCGGAAGCCGCGGAAGGCGATGGGGCCGGGCACGGGGCCGGCGTCGAACACGCGCTTCTCGTCGAAGACGCCGTAGTTGGGCAGTTCGTGCTTGGCGCGGCGCGCAGCGATGCGTCCGCCCTCCAGCAGGAAGGCCGCGTTGTAGAGCTTGGCGCCATCCTGCCAGGGGCCGCCGACGATCAGCCCCGGCCCGCCATCGGCGGTCTCGGCGGCGAGTTCGGCAATGACGTCGGCGCAGGCCGCGACATAGGCGGGCTTGCGGACCAGGTCCTCGGGCAGGTAGCCGCCCACCGAGAATTCCGGCGTCACCACCAGGTCGGCGCCAAGGCGCGCGCCCTCCGCCCGCGCGGCGCGGATGCGGTCCGCATTGGCGCGCAGGGCGCCGACATGCGTGGTGTTGATCTGGGCAAGCGCGATCTTCAGCGTGTCGGCCATGGTGGGCGGAACCTAGGGATGGGGGGGCACAGGGTCAACGCGAAGCCGCAACGCCGATGACCATGCCCGCGGTCACGACCGCCACGCCCAGCGGTTCGCCGAGCAACGCCACCCGGCAGGCACCGCCACAGCGCAGCATCAGCGTGTCGGCCGGCGCCAGGCCCTGCTGCGGGACAGCCGCGCGGTCAGCAGGACTCCGGTCCAGACGAACAACACGCCGAAGGCGCAGGCCTGGCCGATGCGCCGTTCGCGCCGGCCGCGGCAGCGTCAGCCACGCCGGTGAACGGTCAGCGTGATCTCACGCGTGGCCGCCGTTCTTCTTTCGCGCCTCGCCATGCCGCAGCAGGAATTCGCGCCCGACCTTCACGCGCGCGGCGCCGTCGTAGTCGACGATGTCGGCGGTGGCGTAGGTCTCGCTCCAGATGTCCGGGATGAAGGACCCGGTGCCCACCACGTCGATCGGCGCCTTGGCCTCGTGCATGACGCGGCACTTGACCACGCCGAACCCCGAGGAGGCGACGATGCGCACCTTCGGGAAGCCGGCCTCGTCCAATGCCTCGCGCATGCGCCATACGGCGGCGGCGGAGACGCCCGTGCCCACCAGGTGGCGCAATTCGGTCTCGTTGCGGTAGCGGCGGATGGCACCCGGCGCGTGGCGTTCCAGCACGGCGTAGGACTCCGCGGGATCGAGCCCCTCCAGGAACCGCCCGCCATGGGTATCCAGTCGCACCGCCAGCCGCCCTTCCGCCGCCAGCGCGGGAAAGCGCTGGGCCACGGCCAGGCCGTCCGACACCTCGCGCCCGAAATAGTCCACCAGCACGGTCAGCGCCTCGGTGGGGAAGGTCTCGTGGAACATCTCGGCGGCGCGCACGGTGGAACCCGCGTAGCCGATCAGGGCATGCGGCATGGTGCCGCGACCGGCATTCTGGCCGAACCAATGCGCCGTCGCGTCGTTGGCATTGCCGATGAAGCCGCGCGCGCCTTCCTTCTGCGCGGCGCGCGACCCGACCGCGGCGGCATAGGCCATCATCTCCTGCATCTCGGCCCCGGCGCAGTGCCGCGCCTCCATGGCCAGGAACGCCACGCCCGGCAGTTCCAGGCACATCTGGTAGGCGTTGTGCGCCGCGACGCAGGCGGCCCCCAGCTTCTGCAGCAGGATGGTCTCGAGGTCGCTCAGCGCGACGAAGGATCCGGTCACGTACAGCAGCGGATCGCCGGCACCGACCCACTGTCCTTCCTCGTGCATCAGCTCGATGTCGATATCCGCGCCGCGCGCCTTCGCCACGGCCCGCAGCCAATCCAGCATGAGGCGTGGCGCCGAGACCACCGGCCGGCGCAGGAACACCGCATAGGTAACCCGCGCATCGCCGAAGCGCTGCACGATGGCCTTGGTGCGGTTGAAGTAGGAATCGGTGCGCGCTGCGATGACCGCGTCGGAGGTATCGGCCGCCGGTGCGGCCGGGGAATCGCGCCCTGCGATCCCGGTCGCCAGCGCGGCACCGAGCGTGGTGCCGCCCAGCGGTGGCGGCTTGTTCACTGGGCCGCCTGGGCCGGTGCCGCCTGGCCGGCGGATTTGCGCGCCTTCAACTCCTCCGCGATCAGGAAGGCCAGTTCCAGCGACTGCTCGGCATTCAGCCGCGGGTCGCAGAAGGTCGCGTAGTTGGCGGACAGGTCGGTCTCGCTCAGTCGGTGCGCGCCGCCGAGGCATTCCGTGACGTCGGAGCCCGTCATCTCGACGTGTACGCCGCCGGCGATGGTGCCCTCGGCCTCGTGCACGTCGAAGAAGCCGCGCACCTCGGTCAGGATCGAGTCGAAGACGCGGGTCTTGTAGCCGGCCACCGCCGTGGTGTTGCCGTGCATCGGGTCGCACAGCCAGGTGACGTTGCGCCCGGCCTTCTGCACGGCGCGCACCAGCGGCGGCAGCTTGGCCTCCACCTTGTCGTGGCCCATGCGGGAGATCAGGGTGAGCCGTCCCTTTTCGTTCGCGGGGTTCAGGATTTCCGTCAGACGCACGAGTTCGTCCGCGTCCATCGACGGGCCGACCTTCATGCCGATCGGGTTCTTCACGCCGCGCAGGAATTCCACATGCGCACCGTCCGGCTGGCGCGTGCGGTCGCCGATCCACAGGAAGTGGGCGGAACAGGCATAGGCATCGCCGGTGGTGGAATCGATGCGCGTCAGCGCCTGCTCATAGGGCAGCAGCAGGCTTTCGTGGCTGGTGTAGAAATCCGTCTCGCGCACCTGCGGCAGGTCGGACATCCCACAGGCCTGCATGAAGTGCAGCGTCTGGTCGATGCGCGTGGCCAGGTCCGCATAGCGGCTGGCGAGCGGGCTGCGCTCCACGAAGCCGAGGTTCCAGCGGTGCACGTGGTGCAGGTCGGCGTAGCCGCCGGTGGCGAAGGCGCGCAGCAGGTTCATCGTGCCGGCCGACTGCATGTAGGCGAATTCCATGCGCGACGGGTCGGGAATGCGCGCCTCGGGCGTGAAGTCGGGGCCGTTGATGATGTCGCCGCGATAGGATGGCAGCGTCACGCCGTTGATCGTCTCGCTGTCGGATGACCGCGGCTTGGCGAACTGCCCGGCCATGCGCCCGAGCTTCACCACCGGCACCGACCCGCCGAAGGTCAGCACCACGGCCATCTGCAGGAGCACGCGGAAGGTGTCGCGGATGACGTTGGCGGTGAAGTCGCCGAAACTCTCGGCGCAATCGCCGCCCTGCAGCACGAAGGCCTGGCCATCGCCGGCGCGTGCGAGTGCCACCCGGAGGCGCCGGGCCTCGCCTGCAAAAACCAGCGGGGGAAATCGCGCGATCTTCCCTTCCATCGCGGCAAGCGCCGCCTGGTCCGGGTAGTCCGGCACCTGCCGGATCGGCATCGCCCGCCATGAATCGGGGCTCCAGCCACGCGCGGTCATTGTCTGGCACTCTCCTCCGTGAAAGCCGGCCACCTTAGCCGCGTGCGCGGGGATGGGGGAAGTGCGGCTTCCGTGCGAGGCTTGCAGGGCCGGCATGCGCGGATCTGGCGGGGCGGCCGCGCGCCCAACGGAGGGGACGTGATGGACCAGAACGACGATGTCGCGATCCTGATGCAGGGCGCCGTGCAGGCCGGGGAGGTCCCGGGGGTGGTGATCGCCGCCGGCGGGCGCGAGGCGGCGGGATTCGTCGCCGGCTATGGCGTTCGTCGCCTGGGCGCGGCCGATCCCATGGCGCCGGACACGGTGGTCTGGATCGCCTCGATGACCAAGGCGATCACCGCCACGGCGGCGATGCGGCTGGTCGAGGCCGGGCGGCTTTCGCTGGACGCCCCGGCGGCGGACGTATTGCCGGCACTGGGCGCAGCCCAGGTCCTGGCTGGCTTCGATGCCGCCGGCCAGCCGCTGCTGCGGGCGCCCAAGCGGGCCATCACGCTGCGTCATTTGCTGACACACACATCCGGCTACGCCTACGACATGTGGAGCCCCGAGATCGCGCGCTTCCGCAAGGCGACCGGCGCCCCCGCCGTGACCACCTGCCGCAACGCGGCGCTGGAGCTGCCGCTGCTGTTCGACCCCGGCGAGGCCTGGTCCTATGGCATCGGCATCGACTGGGCCGGCAAGATGATCGAGGCGGTGACCGGCCAGCGCCTCGGCACGCATCTTGCCGAGACGATCTTCGCCCCGCTCGGCATGACGGATACCGCCTTCCGGCTGCGCCCGGACATGCGCGCGCGCCTGGCGGCGATGCATGCGCGCGGCGCCGATGGCGCACTCACGCCCATTCCCTTCGAGGTCGAGCAGGACCCGGAATTCGAGATGGGCGGCGGCGGGCTCTATTCGACCGCGGCCGACTACATGGCCTTCGCGCGCATGATCCTGAACGGCGGGCGGCACGGCCGCGACCGCCTGCTGAAGGCCACCACGGTGGCCGAGATGGCGCGCGACCAGATCGCGCCGCTGTCCGTGCAGCCCATGATCAGCGCGGTCCCCGCCGCCACGAACGACGCCGACTTCTTCCCCGGCCTGTCCTGCGGCTGGGGCCTGTCCTTCCTGGTCAACCGCGCACCCTCGCCGCAGGGCCGCGCGGCCGGCGGGCTGGCCTGGGCCGGGCTGGGCAATACCTACTACTGGATCGACCACGGGCGCGGCACGGCGGGGGTGTTCCTCAGCCAGATCCTGCCCTTCTTCGACGCGCAGGCGGTAAGCCTGTTCCGCGGCTTCGAGGCGCGGATGAACGGCGTGGCGTGAGGCGCTATTCCGCCGGCGCCAGGACCGGGCGCGGCGCCGGTGCGGCCTCGCGCGGCAGCAGCAGCGCGGCCGCCAGCATCACCGCTGTCATCGCGGCGAGGATGGCGAAGAGCAGGGGTGCGCCGCCCGCACCCTCGCCATAGGTCCAAGCGACCATGTTGACGCCGATCGGCGCCGCCGCGAAGCCGATCGCGAACTTCATGCCGAAGGCGAGGCCTCGCCGGCGCCCTGACGAATAGCGCGCGAGCAGCAGGTTCTCGACCGGCGCCGACATGTCGAAGGTCAAGCCGATCACCGCCGCCAGCAGCACCGCGACCGGCCCGCCGATCAGCGCCGCCAGCGCCAGCGGTACCAATTTCAACGCGAAAGTCGCGACATACAGCCACTTGAACGGCACCCGGTCGGCCAGCCGCCCGCCGATGAGTTGTCCCACGCTGCCCAGCAGCAGCGTCGCGCCGACCACCAGGCCGAGCCGCGCCGCGTCGGTCGCGTCAAGCGCGAGGGAATCGCTCAGCCACTTCGGCAGTGCCGTGCTGAAGGCAGTGTAGGCCACGGATCCGAGGGTGAAGGTGACGGCCAGCACCACCAGCACGCCGATGGGCGCGCGCGGTTGCGCCGGCGCGCTCCCTGGCCCGATCACCGGAGGCGGCGCGACCTGCGCAACACGCCCGGCCAGCATGGCCATGACCAGCATCGCCCCGCCCGCCAGCGTGACCACGCCCGGCACGATCATCGCCATCCGCCAGCCCGCGAGCGCCGCGAGCCCGCCCGCGATCACGGCCGACAGCGCCACGCCGATCGACCCCGCGATGCCGACCCAGCCCATCACCCGCCCGCGGATCGCGACCGGCGCGGCCATCGAGACCCAGGCCAGCGCCACCGGATGATACAGCGCGCCGAACAGCCCGATGCCGGCCAGCGCCGCCGCCATGCCGGACGGCCCCGTCACGAGCCCCGCCACGACCGAGGCCGCGCCGATGCCAAGGAAGAACACCGCCATCATCCGCGCATGGCCGAAGCGGTCGGCAAGCCAGCCCGCCGCCGGCGCACCAAGCCCGATCAACGCCGCGCCGATGGTCCAGAGGGTGATGATCTCGGCATAGGGCTTCTCCCACACGCGCTCCAGCACGATCGCCAGCGTGAGGAACAGGCCGGTCAGGACGTGGTGGAGGAAATGCCCGGCCGCGGCGAAGGCGATCGGCAGTCGCGCGGCGGGCGGCACCTACTGCGCCGCCTGGACCACGCCGGCCTCGCGCGTGCGGGTGCGCAGCGTGACGAACTCCTCGGCCGCAGTGGGGTGGATGCCGATGGTGCGGTCGAAATCCTGCTTGGTGGCGCCCATCGCGACCGCGATGCCGATGCCCTGCATGATCTCGGCGGAATCCTCGCCCAGCATGTGCGCGCCCAGCACCTTCTGCGTGCGCTGGCAGACCACCAGCTTCATCAGCGTGCGGCGGCCCGCCCGCTTGCTGATCGTGTGGCGCATCGGCGTGAAGTGGGTGGCATAGACATCGACGGGGCCGATGGCGGCGGCATCGGCTTCCGTCAACCCGATGGTGGCGATCGGCGGCACCATGAAGACCGCGGTCGGCACGTTCTGGTAGTTCGCGCGGCGCGGGTTGTTGCCGAACAGCGTATCAGCCAGGGCATGCCCCACCGCGGTCGCCATGGGCGTCAGGTTGACCCGGTCGATGACGTCGCCGATCGCGTAGATGTGGGGCTGCGCGGTCTGGTGGTCGTCATCCACCGGGATGGCGCCGCCGGCGGTGGTCGGGATGCCCGCCTTGTCGAGGCCAAGCCCCGTCGTGTTTGGCGCGCGCCCGGTGCAGAAGAACACGGCATCGGCCTCGCGCATGAAATTGTCGGATTTCGACACCATCAGGTGGTCGTCGACGCGGGCGATGCGCGTGGGCGCGGTGTCGGGGTTCAGGCGGATGCCGTTGGCCGCCAGGGCCTCGGCGGCGGCGGCGCGGACATCCTCGTCGAAGCCGCGCAGCGGCAGGGCGGCGCGATACAGCAGGTCCACCTCGGACCCCAGGCCGCGCAGGATGGAGGCGAATTCCACCGCGATGTAGCCGGCGCCGATGACGATGCTGCGCTTGGGCAGCGCCTTCAGCGTGAACAGGTCATCCGATACCAGGCCCAGTTCGGCGCCAGGGATGTCCAGGCGCGTCGGGGTGCCGCCCACCGCGATGACGATGCGTTCCGCCGTGACGCGCTGCCCGCCGACATCGAGTGTATGCGCATCGACGAAGGTCGCGCGCGCATCGAAGGAGGTGACACCCGCGCCCCCCAGCAGCTTGCCATAGATGCCCGACAGGCGCCCGACCTCGGCGTCCCGCGCGGCGGCAAGCTTCGCCCAGTCATGCCCGGCGACGGCCAGGTCCCAGCCGAAGGCGGCGGCGTCCTCGGCCCAGGCGCCGTACTCGGCGGCGTTCACCATGATCTTCTTGGGCACGCAGCCGACATTCACGCAGGTGCCGCCCCAGAAGCGCTCCTCGGCTACGGCCACGCGTGCGCCATGCCCGGCGGCGATACGCCCGCAGCGCACGCCGGCCGAACCGCCGCCGATGACAAACAGGTCGAAATCATAGGCAGCCATGACGCGCTCCTTGCCGGACGCGCAGGATATCGGCAGGTCGGGGGGGAAGGCCAATGGCGCGCGGCGAATGGCTGCCCTGCCTGGCTCCGGGGGGAGGTGCGACGCGGCCGCCGTCTCGCCATGCTGCGCCGCGCCTATTGGGGTAGGATCGGCCGCCTTGCAGCGGAGACGTGCGATGCGGTGCCTTTCCGGCCTTGTTGCAGCCCTGATCGGCCTTGGCGTTGGTCCGGCCCTTGCCTGCGCGGTGCCGACCAGCATCGAAATCCGCAACGAGACGCGCCAGCCGGTCCGTCAGCTCACGATCGACGACGACTCGCCGGCGCCAGGGACCGCCTCGCGCGTCAACCGGCTGCCGCCCGCAGGCCTGGCGCCCGGGGGTGCCGTGACACTGACCATGCCGTCCTGCATCGGGCTCTATGTGCTGACCGCCGTCTTCGCCGACGGGACGGAGCAGCGGCATCCCGGCCTCGATGCACGGCGCGTCCGCGGCCTGTCGCTGCGCTGAGGTTCAGCCCGCAGCCGGGCGCCGCGGCACCACGGCGCGGGCGGTGAAGACCTGCACCTCCTCCTCCGCCTGGTTCAGCGTGCGGTAACGGATCAGGGCCGATCCGCGTTCCGGGCGCGACCGGGAGGGGGTCGCCTCCAGCACCTCGACATCGAGGGTCAGCACGTCGCCTGGCCGGGTCGGGCGCGGCCACTGCAGGTCCCCGCCGCCGCCGATGACGCCGCCGGCAATGCTGCCCATGGCGTCGACGATCATCCGCATGGTCAGCGCCGCGGTGTGCCAGCCGCTGGCGGCCAGGCCGCGGAACAGGGCGTGGTCGCGCGCCGCGACCGGGTCGGTATGGAAGGGCTGCGGGTCGTAGCGGCTGGCGAAGGCGATGATCTCCGCCTCGGTCACCGTCACCGGGCCGGCGGTGAAGCGCCGGCCCGGGGTCAGGTCCTCGAGGTAGAGCGCGTCGGTCACGTCCCGATGCCGCCCAGCGCCAGGTACTTCACCTCGAGGTATTCATCGATGCCCATGTGGCTGCCTTCGCGGCCGAGGCCGGACTGCTTGAAGCCGCCGAAGGGCACCTCGGCAGTCGAGATGATGCCCTCGTTGATGCCGATGATGCCGTATTCCAGCGCCTCGGCGACGCGGAAGATGCGGCCGACGTCGCGGGCGTAGAAATACGACGCCAGGCCGAATTCCGTGTCGTTCGCCAGGGCGATCGCCTCCTCCTCCGTCTTGAAGCGGAACAGGGGGGCGACGGGGCCGAAGGTTTCTTCCCCGAAGATCTTCGCGCCACGCGGGACGTTCGCCAGCACGGTCGGCTCGAAGAAATTGCCCCCGCGGGCATGGCGATGGCCGCCGGTGACGATGGTGGCACCCAGCGCCAGCGCATCGGCGATGTGCTCCTCGACCTTCGCCACCGCATCGGCGTTGATCAGCGGGCCCTGGGTCACGCCCGGTTCCATGCCGGGGCCGACCTTGAGCCCCTCCACCGCCGTCTTCAGTTTCGCGGCGAAGGCGTCATAGACGCCGTCCTGCACCAGGATGCGGTTGGCGCAGACGCAGGTCTGGCCGGTATTGCGGTACTTCGACGCCATGGCACCCAGCACCGCCTGATCGAGGTCGGCATCGTCGAACACGATGAAGGGCGCATTGCCGCCGAGTTCCATCGACGTCTTCTTGATTGTCTGGGCGCATTGCGCGAGCAGCACGCGGCCGACCTCGGTCGACCCCGTGAAGGACAGCTTGCGGATGATCGGGTTGGCGGTGAGTTCCTTGCCCGTCTCGCCCGACGGACCGGTGATGACGTTGCACACGCCCGCCGGCATGCCAGCGCGTTCCGCCAGCACGGCAATTGCCAGCGCGGAGAACGGCGTCTGCGAGGCCGGGCGGATCACGCCGGTGCAGCCCGCGGCCCAGCCCGGGCCGGCCTTGCGCGTGATCATCGCGGCGGGGAAGTTCCACGGCGTGATGGCGGCGAAGACGCCGATCGGCTCCTTCATCACCAAAATGCGGCGGCCCTTGGCGTTCTGCGGGATGGTCTCGCCATAGACGCGCCGGCCTTCGTCGGCGAACCACTCGATGAAGGATGCGGCATAGACCACCTCGCCCTTCGCCTCGGCGAGCGGCTTGCCCTGTTCCGCCGTCATGATGGCGGCGAGGTCGTCGGCATTCGCATGCATCAGCGCCGCGAGCCTGTGCAGGATGACCGCGCGGTCCTTCGCCAGCATGGCGCGCCAGGCCGGCCAGGCGGCATTCGCGGCCTCGATCGCGCGGCGCGTCTCGGTGCCGGATATCGCCGGCACGCTGCCGATCACCTCGCCGTTGGCGGGGTTGCGCACGGCGATGGTCTTGCCGCTGTCGGCCTGCACCCAGGCGCCGCCGATGTGGTTGGCCTGGCGGAAAAGATCGGGATCCTTCAGCGGGATCTTGGCGATGGCGTCGAGCATGGCTGGCCCTCCTTCGATGGACTTGAAGATAGGGCGCGCGGGGGGCCGTGTCAGCCTCGGCGCCTTGCGCGCCTCGCCCGCGCGGGCATGATCGCCGGAATTCAGGAGGAAACGCCGATGGCGGGTCGCGATGCGACACATGATCCCGCGCTGCGCTGCTGGGTGGCTTCGGCCCACGCGGCGGGAACGGATTTTCCCATCCAGAACCTGCCGCTTGGCGTGTTCAGCACCGATTCTGGCGCGCCACGCTGCGGCGTGGCGATCGGGGATGCGGTGCTGGACCTTCGCGCGGCCCACGCGGCCGGGCTGGTGGGCAACGCCGCGGCGGCGGCTGATTCGCTCGGCCCGCTGATGGGCGAAGGCCGGGGTGCCTCGGCGGCGCTGCGGGCCGAGGTCTCGGCGCTGCTGCGCGAGGGCGCTGCACCCCGCCCCGACCTGCTGGTGCCGATGCAGGCGGCGCGGATGCACCTGCCCACCGCGGTGCGCAATTTCTCCGACTTCATGGCCTCCTACGACCATTGCGCGCGCCTGGGCGTGCGGCGGGACCCGAAGAACCCGCTACCGCCGGCCTTCCGGCATTTGCCGGTCGCCTACCATTCGCGTGCATCGTCGGTGCGTGTGTCCGGCGAGGATGTGGTCCGCCCGCACGGCCAGTGGCAGCGCCAGGATGGGTCGATGCATTTCGGCCCGACCGAGGCGATGGACTACGAGTTGGAGATGGCCGTCTGGATCGCCGGCGACAACACGCTGGGCGAACCCGTCACGATGGCCGGCGCGCCCGAGCGCATCTTCGGCTACGGGCTGCTCAACGACTGGTCGGTGCGCGACGTGCAACGGTGGGAGATGCCGCCGCTCGGGCCGTTCCTGGGGAAGTCGGTGTCCACGTCCGTGTCGCCCTGGATCGTCACGGCCGAGGCGCTGGCACCCTTCGAGGTCGCGGCGCCGGTGCAGGACCCGCCGGCCCTGCCCTACCTCGACAGCGCGTGGAACCGGTCGAACGGCGCATTGTCGGTACGCATGACGGCGGCGATCGTGACCCCGCGGATGCGCGCGGACGGCACCGCCGCCTTCGTGCTGACCGATACGCAATTCGCCGCCATGTACTGGACCGCCGCGGCCATGGTCGCCCATCACGCCACCAATGGCTGCAACCTGCTGGCGGGCGACCTGCTCGGCAGCGGCACCGTCTCCGGCCCGCAGGAGAGCGCGCGCGCCTGCCTCGCCGAGATCGGCCTGACCGGTCCCGTGACGCTGCCCAATGGCGAGACGCGGCGCTGGATCCAGGATGGCGACGAGATCATCTTCCGCGCCCGCGCCGAAGCGCCCGGCGCCGTACCGATCGGTTTCGGCGAATGCCGCGGGAGCTTGCTGCCCGCCATCGCCTGGCCCGCCTGAACCAGGAAACGCAAGGAAACGCCCATGGCCCGCAGGATCATCGACATCTCGGTCGCGCTGAAATCCGGCATCGCATCCGACCCGCCGCGTTCGCTGCCCGAGATCGAATATCTCGACCACAAGATGACCGCGCCAGGCATGGCGCAGGAATTCGGCATCCGCGAGGACCAGTTGCCGGAAGGCAACTATGCCGCGGTCGAGAAGGTGAAGCTCAGCACCCACAACGGCACCCACCTGGATGCGCCCTACCACTTCTTCCCGCGCATGAACGAACGGACGGTTCCGGGGGGCGAACCCTCCTGGCGGATCGACGAGATACCGCTCGACTGGTGCTTCCAGCCGGCGGTCAAGCTCGACTTCCGGCATTTCGAACATGGCTGTGTCGCCACGCCTGCAGATGTGCAGGCGGAGCTCAAGCGCATCGGGCATACGCTGAAGCCGCTGGAGATCGTGGTGGTGAACACGGCGGCCGGCGCGCGGTACGGGGAGGATGACTACATCCACTCCGGCTGCGGCATGGGCAAGGCGGCGACGTTGTGGCTGCTGGAACAGGGCGTGCGCGTGACCGGCACGGATGGCTGGTCCTGGGATGCGCCGTTTTCCCTGACGAAGAAGAAGGTGGCCGAGACCGGCGATGCCGGCCTGATCTGGGAAGGCCATCGCGCGGGCCGCGAAATCGGCTACTGCCACATCGAGAAACTGTCGAAGCTGGAAACCCTTCCCGCCGATGGCTTCATGGTTGCCTGCTTCCCGGTGAAGGTGCATCGCGGCTCCGCCGGCTGGACGCGCGCCGTCGCGATCTTCGAGGAGTGAGAGACATGCGCCGCAGCCTTATTGCCCTCGCCCTGCTCGCGCCGTTCGCCGCCGCCGCGCAGACCTTCCCCGACCGGCCGATCACCATCGTGCTGCCCTATGCGCCCGGCAGCGCGTCGGATTCGTATGGCCGCGCGCTCGGCGAGCATTTCACGCGGCTGATGGGCCAGCCGGTGGTGCTGACCAATCGCGACGGCGCGTCGGGCGTGGTCGGCATGCGCTTCGTCGCGCAGTCGGCGCCCGATGGGCATACGCTCGGGCTCACGCCCGTGACGCCGGTGGTGGTGCAGCCGCACATGGTGCGCAACCTCGGCATCGGGCCGGACAGTTTCGCGCCGGTCTGCGGAACCAACGAGAACATCATCGGCACCCTGGTGCGCGCCGACAGCCCCATCCGCGACCTGCCCGGCCTGGTCGCGGAAGGCCGCCGCCGGTCGCTCACCTTCGGCAGCCCCGGGCCGAATTCGCTGCCGCAACTGGCGATGGTGCGCGTCACACGCGCCTCGGGCGTCGAGTTCAGCCACATCCCGTTCCGCGGCGACCCGCCGCACCTGAACGAATTGCTGGCCGGTCGCATCGACTTCTCCGCCGCCGTCGTGGCGTCCGCCAGCGGGTTGATCGATGGCGACCGGCTGCGGCTGATCGCGGTGTTCTCGGCGCGCCGGCACCCCGACTACCCGAATGTGCCGACCGCACGCGAACAGGGCATCGATGCGCAGCAGCTGAGCCAGGTGGGCATCTACGCCCCGCGCGGGACACCGGAACCCGTCATGGCGCGTCTTGAGGAAGCCTGCCGCACCGGCACGCAGGACGAGGCCTTCCGCCGTGTCGCCGCGACGCGCCGGGTGCCGGTGAACTTCATGTCGCGCGCCGATTTCACCGCCATGGTGCAGTCGGAATACGAGGCCTATGGCCGCATCCTGCGGGAGCTCGGCGTGCAGCCGGAATAGCGCTCAGCCGCCCTGCCAGACCACGTGCCCGCGCAGGGCCACCGGATCCCTGCGCGTCCAGCCCTTGCGCGTGGCGTAGTCCACCATGGCGTGGAACTCCGCCCGCCAATCCGTGCGGTCCGATTGCCCGGACGCCTCGACCAGCCACTCGGCCGAGACCCAGGCGTGGTCGCTGCCCTCGAACGCCAGGACGCCGCGCGCCGCTTCGGCCAGTTCGGGCAGCGCATCGCGCGAAGCCGAGACGATCACGCTGAAGCGGCGCAGATCCTCGGCCCCGGTCAGGCGTGGCGGCTGCCCGGGTGCCAGGTGGACCTCCATCGCCTCACTCCACCGTCACGCTCTTGGCGAGGTTGCGCGGCTGGTCCACGTCGGTGCCCTTCAGCACTGCCACGTGGTAGGCCAGCAGTTGCACGGGGATGGTGTGCAGGATCGGCGCGGCGAAGGCGCCCGCATAAGGCAGGGTCACCACGCGTTCCGCAAAGCGCGACAGAGCGGGGGCGCCGGCCTCGTCGGTGAAGGCCATGACGCGGCCGCCACGGGCGGCGGCTTCCTGCAGGTTGGAGGCGGTCTTTTCGAACAGCGGCCCGCTCGGGCACAGCGCAATCACCGGCACGTCCTTGTCGATCAGCGCGATGGGGCCGTGCTTCATCTCGCCGGCGGCGTAGCCCTCGGCGTGGATGTAGCTGATCTCCTTGAGCTTCAGCGCACCTTCCAGCGCGATCGGGAACAGCGCCCCGCGGCCGAGGAACAGCACGTCGCGCGCCTTCGCCACTTCCACGGCCATGGCGCGGATTTCCGCGTCGCGTTCCAGCACCGCGGCGGCCTTGGCCGGCACTTCCAGCAGTTCGGCGGTCAATTCGGCTTCGGCGGCGGCCGAGAGCGTCCCGCGCGCGCGCCCCAGCCCGATCGCGAGGCACGCCAGCACCGCCAGCTGCGCGGTGATCGCCTTGGTGGAGGCGACCGAGATTTCCGGCCCCGCCACGGTCAGAACGGTGGCGTCGCTCTCGCGCGCCATGCTGCTCTCGGGGACATTCACGATCGACAGGATGGCCTGCCCGCGCTGCCGCAGCATCTTCATCGCGGCCAGGTTGTCGGCGGTCTCGCCGCTCTGGCTGATCAGGATGGCGGCACCGCCCTCGGGCAGCGGCGGGTCGCGATAGCGCAATTCGCTCGCCACATCGGCATCGACCGGAATGCGCGCGACCTGTTCGATCCAGTAGCGCCCGACCATGCCGGCCAGGAAGGCGCTGCCGCAGGCGCTGATGGTCAGGCGCGGCACACGCGCCGCATCGAAGGGCAGCGCCGGCAGCGTGACCGATCGCGTCGAGGGTTCCAGATACTGCTGCAGCGTGTCGCCGAGCACGACCGGGTGCTCGTGCAATTCCTTCTCCATGAAGTGCCGGTAGTTCCCCTTGCCGACGGCGGCGCCGGACACGGCGGTCATCTTGACCTGGCGCTCCACCACCGCCCCGCCGGCGTCGTGGAAGACCGCCCCGGTATCGCTGACCACCGCCCAGTCGCCTTCATCGAGATACGCGATGCGGCGCGTCAGCGGCGCCAGCGCCAGCGCGTCGGAACCCACGAACATCTCGCCCTCGCCGAAGCCCACGGCCAGCGGCGCGCCCTGGCGCGCGCAGATCAGCTTGCGCGGATGCCCGGCGAAGACCATGGCCAGCGCGAAGGCACCGTGCACGCGCTTCAGCGCGGCGGCTGCGGCTTCCTCGGGGCCGGCACCCTGCTGCAGATGCCAGTCCACCAGGCGGGCGAAGGTCTCGGTGTCGGTCTCGGTCTCGAAAACCTGGCCCTTGGCTTCGAGCTCGTCGCGCAGTTCGGCGTGGTTCTCGATGATGCCGTTGTGCACCACGCTCACGCGGGACGTGCCGTGCGGGTGTGCGTTGCGTTCGACCGGCGCGCCATGCGTCGCCCAGCGGGTGTGGCCGATGCCGGTGGTGCCGGTCAGCGGCGCCGCCTCCAGCACGGCGGCGAGGTTGGTCAACTTGCCCTCGGCGCGGCGGCGCTCGATGTGGCCGTTCACCAGCGTGGCGATGCCGGCGCTGTCGTAGCCGCGGTACTCCAGGCGCCGCAGGGCTTCCAGGATACGCGGTGCCGCTGCCTCGCGCCCGACCACGCCGACGATCCCGCACATGGTCCTACTTCCCCTTGCCCTTGAAGCCGCGCCCGGCGAACACCGCCTGCCGCCCGCGCGCGATCGCCAGCGCATCGTCCGGCACGTTCGCGGTGATGACGCTGCCGGCGCCGACCAACGCGCGCGCACCCACCTTCACGGGAGCCACCAGCGCGGTGTCGGAGCCGATGAAGGCGCCCTCGCCGATCTCGGTGCGGTGCTTGTTCACGCCGTCGTAGTTGCAGGTGATGGTGCCGGCGCCGATGTTGGCCCCGGCGCCGATCGTCGCATCGCCCAGGTAGGCGAGGTGGTTGGCCTTCGCACCCTCGCCCAGCGTTGTCGCCTTGAGTTCCACGAAATTGCCGACATGCGCGCGCGCCTCGACCACCGTGCCGGGGCGCAGGCGCGCATAGGGGCCGATGACCGCCTCGCGCTTCACCACGCAGCCTTCCAGGTGGCTGAAGGCACGGATCACGGCGCCTTCGTCGATGGTCACGCCGGGGCCGAAGACGATGTGCGGTTCCAGCGTGACATCGGGCCCGAAGCGCGTGTCGTGCGACAGAAACACGGTGTCCGGCGCCAGCATGGTCACGCCCGCATCCATCGCCGCCACGCGCAGCCGCGCCTGCAAGGTCGCCTCGGCGGCGGCAAGCTCGCCGCGGCTGTTGATGCCGCGCAGTTCGGATTCCGGGGCTTCCACGGCGCGCACGCGGCGACCCTCGGCCCGCGCCAGCGCCACCACGTCGGTCAGGTAGTATTCGCCCTTGGCGTTGTCGGGGCGGACCGCCGCCAGCCAGCGCGCCATATCGGCGGAGGCCGCGCAGACCACGCCGGCATTGCACAACCCGATGGCGCGCTCCGCCTCGGTCGCGTCGGCCCATTCGACGATGCGTTCCACCATGCCATCCGCCGCGGTGACCACGCGGCCATAGCGGCCCGGATCCGCCGGGCGCATGCCGAGCAGCACGAGGTCCGCATCGGCCCGCGCGGCCAGCAGCCGGCCGAGCGTGGCCCCGGTCACCAGCGGGTTGTCGCCGTACAGCACCGCGACATCGCCATCGTGGCCGCCGAGCTGGGGCATGGCCTGCAGCGCGGCGTGGCCGGTGCCCAGGCGTTCGCGCTGGACCGCGACGCCATGCGGCGCCACCGCGGCTTCCAGCTCCGGCATATCGGGGCCCACCACCACCACCACGCGCCCGAAGCTTGCTTCGACGGCGGCCAGCAGGTGGCGGACCATCGGCCGGCCGCCCAGGGGATGCATGACCTTGGGCCGGGTGGAGCGCATCCGGGTCCCGAGGCCCGCGGCGAGGATGATGGCTGCAGCAGTCATGCCCCCCGGTAACGCGCCGCGACGTGCCGCGTCCAGCGCAACGGCGGTCAACATGCTTTGCGGCATGTGTCCGGCCGGCTCGGCCACGCCTCACTGGCGCCGCAAGCCGTGGCACCTGGGGGCAGGCGGGAGCCCCCCGGACGGTTCCCCCCGGGCGGTTTCGGCGCTACGCCCGGCCCATGATGAAGATCGCCGCATTCGACCTCGATGGCACGCTGGTGGACAGTGCCGCCGACATCCACGCCGCGCTGGACCGGCTGATGGCCGCGCGAGCCCTGCCCGGCTTCGCCCGGCCCGAGGTCATCGGCATGATCGGCGATGGCGTGCGCGTGCTGGTCACGCGCGCGCTGGCGGCGCGCGGCCAGCCCTTCGAGGAGACGGCGCTGGCCACCTTCATGGCCGACTACGAGGCCGAGGCCGCGGTGCTGACCCGCCCCTTCGATGGCATTCCCGCGGTGCTCGACGCGCTGGCCGATGATGGCTGGCGCCTGGCGGTCTGCACCAACAAGCCCGAGGCGGCGGCGCGGCGTCTGCTCGATGCGCTGGGCCTGTCGGCGCGCTTCGCCGCCCTGGGCGGGGGCGATTCCTTTCCCGTCCGCAAGCCCGACCCGGGCCACCTGCGCGCCACGCTCGCCGCCGCCGGCGCAGGCCCCGAACGCGCGGTGATGATCGGCGATCACCACAATGATGTCCGCGCGGCCGCGGGCTGCGGCGTGCCCTGCATCTTCGCCGGCTGGGGCTACGGACCGGCCCACATGGCCGAAGGTGCGCCGGTGGCCGCGGCGCCGTCGGACCTGCCCGCCCTCATGGCCGCGCTGGCGCGCTGACCCGGTCCGGAAGCGGCGCCGGCACCACCGCGCCTGCACGCGCGAGGTCCAGCCGCAGCGCACCGAGGAAGGTCGACGGGAATTCCACCCGCACCGGCAGCGGCGGCTGGCCGGGGCCGAACACCGCCAGCCACGCCTCCGCCTGGCGCGGCCGGCCGGCCTGGGCCGGGTCATCGCCGCGGCGGAAGCCCGCCACCAGGCGGCTTTCCAGGGCGCAGCGCAGTGCCTCGCCCGAGACACCCGGCACCGGCGCCCGGCCGACGCCGAGCGTGCGTGACGTCCATTCCAGGCGGCGCCGCCCATCGAAGATCGCCCCGCTGATGTCACAGCGCCCGGTCGCGGCCACATCGCGCGACAGGCGCAGCAGCGCCGACAGGCCGTCGATGGTGCCGGCCGCCTGTTCGGCGCTGACCGGGATGCGGTCCGGTCCCTCGGGCGGCTCGAGCACCGCCAGGCGCGGCGTGCCGGCCAGGTATTCCATGACCGTGCGGCGTGGCGTGCCGCGCCATTCGCCCTCGGTGCGGTAGCGGGCCGGCATCACATCGCGCCCGCGCAGGCCGCCCTCGACCTCGGCGATCTGTTCGCGCGGCAGGAACAGCCGGCCCACGCCGCGCGAGCGCGACACGGTGGCGAGGCGGTAGCGGTCGCCCGCCTGGTCGATGGTGATGCGGATGTCCATCACCGGAACGCCCATCTGGCTGACCGTGTAATCGGCCTCGACGGGGTTGGCGCGCGCTGGCGACGCGGCGGCGAGGATCACGGCAAGAAGAAGCGGCGCGCGGATCATCACCAGAGAATGGCGCGCGCCGCGCCCGGGGCAAGGGCACTGCGCTTGACACCCGCCCCCGGGCGCACGTATTTCGCGCTCCCCGACGGCGGGCGCGTAGCTCAGCGGTAGAGCATTCGCTTCACACGCGAAGGGTCACAGGTTCAATCCCTGTCGCGCCCACCATTCCATGGCGATCCCTCGCATTACGGGCCGGCCGCATCCGCGGCCCCTGCCATTGCGCCGTTCATCGGTGCTCCGGCAGCGGCGGGTGGGACGCGATCGCGCGTGCGCTCGCGGTCGGAGGTCGTCATCCCGTTGTGCTGTGCCGCCCCGCGGTCGCTGCGCCATCATTCCATGCGCTCACGGCCCGAGGCAGAGCCTCGGGCCGTGCTTCACACTCCGCCGTGGGCCGCGGTGTCGCCTCAGCGCGAAGGCTGCGCCGGCTGGGCCGGGGCGCCTGGCTGGCCGGGCGTGCCCGGCATCCGCCGGTCGCCGCGACCCTCGTGGCCGCGGCGCCGCAGTTCGTCACGCGCCAGCGCGCCATCGGCGTTGCGGTCGGCGGCGCGGAAGGCCGCCTCGGCCATCGGGCGCAGTTCCTCGAAGGTGATGCGGCTATCGCCGTTCACGTCGATGAAGCGGAACACCGCGACGCCACGTTCCTGCATGCGCTCGCGCATGCCCTCGGGCGGGCCGCGGCGGCCGGCGGGGCGCTGCGCCTCGTAGTAGGCGCGGAGTTCCTCGATGGTCACGCCGCCGTCGCGGTTGGCGTCCATCTCGGTGAAGCGGGCCTGCAGCCAGATCACGCCTTCCTCGCGCGTCACGCGGCCGTCGGAGTTGGTGTCGGCGCGGGCGAAGGCCTCGCCCATCGCGAAGCCGCCATGGCCGCGGCGACCGTGGTGCTGGTGCTGGCCGGGACCGCCATCGCGCCCGTAGCCTGGGCCTCCGGGGCCGCCGCCAGGACCGGGCTGCGCCATCGTGACGCCCGCGGTGCCGGCGGTCAGGGCGACGGCCAGGGCCATCATCGTCGTCTTGCGCATCATCTGCGTCCTTCTCATCCACGCGGCGAGGTGCCGCTGGGGGGAACATGCGCTGTTACTGTAACAGCGGCGTTGCCCCCTCGCCCACGGGGGGTGAGGAAGAGTAACGCCGCCGTGCCTTCACGGCGTGCCGGGCTCGCCCAGGTCCCACCACATGCCCGCGAAGGCCAGGATACCTTCGCGCGCCGGCGCGATCAGCAGGTGTTCGTCGGGGCCGTGCTGCTTGCAGCCATTGTAGGAATGCGGAACCCAGACCAGCGGCACGCCAAGGTGGTCGACGAAGACATCCCCCGGCAGCCCGCCCGAGGCATTCGGGATGATCTGCACGGGCTTGCCGAGCGACTTCGCCATCGACGCCTGCGCCCAGCGCACCCAGGGATGGTCCGGGTCCGTGCGGGAGGCCGACATCCGCGTGAAGCTGGTCTCGACCGCGACATCCTGGAAGCCATGGGCGTCCAGGTGGTCGCGCACCGCCTTGGCGAAGGTGTGGGGGTCGCTGTCCACGGTGTAGCGGATCTGGCAATGCGCGCGCGCATCGGGGGCCACGGCATTCACCGGATTCTCCGGCCGGCCGGAGATCATGGCCAGCACGATCAGGCTGTTCCAGCCGTAGATCTTCTCGGCGCTGGTCAGGCCCGGTTCGCCCCAGCCCTCGTCGATGGTGGCGGCATCGCCGCCGCCGCCGACCGGGCAGCCAGCGAGGACGGCGCGCACCGAGTTGGGCATCGACGGCGGCAGGATGCCGCGCACCAGCACGCGCCCGTTGCGATCCATCATCGACGTCAGCGCATGCGCCAGCAGGATGGCCGGGTCGCGGGTGAGCCCGCCCCAATGGCCGGAATGCACGCCGCCCGGGCGCAGCTTGATCACCAGGTCGAAGTGGAAGGTGCCGCGCGTGCCGGTGGCGATGGTCGGCACGCCGGGTTCCACGCGCGGGCCGTCACTGGCGATCAGCACATCGGCGGCGAGTTCATCGGCATGGGCGGCGACGAAGTCGCGCAGGCCCTTGGAGCCGCGCTCCTCCGCCATCTCGAGCACGACCTTGACGTTGAAGCGGAGCTTGCCGCCGCGCTCGGCCAGCACGGCCTCCAGCGCGGCGATGTTCAGCGCGTGCTGGCCCTTGTTGTCGGCGGTGCCGCGACCGTACCAAAGGCCGTCTTCCTCGGTCAGCGTCCAGGGGTCGAGGCCCTGGCGCCACTGGTCCTCCAGCCCGCGCACGGTGTCCCCGTGGCCGTAGAGCAAAACCGTCGGGCGCGCGGGGTCCTCGATGCGGATGCCGGTCAGGATCGGGCCGAAGCCTTCGAGCGGATTGGGCCGCACCTGCACGTCGAAGCCGAGCCGTTCCAGCCAGGGCCGGATGGCACCGTTGAGGTAGCGGTCGAGGTCGGCCTCGCGCCCTTCCTCCTGCGCGGTGGAGGGGATGGCGACCAGGTCGGTCAGCAGGGATTTGAATCCGCCGCCGTCGAAGAAGGTGGCGGCGCGCGTCAGGGCGCCTTCACGGGTGGGCATGGGGCGGCGTCCTCAAACGATCTGGTTGACCAGCGCGCTTTCGCCGCGCTGCAGCCGGGCGATGTTCTCCAGCATGAAGTCGAGGACATTGTCCTCGTACATATGCGTCTCACCCCCGGTATGCGGCGTGACCAGCACGTTCGGCATGGCCCAGAGCGCGCTGTCCTGCGGCAGCGGTTCATCGGCCGTCACATCCAGCGCAGCGCCGGCGATGCGCCCTGCGGCAAGCGTGGCGACCAGCGCGGCCTCGTCCACCACGCGCCCGCGCGCCACGTTCACCAGATGCGCGGTCGGCTTCATCGCGGCCAACGCGGCCGCGCCCATCAGCCCGCGCGTGTCGTCCGTCAGCGGACAGGCCAGCACCACGAAATCGGCGCGCGGAACCAGGGAGACGAAGTCGCGGAAGGAATGCACCTCGTCCGCCCCCTCCGCGCCACCCGCCACGTTCTGCCGCACGCCGATCACGGTCATGCCCAGCGCCTTGCACAGCCGCGCGATGCGTCCGCCGATGCGCCCGAGGCCCACCAGCAGCACGGTCTTGCCGCCGGCCTCGTCCTCGCGCTTGGCGAAGTCGCCCTGCATGCCGCGCCAGATGCGCTTGGCCTGGTTGTCGCGGGCTTCCGGAATGCGGCGCAGGATCGCCAGGATCAGCGCGATCGCGTGCTCGCTCACGGCATTGGCGTTGATGCCCTGGCCGCTCGCCAGCCGGATGCCGGCGCCGCGCAGCACGTCGCGGTCATACTGGTCGGTGCCCGCGCTGGCCGATTGCACGAAGCGCAGCTTCTTCGCGATGGCCGGCAGGTCGTTGCGCCACATGCCCGAGCACACCAGCACATCGGCCTCGCCGACCTTCGCATCCAGTTCCTCGCGCGAACGCACCTCGATGGCGCGGATGCCGGTGTTGCGCAGCGCGAAGCGGTCGCCGAAGCGGTAGGCGACATGGGCGAAGCAGACGGTCAGTTGGTCGCGCGGCGGCAGCATGGTCGGCACTCTCCAGGGGTGTCGCGGTCGGACGCGACCGTGACCCCGCGAGGACAGCGGCGCAAGGGGCCGGCGAGGGGCGGCTCAGCGCGTCCGGCTGGTGGCGGCCGTGGCCGATCCGCCGCCGGCGCCGCCGCCCGATCCGCCACCCAGGACCACCGCCAGCGCGGCCGCGCCGGCAAGGCCGATCGCGGCGGCGGCGGTAGGCCCGGTCAGCGTGTCGCCCTGCGGGGTCGCGACCACGAAGCGCTGCTGCGGGCGCGCCGGGGGTGCGAGGGTCGATCGCGGCGCCGCCTGGCTGCGCGGGCCGATCACGACGCCCGCCCCGCCAGGCACCACGACGGTCTGCGTCTGCGCCAGGACGGGCGCCGGCAGGGCCGCGGCAATCAGGGCGAGGATCAGTCGAGAATTTCTACCCATGATAGATATACCCTAACCAATCATTCACCTTTTCCGCAAGCGCGCGATCGCGCCGGCCTGGCCGCCAGCGACGGCAAAATCCCGCCCGCTGCCTTGCCAGCCGGCCGCCCCCGCCCTAATCCCGCACCACGGGAGGCGACCCATGGACATGCAGATGACGACCGACGCCCATGCCGAAATCCGGGAGGAGGTGCGCAAGCTCTGCACCCGCTTCCCCGGCGAATACTGGCGCGAGCTCGATGCCCGCCGCGGCTACCCGACCGAATTCGTCACCGCGCTGACCGAGGCCGGCTGGCTCGGCGCGCTGATCCCCGAGGAGTTTGGTGGGTCGGGCCTGCCGCTGTCGGCCGCCGCGGCGATCCTGGAGGAGATTCACGCCTCCGGCTGCAATGCCGCCGCCTGCCACGCGCAGATGTACATCATGGGCACCATCCTGAAGCACGGCAGCGCCGAGCAGAAGGCGAAGTACCTGCCGCGCATCGCCACCGGCGAACTGCGCCTGCAGGCCTTCGGCGTGACGGAACCCACCTCGGGCACCGATACGACCAGCCTGCGGACCTTCGCCAAGCGCGAAGGCGACAAGTACATCGTCAACGGCCAGAAGATCTGGACCTCGCGCGCCGAGCATTCCGACCTGATGCTGCTGCTGGCCCGCACCACGCCGAAGGACCAGGTCGCCAAGCGCACCGAGGGCCTGTCCACCTTCATCGTCGACATGAAGGCCGCGCTGGGGAATGGGCTGACCATCCGGCCGATCCGCACGATGATGAACCACAATTCCTGCGAGGTCTTCTTCGACAACATGGAAGTGCCGGCCGAGAACCTGGTCGGCGTCGAGGGCAAGGGCTTCCGCTACATCCTCGATGGCATGAACGCCGAGCGCCTGCTGATCGCGTCCGAATCGATTGGCGACGCCAAGTGGTTCATCAACAAGTCGGTGGAGTATTCCAAGCAGCGCGTGCTGTTCGGCCGCCCGATCGGGCAGAACCAGGGCGTGCAGTTCCCGATCGCCAAGGCCTATGCCCAGATGCGCGCCGCCGAGGCGCTGATCCAGAAGGGCCTGCAGAAGTTCGAAGCCCACCTGCCCTGCGGCGAGGAAG
>LNFM01000876.1_pt1 | contig 29835 bp, 26 predicted proteins | sample 596031 | NCBI WGS metagenome assembly LNFM01 (sample SAMN04254537, study PRJNA301005) | activated carbon metagenome | isolation source: dual media filters at the Ann Arbor, Michigan drinking water treatment plant | place: USA: Ann Arbor
AGACTGGGCGTCGACGGTGTTGTTTCTCGCCGCGCCGCAGGTACCGCTTGCTACGACTCGTGGCTTACCAAATTCAAGCCACCTGGACTTCGACATCCGCTTCAAGGCGGCGCTCGCGCTTGCCGGTGCTCAGGTGATCCCTCGCGATTATCGGGACAGGATTGGATCAAGGCACCAACCCGGCGACCCGCCAAGCGCCTGGCCGATGATGGTCCGCTTCCGCGATCTCGCCGATCCCAAATCGGTCGAGAAGATCAATCCGGACGATCTCTCGGCGAGTTTTGGCGCGGGGGTTAAACTGCGGCGCATCACCGCCGAACGCACCGACGATCCCGTAACGTCAGGCATTTTGGCGCGATTGCCCTGGCTCGATAGCGCTACGCCAAAAAGCCTTGACGATGATTTCGAACCTACCACGACCCCAACATTTGCCCAGCGCATCGCCTTTAGTGACTTCGTCAAGGAGCATGATAAATGAACAATTCAATGAACAATGATGTCCTCATGGCCCTACTGACGATGGACTCTTATAATCGAGGGCCGCGCCCGGGGATCAATGATCTATTGGATATTCGGACCCTCGGGTCAGTGGCGCTTCGCGGATAGGCGCCTTTGGGGCATCGCACCGAACCCGGGCGCAGCGCGAAGCAGGCTACTGGCTAAATGCCGCCCTCGGTCACCACCCAGCCGCTCGCCACCAGCGTATCGGTCAGCGCGCCGACACAGCCATCGACCAGCACCTGATCAGTCGCGCGCACGACAAAATTTGCGCCGACCCGGCCTTCGCGAAAAAACGGATAGCTGCCGATCGCCACGCCATCATGGCTGCGTTCGGCCTCGCGCAAAATGTCAGACACTTCGCTTTCGGCGACCCAGCAGCCAATCGTTCGCGACAGGACGGGCAGGCCGCCTTCCAGGGTGCCAGTCAGCGCATCGAGCATGCCGGCGGTGATGTGCGGGACGCCGGCCATCACGAAGATGTTGCCAATACGAATACCCGGCGCGCCCGACATGCGGTTTTCGATCAGATCGGCGCCGTCTGGCACCCGCGCCATCCGCTTGCGCGCCTCGGTCAACCCACCGCGCGTTTCATAATAGCGATTGAGCACGGCAAGCGCGCGCGGGTGATGCACCACCGCCACCCCCAGTGCTTCGGCTATCGCATCGACCGTGATGTCGTCATGCGTCGGCCCGATGCCGCCGGTCGTGAACAGATAATCATTGCGCGCGCGCAGGATATTGACCGCCTCGACAATCGCGTCGGTTTTGTCTGCCACCACGCGCACTTCGGCCAGGCGAATGCCCTGGACGTTCAGCCAGGCGGCAATCTGCGCGACATTTTTGTCCTGGGTGCGCCCCGACAGGATTTCGTCGCCAATCACGACAAGGGCGGCAGTCCAGATGCGGGGGGTGGCGGCAATGGTCATCCGCGCCGCATAGCGTAACCCCGCCCCCCTCGCAAAGCCTGCACGATCACGCTATATTGAAATGATGACTGTCTACGAAAATGTAACCGCCCAGGCACCGATGACGCGCACCGGCGCGATCAAGCTGCATGATTCATCTGGCTTTGAAGGCATGCGCCGGGCCGGCCGCCTCGCCGCCGAAACGCTCGACATGCTCGTGCCGCATGTCGTGCCCGGCGTGACCACGGCGGCGATCGACGATCTTGTCCGCACGTTCATCATGGCGGGTGGCGGCGTCCCCGCAACGATTGGCTATCGCGGCTATACCCATAGCTGCTGCATCTCGATCAATCATGTCGTCTGCCACGGCATTCCCAGCGAAAAGACGCTGAAGGACGGCGACATCGTCAATATCGACGTGACCCCGTTGCTTGACGGCTGGCACGGTGATTCGAGCCGCATGTATCTGGTTGGCGACGTCCCCTTAAAGGCCAGAAGGCTGGTCGACGTCACCTATGAATGCCTGATGCTCGGCATCGAAAAGGCCCGCCCCGGCAACACGCTCGGCGATGTTGGCTATGCCATTCAGGCGCATGCCGAGCGGCATCGTTATGGCGTTGTGCGCGATTTCTGTGGTCACGGCGTCGGCCGCCTGTTTCATGACGCGCCCGAAGTCGTCCATGTCGGTCGCCCCGGCACTGGACCGGAATTGCGCCCCGGCATGTTCTTCACGATCGAACCGATGATCAATATCGGCCGCCCCGATGTAAAAATGCTCGACGATGGCTGGACGGCGGTGACGCGCGACCGATCGCTCTCCGCCCAATTCGAACATTCGATCGGCATCACCGAAGACGGCTGCGAGATTTTCACCACGAGTCCAAAGGGGCTGCATCAGCCGCCTTATTTAGCTCGGGGCCAGGACGCGCGGGGCCAGGACGTTTAGGGCCGAGAAGCCTGACGCTGTGCGCCGAGTGCCCCGATGCCCAACCAGAAGCCGATAATCGGGCTCATTGACATGCCGACCAGCGGCACCGGGAAGGCCCCGATCGCTGGGGCGATGGCGGTACCTGCCAGATAGGCTGCGAGCGCCAGAGCCGTGGCCCGATTCGACCGAAAACCGCTTAAGATCGGCGCGGCTGTCGCGAGCGTGAGCGCCACGACCGCGACGGCCGCAACCACCGGCGCCCGTTGCCATGCCAGGCCGATAATGCCTTCAACCTCGGCAACGCTTATCAATGGATCCGGGCGGGACCAGGCGATCATGCCCAGTACGGCCACGACCGCGACTGATGCCAACGCCCCCGGCGTGCGCTTGCCCGCCAGCAGCAAAATGATTGCAGCGACGGCAAAGCCGCTTGCCTGCGACGCATCGGGCTGCGCCACCAGCAACAGCAGGACGGCGATCATGGCGATGGGGCCCCATACCCGTTGGCCCAGCACCACAATCATCAGCGGCAGGACGATCGCCGCCGCATTGATCCGAATCGCACCAACGACAATCCAGCGATGGACGCCCTGCAACCCCGGATCAGCAAAGCATGCCGCCAGCAGCAACAGGGCAATGACGGTCACGATAAGCGGCGCGATGCCCGCCAGGCGCTGCTCGCCGCGCGATCCAGACCAACCCATGGCGATCGCTATGACCAAGCCGACCAGCCAGGCCGCGATCATGCGGCCCCATACCCCGATCGCCACCCCGGCATCAGCCGCCGTCCAGCATCCAGCCAGAACCGCGACCAGCGAAGCCGCCCCAAAAAAGCCGAGCAAGGATTGGCGCAATTTGGTCGTCAACGGCTCATCCCTTTTCGCATCGCCCCCGTCGCCACGGCGCGTGCCGCAAAATAGGGCAGATGCTGGCCGATTGCACGACGGTTGAGCACGCCACCAGCGATAATGGCGCTCAAATCCTTACTCTCCCTCCTCTCGCACCCTTGGCACGCTTGTTGTAAGGGATACCGACAGGCAGAGGCGTCACCTTCAAAAAAAATCGGGGCACAGCGTGAAAAAGATCGAAGCGATCATCAAACCCTTCAAGCTCGATGAAGTGAAGGAGGCGCTGCACGAAGTGGGCGTCAGCGGCATCACCGTTACCGAGGCCAAGGGCTTTGGTCGGCAAAAGGGCCATACCGAGCTGTATCGCGGTGCCGAATATGTCGTTGATTTCCTGCCCAAGGTGAAGCTGGAGGTGGTCGTGGAAGACGCCATGGCCGACCGCGTGGTCGAGGCGATCGCTGCGGCTGCACAGACCGGGCGGATCGGCGACGGCAAGATTTTCGTTATTCCGGTTGAAACAGTGCTGCGCATCCGCACCGGCGAGCGTGACGAAAACGCGATTTGACGCAGCGCAGCATTATGTGAAAAGTACGCATTGCGCCGCAACATGATTCTCCGGTTCGCCGGTGAGACAATTTAATTCGAAAGGGCAAGACCAATGGCCAACGACGCCGGCAAAATCCTGAAAATGATCAAGGACGACGAGATTGAGTGGGTCGATCTTCGCTTTACCGATCCCAAGGGCAAGTGGCAGCATCTGACGATGGTCTCGTCAGTGATCGGCGAGGACGAGCTGACCGACGGCCTGATGTTCGACGGGTCCTCGATCGAGGGCTGGAAGGCGATCAACGAATCGGACATGATCCTCAAGCCGGATCTTGACGCGGTTTATGTCGATCCATTCTCGGCCACGCCGATGATGATCCTGTTCTGCGACGTCGTCGAACCATCGACCGGCGCGCTCTATGCCCGCGATCCGCGATCGACCGCCAAGCGTGCCGAGCAGTATTTGCTGACGACCGGCATCGGCGACACCGTCTATGTCGGCCCCGAAGCCGAATTCTTCATGTTCGACGATGTTCGCTTCGAAAACAGCTATTCGACAAGCTATTACAAGATCGACGATATCGAACTGCCCGGCAACACCGGCCGCGAATATGAGGGCGGCAATCTGGGCCATCGCCCCCGCGCCAAGGGCGGCTATTTCCCGGTTGCGCCGGTCGATAGCGCCGTGGACATCCGTGGCGAGATGGTCTCGACGATGATCGAGATGGGCCTGCCATGCGACAAGCATCACCACGAAGTCGCCGCCGCGCAGCATGAGCTTGGCCTGACCTTCGGCACGCTCGTCACCACGGCGGACCGGATGCAGATCTACAAGTACGTCGTCCACCAGGTCGCACACGCTTATGGCAAGACCGCAACCTTCATGCCGAAGCCGATCAAGGAAGATAATGGGTCGGGCATGCACACCCACATCTCGATCTGGGAAAAGGGCCAGCCGCTTTTTGCGGGCAATGGCTATGCCGGCCTCAGCGACATGTGCCTGTATTTCATTGGCGGTGTCATCAAGCACGCCAAGTCGCTGAACGCCTTCACCAACCCGTCGACCAACAGCTACAAGCGGCTGGTACCGGGTTATGAAGCGCCGGTGCTGCTGGCCTATTCGAGCCGCAACCGTTCGGCGTCGTGCCGCATTCCTTATGGCACGGGCAGCAAGGCCAAGCGCGTCGAGTTCCGCTTCCCGGACGCGCTCGCCAACCCGTATCTCTGCTATTCGGCGCTGCTGATGGCGGGGCTGGACGGCATCCAGAACCGCATCCATCCGGGCGAGCCGATGGACAAGAACCTGTACGACCTGCCGCCCGCCGAGCTCGAGCTGGTCCCGACGGTGTGTGGTTCGCTGCGGGAGGCGCTCGACAGCCTGGAGGCGGACATGGACTATCTGCTCAAGGGCGATGTGTTCTCCAAGGATCAGATCGAAGCCTATATCGAGATCAAGCGCGCTGACGTCGCCCGTTGGGAAATGACGCCGAGCCCGGTTGAATATGACATGTATTACAGCTCGTAATCCACGCGATCACGACAAAAGCCGAAGCGCCCGGGGTGGGAACATCCCGGGCGCTTTGCGTTGGGGCTTCCCTCTGCCGCCCAATTCGCTACGCCTGCCCGCCGCAACCCTTTTCAGGAGCCCCCATGCAATTTGACGACGTCATGCTCGGCCGCCGCAGCATCCGCGGGTACAAGCCCGATCCCGTCCCTCGCGCGCTGATTGAGGAAATTCTGGCCATTGCCATGCGGGCGCCGTCATCAATGAATACGCAGCCGTGGAATTTCTACGTCATCACCGGCGAACCGCTGGATCGCATTCGTGCGGGCAATACTGAAAGGACGCTGGCCGGCGTCCCGCAATCGCGCGAGTTCCGGACGGGCCAGGCGTTTGCGGGCCAGCACCGCGACCGGCAGATCGGCGTCGCCAAGCAGCTCTTCTCCGCAATGGGCATCGCCCGCGATGATCAGGCGATGCGCCAGGATTGGGTGCTGCGCGGTTTCCGCCAGTTTGACGCGCCCGTCTGCGTCATCATCACTTATGACAAGGTCCTCGACGGCAGTGACGACACCCCGTTTGATTGCGGCGCGGTTGCGACGGCGCTGGTCAACGCCGCCTGGTCGCGTGGGCTGGGCACGGTGATCAACAGCCAGGGGATCATGCAATCGCCCGTGGTGCGCGAGCATGCGGGCATTGCCGATGATCAGGTGATCATGAAGAGCATCGCGCTTGGCTGGCCCGACGACAGCTTTCCCGCCAATGCGGTGGTCTCAACGCGCAAGACGGTTGATGAAGCGGCGGTGTTTGTGGGGTTTGACGGATAGAGAGAGCCAAGGGCGCGGCCCCCGCCCCTTTCCTTTTGCGGTGCGCGCGGGCAGGACAGGCCGATGGAATTATCTGTGTTTATCGCCCGGTGGCTGGGGCAGGAAGGCGGTGCAGAGCGCGCCAACTACCAGATGTTCTTCACCGAATTCTGCACGGCGCTTGATCTGCCGCTGCCCCACCCCAAGGGCGCGGGGCTTGGCGATTACCAGTTCGAAGCGCCGGTAAAATCCGAAGCCGCCTTTGGCAAAAAGGGCACGCACCGCATCGATCTGTACAAGCGCGGGCATTTCATCCTTGAAGCCAAGCAGAGCCAGATCAAGCCCGGCGAAACGCTGCCGCCCGAGCCCGTGTCGGCACCGGTGGAGGCTGTGACCGACCTGTTCGGCCATGTCATCGGCCATGTCGATGCGACCGGCAAACGCCCGCCCAAATATGACCGGCTGATGGCCGATGCGCGCGTGCAGGCGGAGCGCTATTCGCTTGGCCTGCCCGGCGGCATCCACAAATCACCGCCCTTCCTGATCGTTGCGGATATTGGCCGTGCCTTCGAACTTTATTTCGACTGGACCGGCGACGGGCGCGGTTACGGATTCTTCCCCGATCAGCAGAATTACCGGATCACGCTGGAGCAGCTGACCGACCCCAAGGTCCAGGCACTGCTGCGCGGTATCTGGACCGATCCGGCGAGCGTCGACCCGCGCGCCCGTGCGGTCGAAGTCACCCGCGATATCGCCCAGCGGCTGAGCCGCGTCGCTGAAGCGCTCGAGACCAACCACCGCGCCCAGCGCCCCGGTCGCAGCGACGACGAACTCGCCCGCGGGATCGAGGATACGTCGCTGTTCCTGATGCGCGTGCTGTTCTGCATGTTCGCCGAGGATGTCGGGCTACTACCCGAGAAAAGCTTCCAGAATTTCCTCGATGAAGCCCGCGCCAAGTCCGATCAGTGGTGGCGCAGCGGCCTGGCCGATCTGTGGAGCCGGATGAACCGGGGCGACGAACATGATCGCTTCTGGAGCTTTGGCGACGCAACCGTGCGCCATTTCAACGGCAATTTGTTCAGCACCGCGCAGGTGTTCGATCTGCCCGCCGAATTCAAGGGCGAGCTGTTTGTGGCAGCCCGGCAGGATTGGCGATCGGTCGAACCCGCAATTTTCGGCACGCTGCTCGAACAAGTGCTCACCACCAGCGAGCGGGCGAAGCTTGGCGCGCATTATACGCCGCGCCCCTATGTCCAGCGGCTGGTGAGCGTCACCATTGGTGAGGTGCTGTCCGCCGAATGGGCCGCCGCGCGCGATGCCGCGCGCGCCCATGCCGATACGGGAGACCGTGCCGCCGCGCTCGCTGATCTGCGCGCCTTCCACACGCGGCTCACCCAACTTCGCATCCTCGATCCGGCGTGCGGCACCGGGAATTTTCTGTACGTCGCGATGGAATTGCTGCTTCAGCTCGAAAGCGAAGTGATCCAGCTCGCCACCGAACTGGGCGATCCGATTGCGCCCGCTGTTCACCCCAATCAATTGCTCGGGCTCGAACTCAATCCGCGCGCGGCGGTGATTGCCGAACTGGTGCTGTGGATCGGCTGGCTGCGCCACCGGCTGGCCAACCACCCCGACGCCATCGGCGATCCGGTGCTGCCGACGCTGTCGAACATCAATGGCGGGCGGCATGGCGGCTTTGACGCGGTGCTGCGCCGTACCCCGACGGGCGAGCCCGATGTGGCGAACCCCGCCGTGCCCGATTGGCCCGAGGCTGATTTCATCGTCGGCAATCCGCCCTTTATTGGCGGCAAGGATATTCGCGCCCAGCTTGGCGGCGACTATGCCGAGGCGCTGTGGAAGGCCAATCCGCGCGTGCCCCCTTCCGCCGATTTCGTGATGCACTGGTGGGATCACGCCGCGCATATCCTGACGACAACTGGCACCCGCCTGCACCGCTTCGGCTTCGTGACGACCAACAGCATCACCCAGACGTTCAGCAGGCGCGTGATCGAGGGGTATCTCAATCCTCCCCGGCACGGGGAGGTGGCGGCGCAGCCGACGGAGGGGGCCATCCCCACTGGCGACGCGAACGGTGTAAGCCCCTCCCCTTCAGGGGAGGGGTTGGGGTGGGGGCTCTCCCCAAGCGCCGACTCGGTGAGACTGACAGCCCCCACCCCCATCCCCTCCCCTAAAGGGGAGGGGCTTAGTGGCCTCACCCTGCTTTACGCCATCCCCGATCACCCCTGGACGCGCGCGACCAAGGATGCCGCAGCCGTGCGGATCGCGATGACAGTTGCCGGGCGGGGTGACCAGCCCGGCACGCTGGTGAGCGTCACGCAGGAATCGGGGCTGGAAACCGACGATCCGATGATCCTGACGGTCGAGACGCCGGGGCGGATCAATGCCGATCTGACGGTGGGGAGCGACGTAACCAGCGTTGTGCCGCTGCTGGCCAATGAAGGTCTGTCGTCACCCGGCGTCAAGCTGCACGGCGCAGGGTTCATCGTGTCGCCTGCCGAAGCCGAAGCGCTCGGGCTGGGCAAGCGTCCCGGATTGGAGGCGTATATCCGCCCCTATCGCAACGGGCGCGATCTGCTCCAGAATTCGCGCGGCGCACTGGTGATCGATCTGTTCGGCCTGACCGAAAAGGACGTCCGAACCCGCTTTCCCGAAGTCTATCAGCATCTTGACGCCACTATTCGCCCCCAGCGGGAAGCCCAGGCAGTCAGGTCGCCCACGGCCGACGCCAAAGCCTACGCAAGAATGTGGTGGCTACACGGCAAACCCAGACAGGAAATGCGCCCCGCGCTCGACGGCCTGCCCCGCTACATCGCCACCGTCGAAACCGCCAAGCACCGCATCTTCCAGTTCCTCGACGCGACGATCCTGCCCGATAACAAGCTGCTCGTAATTGGCACCGCCGACGCCTTCCATCTCGGCGTGCTGTCCTCGACACAGCATGTCGAATGGGCGCTTGTCACCGGCGGCTGGATCGGCATGGGCAACGATAGCGTCTATGTGAAATCCAAGGTGTTCGACCCCTTCCCCTTCCCCGATGCCACGCCAGACCAGCGCCGCATCATCGCCGAGCTTGCCGAGGAACTCGACGCCACCCGCAAGGCAGCGCTCGCCGAAGTCCCCAAGCTGACGATGACCGAAATCTACAATCTGCGCGCCAAGCTCGCGAGCGGCGCGCCGCTGAGCCATGCCGATCAGGACCGCGCCCGCGCCGCCCGCGCCGGCATCGTCGCGCGGCTGCATGATCAGATCGACGCCGCCGTCGCCGCTGCCTATGGCTGGCCGCACCCGCTGCCCGCGCCCGAGATCGTCGCCCGCCTCGTCGCGCTCAACGCCGAACGTGCCACGGACGAAGCGGCAGGCCAGATTCGCTGGCTCCGCCCCGATTATCAGGTCCCCCGCTTCGGCAAAGCGTGACCACCTCCCCCGTTTCACCTTGCAACCCACCGCCCTCGCTGGCATCCCTCGCGGCGATAAGATGATCGCGAAACGTCGCAGACCCAGTGGAGAGCAAGCCATGCACAGCTATCTGAAACACTATATCAACGGCGCCTGGGTCGAGAGCGAAGGCGGCACGGTCCATCACGTCATTAACCCCGCGACCGAAGCGGCATGCACCGAAATCACGCTCGGCACCCAGGCCGATGTCGATAAGGCCGTCGCCGCTGCGCGTGCCGCGTTTGACGGCTGGTCGCAGACCACGGTCGCAGAACGCGCCGCACTGCTGACCCGCATCATCGAGGAATATAAAGCGCGCATGCCCGATCTTGCCAAGGCGGTGAGCGAGGAAATGGGCGCGCCGATCGGCTTTGCCAGCGCCGCCCAGGTGCCCGCAGGCCTTGGCCATTTCATCTCGACGCTGAAAGCACTGAACGAATTCCCCTTCGAGGAACGGCTGGGCCGGGCGCGCGTCGTGCATGAGGCTTTGGGCGTCGTCGCGATGATCACGCCGTGGAACTGGCCGCTCAATCAGATCACCGCCAAGGTCGCGCCTGCGATCGCTGCTGGCGATACCATCGTGCTGAAGCCGTCCGAAGAAGCACCGGGCTGTGCGATGATCCTGGCCGAAATCCTCGATAAGGCGGGGGTGCCGGCGGGCGTGTTCAACCTCGTCAATGGCGACGGTCCCGGCGTTGGCGCGGCGCTGTCCAGCCACCGCGATGTCGATATGGTGAGCTTTACCGGATCGACCCGCGCGGGCATCGCCGTGGCCCAGGCCGCCGCTGCCACCGTCAAGCGGGTGCATCAGGAACTGGGCGGCAAGGCCCCCAATCTGGTGCTGGAGGGCGCTGACTTGCAGGCCGTGCTGCCGCCGACTTTGATGGGCGTGCTCGCCAATTCAGGGCAGAGCTGCATCGCGCCTACCCGGCTGCTCGTCCACACATCGCAGACCGCCGGTGCGGTCGCCGTCGCGAAGGCGATGTTCGAGGCGACAACCGTCGGTGACCCCGCCGAAATGGGCGCGCATATCGGCCCGGTCGTCAACAAGGCGCAGTTCGACAAGATCCAGGGGCTGATCCAGTCAGCGATCGACGAAGGCGCGACCTTGGTAACCGGCGGGGTTGGGCGTCCGGATGGCCGCAATTCGGGCTATTATATCAAGCCGACGCTGTTTGCCGATGTCACCCCCGACATGAAAATCGCGCAGGAGGAAACCTTCGGCCCCGTCGCCACGATCACCAGCTATGGCACGCTGGAAGAGGGCATCCGGATCGCCAACGACACACCTTATGGCCTGTCCGCGACGATCTCGGGCGATCCGGCGGCGGCGGCAAAGGTCGCACCGAAACTGCGCGCCGGGCTGGTCACGATCAACGGCTGGAGCCCCGATGGCAACGCCCCGTTCGGTGGCTATAAGCAATCGGGCAATGGCCGCGAAAATGGCAAATATGGCCTGACCGATTTCATGGAAGTGAAGACCATCGTCGGCGAGCCTGCCTGATCGCTATCCGCCATGCCGGTGATCATCGATATGTTGATGCCGGTGGCGGGCGATCCCTATGCCGAAATGGCAGCGGAAACGCTGCTGCCTTATACGCAGGCCTTTGCTGATGCCGGGCTGATGATCGCGCCCCGGCCCTGGGATTTGGGGCCGGGCGACGGCGCGGCGGCGCTCGCCTTGTTTGCCTGGGGCTATCACCACCGGGTGGCGGCCTGGCAGGCGATGCTGGCGGCATGGCCCGCCGATCGGTTGCTGCTCAATCCACCCGCGCTGCTCGGCTGGAATACCCGCAAAACCTATTTGTCGGCATTGTCGGCGGATGCGGTGCCAATCGTGCCGAGCTGGTTCGGCGATGCCGATCAGGCCAGCGTCGATGCCGCGTTTGATGCGTTTGGCGTGGCTGAATTGGTAGTGAAGCCGCAAATCTCGGGCGGCAGCTATCGCACCACGCGGATCGCACGTGGCGGCTCAGTGGATCTTCTGCCCCAGGCGATTATCCAGCCGCTGATCCCGGCGGTTGGCGATGAGGGCGAATTGTCGCTGATCTTCATTGGCGGTGCCTTCAGCAATGCCGCGCGCAAGGTTGCCAAGCCCGGCGATTTTCGCGTGCAGCCGCAATTTGGCGGGGTCTTCACCCCGCTTGATCCCAGCGTAGAGGCGATGGCGATTGCCCGGCATGCGCTCGCCGCCCTGCCCGCCGCGCCGCTTTATGCACGGGTCGATCTGATCCGGCTGGCCGATGGCACATTGGCGTTGATGGAGCTGGAGGCGATCGAACCCGATCTCTATCCCGATCTCGATCCGGAGGTGCCCGCCCGCCTGGCGACTGCGGTCGGGGCGGCCGTTAGCGTGTGATGACTCCGAATTGGATCAACCCATACCCCGTTCGCCCTGAGCGAAGTCGAAGGGTATGCGTATCGCGTGGGCTTCGACTTCCCCCGGACCTGATCCGGGGCCGAACGGGTGTGGGGTTCAATTAACCTAACGTCATCACACTCTAAGGACGTCAGCTCAATAGTCCTTGGACACGCGGACGTTGACGCTCTGCCGCCCGATCGTCGAAATGGTCGACAGGATCGACAGCCAGCGCGTCACCCGGAATTCGACCTGCGTTGCTGAATACCCCGCCCCGTCACTGATGATTTCCGCATAAAGCTTGCGCGTAATGAATTTACCGGCGGCCACGGATGATCCCGTCCGGCCAAGGCTGGTATCAGCCGGCAGAATCCGCAACCGATCAAGCCCGGCGACGCGGCGCAGCGCGTTGATCGGATTGAGCCCATCGCCGCGCCCCTGCAGCGAGGCAACGGCGGCGGCGAGCTGCAGGGCTTCGGGCGCCGACAAGTTGGTGATCGACGTGCCGAACAATAGCCGCGACAGGAGTTCGTCCTGCGGCAGCGCGGGGACGCTTGAAAAGTTGATCTCCGGACGGGTCGCGGGGCCAGTCACCTGAATTGATGCCGACAGGCCCGTGCTGTCGGCATTAGCCGATATGTCGATCACCGGATTGGCCGGCGTTTCCCCGGCAAAGCGGATCACGCCACGGTCGATGTCAAACTGACGGCCAGAAAATTCATAGGTGCCCCGGATGATGTCCGCTCGGCCAGCGATGGCGGGATTGTCTGGCGCACCACCAATCTGCAGATCAGCCGTCCATTCGCTGGTCAGCCCCAGCCCATTGACGCGCAGCCCATTGCTGGCGCGGGCGCGCACATCGAGCGTCCATGGTGCGCGCTGTCGGCTATCCTCAATGCCCGTATCATCGGGCAGGTTGATCTCCCTGATGTTGAGCTGCGGCACCGCTGTGGCGGAAACCGCCTGGCCAAGCCGATAGCGGCTGGCGTTGAGCACCAGATCGCCAGCAATCACCCCGCCAGCGCCGCTTGAATGAATTGTCATCGGCCCGGTGACCGTCGCGGCGATATCGTCGCGATTGATCATCACCGCCTTGTCAGTTTGCAACTTCAGATCAATGCCGAAACCGTTGACGTCAGCGAAATCAAAGCTGCCACTGCCCGTCACCCGCCCGCCCTTGCCCGCATCGGCGGCAAAATTGCTGAAGCTCAGTTGCGATCCGTTGAAGGTGCCGGTCGCCTCGACCCCGGTCAGCACGGTGCCGGTGGTCGCGCTTTCAATCCGCGCGCCCTTTGCGCGCACCACCCCCCGTATGCGCGGATCATTGACCCTGCCGCCCAGATCGGCACCGATTGCGATCGGGCCGGACAGATCAAACAATTCAATGCCGGTCAACCGCCACAGGGTATCGGCGGGGCCGTCATAGCGGACTTGGGCGAACAGCTGGGCATTGGCGAGCCGGGCGCGCAAGCTGCCTGCGCCAAGCGGCGACAGCCGCGCCTGCGCCCGCCCGATCGTCTTGCCGCCGCTTTCCATCACCGCCCGCAAGGCGGCATTATTGGCATGCAAGACTCCCGCGACCCCCAGGTCGATCGGCTTGGAAGACAGCACCAGCCCCGACCTGCTGAGCCCGCGTACCGTCATGTCCATCTTGCCCACCGGCGCCGCGCCGCCGCCGTCGGCATAGCTGAGCTTTCCCGATGCGCTGCCCGCCAGGCCAAGGCCCGGATAGACGATATCAAGAATGGTCATCGGCAGTCGTGAAACGGTAGCGTCTATCGCCGCCGAATCACTGGAGAACTGGCCGCCAATTTCGGCAGTGCCGCCCGCAAAATCCAGCCGGGTCGGCGCAAGCCGCCAGCCATCGCCGGATCGCGTCACCACCGCCGGGCTCAGCAGCTTGATCGGTCGCCGATCAATCGTCCCCGCAGCGGTGATCCGATAGCGGTCAGCGGTCACATCGGCCTCGCCGCGAATGTCGAAGGCGCGACCACGCGACCCGGCAATCGCCGCTTTGATCGTGCCGACACCGCCGCGCAGCGACGCTGTGCCGTCAAATCGCGCCAGCCCAAGCGAGCCACGACGAAGCCCTGTACCCTTGGCGCTTGCCTCAACCGTCGCGCCCTTGGGATCAAGCATCGTAACCAGATCGAGCCTGCCGCGCCGCAGCACCGCATTGCCCAAAACCTGCGCATTGGCGGCATCGAGATGCACCTCTATCCGCTGTACCCGCTCAATCGGCGCAAAGCTGATCACGCCGGTCACCCCGCCCCCGCCGCCGACATTCAGCGTGCCATCAAAGCCGCCATCGGCCGCCAGCAACGATCCGCTTGCCTTGATGCCACCGGCATCAAGCGCATCGATCACGATCGTCGCGCGTCCGCCCTTGGGCAGATCGAGCCCACCGCGCAAATCGAAGTCACCCAGCGTTGATCCGCCGGATGCGGTGAGCCGATATCCCGCCGGCGTCGGATCAAGATGGGCGCGGACCTGGCGCAGGCCCAGCGTCTCATTGGGACGGGCAAGCGTGATGTCGAGCGTGGGGCGTTCGATTCGGCCATCAAGCTTCAGCGTCAGCGGGCCATAACTGTGCTGGTTGCCGCTCCCGTCGAAATAAAAGCTGCCGTCGCGACGGCGATAGCCATTGCCAACGATCCGGATATCGGGCGCGGTCAGGACCAGATTACTGAAATGCAGGATGCCATCCGTCGATTGTTCAAGATTGGCGGTCAGCCGGGGCAAGCCACCGGCCAAGGACCGGAAAAATTCATTGTCGAGCCGGATCATCTGCACGCTGGCTTTGCCCAGGATGCGTGCGCCCTTGCCATTCGGATCGGGGACCACGTTCAGCGTCGACACCACATCGACGATGCCGAGCCCAGGAATAGTGAATCGGCCCAGCGCGCCCTGAATCCCAACATCGAAGCGACCATTTTTGAGATCGACGAGCAGGTTCAAACTGCCGTTCAACTTGTCCGATTTGAACTGAAGATCAGCGCCGTTGATCAGTGCGGCCGAGACCAGCAGCTTGCCGTCCAGCGTCAGGTTGCGCAAAATCTCGCCAGCAACCTTGTCGATTCCGCTGACTTCAGCGACGTTCAGATGGATCGGCACCACCACGGGTTGCTTGCCCAACCGCCCCTTGCCGGCGGCAACGACCTTGTTGAAGCCTTCCTTGCCGAACGACACGAAATCGGCCGAGAGCCGATAATCAAACGCCGCGCTGGCAAAGCTGCCATCCAGGATCGCCCGCAGCTCAACCGCGCGACCGACCATCCGAGTGAGCAAGGCAGCGGGCTGCAGCAACCGGGTGCGGATCTGCAGCTTGCGGAAAGCGCTGTCGGCAAGATCAAGCCCGCCATCCATGTCGATCGCCAGTGCCGACGATCGCAGCGTCAATTGGCCATCAAGCTGTCGCGCCACCAATGTCGCCGCGCCGTTGATCATGATCTGCGGCAAGGCGAGCCGGACGAATTTGTCGGTCGATACGCGCGACGGCGTCAGCGCACCCGACAGTGTATAGCGCCCCGCCTGGTTGCCCAGCGCGAGATCGACAACACGCTTGCCGCCGACATCGAACAACGCCGTGCCGCGCCAGCGCGACCAGCGCCCCTGGCCCGCGATCCGGGCCTTGATCGGCTTGGTCAGGCGGGCAAGCTTGGCGAGCATACCGTCGGCAGCGCCTTCAGCGTGCAGATCGATATCGAAGCGATCGCGATCCGGCTCGGCATCGAGTTTGAGCAGCAATCGATCGCTGCCTTCGACCAGCGCACGCAGATCGATTAGCGCGCGGCCATCATGAATATCCGCGCGCCCAGCGAGGCTTCCCATCCGCGCCGTGCCCGTAACGCGGCGGTCAATCGCCAGCCGATCAATCCGCAGCATCCCGATCAGGATATCAAAGCTGGGCAGCGCCGGGCTTGGTTTGCCGGTCCGCACTGTTTCTGGCAGCTTCACCAGCTTGGCCTCAGGGATCGTCAGTCGTTTGATCTCCAGCCGGTTTGACAGCCAGGCGAGCGGCACCCAACTGATCGCGGCGCGCGGCACCACCAGCACCAGCCCTTTTGGATCGCGCACGCGTACATCAATCAGCGTTGCGTCGCCGAAAACCGATCCGTCGATCCTGCCGACCGAATAGCGCAGCCCGTTCGATGGCCGCAGCGCGCCAACCTGATCGGCAAGGAAGCGGTGACCGATGCTTGAATCAAGCAGCGCCAGCCCGGCCAGCGACAGCACGACGAGCCCAGCGATCAGGCCGCCAAGCCATCGCCAGACCCGCGCTACTCCCGCGCGCGGCGCGGGCTGATCGTCAGCCTCGGTCAAAAAGCCTGCCCCAGCGATACATAAACGGCCACGCGCGGATCGCCGCGTTGCGGGTTGAGCGGTGTGCCGACATCAATACGGATCGGCCCGAAGTTCGAATAATAACGCAGGCCAAGCCCCGCCCCAAATTGCAGCGCGGTGAATCGCGGCAAGTCAGCAGTATAGATGTTCCCCGCATCGAAAAACGGGACGAGCCCGAACGGCCCAAAGGCCTTGATGCGCGCCTCGATTGAAAATTCGTTGAGACTGCGGCCACCAATGGGATCGTTGTTCGGATCGCGCGGGCCGATCGCCTGAAAGCCATAGCCGCGCACCGAAGCGCCGCCGCCGGCATAAAAGCGCCGCGACGGCGCAATCGCATCACGCGGCGCACCCGCGATCGTGCCCAATCGGACTCGGCCCGCAATCACCACCCGATCACCAAGCGCCTGATAGGCGCTGGCGTCGAGCTGGACGCGCGCATAGCCAAAAGCACTGCCCTGCAGCGACAGCTCGGGCGATACCCGCCCACCGAGCCGGAACCCCTTGGTCGGGTTGAGCAGATCGTCTGACCCGTCATAATTTAGGCTGACCGGCAAATCGGCGATGAAGAAGGTCCGGCGTCGGGCCACGCCCGTTGCAACAATCACGTCGCGTTCGTCCGATGCTGCCAGTTCGGCACCGATCGACCAGGTCCAGGCCTTTTGAAAGAAGATCGTCGTCTGGCGCTCCAGGCTGCCGCTCAACGAATAGGTTGTGGCCTGAAAAGCAGCGCGATTGACGTTGGAGGCGATGAGCTGCGCGGTCAGCACACGATCGCGCCCTTCAAAATTGTTGCGACGGAAGATGACGCCGCCCGATTGCTCCTGCGTACCGGCAACCGCCCGCGCGGTGAATGCGCCTTCGGGCGGAAACAGGTTTCGGTGCGTCCAGTTCGCCGCCGCGCGCACGCCTTCACCAGTGCCATAACCGATTTCGCCCGCAATGGTACGCAGCGGCGCGGGGAGCAAGGTGACATCGATATCCACTGTGCCGGGCGCCTTGCCCTCCACCGGCTTCACTTCAGCCGACGAGACGATACCCGTCTGGATCAAGGCACGGCGGAGATCGTCGAGTTGGCTTTCGTCAAAAGAGTCGCCCGCCTTGAACCGCGCGATTTTTTCAATGTGCCGGGCATTCATCAATGTATTGGGTGGCGTAACGACCCGGCCAAAGATCCGCGCGCCACCCGGTTCAACGCGCATTTCCAGCGTTGCCGTCTGGGTGGCGTGGTCGATGACAATTTCTGGCTTGTCGATCTTGGCAAAGGGAAAGCCCTTCTCGCCAATCCGCGCCCGAACGGTCGCCTCGCCGACCGAGATGGCGTCGGCATCGACAGGATCATTGGCAGCGACGCCGAACTCCTTGCGCAGCGGCGCTGCCTGATCCCCGGCGGCAGCCAGTCCGGGCAACGTGACCGTATCGAAACGATATTGCGGCCCAGGAACAACGGTCAGCACTACCAGTGGCTCGCCGCCCTGCGTCTCCAGGCTGTTGCTGATTTCCGCATCATAATAGCCTGCGCCGCGTAACAGCGTTTGCAACAGCGCTGCATCTTCACGCGCCCGCCGTTCGATCTGCGCGGCATTGGAGGGTTCGCCGCGATGAATGCGCAGCGTCGAAAGCGCATCGAACCGCGCCTTGAACACCGCATCGGCGACCGCATCGATGCCGTCGATCCGGTAACTATAGCCGGTCAGATCAGCGATATCGGTTTTGGTGCTGTCGGTATCGGTCGCTTCGGTGGTGGCAGCCAGGTCTGGCCATGCCACGCCAATATCGGGCAGGGGTGCCATTGGTGACCCCGGATCAAGCATGTCATTGGATGCCGGCACCTGACCCGTGGAGTCCTGCATGGGTGCTGGGCGAGTTGATGCCGGCACGTCCTGTGCCTGAACAGCGTGTGGCATCACAATCGCCATCAGCGCTGCAAAAGCCATCCTGCCTCGTCGTGTACCACCTAATTGACTATGCCATAGCATCGCGCCGCTCTAGCGCCCGCAACCTGGAAGGGACAGCTTTGCCCACCGGGGGCGTAACGAAATTCAACGCAAGCTGGGCTCGTTGTGCCGCAGGATTCGTCAGTGAACCGTGCCAAAGGAGCGCCCGGTTGCGAGCAACACAATCAGCCGCTCAATCTGCCGCCAGCGGCAAAAGCCAATGGCATTGCCCAGATTGCGGCTGCGCTCCGCCAAGGCCGCCGCCTCAAAACCGGCATCATCGCCGAAGCGCAGAATCAGGTCGGCCGCAGCATCAACGGCGCCGCGATCATGGAGATAGGGGATGGGCGGGGCAGCCTCATCAGAGTGATCAAATCGGGGAAACGCCATGGCCAAGCGAATAACAAGCAAAGCTGGCGGGACGATTACGGGCAATGGTAAACACAGCGTCGGTAATTACGCTATCGTTCCACTGGCGTGCGGTGCCATCCCATGGCAGGGCAAGTTGATGAGCGATTCCCCTTCCCGCACCCCCGCCGCTGGCGGCTTCCTGATTGCGATCGGCGCCATGGTTGGCGCCTTTGGTGGCGCTTTTTTCGGCGAATCGACGCGCGGGCTGTTCGTCGGCATCGGCGTCGGCGTTATCCTGGCGATCCTCATCTGGCTGCGCGACCGCCGCTGAACTGCCCGATTATCACTATTTCAGCAGGCGCGTGAGCCGGACGACCCGGCCGATAACCTCCATCTCCGGATCCGCTACAAACGGCGGAAAGTCGGGGTTGTCGCTGGTGACCAGCAGGCCGCCGCCGCGCGGCACCAGCCGCTTCACCACCAGACCTGCCGCCAACCGCACGACATAGATTCCGCCGCGCGCGCTGGGCTGCACATCGGCGCGATCAACCCACATGTCATCACCGTCGGCAATCGTCGGCAGCATGGATTCACCGCGCGCAGTGATGATCGAAAGGCTGGCAGGCTCCACACCCCATTGGCGCAGCAGCGCGGGATCAATCGCTTCGCCCGCCAAGGCGCGATCACCCTCCAGCAATCCACCCGGCCCGGCCAGCGCGACCGCATCAATGCGCGGCACGCGGACCAGCGCCCCCGTCGCTGGGGCTGAAATCGGCGCACCCAGCACCGCCTCCGCTACGCCAAGATAAGCCGCAAGCACGCGCCGGTCCTGCTCATGCAGCGCGCGCGGCGATCCGCGCGTCACAAATTGCTGAAGATAGGCGGCGTTGCGCCCAATCAGCCGCGACAAAGCGGCCAGGCTTTCGCCGCGCGCCAGCGCCAGAGCCGCCAAAGCGGCACGAACTTCCGCCTGATCCATCGCCGAACACTACGCGTAGGATTTTTCCTAGACAAGTTGGAAATGTGAGAACAAACAATGAACATTATCAAAGACTCGGGAGATTGCCATGTCTATGTTGTTGAAAGTGGAGCGGTTCCTGCGGCAATCGGCGATGCCGCCCACCAAATTCGGTCGGCTTGCCGTCAACGATCCACGGCTGGTGGAAGATATGCGGCGCGGCCGCGAGCCGCGTGAGCGCACGGCGGCCCGGATCGAGGCCGCGATTGCCACGCTTGCCGATCAGGCCCGATCATGAGCCGCGGCCCCGATATCGGCACTGCGCTAACCCGCGCCATCGCCCAACAGGCCAGGCGCGCTGACTGCCCGGTGGAAATAGTAACGGCTGATTGGGATCAATGGGCCAGCGCCACCTTTGTCGGTGCAAGGCATCAGATCACGCTGGCCGCCCCGCTCAACCCAGCGATCGAGCGCTGGTTAGGCGGCTTGGCCGACGCCGAATTCGCGATCAGCGGACATCTGGTCGCCGATCTCGCCATCAGCGCCACACGCAAAAGCGCGGGTCGCGTGGAAGCCGATCTGGAAATACTGACGGTTGAAACGCGGTAATGGCGCGAGCCGATCAATCGCGGGTTGCCATCCGGCGCAGGGACACCAGGGTTTCCTGTAACCCCTCATCGCGCTTCATTCGGCTGACATCTGGCACGGGTGCGCGGTCCGCGCGGGTGGTTACGCCGCGTTCGAGCCGTTCGAGCAGCGCGGCAATCGTTGCCTGCGTGTCGCGCGGTGTCCGTGGTTCAGTGGCCGGCGGCGCCGGGTCACCGGGCGTTGGGCGCACCATCGGCGTTAGTTCAAATGTTTCAAAGCGCTCGGTCGGCGCGAAAATCTGCTGACGCGGGGGAACCGGAGCGGAGACAGGCGGCGCCGGTGCGGCGCTAGGCGGCATGGCACCCGGATCAAAGACCGAGAGCAATTGATCAAGATCGTCGGGAAGGTCCAACGTTTCGCGCCGCAGCGGCAACGGCGCTTGAGCGAAGTCGCTATCCGGAGCTGGTGCATCGTCCGCGACCAAGTGCCGGGCGCGGACATCCAGAAAGGGCGTCCCCAGGTCGCGATTGGCAAAGACTGGACGACGCGACGGCGCATCGGGATGGGCATCGGCACGACGCAGCACCGGTGCCTCTTGATCAGGATCAGCGTCGTCGGTCGACGCAACATCGCTGCCAAACATGATCGTGCGCGATCCCGTGATCAGGAACACGGCAAACCAGCTGACCAACGCCGCGCCGCCGCCACACATCAAGATCAGGACCAGCCGGGCGGTAAAGCCTAATGGCGGTTCGGCGGCAGGAATGATCGCGGCAATACCCGTGCGCAAGATCAACCGGCCGAGCATATCGCCCGGCACGAGCGCGAACATCGCGGCGGTCATGATCCCCACCAGCGCACCGGCAAGCGGCGCAACAGGAAGGGTCAGACGTTGACGACGGGATTGTGCGACCATGGTGCCAATCTATCGGCGGATTCGATTAGTTTTTGGTAAACAGGAGCATAACGCGCGACATTATTCGCCCAGTTGCGTTCCGCTTCGACAAAGGCGCGCGCCCGCGCCCGGCGCGCTGGCCAGGCATCGCGATCGGCAAACAGCGCCGCGATGGCGCGGGCCATTTCCTTGGGGTTGTCAGGCGGAAACAGGCTGCCGGTGTCGCCGTTGCGAATGAGTTCGCGGTGGCCGCCGACATCCGACGCCGCGACTAGTCGGCCTTGCGCCATGGCCTCTAGCGGCTTGAGCGGGGTCACCAGATCCGTCAGCCGCATGCGCTTGCGTGGATAAACCAGCACATCGATCACGCTGTAATAACGCTCGACCTGTTGATGCGGCACGCGGCCGACGAAATGAATATGCGCGGCGACCTCGCTGGCCTCAGCCTGCGCGCGCAGCGCTTCTTCGCACGGGCCGCCGCCGACCAGCACCAGCTTCATCCGGGGGCGCGACGCAACCAATCGGGGCATCGCGGCGATCAGATCGGCAAGCCCTTCATAGGCATAAAAGCTGCCGATAAAGCCGATCACCTCATCACCGGCGATCCCAAGATCATCGGCCAGCGCTGCATCATAGGGCAATGGCTTGCCGAACAAGGTGAGATCAACGCCATTGGGGGAGATCATGATCCGCTGTGGCGGCACCCCGCGCGCGACAAGATCGCTGCGCAACCCTTCACAGATCACCGCGACGGCATTGACCTTGTTGACCATCCGCGTTTCGAGCGCCCGCGTCGCGCGGTATCGCCACGATCCCTCAATCCCGGTGCCATTGCCGACGGCCGCATCCTCCCAAAAGGCGCGAATTTCATAGAGCATCGGCACATGGTAGCGGCGGCTGGCGCGGCGCGCAGCGAGGGCGTCGAGGACGGGCGAATGGGCGTGGAGGATGTCAGGCTGGAATTGCTTGATCACCTCACCAATGCGCCGTGAAAACGCGCTAATCTCGCGCAATTCGCCAAAGGGGCTGATCCAGGGCTTGGGCGTGGGGGTGCGATAAAAGTCGATCCCATCAACGCGCTCGTCTGCCGTATCGCCGCCCTGGCGCGGGCCAGTGACCGCTGCGACCTGCCAGCCGCGCGCCATCTGCGCCTTCAAAATGGCGCGGGTGCGAAAAGTATAGCCGCTCTGCAAGGGCAGCCCATGATCAAGGATGTGAAGAATGCGCATAACGCGGCTGTCTTGCCACAACAGTGTTTAACGCACCGTCAACCCGGTTCGGCGTATCCAGCCCCAAGGCGCCTCAGCGCAGGTTTTTTTACAGGCAGGGCAAAGGGCATGATCGACAATTTCGCGCTCGGCCTGACGCATGGGCTGATGATGCTGGCCGCGTTCCTGCTGTTGCGCCGCCCCGATCTTGATCGCGAGCCGTCGGCCCGACCGGAGGATGATCCGGGTGCGTGATCTTGCCTTCATTGCCTTTCTGATCGCGCTGTTCGGGTTCGGCTTTCGCCGGCCGTTCGTGTTCGTGCTGACCTATGTCTATATCGACATCGTCTCGCCCCAGCGGCTGACCTATTTGCTGCTCAACAGCGTGCCAATTTCATTGATCGCCGTGATCGCGGCGGTCGGCGCCTGGGCGATGTTTGACGACAAGCGCGACACCAGGCTGGCACCGCGCCAGTTCCTGTTGCTGCTGATGCTGATCTATTGCGCGATCACCACCCGCAGTGCGGATTTCCCGGTCGATGCGATGGGGAAATGGGATTGGGTGTGGAAGGCGCTGGCCTTTGCCATCTTCCTGCCGCTCACGCTGCGCACCAAGCTCAGGATAGAGGCATTATTGCTGTTCATGATCCTGTCGGCCGGATCAATCGTCATCGTCGGCGGGATCAAGACGCTGGCGTCGGGCGGCGGCTATGGCGAGCTGAACCTGATGGTATCGAATAATAGCGGCCTGTATGAAGGCAGCATCATCTCGACAGTCGCGGTCTGCATCGTGCCGCTGGTGCTGTGGTTTGCCACCTATGGCACGATCTTCAAGCCCGACTGGAAGGTGAAGATCTTCTGCTATGCGCTTGCCTTTGCCTGCCTGCTGATCCCGGTCGGCACATCGGCGCGGACCGGGCTGGTCTGCATCGGGCTTCTCGCGGCGCTGATGCTGCGCAACGCCAAAAGGCGGCTGATGTATCTGGCATTGGTCGCCGTCGTGCCGATCGTGTCGCTGCCGTTCCTGCCGGAATCATTCCTGGAACGCATGCAGACAATCCAGAACCACCAATCCGATACCTCCGCCTCCACCCGGGTCGCGGTGTGGAAATGGACGATCGATTACGCCAAAACGCACCCGTTCGGCGGCGGCTTCGAAGCCTATCGCCAGAATCATCTCCGCTTTGAAACGGTAAAAGTCGTCGGATCAGGCAACAACATCACCGTGGTGCGCACGCCTGAGGAAGACAGCGCCCGCGCCTATCACAGCAGCTATTTCGAGATGCTCGGCGAACAAGGCTATCCTGGCCTCGCCCTTTGGCTGATGATCAACATCGCTGGGGTGTTCCGCATGGAAGTGCTGCGCCAGCGATATCGCCAGGCCAGTGCTGACGAAGCCTGGGTAACGCCATTGGCCAGCGCGCTGCAAAACGCACACATCGTTTATCTGCTCGGCGCGGCCTTTGTCGGCATCGCGTTTCAACCCTTTATCTATATGCTGATCGGCGCGCAGATCGGGTTGGACACCTATCTTGCGCGCCGCCGCAGCGAGGCGGTCTGGCAGCCCTTTCGCAAGGGCCAGCGGGCAGCCCAAGCGCCAGCCCATTCGCCAGTCTTGCCGATCGCCACAGGCCAGCCAGCGCGTTAGGCAGGCTCGCGGACCTGTGCGCCGATTGCTTCGATCAGCGCCGCGTTAAAGGCGGGCAGGTCGTCCGGATTGCGGCTGGTGATCAGATTGCCATCGATGACGACCGCCGCGTCAACCACCTCAGCACCGGCATTTTCCAAATCAGTGTGCAGCGACGGCCAGCTCGCTACGCGAAGTCCGTCAACGACATCAGCCTCAATCAACAGCCATGGCGCATGGCAGATCGCCGCCACTATCTTGTCCTCATCGAAAAAGGCCTGGATGATCGTGATCGCCTCTGGTTGAAGCCGCAGCGTATCGGGATTGGTGACCCCGCCGGGCAGCACCAGCGCATCATAATCGCCGACATCGACATCATGCAGCATGAGATCGGGGGTAATCGTCTCCGCCTTTTCGGCATGCTTCATGCCCTGGATCGGATCAGTGCCGATTGACGCCAGCGTCACCTTCGCCCCGGCATCCATCAAGGCCTCACGCGGGCTGAACAATTCGGACTGCTCGAAACCGTCAGTGGCAAGAATAAGGACATGCGCTTGAGCGATATCGGTCATGGGAAATCTCCGCTGCTGGTCCGCCATCAACCCGCTGATCCGGAAGCGGTTCCGGAACGAAGCGGTCAGCGGTGCATTGGCAGCGTTCTTCGAAATGACCGGGATCGCCACCAATCGACCGCCCCGGTCTCGATCCTGCCACCCACTATGCTAGAGCCGTTGCGGGCTTAACCGCAAAGCCCTGAGCGACACCCCAAGCCGATCCACACGAAAGAAGCGATGACCAGCCCCCGCAAGCCTCCCACCATCCAGATGAGCGATGTCAGCGCCCAGCTTAACGCGATGATTGATGTCAACCGGACATGGTTTCAGACGCATTGGCTGCAAATTGCGATTGCTGTACTGGTCGGCGCGCTGATCATCATCGGCCTGCACGCAGTGCGGCGTTACGTGCGGCGACTTTATCAACCCGGCGAGACAAGTCGGCGCTGGCCGGAGATTTTTGCCCATGCCGCCAGCCGCACCACCAATTTCTTCATCGCGGCAACCGCTGCAAAGCTGGTCGATGGCTATGCCCATGCGCCGATCGAGCTCGCCCAAACGATCAACTTCCTCTTCACGATCGCCGCTGGTTTCCAGGTCGCGATCTGGACGCGCGAAATCACGCTTGGGGTGATCGAACAGCGCGCGCAGAGCGAACATTATAGCGGCGAGACGATTGCCAATGCGATGGGCATCATCCGCTTGCTCGTGACTGTGGTGCTGTTCGGCATCGCGATCATCGTCATCCTGGGCAATTTGGGGGTCAATATCACCGGGCTGGTGGCCGGGCTTGGCGTGGGCGGCATCGCGATTGGCTTGGCGGCGCAAGGCATTTTCGCTGATTTGTTCGCGGCGCTGGCGATCATCTTCGATCGACCATTCAGCAAGGGCGATGTCATCAGCTATGACGACACCACTGGCACGGTCGAAGAGATCGGGCTGAAATCCACCCGCGTCCGGCCCGCCTCAGGCGAGGAGCACATCATCGCCAACAAGCAGTTGCTGGAAAAGGAAATCCGCAACATTTCGCGGCGCCAGTTTCGCCGCCATAAATTCGCGCTGGGCATCACCTACCAAACACCGGCCGACGTGATTGCCCGCATCCCGGCGATGCTGCGCGAGGAGGTCGAAACGCTCGGCCATGGCTTTGCCCAGGCCGGTCTGGTCGGGTTTGGCGACAGCACGATTGATATCGAGCTGGAATATGACACGCTGAGCCCCGACTTTACGAGCTGGTATCAAGGCCGCCATGATGTCGGGCTAGCGATCCTCCGCCGCTTCGCCGCCGAGGGGATAACGTTTGCCTATCCCACCCAGACGAGCTTTACGGCAGCGCCGGACGGGACGATGGTGCTGCCCTATCCCGATGTGCAGGCAGTGAAGCGGATCGACCCGAAGGATAGCGCATAGGCCTCTCCTCCGGCTGCCAAGTCGCCACCCTTCGCCCGAAACGGCTATCCTGAAATCAGGATCGCGTGCCGATCGTGTCGGACGGCATATCGGTGATCACCGCCCTTATTTCCAAATTGCTGCCTGCTTCGTCGCGCCACATCAAGCGCCCGCTTCCATTCAGGCCAACGGAAATGCTTGGCTTGCCGGCCGACTTCCAGCGACCATCATCGGCAAAAAACAGCTCAATATCCAATTTTCGACCGTTCGCGATCCGGCTGTCCCGGCCAAGCGCGCTCATTATTGAATAGCCATCATGCTTGGCCACAGTCAGCACAGCCGTCGTGCCGATCCGCATGACCAGTTTGGGCGTCGCAACGACATTGCCATCGCGCAAAATGACGAGATCGACAACATTCGTGTCGGCCTTGGTCCGGTTGGGCGTTTCTCGAGCGCTACTATTATTCGACAGGATGGCCAGCATCACAAAAATAATCAGATAACGAACAGCGAGCATCACCAACTCCTCTCTAATCCATTATATTTACGTGAATAATGCCCAACCATCAAGCTGTTCTTCAAATACTTCCCTCATCCAAACTCAACAACGTCGCATTGCCACCAGCACTGGTGGTATCGACCGATACCGCCCGCTCGACACAGAAGCGGTAGAGATAATGCGGGCCGCCCGCCTTGGGGCCAGTGCCAGACAGGCCCTCGCCGCCAAAGGGTTGCGAACCGACCACCGCGCCGATCATCGAGCGGTTGACGTAGAGATTGCCGACCGCCGCGCGCGCCTCAACCAGTTCGCTCGCGCGGGCGATGCGGCTGTGGAGGCCCATCGTCAGGCCATAGCCCTTGGCGTTCACCCGCGCGACCGTCTCGGCGAGCTTGCCCGCGGGCCAGGTCGCGACGTGGAGGATGGGGCCAAACCATTCGCGGTCGAGCGCGTCGATGTCGCCGAGCCGGACGAGCGTGGGCGGCACAAACAGCCCGGCGGCTGGCACCGCGATCGACTTGATCAGCGCGCCGCCGAGATGCGCGCGATAGGCCATGAGTTTGTCATAGGCGGCTTGATCGATAACCGGACCGACATCGGTGCGCGGATCGCCGGGGTCGCCGATGATCAGCAGGTCCATCGCGCCCTGCAGCATTTCGATGACGCCATCGGCGATCTCCTCCTGCAGCAGCAGCAGGCGCAGTGCCGAGCAACGCTGCCCGGCCGAGCGGAAGGCGCTGGTGATGACATCGGCCACGACCTGTTCGGGCAGCGCGGTGGAATCGACGATCATCGCGTTGATGCCGCCGGTTTCGGCGATGAGCGGGACGATGGGGCGATTGTCGTCCTCCAGCAGGCTGCGGGCGATCTTGCGCGCGGTCGCGGTGGAGCCGGTGAAGGCGACACCTTGCACGCGGGGATCAGCAGTGAGCGCAGCGCCGACTTCGGGGCCGCCGGGGAGCAGGATCAGCGCGTCTTTCGGCACGCCTGCCAGATGCGCGAGCTCGACCGCGCGCGCGGCGATACGCGGGGTCTGCGGTGCCGGTTTTGCCACCACCGTATTGCCGGTAACCAGCGCTGCCACCGTCTGCCCCAGGAAGATCGCCAGCGGGAAGTTCCACGGCGCGATGGTGGCCCAAACCCCGCGCCCTTCCAGATGGAGCGTGTTGCGCTCACCCGTCGGGCCCGGCAGCTCGATGGGGTGGAGGTTGGCGCGCGCCTCGGCGGCGTAATAGCGGCAGAAATCGACTGCCTCGCGCACTTCGCCGAGCGCATCGGGGATGGTCTTGAAGGCTTCCTCGACGCAGATGGCCATCAGCGCGTCGCGGTTCTCCTCAAGCAGATCGGCGAGGCGCTCCATGATCGCGCAGCGATCCTCAACCGATCGCGCCGACCAGGCGGGGAAGGCTGCAGCAGCCGCACACACCGCCTCCTCCGCGTCTCCACGTCTCCGCGTGAGATCATCTTGTTCACGCGGAGGCGCGGAGGCGCGGAGATTTTGGACCGTCTGAGCCAGCGTCGTCTGATCGGCGAGATCAAGCCCGGCGGAATTTTTGCGCTGCGCGCCGAACAGATCAGCAGGCAGCGGAATGTTGGGGTGCCGCGTACCCCCCACGCCCGCAATCTTCACGACCGGGTCGGCCAGGATTTCCGCCTCGCTCAGCCGCTCGTCGGCCAGCTGGTGGACAAAGGAGGAGTTCGCGCCATTCTCCAGCAGCCGTCGGACGAGATAGGCCAGCAGATCGCGATGCCCTCCCACCGGCGCATAGATGCGGCAATGATAGCCATGTTCGCGCACCAAGCGCTCATACAGGCCATCGCCCATGCCGTGGAGGCGCTGGAATTCGAAATCGCGGCTGTTCCCCGCCCATTCGACAATGGTCGCCACTGTCAGCGCATTATGGCTGGCAAAGGCGGGGCGAATGCGCGGCGCATCGAGCATGTCGCGCGCGCAGGCGAGGTAGGAGACGTCGGTCGCGGCCTTGCGGGTGAAGAGCGGATAATCGGCGAGGCCCTCCACCTGCGTGCGCTTGATCTCGCTGTCCCAATAGGCGCCCTTGACGAGGCGGACGTTCATTTCGCGGCCCAGGGCGCCTGCCCAGGCGATCACCGGTCGTGCGCGCTTGCCATAAGCCTGCACCGCCATGCCGAAGCCGTCCCAGCTTTTCAGCGACGGCAGCCCGGCGACGGTACCAATGATATCCAGGCTCATCTCCAGCCGCTCGGATTCCTCGGCATCGACGGTCAGCGCGATGCCCTTGGCCGCCGCCTGCACCGCCAATGCCTCCAGCATTTCGGTGAGCGCGGGGACGCAATCATCCCACTGCGCGACTTCATAACGCGCGTGGAGCGCGGAGAGCTTGACCGAAATCGAATGCCCCGCCGCCGGATCGGCGCCCACCGCATCAATCGCGTCGACATAGGCGCGGAAATAGCGGTCGGCATCGGCCTTGGTCCGCGCGGCCTCCCCTAGCATGTCAAAGCTGGCGGTGAAGCCTTTATGCTCGGGCTTTTTCATCCGGCGGGCGGCTTCGTCGATGGTGCGGCCCATCACAAAGATTTCGCCCATCATCCGCATCGCCGCCCCCACCGCTTGGCGAACGAACGGTTCGCCGGCGCGCGAAATCAGGCGGCGCAACGCGCTGGGCTGGTCGCCCTCCCCCACCAGCGCGCGGCCAACCACAAGCCCCCAGGTGGCGGAGTTGACCAATGTCGAGTTGGACTTGCCGGTGTGCGCACGCCAATCGGCATCGCCCAGCTTGTCGGCGATCAGCAGATCGGCGGTTTCCGGATCGGGCACGCGCAGGAACGCCTCGGCCAGCGACAGCAGCGCCACGCCTTCTGATGAATTGAGCCGATATTCCTGCAGGAACTGGTTCACCCAGCCCTTGCCCTGCGCGGCGCGCAGGTCCGCCAGCAATCCCAGCGACTCGGACATGATCCGATTTCGCGAGTCGGGGGTGACGGCGGCGCGCGCCAATAGCGGCTTTAGAACTTCGGGTTCGGGCGCACGGTGGAGTTGGGCCATGGATTTGCGGGCTGCGGACGCTACGTCAGGTGTCATCTTCCGGTTTCCGGTCTAGCGAGGCTTGGCAAGGGGTGCTCGACGCGCCTATTTGAGCCCCGCGCTATGCGATGATTTGCTCGGGAGGGAAATGCCGTGACGACAATCACCATTCAGGAAATGGCCACGCGGGTGGGCAGCGAGCAGGTCTCCGACTGGGTCGAGGTCAGCCAGGAGATGATCGACAAGTTCGCTGATGCAACGGGCGATCACCAGTTTATCCATGTGAACCCGCAAATGGCGGCGATGACGCCCTTTGGCGGCACGATCGCGCATGGTTTCCTGACGCTGTCCTTGATGCCGCTGCTGTCGTCCAAGATCACTGACGCGCCCAAGATTGAGGGCGTGAAGATGGGCGTCAATTACGGCGGCAACAAAGTCCGTTTCCTCCAGCCCGTCCGCTCGGGCAAGCGCGTGCGTGGCCGTTTCAAACTGGTCGAGCTGATCGAAAAGCGCCCCGGCCAATGGCAGCAGACCAACGAGTTCACGGTCGAGATCGAAGGCGAGGACAAACCCGCGATGATCGCCGAATGGATCAGCCAGATCTTCGTTTGAATGTTTCTCCCCTCCC
>LNFM01003661.1_pt1 | contig 29835 bp, 26 predicted proteins | sample 596031 | NCBI WGS metagenome assembly LNFM01 (sample SAMN04254537, study PRJNA301005) | activated carbon metagenome | isolation source: dual media filters at the Ann Arbor, Michigan drinking water treatment plant | place: USA: Ann Arbor
CGTGGCTTCAGTTTCTCTTGGCCACACCCGTCGTGTTGTGGGCAGGCTTCCCGTTCTTCGAACGCGGCTATCAATCGCTCAAGACGCGCAACCTCAATATGTTCACGCTCATCGCGCTCGGTACGGGCGTCGCCTGGGTTTACAGCGTTGTCGCGCTCTTGGGGCCGAGCCTGTTTCCACCAGCGTTTCGTGATGCGCACGGGCAGGTCGCGGTCTATTTCGAAGCGGCTGCGGTGATCACTGTCCTGGTGCTTCTGGGACAGGTGTTGGAGTTGCGGGCGCGCGAGCAAACGGGAGGCGCCATTCGCGCACTTCTGGACCTTGCGCCTAAGACCGCGCGGCGCATCAAGGATGGGACCGAGGAAGAGGTTGCTCTTGACCAGATTGCCGTCGGTGATCGTCTTCGGGTGCGCCCAGGCGAAAAAATACCAGTGGACGCCATCGTTCGCGATGGACGTTCTACGGTTGATGAATCGATGGTCACGGGCGAATCCATGCCCGTCACTCGTGAAGCGGGTGCGCGTGTAATCGGCGGCACGCTCAATCAAACCGGCGCATTGGTGATCGAAGCTGATCGGGTTGGCGCAGATACGATGCTCTCGCGTATCGTCCACATGGTGGCTGAGGCGCAACGCTCGCGGGCGCCGATCCAGCGGCTAGCCGACAAAGTCTCTGGATGGTTTGTGCCGGCGGTCATCGCGGTGGCCGTGTTGGCCCTTATCGCCTGGTGGTCGTTTGGGCCTTCGCCGGCGTTTTCCTATGGCTTGATCGCCGCAGTCTCGGTGCTGATCATCGCGTGTCCGTGTGCGCTGGGCCTCGCAACGCCAATGTCGATCATGGCTGGAGTTGGGCGTGGCGCGCGCGCTGGGGTCTTGATCAAGAACGCAGAGGCGCTTGAGCGGTTCGAGAAAGTGGACACGCTCGTTCTTGATAAGACTGGCACGCTGACCGAAGGCAAACCGGCGGTGATCGCGATCCAAACGACGCCCGACCGAACTGACGCCGAAGTACTGCGCCTCGCCGCGAGCTTAGAAAACCAAAGCGAACATCCATTGGCGCAGGCGATCGTTGCAGCCGCGAAGGAGCGTGGTTTGACGCTCGCTGAGGCCTCTGATTTCGACTCGCCAACGGGGAAGGGCGTGATCGGCGTCGTTGAAGGCCACGAAGTGGCGCTGGGCGCGGAAAAATATCTGGCCGAATTGAAGGTGGACACCGCCGGTCTGCGCGCGAAGGCGGAAGAGCTACGACGCGATGGCGCGACGGCAATCTTCTTGAGCGTTGATGGCGTCGCCGCGGCGGTCTTCGGTATCGCTGACCGCATCAAGGCGACAACGCCAAGCGCCCTCGCTGCCCTCAAAGCACAAGGTATCCGGCTGGTGATGCTGACCGGCGACAATCGCACCACGGCAAAGGCGGTAGGACGTACGCTCGGCATCGACACGGTGGAGGCGGAAGTTCTCCCCGAGGACAAGTCCCGGATCGTGGCGCGGTTGAAGGGCGAAGGCCGGATCGTGGCGATGGCAGGTGACGGTGTGAATGACGCACCCGCCCTTGCCGCAGCCGATGTCGGCATTGCGATGGGATCTGGAACTGACGTCGCGATCGAAAGCGCCGGTGTGACGCTCCTTCATGGCGATCTTACTGGCATCGTGCGCGCTCGCGCGATTTCGCGGGCAACCATGAACAACATCCGCCAGAACCTGTTCTTCGCTTTCGCCTACAACGTGGCTGGCGTACCGATCGCCGCTGGCGTGCTCTATCCGATCACCGGCGATCTTCTGTCGCCGATGATTGCCGCAGCTGCGATGGCGTTGTCGTCGGTTTCGGTGATCGCGAACTCCCTGCGTCTAACCTCGGTCCGGGTCTGACGCCGGTTGCGGGTGGGGAGGGCGGTCCGCTTCGCGGCCGCCCTCCTCTTAATCTCCGGGCGTCTTGGTTGTAGGGTCGCGCCATGGACACGATTGCAACTGGGCGCATTGCATTCTGGGAAGGCGGCAGCCTTTGGGTGTTTGATGTGCCGACCGGCGCCGAGGCCCCCGATCGCATCGCCAAGCACGCTCATCACGCATACCAGCTCACCCTTTCCTTAGGCGGTGACTTTAGTCTCCATCTTGAAGACGCCGTCATCGGCGGCCCGTTCGCAATCGTTGCGCCGAACGTTCCTCACGCCTTCGAAGCACAAGGGCTCATCTCGTTGCTTTTCATCGAGCCTGAGAGCAGGGCGGGGCGCGCGCTTGCGCAACTCATGGAGGGCAAGCCAGCGAGTCCGTTGAGCGCTGAGCAAGTTCGAGATGCGCCCGCGCTCTTCGAAGCCGCATTCAAGCACCCAACCCATCCGATCAAAGAACTTGTTACGGCGGGAAGCGAGGTTGCTGCGCGCATAGCGGCTCACGTGCGTACGACAGAACCCGATCGACGGGTGCGCCAGATCATCAAATGGGCCTCCGACAATCTCGATGGCGCCGTGGCCATGAGTGAGGCGGCAGCGGCCGTCGGTCTCTCGCCAAGCCGTGCGAGCCATCTGTTCGTGGAGGAAACGGGCCTGCCATTCCGCACTTATGTTCTGTGGCTGCGCCTGGTGCGTGCGGTTGACGCGCACACCCAGGGCGCCAACCTCACCGAAGCGGCGCAACAAGCCGGGTTTTCGGATTCGGCCCATCTGAGCCGCACCTTCAAGCGGATGTTTGGCTTGCCCGCCGCCGCGCTTGAAATGTCGTAGCTGTTCCGTTCAAGCGGCTCGCAGGCCGTGGCTTTAGGTAGAGCGTGTCCAAGACGGACAAAACGCAACACCTGATCCACACGGAGATACCAATGCTGAGCGCTTTGAATACCTTTTTCTCGTCGATGACCACGAGCGGCTGTGGCTGCAGCGAAACGTGCCGCTGTGGCGCCGATTGCCGCTGCAAGTCCGGCCGCTCGTGCGGCGAAGCATGCGGCTGCGCCTCGTGAACACGTGACGGCTCGGGCCGCGTCAGCGCGGTCCCGGGCCGGTCGCGCCATCCATCGAAAGGCAAGGTTATGGAATTCGCCATTGGAGCAGTCCTGGCGCTCGGCGTCTGCGGCCTCGGAATCGTCGCGGGCTTTGAGCGCGACCGGGTCTTCTACCCGGTGATGTTGATCGTCATCGCGTCTTACTACGATCTCTTTGCCGTCATCGGCGGGGACGAAGGCGTACTAGCCGTGGAGTTGGCGATCTCGCTCGGATTCGCCGCACTCGCCGTATTCGGCTTTAGAGTGAACCTCTGGCTGGCCGCTGCCGGCTTGCTGGGCCACGCGGGTCTCGACGTCTTTCATGGGCATGTGATCACGAACACTGGACTGCCGATTTGGTGGCCGATGTTCTGCGCGACCTTCGATGCGGTCGCCGGCCTTTATTTGGCTTGGGCGCTTTCCGCCAAGCGCATCACTGCCACCGACCCTACGAGCTTCGGCAATCGTATCCGCACATACGTTGATGCCGAACTTGCGGTGTCACGGACTGCGGAGCTGGCGGGCGATGCGGGAGCAGCGTTTCGACATCTGGAGCGCGCGCACATTTTGGGACAAAGATCGACCGTGCAGCACGTTCGTGTGCACGTGCTGATGCTCTTATGGGCCCTACGTCATCACAGGGCGCGGGAAGTCGTCGGCCAATTCACCCGTGTGATCGGCGCGGCCACCAAGACCTGGATTGGCCTCGTACCGTCGGGAAATACGGGTGGCGCCAATGTGAGCCCGTTTGAGCCAATGGCTATCCCTGACGATCTCGCTGAACTGATCGATGTCGCGCGCTCGCCGCGGCTGTGGGTCAACTGATCCCATTCGCGGAGGAAGTGACGATGAAGCTGTTCGTTAGAGTATTCGTCGGCCTGAGCGTGCTGGTCGCAGTGGTGCTGGCTGGCTTTGGCGTCGCCTTGGTGCAGAGCGCGATCAAGCCGTCACGCACTGTGGGGATAGAGATTGTAAACGCCGCGGAGGGAGGCAGCCGACCCATCACAACGGTGATCTACTATCCCGCCGAGGGAGAGGTCAAACTGACCTGGTTACGGCTGACGCCAGCGATGCTCGCGCGTGGGGCGCCGGTGAGCGCCGGACAACATCCTCTGATCTTGATCTCACACGGAACGGCTGGCTCGCCGACCGGGCATCTCGATGCGGCCGTAGCGTTGGCCGAGCGCGGCTTCATCGTCGCGGCGTTGGTGCATAACGGCGATAACTATCAGGACCAGTCGTCCGTTGGCGCGCCGAACTGGATCAGCGATCGCGCCCATGAGGTTGTGCGCGTCACCGACTATTTGCTCGGCGCGTGGAGCCAACGGTTTTCGATCGATGCAGATCGGATCGGATTGTTTGGATTTTGCGCTGGCGCCACGACGGCGCTGGCAAATATCGGCGCGACACCGGATTTCGCGTTGGTCTCGCAGACTTGCCAAGTTCGCCCCGAGTTCGTGTGTCAGTTGTTGGCGCCGGGCGTCGTGCTTTCCAATCCAGTTGAGCAAGAGGTGTACGATCCGCGCATCAAGGCGGCGATTGTGGCGGCGCCTGGTTTTGGCATGGTGTTCACGCAAGCCGAGCTTGAGAGCGTGACAATACCGGTTGATGTGTGGGTTGGTGCAGACGATGGTAACACGCCTGCGGCTACCAATGCTGTCGCCATCGCGCGCTACCTGCCAGCACACCCGAGCGTTCATCTGGTCGAGGGTACGGGCCACGCTTCGTTCTTGGCGCCGTGCGGCGTTGTCGGAATTTTGATGCCGCCAATAGTTTGCGCCGACGCGGCCGGATTTAACCGCGCAGCGTTCCACCGTACGTTCAATGGTGAAGTGGTGTCGTTCTTTTCCCGCAGTCTTAACTATGAGGAAGCGCGATGAGAGCCGTTGCGTGCCGGCGATACGGGCCGCCTAAAGTGCTTCAGATCGAAGATGTCGAGCGCCCCGTCCCGAAGGCCGATGAGATTCTCGTCGCCGTGCACTCGACGTCGGTGACATCAGGCGACGCACGCATGCGCTCGTTCAAGGGTGCAGGCATCTACTGGTTGCCGATGGCGCTCATGTTCGGCGTGCTGCGCCCGCGCAATCAGATCACTGGCATGGAGTTCTCTGGCCGCGTTGCGGAAATCGGAAAGGACGTCGCTACCTTCCGTGTTGGCGATCCGGTGTTCGGCATGAAGATTGGCAGCGCCAATGCCGAATACGTCGCGATCCGGGAAACGGCGGCGATCGCGATCAAGCCAGATTCGTTGGCATTTTCCGATGCCGCAGTAACGCCTTTCGGCGCACTGTCGGCTTTGGAATTTCTTCGCGATATCGCAAAACTGAAGGCCGGGGAGCGGATACTGATTCATGGCGCAAGCGGCGCTGTCGGCGTGTTCGCCGTGCAGATCGCTAAGCACATGGGCGCAACGGTCACGGGCGTGTGCAGAGGCGCCAATGTGGAGTTGGTGAAGTCGCTCGGCGCGGACGAAGTCGTCGACTACACGACGACTGATTTCACCAAAACTCAGGATGTGTATGACGTCATACTCGACACCGTGGGAGGAACATCGTTCTCGCGGAGCAAGCGAGTGCTCGCGGTGAACGGTCGCCACGTGTTCGTGGTTCAGGATTGGCCGCAACTTCTGCAGGCGATGTGGACGTCGATACGGCCTGGTAAACGCGTGATTTGCGGGATGTCCGGCGGAGACTCAAAGTCAGATCTCGCTGAGATCGCCGGGTTGATTGACCAGGGGGTCATCAAGCCGGTTGTCGATCGGACCTATCCACTTGATGCAATCGCTGATGCGCACCGCTACGTTGAAACGGGCCGGAAGCGGGGCGGAGTCGTCGTGTCAGTTGCCGCCTGAGCACTTAGAAAGGGCGTAGCTGTTCCGTTCAAGCGGTTGGTTAGCCGGCGGTCTAGATAGGTCGCGTCTAGCCGATGAAGGTATCGCAATGCTTCGGATCATGCTTAGCGTTATTGCCGCGCTCACTTTATTGCCGCTTGCTGGAGCGAGCTACGAAGCCATTGCTTCTGCTGGCGACAGTCGCAATCAACGTGCACCCGGCGCGCTCATCGATATAGGTGGCTATCGGCTGCATCTGAATTGCACGGGCGAAGGCGCGCCAACAATTATTCTCGACGCTGGGCTCGGCGGGAGCAGTCTGGATTGGTCCTTGGTGCAACCTGAGTTGAGCCGCGCCACACGCACATGTGCGTTCGATCGAGCGGGCATGGGGTGGAGCGATCTGGGTCGAGGTGAGCGCACGCCCGAACACATTGCCGATGAACTAGCGGTACTCCTGGAGCGAGCCAACGTTGAGGGGCCCTACGTCTTGGTCGCGCATTCGTTAGCGGGAAAGAGCGCCAGGCTGTTTGCGATGCGACATCGAGAAGATGTCGTTGGAATGGTGTTGATCGATGCACGCCATGAGTACGTAGACGAGCAGACGGCGGCTCCGGAGCAACAGGCATTTTTGTCCGCGCTTGATGGCCAGAGCTTCCAGTATGCGGCGGCGCGGCGACTTGGCGTCGTGCGTTTGTTCGGTGATCAACTTGCAGGCGTGCCTTCAATGGCGCCGCGGGTGCGTGGAGAGATTGCCCTGATGGCGACGCGACCGGAGGCAATCGCGGCGACGACCGAGGAAGCCCGCGCGCGCTCGGCAAGCGATGATATACTGCGAAACGCGCCGTCGCTCGGCAATATCCCGCTGGTGGCGATCGCAGCCGGTGAGAACATGCTCGAGACGCGCTGGGCAGAAGGGCAGCGGCGCCTAGCGACGCTCAGTACCCACGGCAGGCTCATTGTCGCGCAGGGCAGTTCCCACGCCGTCGAGTGGGATGATCCCGAGCTGGTCATCGCAACCGTGCGCGAGGTCATCGTAGAGGCGCGCGCGCTAGCGGTTGCAAAGCCTCGTCGTTTTCACTGAACGCGCTGTAAGGGAGACGTTGGCGTCAGAACGCAAATGGCAGCGCTCTGCGAAAAGCGGAAGTTTCAAGCTGTCGTGTTCAGGATCGGACGCCACCGGGCCGCCGGAGCTCGCTCGACGAACGCCGAGGCGCGGAAACGTGTGCCTGGAAGTAATCGTCGAGGTCCGATTTCCAGTACATCGCCCGAACGCCGACATGCGTGCAGAGCGGTCCTGTGCCCTCATGGAATTTGCGCGCCAATGTCTGCGGCGCCGTCTCTAGTCCTAATTCCGTGAGATAGCGCGCCGCGTCTTTGCGCGAATACAGACGATCCGGATCCTCGGCCATAAAGCGTGGTGCGTCCTGCATGCTCTGCCTTTCCGAGCTTTTCCACCCAACAAGGCGAACATCGAGTCGCTAGTGGGTCAACGCTCATGCCTTGGCGCGCGAATTCGCGTTTGACGCGCGCACGAGTGAAATGCAGGGAAACGCCGGGATACAGCATCCGTCGCTACGGTTGGCGCTGCCGAAACGCCGTTTAATGCGGAATCATCGATTGCACGAAAGTCGCGACACCTGGCCGCAAGTGCGTTCAGCGCTCAAGTCGGTGCACGCTCAACAAGGCAACGTCAGGCAACAGGAGAAAACGCGGTACCACGCTATCCGCGCCCGCCTATGTCGATCCCAAGCGCCTTGGTGATCTCTTTCTCGGCGCCGCGACCGTATTTGAAGTCGAAACTCATGCCTTTGACTTGGCCCGCTACCACTTGATTGAGCGCGCGGTCCATCGCCGGCCGCCAAGGCGTCAGAGTTGCGGTGCGATCGTGTTCGATCAATGCAAAGCTTTGTTCGGCGAGATGGATGCGACCCGTGTAGAGCCCGTGCACACGCTCGCCGTCGCGCGCGAAATGCGCCACGCGCCCCGTGTCGCGCTCGATGCGCTCGCGAAGAGCGTCCTGCTCAAGCGAAGTCAGGCTGTCGCGCCAGCCGGGCATGGCCTGGAACCCGTCTGGGCCGCGCTCGCCCAAGCCGAGCTTCTCTAGCGTCGCTTCTCGTTGCTTCCAGACTTTGCCGATCTCAGCGCCAAAACCTTCGCTGCGCATCTGGCTTATGTCTGCGCGGCCGTCTGCGATGCGGTCGAGCCAAGTCGGACCGGGGTACTCAGCCTGCCGATCCAGCGGATGCGGATCGATCAGCGTCACGCGGGCGCTTTCGCGTCCGCCCCGCCCTTCGCGCATCGCCACTTGGGTAGGGTAGTCGTGGGGTAGATAGAACGTGCCGTCGCGCTCGCGGCTGACCACACCGTCGCGCCGGAGCGCTTCCAGCCTGCGTTCGTGCATTTCGATGTAGTTCGCGCGATCGGTCGGCCGCGTTTGCCGATGCAGCGCCGCCGAATAGGTAAGATCGTTCTCCTGCGCGATCTCCCAAATCGTGCGGTCTGACGCCTTCAAGTCCGGCGCCGCACGCTCGATCTCGACGATGGCGCCGCGCTCGACGCCAGCGAGCCCGCGCAGATCTTCAGGACCAGCAACGCGCGCGGTCCAAAATCTGCCGTCGATGCCTTCCACGCCGATAAGCTGCGGTCCGCGTGCGTCCTCGCCTAGACGCTCGAAGCCAACCAGACGTCCGGTGACGCGCTGGCTTGAATGCGCCGCTTCTAGTTCTCGTGTGCGCTGCGGTTCGAGCCCGCGTTGCTCCTGCGCCAGCAACCGCGCGGTGGCGCGCTCGCGGTCGCGCTGATCGCCGAGGCGGATGAGTTTCTCCTCAAGCTGGGCATCGAGCCTCCACACCCCGGCGCGAGCCGGTTCAGCAAGACCCAGCTCTTCCAGCCGGTTGAGCCGCTGCACCAGCCGGGCGGCGCGCACGCCATCGTCGGGCAGCGCGCTCATCGCGATCTCTTGGCCGCGCGAGCGGGCGACGAGCTCGCGGTCCAGCTCAGTAAGGCGTTCCTGCTTCACCGCGCGATCGGCGCAGTCGGGTTCAAGGCGCGGCCCAAGCAGCTCGGTGGCGAGGCGCTCCGCCCGCTCGCGGAAACCGTGGGAAACATAAGCGCGCGGGATGACCAGGTCGCGCCCATCTGCACGGACGCCCCGCATCAGCAAATGGACGTGGGCGTGGCCGGTGTCATGATGCTCGGCCGCGATCCAGTCGATACGGGTGCCGAGGTCCGATTCCACGGTTCGCATCAGGTCGCGGGTGTAGCCCTTGAGGTCGTCGATGGCTGCGCCGCGCTCAGGCGAGATGATGACCCGGAAATGGTGCCGGTCGTCTTCGCAGCGTTCGACGAAGGCAGCGCCGTCGGCCCGATCGTGCTCGCGGTCAAACACCTGGACCGCGTCGCCATCGCGGCCGGCGCCGTCGCGTTCGACATAGAGGGTGTGCCGCATCAGCGACCCCGCGCCGCCCGCCGCCTTAGCGTGGACCTTGGGGTGTATCTTCACGATCACGCGCTGGCTGCCGGCGGGCCGCTCGTGCTTCAGCTTGACGGCGCCCGCGCCGCGGCTGCGATTGTACCAGGCCGCGCGTGCGCGCGCGGCGACGCGCTTGGAGCTGGCGGCGGACGGCGGGCGAAACATCGAGCCGGCGTCCGGGGTGCGTTTCGCGCGACGTCGGCTGACATCGCCTTCGAATCTGTCTTCGTCGTCCATCACGTGCGCCTGTTTGTTAGCGCACAGCGGTCCTTTTTAGCCTTGCCGCATTTTGCGGCGTCGCGGGCCGCGACGAGGTGGAAAAAAAGATGTGCAGACAAGCCGCTGTGCATCCAGCACTGCGGCGCATTCTATCTTGCCATCAACCCTTCGTCTTTTTCCTCGTTATGCTGACGTCTTCCTCGTTATGCGCTGCGCTCTTGCGTCAGTGATCGACGCCCGAAGGGGGAGAGACGCGATGCGGCTCCACGCGAAGCGCGAGAGCACGGCCGCTCCAGCGGCGACGCCCAGGTCTTGCCGATGAACAAGGAATAGTCAGGAATAACGCGCCAGCGTGCAAGCTTGGCGATCTGTGGATAAACTTTCAGCCCTTAGAGGCGGTCATGAGATCCACCACTGCGCGCGCCCGAACTGCGAAAGACAACGCGATGCTCGCGCAGCTTTGTCTGTTCGATGTGGAGACGGAGCCTGAGTCCGCCGCTACTGCACGCTCAACCAAGCCGCTTCCACGTGCCGTATCACCGGCTGACGCGCCCCCGGCAAATGCTAGCCCACGAAGAACGCGCGCTTCGGCTCAACGTGTTCGAGTCAGTCCCAAGACATGCCATCCTGTCTCACGTGTGCTGACGCTGGATGACATGCCCCAGTATCCGGTTGAGGCAATTGAACGAGCGACGCGAGCGGTCCAACAACTCCCGTCATCGCAGCTCTGGTTCACCTACAAGGACGTGCGATTCTATTTTGGCGTCTCGCGCGCAACGGTGGCGCGGCGTCTGCGAGAAGGCTTGGTGCCAGGCGTCACCATGGCCGGTGCGAGTGTGGTTGAGGACGCCCCGTTGAGACGGTTCGATCGCGAACAACTCCGGTGGCTGCTTTTGGCCATTCGCCATCATCACAGGCGCCAGGCGCGGTCAGCCAGTCCCGCCCGGACTTAGCAGCAGGCACTCGTCTTATACGCCGCAACGCGGTGCGAGCGTTCAGAAGTTCAACACGCGGCAGAGCGAAATTCCAGATGCAAACGAATGGGCTTCCCAATGGGACTTCCCATTGGGAAGCCCATTGAAGCAGCCCGCTGTCCTGGGGGCAGGCGGGGCGAATTGTTGTCCAATTCGCGCTGTTCGCGGCGGCCGTTGGCGGATGCTTCACCGATCGGTGTTCAGGATTCGAACCTAAAATTGATGCAACATGAGATGGGGTATCTGCCGGGGTATTTTTCAGCCCGCGCAATTCATTCCGTTTGATCTATTGCGTTTTTTCGCCTTCCGTGAATCCCTCTCTGTCCGCCACCTCGCAGAGGTACCTCGGATGCTCCAACGCCGCAGGCGCTGCAATACTCGCCTCCGACGAAGGTGAATGGAAGTGCTTGCGCTGAGGAGAGGGTAATTGAAGCTTCTAAAAAACTAACACAGGGCTTCTGGCAAATGACGAGGCCAACCGCGCTCATTCTTCCGTTTGCGTTGATCGTGATGACTTGCGCGCCTCCGCCGGTGTCGGAACGTGCGCTCCCGACGCTCGAAGGGTTCGATTGGATCGTTGGCTGTTGGCTCAGTCGTGATGGCGTTGTCGAACGCTGGGAGCCGGCTGTGGGGCCGGCAATTAGCGGCTCCACCCTCATTCCTAGCGCGGATGGTTCTCAAGTTCCGCAGTCTCTGCGCATTACGACTACGGAAACTGGCGGGGTCTCATTTTTTGCGCACATTGGCAGTCAGCCTGCCCGCGCCTTTTCTCTCGTGAGCAACACCGGGTCTGAGGCGGTGTTTGAGACCTCAGGCGATGCGGATGTGCAGAAGATCACCTACCGCCGCGAGGGCGACAGCCTTTTTATCGTTCTCCAAACTGGAGATGAGCGAGGCTGGGAAACACAGTTCGAGCCCTGCGCAAATGCGAGCCCTGAATAGTTGGGTGCACGCGCCATGCGGTTCGGTGGCGGCGGCTTTCTGCTTTTGAGCACTCAGATCGCTTCGACCCCAAGCACTACGCTCGCTGATCCGCAATCGGCGCATACCAATGACTTCGCGACCACATGCGTGCACGTGTCGATGCCGTAGCGGCGGGCGAAGAAACTTGCTTCGAGCGAAGTGCGAGTCGCGCACATCAAGCAACTCAACTGCAGCCGGCCGCTGCCCATCAGCACTTGATATAGCGTCATGATCGTTGGCGTTCTGCCTCTGCAAACCACGATGCTATCGCGACCCGACGAGACGTTCCAGCCGACGTCGAACATTCGCCCAAGCCTTTGTCCAAGATTCAGTTTTGATGAAGGCTTCGCGACGGTTTCGTGACGGCTTGGCGACGTAACGCGTCCGCCATACCGAAGGGTGTAATGAAGCATTAAGGTAGGCCGGGGCGCGTGGGGGGCCTGTTTCGTAAAAGTGTAAAACAAACGCCATCAAACCATTAATACCCAGCCCTAGGTCCCGCCGCGGGGCGTGTGATGATGGAGTCGTTCGCCTCACTGGTTTTATCAAAGGTGGGGACGCAAAATGGCCTCTCGAAATACGTTGCGGGCGCTGATGTTAGCGCTAGCACTGGGCGTCGCAGCGTGCGGCGGTTCAAGCATCTCTTCGCCGGGTGCGACTGATCCGGGCACTGGTCCGGGCACTGGTCCTGGCACGGGTCCTGGCACAGGCGGCGGCGTTTGCCCGACTGGTTTCAACACGTTGACCGCCGTTGCTGGCGTCACGGTTTGCGAACTGTCTGGCGCGATCCTCAACAACCGCACAATCCCGAACGTTCCAGGCGTTGCGTATCGCTTGAACGGGCGTGTCGACGTCGGCGCTGATATCGGCGGCGACGGCAACCGCGCTGGCGGCCAGCGCGCGACGCTGACGGTCGAGCCGGGCGTAACCATGTTCGGCGCTTCCGGCGCCGACTATCTGGTGATCAACCGCGGTTCGCAGATCGTTGCGGAAGGCACCTCGACCAATCCGATCACCTTCACCAGCCAAACGCAAATCGCTGGCACCGTCGATGAGGTCAACGCGATCGGCCAATGGGGCGGTCTCGTTATTCTTGGCCGTGCTCCGATCGGCAACTGCAACACCGCCGTCGCTGCTGGAACGGTCACCTGCGAACAGGAAGTCGAAGGCATTTCGGGCACGCCGGCGCTTTACGGTGGCGCGCTTGCAAACGATCGCAGCGGCTCGCTCCGTTACGTGCGCGTGCTGTTCGCTGGTTTCCCGCTTCCTGGCACCGCCGGCAACGAATTGAACGGCATCACGTTTGCGGGCGTCGGTAGCGAAACCGACGTTGATTACATCCAGGTCCACAACAACGCCGACGACGGCGTCGAGTTTTTCGGCGGCACGGTGAGTGCAAAGCACGTCGTGCTGACTGGCAATGACGACGACTCGCTCGACTATGACGCCGGTTGGGTCGGCAACATGCAGTTCGTGTTGGTGCGCCAACGCCCGACTGCAGGCGACCGCATCATCGAAGCGTCGAACGCCACGGGCTCGTCGACTGCGCCGCAACTTCGCTCACGGCCGACGATCTCGAACTTCACCTTCATCGGCACGCGCAGCACCAACATCATCCAAAACTCGGGCGCTTCCGGCATCCTGGTCAACGGTGTGGTTGTCGGTTCAGCCCAGTGCTTGAACAACGCCGCCGCCGCAACTTCGCCGGCGCCGACGTTCAACTCGGTTCTGTTCGATTGCGCTGATCCGGCCGACGCTGTTGGCGACACCAACATTGCCGCCGGCTCTAACAACTCAACGGCGACTCCGGACACGCTGGCGGGCGTTTTCCCGGGCCCGAATGAAATCTCCCGTACGGCTGTCAATCCGACTACGCTTGGCTCATTCTTCAGCGCCGGCAGCTATATTGGTGCGTTCTCGCCAACCGAAACTGAGGCAAGCAACTGGGCGGCTGGCTGGACCTTCCGTCTGTTCGACGCCCCGCCGTGCCCGACCGGCACGACTGAAGGCTCGTTCGGCGGTCAGCGTCAGTGCACGCTCGCCGGACGCTACAACTCCGATCTGCGTCTTGCCCGCGGCAACATTTATCGCATCAGCGGCCGCGTTGACGTTGGCACCGATATTGGTGGCGACGGCACAGCAGTTGGCGGCGATGCAGCAGTGCTCACCATCGATGCTGGCGTGACGCTCTACGGTGCGTCGGGTGCGGACTATCTGGTGGTGAACCGCGGCTCGCAAATCTTCGCCAACGGCACGCGTAGCGCACCGGTGACGATGACCTCCTTGAATGACCTGACCAACTCGCAAGCCGACTCGATCAACGCCATCGGCGAGTGGGGCGGCCTGGTTATTCTCGGTCGCGCACCGATCGGCAACTGCAACACCGCCGTTGCTGGCGGCGCGGTGAATTGCCAACAAGAGATCGAAGGCGTCTCCGGCACGCCGGCGCTCTATGGTGGCGCGACCGCGAACGACAACAGCGGCCGCCTGAACTACCTGCGCGTCAAGTTCGCTGGCTTCCCGCTCCCGGGCACCGCTGGCAACGAGCTGAACGGCATCACGTTCGGCGGCGTCGGCAGCGCGACCGAAGTTGACTACATCCAAGTCCACAACAATGCGGACGATGGCGTCGAAATGTTCGGCGGCACCGTCAATCTCCGTCACGTCGTGCTGACCGGCAACGACGATGACTCGATCGACTGGGACGCAGGCTGGGTCGGCAACATGCAGTTTGTCATCGTCGTGCAACGCACGGCCGGCGGCGACCGCATCATCGAAGCTAGCAACGCCACCGGTTCTTCGATCGCTCCGCAACTGCGCTCGCGGCCGACGCTCTCGAACTTCACGTTCGTTGGTAATCGTGCGCTGAACATCATCATGAATTCCGGTACGTCAGGCGTCCTGGCGAACGGTGTCGTGGTGAACTCGACGACCTGCTTGAATGCCGATGCGGCGGCGGCTTCGCCGAACCAACCGACGTTCAACTCGATCTTGTTCGACTGCCCGACTGCGGCGACAGCTCCCTCTGTTGCTCTCATCACGGCCGGTGCGAACAATTCGACGACAACACCTGACACGCTCAGCGGCATCTTCATCAACGGTGCAGCGGAAAACGCGGTCGTAGCCGTCAATCCGACCACCCTGGGCGCGTTCTTCAACGCCGGCAGCTACGCCGGTGCGGTGCAGAACTCCGGTGATCGTTGGTGGGCGGATTGGAGCTGCGGACTCGAAATCACGACTCCCTGCTAACAGCCCCGCACTTAAGTCGGGCGGCGGAATAACCGCCGCCCGACCCCTTTCCTTGTTTGAGTCAGGTTAGACCGATGAAACTCCCAACCCTGTCGCTCCAGAAGCTACTGTTGCTGACTTCATTCCTTGTGGCGCCCTCGTTGGCGCTGGCTCAGACGGATCCCGCCGAAGAAACGGCGTCTGAGGATGACGAGATTGTCGTTCTGGGCCGCCATATTCCGGCACCCATGCGGGAAACGTCCGAAGTCACCACGTTCCTATCTGCCGAAGACCTTGCCCGCACCGGCGACGACACCGCCTCGGAAGCGCTCACGCGTCTCACCGGTCTGAGTGTCGTTTCCAACCGCTTCGTTTTCGTCCGTGGTCTTGGCGAGCGCTATTCCTCGGCGCTTCTCAACGGATCGCCGCTGCCGAGCCCGGAGCCGCTCCGGCGTACCGTGCCGCTCGACCTTTTCCCTTCGAACATTCTGGAAGGGGCGGCGGTGCAGAAGACGTTCTCGCCTAATTATCCGGGCGAGTTCGGTGGCGGCATCATCGATCTCACGACGATTAGAATTCCGTCCGAAGCTTTTCTGACGCTCCAAGTCGGGAGCACCATCAACGACGCCAGCACGTTGCGCTCCGGCCTCATCTACAACGGAAGCGATACGGACTGGACGGGCTTCGATGACGGGCTGCGAGACATTCCTGGCCCCTTGGCTGCTGCTATCGCCCAAAATCAGCTCGTTTCAGATGTCAATTTCAGCGAGGCCGATCTTGAGGAGATTGGCGAGAGCTTCGTCAACTCACCATTGTCGGTGATCCAGTCGCAGGACGAGCTGTGGGCGAGCGGAGACGTTGAGCTCAGCGGCGGCCGCGCGTTTGACATTGGCCGTTTCAATCTCGGCTTGATTGGCGTTGCCGGCTACGACAGCTCATGGTCGAGCCAGCGCGCTCAAAGAGGCATCGGCTCTTTCGCTGGCGGCATTTTCACTGTCGGCGAAGACAAAGAGAGCTTCACTACGACCTGGGACATCACGACGAATGCCCTGGGCAGCGTCTCACTGGGTTGGGACCAAAACGAGCTGGCTCTAACGGGTCTCTATATCCACTCGACCTCGAAAGAAGCCCAGCAAATTGAGGGTTATGACTTTAACCTTCCCGGCACTCAGCAAGGCTATCGCGAGTCCACGGGTTGGTACGAGCGCCAGCTCGCAATGCTGCAGCTCACTGGTGAGCACAGATTTGGCGATCTCGATATCGATTGGCGTGTGGCACAGGCGGAATCGCAGCGCGATGCGCCGTACGAGCGGTCTGTAAACTTCCTCGTCGACGCCACGGGCCCGTACTACGGCCGCGCCAACGACAACAGCACGCGCTTTTCGTATCTTACCGACCTAGTCACGAGCGGCGGCATCTCCCTCGAGTATTTGATCCCGCTTGGGCAATCCAGTTCGGTCACGCTCTCGGGCGGCTACGATTATTCGAGTACGGAACGTGATTACGAAGCGCTGACGTTCGTCTTTGGCGGCGGCAGCAGTCTGCCGGATGACGTCGCGCGCGCACGCGTTGATTACATCTTCTCCCCAGACAACATCGACCCAGCGCGCTTTGAAATCTTCGAGCTGACCGGCCCTGACGACGCCTACCGCGGAGAACTCACTGTCAATGCAGCCTACGCTGCGGCAGACATCGAGTTCACGCCGCGCCTTCGCGCCGCTGTCGGCGCCCGCTTTGAGCAAGGTGAACAGAGCGTCGTTACGTCGAACCGCTATGGTGCGGCGTCCACCGCTCCGACTCCGCCGCTCGAAAACGAGTATGTCCTGCCGGCTGCGACATTGACGTGGAACTTCGCCGAGGACATGCAATTGCGGCTCGGCTACTCGCAGACCATCGCGCGCCCGCAATTTCGCGAACTGGCGATCTCGCCGTACAGCGATCCAGAGACGGACCGTAACTATCGCGGCAATCCGTTCCTGGTCGACAGCGAGTTACAAAACTACGACGCCCGTGTGGAATACTATCTCGGGTCGAATAGTTTCGTGACCGCCGGCGTCTTCTATAAAGAGATTGAAAACCCGGTTGAAGAAGTTGTCACTGAGCCCAGCACGTTCAACTATCTGGTTCGTTTCATCAACGCGCCGCGATCGACAATTCAGGGCGTAGAGTTGGAGTACCGGAACACGTTCGACTCACCGGTCGACCTCCCGGGCTTCACGGCGCCGACGCTGTTTTTCTCAGCCAACTATACCTACACCGCATCTGAGATTCAGGCGGGTGCAGGCGACACCGTCATCAATCCTTTGACGGGCGTCGTCACACCGGCTTCGGCGTTCGGCCTCGACGGTGCTCAGATGCAAGGCACGCCGGAGAACATTCTCAATCTGCAATTTGGTGTTGAAGATGACGACGCTCAATTGACCATGCTTGTTGGCTGGGTTGATGAGCGCATCCTACAACGCGGCTTCGGCGTAGGCGGTGGATTGCCGGATATCATCGAAGATCCGGGCATCAATCTCGATCTTGTGTATCGGCATAGCTTCGATATCGGCGACCGTGGCTTCACACTGGGCCTTAGCGGTCGAAACCTCCTCAATGAGCAACACCGAGAGTATCAAAGCACGGGTGCGGGGGAGCTTGAGGTCAACACTTACGATCGTGGTCGGAGCCTCTCGGCAAGTCTCACCACTCGCTTCTGAAATGCATTGCGCACGCCGTGCTCCACGCGCGGCGTGCGCAACACTTTTGCGACAGTGAGTTGAAGCATTTGCGAATGTTTGTTGTAGGCAAGCGACGCCCAGAGGTCAGATGCTAAAAAGGTGTGAAAAGACTTTTGTCTCTGCGCATTAGAGCGTTACTAAGCGACGAAAATAAAAGCGGCTAAGTGGTGGGATCATGATGATGAGTAGAGACGCGGGGCGTCTTGGCCGACCTCTAGGTGAGCGCTTGAACGGCGCTCTGCGCCCGAGTGTAGAAGCGCTCTTGCTTGCCGCAGTGGCGCTTGGTTGTGCGCAGGCCGGCTGGACGTTGCTTTCACCTGGTCCCGCTAGTGCAACTGTAACCGCGGGCGGCGATACGCCATCCGATGCGTTTCTGGAAACCGCTGACGTGCGCTCGCCATTTGCTCCCGATGCGAGTGACGCCGCCGCGCACGCTGTCAACGCGACGCTGTCGAGTATTCAGCTCAATGGCCTGCGCATGGCGAGTGATCCGACACGCAGCGGCGCCATGTTCACGCTGCCCGACGGTGGGCAGCGTGCATTTCTAGTTGGCCAAGAAGTGGTTGACGGCGTCGTGCTCGGTGAAGTCGGCGTCGGTTATGTTTCCCTCTCGTACGCAGGCGGCGAACGGCGATTGGAAATGACAGCGGCTTCGGCGTTTTCGTTCGCCCGCGCGATGATGGGGCTTGAGCCCGCACCTGGCGCGCCGGTGCTTACGTCCTCGGTGGACGCGAGCGCCACGTCAGCGACTATTTCCACAGCGGATCGGGCGTGGCTCGCGCGCACTCTCATGCATGTCGAGGCCGGGATGGACGGAACGCGCGGGTGGCGCTTGGCCGACGCTTTGCCTGAAGCGGTCGCCAGCGCAGGTTTGCGTGCTGGCGATCTCGTGATCAGCGTGAACGGGCAGGGGGCTGAAGATTTGGCCGCCGCAGTGGCTGCTGCCAGTGCCTCGCAAGTTGTGCTTGAGATTGAGCGTGGCGGTGCACGTCATGCGGTCACGTTGGACGTCGGCGGCTCGCTATGAAATCGGTAAAGCGATCGGTGCAAGCCCTGTTTGCAGGGCTTGCGAGTGCTGCCCTTCTGGCGCCAATAGCCCGCGCACAGCAAGCGCAGCCGGAGGCGGCGCCAAGCGGCGCCGTTGCGATGCGCGAAGTCGAAATTCGCGCATTCATCGAGGACGTTTCGAACGCGACCGGGCGCACCTTCATCATTGATCCCCGCGTCAGCGGGCGTGTGACGGTGCTTTCGCAGCAATCAATGTCCGAGCGCGAGCTCATGGACGTTTTCATGTCGACGCTTCGGGTCAACGGATTTGTCGCCGTGCCGACTTCCAGCGGTGCCTACCGGATTGTGCCTGCTGAGGTTGCGGCGCGTGAGCCGTCCGCTGCGGATGGCGGCGGCGCAACTGAAAATACCTACGTGTCGCAGGTGTTCAGCCTGCGCTTCGCTGACGCCGAATCCGTTGCCGCCGCCATTCGTCCGGTGCTGTCGGAGCGCGGGCAGGCGACAGTAAATCGTCGCGGCAATTCGATCGTGGTGGTCGATTTTGGCGGCACTATCGATCGCGTGCGGCAGATCGTGGGGCGGCTTGATCGTGACAACGCGACCATGCGCTCGATTCAATTGCGCAACACGTCGGCTGACGAGATGGCGCGCGTCGCCCGGAGCTTGGCCTCGGCGGTTGGTGAAGAAGGCCGTTCGATGGTGCAGGCCGTGCCTGTGGCCAGCAGCAACATGCTGGTGCTACGCGGCGACGAACGCACGCTGGAGCAATTGGCGCCACTCATTCAGGAACTCGACCAGCGCGCGGATTTCCAGTCCGCTGTGCAGGTGATCCCGCTCCGCTACGCCGTAGCCGCAGAAGTTGTTCCGATCCTTCAGCAGTTGTCGACGTCGCTAGCGGCGGCTCCCGGCGAGGATGCTGGCGCCGCGGTCAACCGGCGGGCAAATATCGCCCATCACGCGGCGACCAACTCGCTCATCATTAGCGCTGATCCGGAAACTCAGGAAGCATTGGCCGGCGTTGTGCGTTCTCTCGATGTGCGCCGCCAGCAAGTCCTCGTGGAAGCGATCATCGTAGAAGTATCAGACGATCTGGCGCGCGAACTTGGCCTTCAATACGTGGCGAGCGGGCGAAGCGGCGAAGATGCGTTGCCGTTTTTGTCTAACTCTTACGGCGGCTCCGCGCCAAACTTGTTGGCCCTTACCGGTGCTGCGCTTATCCGCGACGATGATGACGCCGACAGCGGCGACAGCGATGCAATAGCCGATCTGCGTCGCGCCGCGATCAATTCATTGATTGGCTCCAATGGCCTGCTGCTCGGCGGCGGTGGTGTCAATGATGACGGATCGATCTTCGGCGTTCTGCTGAATGCACTCGCAGAAGACCGTGAATCGAATGTGCTGTCGACTCCGTCGGTGCTCACGTTAGACAACGAACAAGCCTCTATCCTCGTCGGTCAGCAGATTCCAATCACCACGGGTGAAGCGGTCGGCGAAAACCTCGAAAACCAGTTCCGAACGATCGAACGCGCAGATGTTGGCGTCCAGCTAGAAGTGCGGCCGCAAATTAGCGAAGGTGGGGCGATCCGCCTTGAGATACGTCAAGAAGTCTCCAGCATCTTTGGTCAGATCGTCTCGAGCTCGACCGACCTGATCACCAATCGCCGCGAGATCAGAACCGTCGTCCAAGTCGACGCCGGTCAGATCATTGTCCTGGGCGGCCTCATTCAAGATGACATCCAGCGCACGGACGCAGGCATTCCGGGCCTTCGGCGCATCCCCATTGCCGGTCGCTTGTTCCGCAGCGAGGGCCAATCGCGGCGGCGGACGAACCTTATGGTGTTTCTGCGTCCGACTATCGTCAACACGCCGAGCCAAGCCGAAGCGATAACGCGCGAGCGCTATCAGCGGCTCAATGGTTCCGATCTCGACCCGATCGTGGCGCGTCAGCTCGCCGAAGAGATGAATCGGCAGAGCCCCCAAATCGTCGCGCCAACGGTTGCGCCGCCTGTTGTAACGGTTGCGCCGCCCGTGCCGGCGCCGGAGGCGCGCTAGCCGCGACACCGTCATGGGCTCCAGCAGGACTGACCTCGACAAAACCTCGGCAAGTGCTTCGCCGCGGTTAGACTACGCCTTCGCCAAAGCTTCCGGCCTTGTTCTGCTCACTGATGAGCGACCATGGCGTGTCGGCGTGCGGGCAGGCGCCGATCCGACCGGGCTTATTGAAGCGCGACGCGTTCTGGGCGCCCCATTCGAAGTGGTCGATATGACCGCGCAGGCGTTTGATGAGGCGCTGTCGAAGCGCTACGCCGTGTCGAGTGAAGCCGCGCGATCAATCGCCGAGTCATTCGATGATCTTGATGCGTTGGCCGACAGCGTCGGCGCCGCCGCTGATTTGCTCGACAGCCAGGACGATGCGCCGATCATCCGGCTGATCAACGGCCTGATCTCCGAAGCAATAAGCCAGAGCGCCTCCGACATACATATTGAACCGGCGGAACAAGCCGTCGTGGTGCGGCTACGCATCGATGGCGTGCTGCGCGAGGTGTTGCGTGCGCCGGCGCAATTGCGGGCCCGTCTCGTGTCGCGCATCAAGGTCATGGCGCGGCTCGATATTGCCGAAAAGCGGCTGCCCCAGGATGGGCGTATCTCGCTGACCTTGGGCGGACGCAGCGTCGATGTGCGCGTCTCTACGTTGCCGTCCCGCTACGGCGAGCGCGTGGTGATGCGTATTCTCGATAAAGATCAGGGGCTACGCAGCCTCGATGCGCTTGGCATGAGCGATGAAATCCTCACCAAGTTCAAAGCAGCGCTTGAAACACCAAACGGCATCGTTCTCGTCACAGGGCCAACGGGGTCAGGCAAAACGACGACGCTCTATGCTGCGCTCAATCTGCTCAACGATAGTGCGCGCAATATTCTGACTGTCGAAGATCCGATCGAATACGCAGTCGACGGCGTCGGTCAAACGCAAGTGAACGCAAAGATCGGCATGACGTTCGCTGCGGGCTTGCGCGCGATTCTGCGCCAGGATCCTGATGTCGTAATGGTCGGGGAAATCCGCGACGCCGAAACCGCGCAAATCGCGGTGCAGGCGAGCCTCACCGGCCACCTCGTGTTTTCCACTGTCCACACCAATGACGCCGTCGCCGCGATCACGCGCCTGAAGGACATGGGCGTTGAGCCGTATCTGCTCGCATCGACATTAAGGGCCATCGTCGCGCAGCGTCTGGTGCGCCGTCTGTGTCCGGCATGCAAAACGCCTGCAGTCATTGGGCCGCAAGAAAAGGCTATGTTGGCCACCATCGGCGCGGAGAGCGCAACCGTCTACGAAGCGGCGGGCTGTCCGCAATGTCGCGGCGCCGGCTACGTTGGCCGGATCGGCCTCTACGAATTTGTGATCGTCGATGATGAAATCCGCCGCATGATCCATGCGGGCGCCACCGAACAAGAGATGGCCGCGTATGCGTTTCGTCGGGCCGATCCGCTACGGCGAAGCGGTTTAAAGTGCGTCGCGGCCGGCGTGACTTCCCTAAGCGACATCCTGCGCGCGGCGAGCGCGCAGGGAGGTTAGCGACCGATGCCCCGCTACCAGTACGTCGCGATCGACGCTGATGGTCGCCGCAAGAGCGGTGGTCTGGAGGCTGTCGACGAGGCCAGCGCGCGGGCGCTGTTGGTGCGCAAACGTCTGCTCCCCATCGAAGTCGATGCAAGGGGCGGAGGGCAGCGGCGCGAGGCGGCGCCCGATAGGCGTTTGTCGCGGAGCGCCAAGCTCTCGCACAAAGCCTTGGTGATGGTGACCCGGCAGCTCGCGACCTTGATCGACGCTTCTGTGCCCGTTGACGAAGCCTTGGCGATGATCGCGGCGCAGCAGGAGCAGCCCGCGGCACGGCGCATTGTAGCAGATGTGCAGGAAGGCGTGATTGAGGGCCAGCGACTCGCCGATGCGCTGAACCGTCATCCGTGGAGCTTTAACGGCCTTTATCGCGCCGCTGTGCTTGGCGGCGAACAATCGGGCCGGTTGGGCCCGGTTCTGCTCAAGCTGGCGGACTATCTCGAGCGGGCTCAAGCTCTGCGCAGCAAAATCCAAACGGCGCTGATCTATCCGGCGGTGCTCAGCTTAGTCGCGCTGACCGTTGTCGTCTGTTTGATGATTTTCGTGGTCCCGAGCCTCATCGAGCAATTCGAGCGCTTTGATCAACAGTTGCCGCTTATCACGCAGATTCTGATCTTCACGTCGCGCTTCCTCACCACGTCATGGCCGCTGCTGCTGCTCGCGCTCGTTGGCGGCCTCTGGTTTTTGCGCACTCTGTTTTCACGCGAGCCGGTGCGCGCAGCGTTTGACGCCTTCTTGTTGCGTGCGCCGTTGATTGGGCGCTGGGTCGTTGCCGTCAATGCGAGCCGCTTTATTCGCGCGCTCTCGACGCTCGTCTCCGCCGGCATGCCGCTGCTCGAAGGCGTGCGCGTTGCGCGGGGCTCCGTCTCGAACCGTGAAGTGGCCAAAGCCATCGGCGTGATGGCGGATCGCATCGAAGAGGGCGAGCCGCTGTCGCAAGTGATGCGCCGCTCGAACGTAATGCCGGCGATGGTCTGTTACATGACTCAAAGCGGTGAGAACGCGGGCGAGCTTCCGGCGATGCTGGACAAAGCCGCCGCACACCTGGACCAAGAATTTGAAGCCTTCACGACGTCAGCGCTCAGCCTTTTGGAGCCCGCGATCATCGTCCTGATGGGGCTTGTCGTGGCTTCGATCGTGTTGGCGATCATGCTGCCTATTCTGCAACTCAACCGTCTGGCGATTGGATGAAACGATGCTGAGATCATTGCTCAAAAGGCTTCGCGCCGGGCGGCGAGTTCGTGACCCGCTCCATCCCGAGGCGGGCGTCACGCTGGTGGAGATGATGGTGGTCATCGTCATCATCGGTTTGGTCACGGCTATCGTGGTCATCAACGTGCTGCCGAGCCAGGATACGGCCCGGATCGAAAAGGCGCGCGCCGATATTCGCGTCATTGAGCAGGCGCTCGAACTCTATCGTCTGGACAATTCACGCTACCCCAGCATGGATCAGGGGCTGGAGGCGCTCGTCAACCCGCCGACTGAAGGCGCAGCGCGCGAATCCTACATCCGCCGTTTGCCAGATGACCCATGGGGGCGTCCGTATGAATATGTGACGCCGGGCGAACGCGGGCCATTCGATCTCTATTCCTTGGGCGCTGATGCGCAGGAAGGCGGTGAGGGCGTCGATGGCGATATCGGCAACTGGCAGTAAGCGCCTCACACCCGATGCAGGCGTCAGCCTCGTCGAAGCGATGGTGGCGTTGTTGATCGTCAGCCTTGTGGTTGGCGTGGTGATGCTGCTTGCGCCGGGGACGGATCGCCATGCGCGGCTGGCCGCTGAGCAACTCGCCGCGCGTATAGCGTTGGCGAGCGAAGAAAGCGTGATCGTCAATCGCTCGCTTTCGCTCATAGTGACTGAAGAAGGCTACGGTTTCGAGCGCCTGGAAGACAACGGTTGGCTTCCTGCAGAGCAGCGCTCGCCACTCGGCTTTCGCGCGTGGGACGCTGATCTCCAGGTGCGCGTCGAGCCGGCTGCGGACGATCCGCGCGTTGCGCGATTTGACCCGCTAGGCGGCGCTACCGCTACCAACATCATCCTGGACCAAGCCGGCGCGCGCTGGCGGGTCCGGCTTAACGAAGCGGGCGAGGTCGATGTCCAACGCGTCGAATGAGTCCGGCTTTTCGCTTGTTGAGGCGCTCGTCGCTCTCGCCGTCTTCGCGATGGCGGGCGTCGGCCTTGTGCAGCTGCAATCGCACTCGCTCAGCACGTTCCAGCGTGTCGAGACGCGTGCGTTGGCGGACGTCGTCGCCCAGAATGAACTCACGCAGATCGTTGCCACACAAGCGCAACGTCCAGTCGGTCAGCGAGAGCAAACGATCAGTTACGCGGGCCGCGAATGGCGCGTCACGACGGAGATTGCGGCGACGCCATCGCCGCGGACCCGTCGCGCGGTGGTGGAGGTTGGGCCCGCGGATGCGCGCCCGGTCAGCCGAGTGAGCGGCTTCTTCGTTTCACCGGAGGCGGCGTCGTGAGTGAAGCACGCGCTCACGAGTCGGGCTTCACGCTGGTCGAAGCGCTGGTGTCGCTTTTTGTATTTAGCCTGATTGCTGCGGGCTCGGTGCTGATGCTCACGCAGAGCGTCGATACGCAGCGCCGTGTCTCGGAGGCCGAGATTTCCCTGCGCGAAGTGCAGAACGCCCGTGCGCTGCTTGCCGCTGATCTCGCGCAATATGTTGGCCGCGAAGTCCGCGAGCCGGATGGGCGAGGGCGGCCCCGCTTCATTGGCGGCGACGCAGACACGCCGCTCGCCTTCGTGCGCGCTGCCGGAGAACCCGATCCCGACCGTGGGGCGGCGACCCGCCTTGCCTTTGTGGAGTACGATTTCGACGAGGGCGCTATTGTTCGCCGCACCCGAACACGTCTGGATCGCGTCGAAGAGTCTGAAATGGCCGAACGCGTCATCGTCGCCGATGCAGGCGAAGCGCGTTTTGAGTTTTTTGACGGCGTGACCTGGCGTGAGCAATGGTTGGCAGGCGGCGCCGGCGCGAGCCCGCCGCGCGCTGTGGCGCTGGTGTTCACGTCGGCGCGCTACGGTGAAATTCGTATCGAAGCGCTGGTTGGGCTCGGCGCATGAAGCGGTCCAATCCCCGCTGGGTGCACGACCAGGGCGCGGCGCTCGCCGCCGTGCTCACCATGCTTGCTATCATGTCGATGCTTGCGGTTGTTGTCGTCGACGCCGCCAATATGGGTGTGCGGCGCACCAGCAATCTCGTCCGCATGGAGCAGACGCGTTGGTATTTGATGGGCGCCGAAGCTTTTGCGGCGTCTCAGCTCGGCGAGTTGCGGCGTCGCGCCGAGACGACGCGAACAGACGAGTCGGAGTGGCAAGGGCGGCCATTCGTCTTTCCGCTTGATGACGGCAGCATGGAAGTCGAGCTGTGGGATGGCGGCAATTGCTTCAACCTGAACAGTATGGTGGTGACGGACGACGGCGGCGAGCGCTTCGTCAGCCCCGGTGGCTTGGTGCAATTCGCGCGGCTGCTCGATGCCGTCGATGTCGGCCAGCAACAAACGGGGCTTGGCGCCGCCCTTGTGGATTGGCTGGACAGCGATAGCCATGCCATGGCTGGCGGCGCCGAAGATGGCGCCTATGCGGGCGAGGCGGCCGCCTATGTCGTCGCAAATGCGCTGTTGGCCGACATAAGCGAACTCAGTAACATTCGCGGTTTCACACCGAATATCGTCGAGGCGATCGCGCCTTATGCGTGTGTTCGTCCCACCAGCGCGCCGAATGTGATCAATCCGAACACCCTGCGCCCGGAGCAGGCGCCGCTGCTGGCGATGGCGGTTGACGGCCTGCGGATCGAGCGCGCCGCGCAGATCATTCGCGACCGCCCTCGCGGCGGTTGGGAGACGATCGACGATTTTTTACGTCATCCCAGTTTGAGCGAGTTTGAATTGAACGAAGCTGGTCGCGCTCAATTCTCGTTGCAAACGCGCTACTTCGTGCTGCGCACGGAAGTTGTGCGCGTTGACGCGCGCGAGAATTCCGCTGTCCTGCTCGAGCAAGGCGTTGCTGGAAATGCCACCGTCGTGCGCCGTGTGTTTGGCGCCGGGGCGGGAAAGAACCTTCTATGAGTGAGATCGTCGTCCTCATCGGCGCAGAAACGCCCTCAGCGCCGCTGTCTTGGCTGGTGGTAAGCGATTCTGGTCGCGTCATTGCTGAGGGTGTTAGCACCGAGCGGCGGCCACCTGCAGCTGCGCCGCAGCGCACTGTGCTGGTGATTCCAGGTGCGGACGCGCGGCTGAAGCAGCTTCGTTTGCCAGCGCGCTCCGAAGCCCAGGCGCGGGCCGGCGCGGCAGCTCTGTTCGGCGCTGATTTGTCCAGCGGCGAGTCCATGCATTTCGCCGTTGGCGCCCAGCAGGATGGCGATGGCAAGCGACTGGTCGCTGCGATTGCATCCGATCGGATGACGCAATGGCTCGAAAGCGCGCGCGTCCTTGGATGCGATCCACGCTATGTCACTTTGGATTGTTGTCTGTGGCCAGCCGAGGATGGCGCAATCGTGGTAGCGCTGACGCCGGCCCGCGCAATCGTGACGGCCGGCCCGCAAGGCGGCTTCTCGATCGAACCAGACCTCGCAGCTGCAGTGCTGAGCCGATGGGGCAAAAGCGTCGGGGCGGACAACGCGCGGATTATTGTCGAAGGAAGTGAAGCCGATGCGGCGCGAGCTGGCTTCGGTGCGGGTACGGAGCGCCGGCAAACGAGCGATCCAGCCCACACGATTGCGCTCGCAGCAGTGTCGCCGCCGCGCTGGGCGCCCAATCTCCGGCAAGGCGCGTTCGCCGCGGTGGCGGAACAGGGCGCGCAGCCGTTCAAGCTTTGGCGCTTTGCCGCGCTGCTCGCAGCTGCCGCTCTTCTGTTGCAGGTCGGCTCCCTCGGAATCGCCGGATGGCGCGATGACCGTGCAGCGGATCAGGTATTCGCCGCGGCTGAGCGTGACTTCCGCGCCGCGCGCCCGGAGCTGCGACGTGTGGTGAATCTCAGAGCGCAGGTGAACGCAGCCGCGAACGCGCTGGACCAAGCGACGCGGCACCCTGTCATCGTCACATCGGCCCCGCTGATCAGTGCGCTACGCGCACATCCCGGCGTGCGTATTGACGAAGTGCGGCACGAGTCGCCGCAGCGCAGTGTGCGGCTCGTGATCTCGGCGCCGCAACAGCCAGAGATCGAAGCCTTCATCGCAGCGCTACGCCAGAGTGCGATGGAAGTCGAGGCGCAGAGCGTGCAACCGCGCGAGGGGCGTTACGCCGCGCAGCTCATTGTGGAGGCGCGGTGATGGAAACGCTTGGCGTTTGGTGGGCCGCGCGAACTGAGCGTGAGCGCCAGATCATCAGGCTCGGCGCGCTGTTCATCTGCGGCGTGCTAGTTCCGGTATGGTTATGCTTCGCCGCCTATGAGTATCGCAATGAAGCTGCCGCCCGCTATGCTGAGGCGCGCGAAGTTGCCGCCAAAGTGGAGCGCATCAACGCAGCGCAGCGCGCCCATCCGGCGCCCTCGAGCGGGGGCGGAAGTATCCGCGAGCGAGCCTTGGCCGCGGCGCAAGCGCACGGGCTGAGCGCCGCGCGCGTGGAAGAGATAGGCGCCGATTCTCTGCGGATAGGATTCCAGCCGGCGGATTCCCTAGCAGTTTATAGGTGGATCGATCAGGTGAATCGCAGCGGCGATACAGTTGCTACGAGCACAATTGTACGCGTGACCGGAAGCGAATTGGTCAACGCGGAATTCGAGGTGAGAACATCGTGATGAAGATCAGATGGTGGCATATAGCGGTATTTCTGCTTGCGCTCATTGCTTTCGGCATTGCGCTCGCGCCCGCATCCTTGCTTGCGCCGCGCCAGGGTGATCTTAGCTATCAGCGCGCCGAAGGAACGATATGGGCTGGTAGGCTCCATGGCGTTCACATCGGGCCGTACGCCGTGGATCAAGCGAACTGGACGCTCTCCTTCTTCGATGTCGTGCAGGGCAAGGCGATCGTGCCCGTAGTTTTCGAAGGCGGCGACATCGAGGGTCGGGTGGTGCTGCTCGGCAACGTACAGGGCGATCGTCGTTTCGCCGCACAGAACTTGCGTGTGCGAGGGATGCAAGTAGGCGACGGGCTTCTACTCCCTGGTTTGACGAGTTTCTATGATGTCGATGTTTTGTTTGAAGGTGGGGCATGCGTCCGGGCGCAAGGTCGGATCGTGAGCGACGTGTTCCGGCAGGCAGGCTCGACAATCGGATGGGCCGGCCCAGATGTTGAGGGGCGGCCGCGTTGCGAAGGCGATGATGCCGAAGTTCTCCTCACCGGTGTCAATGAACTCGGTGAGCGGGTGAACATGCGCATAATGCTGGCAGGTGATGGCGCTGCGGCGTGGCGGGTGTCGGTGTTGACGCAGAGACCGGAAACGATTGCTGCGCTCGATGCAGCCGGGTTCGAACGCGGCGCGGCCGATGGCGCGCTTGGGTATGGTGAGGATACAAGATGGCTGCCCTAAGGTTTGCTCTCTCTGCACTAGCGATGGCGCTGGCCGTAAGCGCCTGCGGTTCGACATCGCGGTCACGCGAGCAGGTCGTCGCAAGGCCCGGCGTTGTCGATGCTGGCGAACTGGCGTTCGAAGCGCTGGATCCGCAGCCTTTGACTGCCGGAGCGTGCGGGATGTTCTTGTGGGCGCGCTCTGCGGGCGAGCCCGTTTTCGTGATGGCGGCTTTTGCTCAGCCACCGGAGGCGCGCGTCAAATTGCAAGGGCGAGAACGTCGGCTTGCACGCAGCGCCGCCGAAGGCGCTACCGCGTCCGGACATTTCGAACGCCAAACCTACACTGATGGCCGGTTGACGCTCACTGTTGACGTGACGTTCGACACCGCCCGCCGGATCGTCGATGGCGCCGCCATTGAGCGCGGCGTCATTCGCGTCTCGGATCGGGAAGGTTGGGAGACAATCATCCCGGTCGGAGGATTGGTCGCTTGCGAAAACTAGCTATATTCAAGCACGATCCAAACAACCATGATTGCAACGCATAGAAACGGACCGAAGGGCAATTTATCGGTGCGTTTGAGCTCGCGTCCTGCAACGCGCACGGCCGCGACATAAACCAAACCCAATGCCGAGCCGAGCAACACGACAAAAGGCAGCCCCATCCAGCCGATCCAGGCGCCGGCGCCTGCAAGCAGTTTAGCGTCGCCCATACCGACGCCATCGCGTCCACGCACCGCGCGGTAAAGCGCATTGGCGCCGAACAACAACGCATAGCCGAACGCCACGCCGAGCAGTGCGGTCAGCAGGTCTGCGTTGATCCATGCGACGATGAGCCCGCTCACCCCAAGCGCTAGGTTCACAACATTGGGAATGCGCATCGTGCGGAAATCGATCCACGCGGCCGTTGCAAGAATGGCCGCTAGAACTCCGCTCTCCCATAAAGTTGGCATCACTCGTCTACGCCCGGGTCGCTACGTTTCCTGAGCTGTTGCATGAGCTTCATTTACTCGTCGTCAAATCTTCACGTGAACCGCCTATTGCCCGACTTAACAGAGCGCGTTCAGCTGGAAGTGGCTTTAGGGCCGAGCCGTTATTCGTCAAGCGTGCTTTCGCGGCGGCCGAGCATGGTGTTCTTCCAATGATTATTCTCAATTAGAACATCACAAGAATGGGCGCGTGCCGCGTTAAGACAACGCGGGCGCGCTTTGTTCGAGCAGAAGGCGAGGGGCCTGTGGAACGGGATTTCACCAAAAAGCGCGCGCGCCCCGTTGAGGGGCTGATGGAGGGCCTGCTGTTTGCGGCCGCCGCGCTCGCCGTCGCCATCGTCATCGGCATTCTTTATGTCGTGATCTCGGAAGCCGCGAAATTCTTCG
>LNFM01003662.1_pt1 | contig 29822 bp, 27 predicted proteins | sample 596031 | NCBI WGS metagenome assembly LNFM01 (sample SAMN04254537, study PRJNA301005) | activated carbon metagenome | isolation source: dual media filters at the Ann Arbor, Michigan drinking water treatment plant | place: USA: Ann Arbor
TCGGCGACTGATCACGCATGTGACCGACCGCCCCGGCCATGACCGCCGCTACGCCATCGACGCCCGCAAGCTCGAGCGCGAGCTGGGCTGGAAGCCGGCCGAGACCTTCGAGACTGGTATTCGGCAGACGGTGCGGTGGTACCTCGATCACGCCGACTGGGTGGCCCGGGTGCAAAGCGGTGCCTATCGCGACTGGGTCGACGCCAACTACTCAGCGCGCACGGCCAGCGCAGCCGCACCATGAAGATCCTGTTGTTCGGCAAGGGCGGTCAGGTCGGCTGGGAACTGCAGCGCGCGCTGGCGCCGCTGGGCGAACTGATCGCACTCGACGCCGACAGCACCGATTGGCACGCCAACTTTGCCGACCCCGAGGCACTGTCGACCACCCTGCGCGCCATCGCGCCGCAGTGGATCGTCAATGCCGCCGCGCACACTGCCGTCGACAAGGCCGAAAGCGAACCCGAACTGGCGCGGGTGATCAATGCCACAGCGCCCGGCGTGCTGGCGCGCGAAGCCGCAGCGCTCGGCGCCACGCTGCTGCACTACAGCACCGACTATGTGTTCGACGGCAGTGGCAGCACGCCCTGGGCCGAAGACGCAGCCACCGGCCCGCTCAGCGTTTACGGCGCCACCAAGTTGGCCGGTGAAGAGGCCATCCGCCGCAGCGGCTGCGCGCATCTGATCCTGAGAACCAGCTGGGTCTACGGGGCGCGTGGCGGCAATTTCGCGAAGACGATGCTGAAGCTGGCCGCCGAGCGCGACGCGTTGAAAGTCATCGATGACCAGATCGGGGCGCCCACCGGCGCCGACTTGCTCGCCGACATCTCGGCACACGCGCTGCGCCAGCTCGCGCGGCAGCCTGAGCTCAGCGGCACCTACCACGCCGTCGCCGGCGGCCAGACCAGCTGGCACGGCTACGCACGGCATGTGATCGAGCACGCGCGCGCTGCGGGTCGTCCGGTGCGTGTGGCGCCCGAAGCGATCGAGGCCGTGCCCACCAGCGCGTTCCCGACACCCGCCCAGCGGCCCCGCAATTCACGGCTGGACACCCGCAAGCTACAACACAGCTTTGGTCTGCGCCTGCCAGCGTGGCAAACGGGTGTCGATCGCCTGCTGGCGGAAATCCTTTGACCCCTTCTGCGGACCTCCTCTGCGCATGAACTCCCCCAGTCGAAAAGGCATCCTGCTGGCGGGCGGCTCCGGCACCCGGCTCCATCCGGCCACGCTGGCGATCAGTAAGCAGCTGCTGCCGGTCTACGACAAGCCGATGGTGTACTACCCACTCAGCACCCTGATGCTGGCCGGCATCCGCGACATCTTGCTGATCAGCACGCCGCAAGACACACCTCGCTTCGAAGGTTTGCTGGGTGATGGCAGCCGCTGGGGCATCCAGATCCGTTATTGCGTTCAGCCCAGTCCCGACGGTCTGGCGCAGGCCTTCATCCTCGGCAAGCACTTCGTCGCCGGTGCGCCGAGCGCGCTGGTGCTCGGCGACAACATTTACCACGGTCATGATCTGCAGGGGCTGCTGTCGGCCGCCGATGCGCGCACCAGCGGCGCCTCGGTGTTTGCCTATCACGTGCAGGACCCGGAGCGCTACGGCGTGGTTGCCTTCGACGCTCACAAGCGCGCGCTGAGCATCGAAGAAAAACCGAAGGTACCGAAGAGCAACTATGCCGTCACCGGCCTGTATTTCTACGACCACCAGGTCTGCGACATCGCGGCCAACATCCAACCTTCCGCGCGCGGCGAACTGGAGATCACCGACGTCAATGCCCGGTATCTGGCACAGGGGCAGCTGAGCGTGGAGATCATGGGGCGTGGCTATGCCTGGCTCGACACCGGCACGCACGACAGCCTGCTCGAAGCCGGTCAGTTCATCGCCACGCTGGAAAAGCGTCAGGGCCTGAAGGTCGCTTGCCCCGAGGAGATCGCCTTCCGCTCTGGCTGGATCGACGCGGCCCAGCTGGAAGCGCTGGCGCGCCCGATGCTGAAGAACGGCTACGGCCAGTACCTGATGCAGATCGTCAACAACCAGGTGTTCTGATGAAGGTGACCCCAACCGCCATCGACGGCGTGCTGATCCTGGAGCCCAAGGTGTTCGGCGACGAACGCGGCTTCTTCCTCGAAAGCTTCAACCAGCAGGCTTTCAATGCCGCCGCCGGCCAGGACATCAACTTCGTCCAGGACAACCACTCGCGATCCGCCCGCGGCGTGCTGCGCGGTCTGCACGGACAGCGCGCGCCGCATGCGCAAGGCAAGCTCGTGCGCGTCACGCAAGGCAGCGTGTTCGACGTGGCGGTGGACGTGCGCGCCGACAGCCCCACCTACGGTCAATGGGTGGGCGTTGAACTGAGCGGAACCAATCACCGGCAGCTGTGGATCCCGCCGGGTCTGGCGCATGGGTTTCTGGTGACCAGCGACAGCGCCGACTTTCTCTACAAGACCACAGCCTTTTATCGCCCCGAGGCCGAGTTCTCGCTCCGCTGGGACGACCCCACGCTGGCCATCGCCTGGCCCTTGAACGGCATCACGCCGGCGTTGTCGGCCAAGGATGCCGCCGCGTTGCCGTTCGGTCGCTGAGCCAGCGATGTCGCCAATCACCCCCACGAGGCTCCGCGCTCGTCGCTCCGCATGAGTTTTTTGCTGCTGAGTTTCGCGGTGTCGCTGCTGAGTACCCTGGTGGTGCTGCGATCTGCCGATCACCACAGGAGCTTGTCGGCAGACACCGAGTTCTCCGGCCCGCAAAAGTTTCACAGCCACCCTGTCCCACGCATCGGTGGCGTCGGTGTACTGCTGGCCTTGCTGGCTGGCGCGCTGCTGGCGCACTTCACCCGGCCGGCGCTCAGCGAGTCGCTGTGGCTGATCCTGGCTTGCGCGATGCCGGCATTCATGGCGGGATTGGCCGAAGACCTGACGAAAAGGGTGTCTGCCACGCGGCGGCTGATCGCTGCGGTGGTCTCGGCGGCGCTCGCGGTCTGGCTGCTGGAGGCGGTGGTGCGCCACACCACCATCCCCGGGGTGGATGCGCTGATCCAGCTCGAGCCATTCGCAATTGCGCTAACCCTGCTCGTGGTGACCGGGGTCTCGAATTCGATCAACATCATCGACGGCTTCAACGGCCTGGCCTCGATGTGCGTGCTGATCATGCTGATGGCATTGGCCTACGTGGGATTGCAGGTACAGGACCGCCTGGTGCTGACCGCGGCTTTGATCTCGGCGGGCGCCGTGCTGGGCTTCTTCGTCTGGAACTTCCCTGGCGGGCTGATCTTCCTGGGCGATGGCGGTGCGTATCTGCTCGGCTTCATGGTCGCCGAACTGGGGGTGCTGCTGATCGTGCGCAACGCCGATGTCTCGCCGCTGTTCCCGTTGCTGCTGTGCGCTTACCCCATCTTCGAAACGCTGTTCTCGATGTACCGGCGCAAGGTGCTCAAGGGCGTGGCCTCGTCGCAGCCTGACGGCATTCACATGCACACGCTAATCCACCGCCGCCTGGTGCGCCAGACGATCGGCGAGGCGGCGTCGAACCGGCTCACGGTCCGCAATTCAATGACCTCGCCTTACCTCTGGCTGCTGTGCAGCCTGTCGGTGATTCCTGCCGTGCTCTGGTGGCGTGACACCGCAGTGCTGACCGGCTTCCTCGCACTGTTCATGGTGTCGTATGTGGTGCTGTACTGGCGCATCGTGCGCTTCAAGGTGCCCAAGTGGCTGTTGCCTCGTCGCTGAGCCGGCAGCAGCGATTGTTCAGCGCGGCTGGTACTCGGGGATGAAGCGCGCCAGCGCCGCCCGCTGATCAGCGGGCGTGTGCCCCTGCTGCGGCTGCGCCAGCCATTGCAACAACGCGTCGGTCCACGCCTCGGTGGCATCGTCGTTCAGCCTGGCAATGCGCAGCCGCGGGTGGGCTGAGGGCTGCGTCAGGTCATCGTCGGCCAGCAGTTCTTCATAGAGCTTCTCGCCCGGCCGCAGGCCGCTGAACACGATGCCGATCTCGCGCTCGCGGTGGCCGGCCAGTCGAATCAGGTCGCGTGCGAGTTCCACGATCTTCACCGGCTCGCCCATGTCCAGCACATAGACCTGCCCGCTGCGCGCCAGCACCGCCGACTGCAGCACCAGGCGCACCGCCTCGGGAATGGTCATGAAGTAGCGCGTGATGTCGGGGTGCGTCACCGTCACCGGGCCACCGCGGGCGATCTGCTCCTTGAACTTCGGAATCACACTGCCGCTGGAGCCCAGCACATTGCCGAAGCGCACCGCCGAAAAGACCGTGGATGAGCCCCGCGTGGCCAGGTGCGACAGCACCCGCTCGGCGGCGCGCTTGCTCGCACCCATCACGTTGGTCGGGTTGACGGCCTTGTCGGTGCTGATCATCACGAAGCGCTCGGCGCCGCTTTCCATGGCGGCGAGCGCCGCATGGTGCGTGCCCAACGTGTTGTTCTGCAACGCGGCCCAGGCGTTGTCGTCTTCCATCAGCGGGACGTGTTTGAACGCCGCCGCGTGGAACACCAACTGCGGGCGGTGCGCCAAGAAAGTGGCTCGCAGATGGGCCAGATCCTTCACGTCACCCATCAGCCGCACCAGCGGCAGGCTGGGGTGCGATTCGTTGAGCTGCTGCTCGATCTGGTACAGCGCGAACTCGCTGAGCTCATACAGCACCAGCCGCGCCGGGCCGTAGCGGGCAATCTGCCGGCACAGCTCGCTGCCGATCGAGCCGCCAGCGCCGGTGACCAGTACCGTCTTTCCCGACACCAGCTCGGCGATGCCCGCCTCGTCGAGCACGACGGGTTCGCGACCCAGCAGGTCATCGGGCTCGATCGCTCGGATGCGCTCGACGCGCGCGCTGCCCGATTGCAGCTCGCTGACCGAGGGCACCGTCAGCACCGGCAGGGCCGTGGCCGCGGCCAGCTCGATCGCCCGACGCCGTTGAGCAGCCGTGGCGCTCGGCAACGCGGTGATGATGTGCGTGGCCCCGGCGATCACGCGCGGGTCGCTCAGTTCGTCGAGGCGACCCAGCACCGGCGCACCGGAGATGCGTGCGCCCCGCTTGGCCGGGTCATCGTCGAGCAGACCGAGCACCGTCCAGCCCTGTTGCGGCAGGCCGGAAACCAGCAGCCGGGCCGCTTCGCCCGCGCCCATGATGATGGCGCGGCGCACATCACCGCTGCGCTTGCCGTTCACGCCACTGATCTGCGCGCGGGCGTGCTCGTACAGCATGCGGTACGCAATGCGTGTCATGCACAGACCCATCAGGGTGACGATCGGGTGCAAAGCCAGCACGGCTCGCGGCACCTGGTAGAGCTGCAGCATCAGCACACCCGTGGCGCACAGCGCACCAGCGATGCCACAGCTCCAGGTCAGTCGCTTGACCTCACCAAATCCCGAGAAGCGCCACATGCCACGCGGCACGCCGGCGAGCGAGAACACCACCAGATAGGTCACGATCACGCCCAGCAGCACCCAGCCGTCATAGCCGGGTCGGTGACTCCAGTAGCGCTCGAAGCCGAGCCGGAACAGGTAGGTGAAGTTCCAGCAGACGGCAATCACGGCTGCGTCGATCAGCAGCGTGAGCGGCTGGCGGTGCGGGCGCCAACGGGCCAGAAATCGATCGATGCGATGCCAGAGCATGGGAGGCGATTATGTTGGCGTGCTGTTCCACAAGGTGCGCAGCGTGGCGACGATCAGCTGCCAATCGCCTGCGAAGCTGGCCTCGTCGACATAGCGCGCCGACAACTGCAACTTGGCAGGCAACACCACCTCGACATACTCGCGCTCGGGGTCGGCCGCGCGCGCCAGCAGCGCCGATTCGTCGCGGAAGGCCAACGATGCAGGGTCGGTGATGCCCGGCCGAACGCTGAGCACCTTGTCGCGCAAGGGCTTTGGATACAGCGCGACATAACGCGGTACTTCCGGGCGCGGGCCGACCAGGCTCATGCGCCCCACGAACACATCGATCAGCTGCGCCAGTTCATCGAGCTTGGTGCGGCGCAACAGTGCACCGACGCGGGTGATTCGGGGATCAGCGCCGACCGTGAGTAGGGCCGTCGTTGTCTCGCTGGCAATCTCCCGATGCACCATCGTGCGGAATTTGTGGATGCGGAACGTCACCCCGTGGCGCCCGACGCGCACCTGCCGAAAAAACACCGGCCCAGGCGAGTCCAGCTTGATCGCGATGGCGATGGCCAGCAGACATGGCGCCAGCAACAGCAGGCCCAGGCCCGAGGCCAGCACATCGAACAGCCGCTTCACCATCGACGGAATTGGCGCGTTCAGTCCAGCAGCGAGCGCACCGCGTCGATCACGCGCTGCACCTCGGCCGGGCCCATGCGGGTGTACAGCGGCAGGCTCAGCATCTGCTCGTAGGCGCGCTGGCTGTGTGGGAACTGCTGCGGTTGCAACTGATACCGGTCGCGCCAGTACGGCTGCAGGTGCAGCGGGATGTAGTGCACGCTGCAGCCGATGCCGGCGGCATACAGGCCTTCGATCAATTCATCGCGAGTCAGCTTGGCATCGTCGGCCAGACGCAGCACATACAGGTGCCAGGCGTGGGTGTCGCCAGGCAGTGGCTGCGGTGGTGTGATCACCGGCAGATTGGCGAAGGCCGCGTCGTAGCGCGCGGCCATGTCAGCGCGCGCCTGCTGAAAGGCGCGCGCCCGCTTGAGTTGGTGGATGCCCATCGCCGAGGCGATGTCGGTCAAGTTGTACTTGAAGCCCGGCGCGGTGACCTCGTAATACCAGCTCGGCACCTTGGCAGTGAAACGGTCGAAGGCATCTCGGTTGATGCCGTGCAGCCGCATCACCTGGATGCGCTTGGCGATCTCGGCATCGCGTGTCACCACCATGCCGCCCTCACCGGTGGTCATCGTCTTGTTGGCGTAGAAGCTGAACACCGAGGCGTCGCTCGCCAGCGTGCCGACGAGTTGACCACCGCAGGTGGTCGGCAGCGCGTGCGCCGCGTCTTCCACCACCTTCAGGCCGTGGCGGCGCGCCAGGGCCAGCAGCGCCGTCATGTCGGCGGCCAGCCCGGCATAGTGCACCGGCATCACCGCCTTCGTGCGCGGCGTGATCGCAGCTTCGACCGCCGCAACATCGATGCACAAGGTGGCCGGGTCTATGTCGACCAGCACCACGTCGGCGCCCAGGTAGCGCACCACCTCGGCGGTGGCCGTGAAGGTGTGCGTGGTGGTGATGACCTCGTCGCCCGGGCCGATGCCCAGCGCTTCGAGCGCGAGGTGCAGTCCGGCCGTGGCCGAGTTGACAGCCATCGCGTGCAAGCCCGCATCACCGAGGAAGGCGCTGAAATCCTCCTCGAAACGCCGAGTCTTCGGCCCGGTCGTGATCCAGCCCGACTTCAGCGTGTCGACCACTTCGGCGATCTCGTCGTCGCCGATGTCCGGCAACGCGAAGGGGATGAAGGGATTGGCAGGCGTGGTCGTCATCGCGGTTTGCCTATCCAGCAGAGAAGGTGAGTGCGCAACAGTGGCAGCGTGTTCAACGCGCTGCAGAGCTTCGGATGAATTCGAGCTGCGCGACGGCTGAGCGGCGGGGCCAGCGTGACACGCCGCGCATCGATGCGGGCACTCGCAAACAGCGTGCGCACCCGCGCCAGCGGCACCCCGCGCACATCGGGGTTGCGCGGGTTGTTGTAAGTGAAGTCGTACCAGAGCACGGCGCCGCCAGGGCGAACCCAGCGCCACATCGCCTCGGCCAGGCGCTTCTGGAAGGCGTCGTCGAGCAGCGAGCTGAACACCGTCGACTGGTAGACCAGATCGAAGCTGCTGGCCTCAAAGGGCAGCTGCAAAGCGTCACCTTCATGCAGCACGGTGGCAGCCGGCAGCTGGCGGCGTGCTGCCGCCGCACGCTCAGGCAAGAGTTCGTTGCCGACCAGCCGGCTCGCGTCGAACCCGAGGCTGGCCAACTCGAGCAAGTTGCTGCCGCTGCCACAGCCGATTTCCAGCACGCGCAATTGGTCCAGAGGTTGCGCCGCGTGACGTGACAGCAGATCCAGCATGACCCGCTGCCGCTGCTGCCGCGCCAGCGTCACCTCCGGACGCAGCGGGCTGTAAAGATCGGCGCCGGTACCGCTCGCAGCGCGGAGCGCATAGCGCTCCGCCACCGCCAACGGTTCGTCATTGTGCTGAGGGGTTGTGGTCACGGAAGGATTGTCAGCGCGTCAGGCGCGTGGCGACTGCGCCAGGCGTTCGCCGCAGGAGCAGCACTTCAACCAGCGCATGACCGAAGCCAATGCCATAACCCAGGTGCATGCAGGTGATGGCCGTTGCGATGCCTACCGCATCGCGCAGCCGATGCGGTGCACAGGCAAGCGCTGCGCCACTGAAGAGCCCTGTCAGCGCATAAACACCAAGCACAGTGGCCAGCGCGGCACGTGCCAGCATCGACCACGGCGTCAACGCTGTCAGACAGGCAAGTCCCGCCACGAAGACGAACGGCGCCAGATGTCGAAGCGACGCCGGCAGACGGTGCTTACGTATCACGGGAACCTTCCAGTAACCGTATTGGTAGAACTGACGAAAAAGCGCTACGAACGAGGCGCGTGGCGTGTAGGTCGATCGGATGGCCGCGCTCTGCCACACGACACCGCCCGATCGCACGATGCGCAGGTTCAGCTCGTCGTCCTGGTTGCGGACCAGCGACTCATCGAAACCACCGAGTCGAATCAAGTCCTCGCGGCGCCAAGCGCCGAGATAGACGGTATCGACAGGGCCGCTGTAATCCAGACGCCGTGATGCCGCACCGCCCGAGCCGAACCGGCTTTGAAACGCCAGCGCAATCGCCGCCTGCGGCCAGCCGTCGCCCACCGGTCGCCACGGCCCGCCGACACAAGTGGCACCCGTCGCTTTCAATGCGGCCAGGCACTCGGCGATGTAGTTGGTGGCATAGGCGGTGTGCACATCCATGCGCACGATCACCTCGCCGCGCGCTGCATCGATCGCGCGGTTCAAACCGCTGGAGACGATGCGCTGCGGGTTGTCGATCAACTGCAAGCGCGGGTCGCCTGCACACAGCGACTGCAGCAGCTCACGCGTGCCATCGTCACTGCGGCCATCGGCGATCAGCACCTGCAGCGCCCAGCCAGTGGGCAGCGTCTGGCGTGCCAGATCCGCGCAGAACGAGGCGATGTGCACACGCTCGTTGCGGCAGGGCACGATGACGCTGACGGTCTGCAGCGCGTCAGTCATCGCACGGGATCTGGAGAGGCAACGGGCTGCTGCGCGTGTCGCGCAATGACGCCGTCAAAACAACGCAGCATCACGTCAACGCTGTGCGGCCAGTCGTAGCGCGCCAGCACCCGCTCTCGTCCGGCCGCACCGAAACGGCGACGCAGCTCGGGTGCGGCGATCAGCCGCTGAATCGCCTGCGCCAACGCCGCCACGTCTTCGCGTGGAACAACCCAACCGGTCTCGCCCTGCACCACCACCTCGGGCAGGCCACCGACATCACTGACCACCACAGGCAAACCACAGGCCGAGGCTTCGAGTACCGCGACGCCGAAGCTCTCGCTGTCGAGCCGGCTCGCGGCCACGTACAGGTCGAAGCGGTTCAACCACTGCGGCACCTCGGCATGCGGCACGGAACCGACAAAACGCACGTGGGCCGCGATGCCCAGCGTTCGACTCAAGGCCTCGAGTTCGGCGCGCTGCGGGCCGTCCCCGACGATGACCAGTGACAGCGCAGCGCTCGGCTCCGCGGCCTGCCGCAGCTGCGCAAACGCCCGCAGCAGCAGATCGATGCCGTACTTCGGCGCCAGCGTCTTCACGGTGCCAATCACGATGCCGTCGCGCGGCTGAGGCTGCGGCGCGAAGCGCTCGGTGTCGATGCCAAACGGGGTCACTGCGACATGGCCGATGTCGGGGACCAGGCGGCGCACGTGCCGCGCCATCGCCTGGCTGGTCGATGCCACCGCATCAGCCTGTCGCAGGTTACGGCGCAGCAGCCAGCCTTTGAGCCGGCCCTTGGATCCACCTTCATACGGAAAGTCATAGACGTCGCTGCCCCAGACCGACAGCAGCCAGGGCCGAAAACCAGCGAGCGCGGCGGTGGTGCCGTAGCCGCTGGCGTAGTGCGCATTCAGCAGGTCAGGCCGTTCGTCGCGCAGCAGCCGCTTGAGCGCAGGCACATTGCAAAAGTAGCCCACCGTTCCGCAGTGCGGCAGGCGAACCAGCTTCACACCGACCGGCGCTTGCCACGACGCAGGATCGTGCTGCGTGGCCAGTACCAGTTGGATGCCCCGCCCGTGCAGCGCCTCGACCCAGCGCTGGGTATGGATCACGCTGGCCGGCGCGAGCAGCAGCAACTTCATCGGACAACGGCCGTCGACAAGGATCGAGAGGTGCGCATCGATGGGCTCATTCGACGCGCTGCAGTTCGACCGCGATCTGGTCGCCCTGGTGCTCGCGGTTCAATTGTTCGGCGCGATGCGCCATGTGGCGCAACTGCGCTGCCGTTAACACACCAGGCGCCGGTGTGATGTCATGACAGCCGCTGCGCATCAGCGGGATGCCGCGGCGGTATTGCTCGCTTCCCCAGAACTGGAACGCATCGGCGTCGTCGGTGATGCGGCACACGCTGAACCCGCAGCGCTCGGCCAGCAACGCGATGCTCTGCCGCGAATGCAGCACCAGGTGCCGGGGCGCATCGAGCGCACACCAGTCGACGCCGTAGTGGCGCCAGGCGTGCGAACTCACCGTCGGAATACGCACCAGACAGCGGCCACCGTGCGCCAGCAGGCGGTGCGCCGCGCGCAAGGCCGCCGGCTCGTCGAGGATGTGTTCGAGCGAGTGGTGGAACATCACCAGATCGAACGACGCCGTAGGCAAGGCGTCCAGTTCGGCCTTCTGCACGCGCAGGCCACCGCCCAGGTCGAGGTCATGCGCAATGAACGGGTCGACACCCTGCAGCCGGGTGTAGCCCGCCGACTGCAAGGCCAGCAGCAACTCGCCGCTACCGCAGCCCACATCAACGATGCGCGCGTCAGGCCGCAAGCTCAATGACTGCAAAGATGCCAACGCGCGGAAGGGTCGCCTCTGGGCCAGCACCCATCCCAAAGGGTTGAACTGCCCCGTGAGATGCCGGTTGCGCGCGCGCACCAGAAACCTGCCTAGGCGGCCCGGCGCCCTGCGCTCGCCGAACGAGTAATAGCCCTCGCCGTAATGACGCGACAAGTCCGCTGGGATGGCGGCAATCTGCAAGCAGCCGCAGGCTGCGCACAGCCGGTAGTCGAAGTGATCGCCAGGGCCGAACATCATGTCGCGCACCCGGTGGAGCTGGAACGGGCCGGCGCTGTCGCAGATGCGACAGTGCGGTTCTGTGTCGATGCTCTCGACAGCGCTCACAGCCGGCCCGCCATCACCGCCTCGAATTCATCGCGCGTCACGCGATCCATCGTCCGCGCCCGTTGCACCAGCCGCCACAGAAAGGCACGCAGTTCGCCTGGAGACCAATTGCCGCTGCGCCACAGCAGCGCGGCAACATACGGGAGGTAGACCACCAACCAGCACCACCAGCGCAGCGGACCAAAACGCAGGCGCATGTGGATGAACCGGTTGAGGTAGTAGAGAAACACCTTGGCATTCTGGCGCGGGCCTGCCGCCGCGTTGAACGCTGAGCTGACCTTGTGCTGCACCACCGCCGCCGTCAGGCACACCGCCGACAGACCTCGGTCTCGCATCCACAGCGCGAGTTCGAAGTCTTCCTCGCCGAAGAAGAATCGCTCGGAGAACCCGCCCCGCGCCGCGAAATCGGCGGTGCGCACCGCGAAGCAGCAGCCGGTGAAAAAACTGCAAGCAATCTCGCCGCGCTGCGCGCCCTCGGCGCGAGGCCGGCCCGCGAGGTGATAGCGGCGTACGCCAACCGAGTGGATCACGCCACCGCAATTCCAGATGCGGTCACTGCCGTGCACCGTCAGCATCGGCAAGCAGGCGTAGCAGGCGGCATCGCCGACGAGGCGCACTGCGATGCGATCGAGCGCGTCGGCTTCAACCACGGTGTCGTTGTTCAGGAACACGGTGACGCCGCAACCCATCGCCACGGCTGCACGCAGCCCGAGGTTGCACCCGGCCGCAAAGCCGAGGTTCTCGCCGGCCTCGATCAGCACCGCCCGGGCACCGGTTCGCCGGGTTGGCAGCGCGACAGCTGTGGTGCTCAGCAGTTCGATGTCACGCTGTGCCAGCGCGTTCGTGATGTGCTGAACCGAGTCGTCTGTCGACCCGTTGTCGACGATGATGACCAGAGCCTGGTCGGACCCGGCATACAGCGAGGCCAGGCAGGCCAGCGTGTCGGCTGCGCCGTTCCAGTTGATGATGACCACGGCGAATGTCATCGGTGGATTCGGCACAGCCGCCAGACCATGCCGGTGTAGGTCAACCCTGCGATCAGCTTGGCCAGCGCGACCCCGGGCGGGCCGTACCGTTCTGCCAAGTTCGGCGCGATCAGCAGGAAGAGCACCATGGCCAGCGCGACGCCGGCGAACAGCCAGTGGGTTCGGCCACGCAGTTCGACCGGCTTCTGCACGAAGCCGGCAGAGGTCCACAGCGCGCCCGCTGCGACCAGCACCAGGGCAGTCGACACATCGTCGGTCAACGCTGCCGAAATTCGCCCCAGGCCCGACACCGACAACGCAATTCCCATCAGCACACACAAGGCGCCAATCGCCAGCACCCCGAGCAGCGCAAGCCGGCGCAAGCGACGCAGCGCGGCCGCATCAGGATCGGCTGCTTGCGCCAGGTAGGTCGGCATCATCGCCTGCGCCAACGCGCCACCCAAGGCGGCGAACACCGCATTGATCACATCGGCCTGGGCCGCATACCGACCGCTCGCAACGAGCCCCGAGGCAGTAGCCACCACCGATCGCTCGGCCAGCGAAAGCGCAACGATCACCGCCATCCATCCTGCCAGGCCGACACCGTAGCCCACGTACTGGGCATCGATCACTCGGCTGCCCGCAGGTACCAACGCCGCGCGCCGGGTGCCCACCAACAGCAGGCAAGCCAGCACCGACAACCCCTGCGCCAGCAACGGCGATTCCGCGAGCGCGCCCCACCCATGAAACAGCACGAACGTCAGCACCAGAGCGAGGCCAGCGCGCCAGGCGTCGAGCGCAAACACGGCGTCAGCTCTCGCACTGGCAACAAACAAGCTGCGCCGGGTGTCCATGACCGCGAGCGCGGGGATCGACGCGATCGCGATCAGCGCCGCGCCCGACCATTCGCCACGCCACGTCATATAGGCCGCGACCAGCGGGCAGGCCAGCGCCGCCGCGCACAAGGGCAAGCCGAGCAGACCCCAGCGCATGGCCGAAGGCGACAGTTCCCGGGCATACCGCAGCATCGCCTGGGCACTGATCCCACCCACGAAACCGGCTGCGACACCCGCAGCCAGCAGAGCCAGGCTGTAGCGCGCGTAATCCTCGGGGCTCAGCGTGCCGATGCACAGCAGCGTCAGCCCCATCGACGCGATGGCGGGAACAACACGCGCCGCAGCGTACGTGGGCAAAGCTCGTAATGACTGCCTCATCCCAACGCCGCGCCAACCCTGACGGGGCGATGCGCCACCATGAAGTAGCCCAGCGGAAACCGGGAGCCTGTCCGCGCCGCGATGCGCTGCCCCAGGCGACAGCGATCCAGCAGCGCGACAAGGCCCTGAACCGTGGAGGACAGCCCATGGCCGAGGGCGGGCACGTGCGTGAGGTGCTTGGCCAGCAGATCCGCAAGCACATGGAGGCTGCCTCCGATGGGCAGCAGCAACGTCACATCCAAGCCCGCCTGAACAGCGAAGCGCCGCAACGCGTATTCGGTGTAGCGGGCGTAGTCGTGCGGTGCTTCGTGCACACCATACAAAAACGGCGTGTTCAGCAGCACATAGCCACCCGGGGACAGCAGGCGTGCCATCTCGCGCCACAGGGTCTCGGGTATGGCCACGTGCTCCAGCACATCGGACAGGATGATCGTGTCGAACCTCGCATCCGCATACGGCAGCACCTGCGACAGATCGGCTTCCAGATCCAGGTATCCGCCAGCGTGCACCGACTGCGGCCAGTCCACGCAGGTCACCTCGTCAACCAGGCGGCGATAGGCGCCGTACAACGGCACCTTGCCACAACCCAGATCGATCAGCCGGCCACGCGCATAGCGAGGCAACTGCTGGTCGTAGAGGGCAGCGACGCAGTCTGTGATCAGCCGCGAGCCAACGCCAAGCTCAGCCGTGTCGCGCGAGGCTTGCCATCGACCCTGGCGCCGCACGTACTTGCTTTCGATCCAGCGGTCTTCATGGCGCATGAGGGCGAGTGAGACAGATCAGCGCTTGCTCACGCCAGCACTTCTGCCGCCAGACAACACACCCCTTCGCGCAGCACATACCGCTCGCCAGTGGCCGGGCAGGAGGCGATGCCGTCGCCCTTGAGTGGCAAGCTCAGCGGCTCGCCGTGGCGACTCATCCAGCCAATCTGGCGCGCTGGCACGCCGACCACCAGTGCGTAATCCGGCACGTTGCGGCTCACGACCGCACCGGCTCCAATGAAGGCGTAGCGGCCGATGGTGGTGCCGCAGACCACGGTGCAATTGGCGCCGAGCGTCGCGCCTTGGCGGACCAGGGTCTTGCACAACTCGGCGCCACGCAACACGCCAGCGCGGGGGTTGAACACATTGGTGAAGACCACGCTCGGGCCGCAGAACACGGCGTCTTCGAGCGTCACTGCGTCATAGACCGATACGTTGTTCTGGATGTTGACGTTGTGCCCGATGCTGACTTCGTTGCCGATGTACACACCTTGACCCAGCGCGCAGTTCGTGCCGATGCGGGCCCCTGCACACACATGCGCGAAGTGCGCCACGCGCGTCCCGTCCCCAAGTTGCGCACCTGGGTCGACCACAGCGGTCGGGTGAATCAGCCCCATCAGCAGCCGGGCCGATCACGGCGGCAGGGCAAACCCACAGCGCCAGCGCGAGCTCTCATCGCACAGTGTCAGCAGAGACGTGTTTGAGCATGCGCCGGATTTTAGGCGCGGTAGCGGGCCTCTAGCGCGCAAAGCCCCCAACCTAAAATCAACGACCGTTCCCATCCTCGCCCCCATGACTGCAGACCACGCCCCCTCCGCGCCGCACTCGCCCGCCACCGCCAGCCCTGCGCCGGACGAGAACCAGCTCATCACGGAGCGTCGAGAGAAGCTGTCCGCGATCCGTGTCGCCGCGCAAGCCAGTGGAGGCGTCGCCTTCCCGAACGACTTCAAGCCTGCAAACCGCGCCGCTGAGCTGGTCTCGCACCACAGCGAGCGCAGCAACGAGGAACTCGAAGCGCTGAACCTCAACGTCAGCGTGGCAGGGCGCATGCTGCTGAAGCGGGTGATGGGCAAGGCCAGCTTCTGCACGCTGCAAGATGGCTCGCTCGGCACCACCGGCGGGCGCATCCAGCTGTTCGTCACCAAGGACGCACTGGGCGAGGCGGCCTACGAATCGTTCAAGCACCTGGACCTGGGCGACATCCTCGGCGCCGAGGGGCTGCTGTTCAAGACCAAGACCGGCGAGCTGTCGGTGCGCGTGACCACGCTGCGCCTGCTGACCAAGAGCCTGCGCCCGCTGCCCGACAAGTTCCACGGCATGAGCGATCAGGAACAGAAGTACCGCCAGCGCTATGTCGACTTGATCACCGACGACACCGCCCGCATGCGTTTCACCGCCCGCAGCAAGGCACTGAGCTCGATCCGCCAGTTCATGGTCGACCACGGCTTCATGGAAGTGGAAACACCCATGCTGCACCCGATCCCTGGCGGCGCCAACGCCAAGCCCTTCGTCACCCACCACAACGCGCTCGACCAGCAGATGTTCCTGCGCATCGCGCCCGAGCTGTACCTGAAGCGGCTGATCGTGGGTGGCTTCGAGCGGGTGTTCGAGATCAACCGCAGCTTCCGCAACGAAGGCATCAGCGTTCGGCACAACCCCGAATTCACGATGATGGAGTTTTACGCCGCGTACTGGAACCACCACGACCTGATGGACTACACCGAGCAGGTGCTGCGCCACGCCGCGCGCGGTGCCACCGGCTCGGCCACACTCACTTATGGCGGCAAGACGGTCGATCTGGACGCCCCTTTTGCACGGCTGACGGTGCGCGATTCACTGGTCGCCTACGCCGGCCTGAGCGCCGCCGAAGCAGGCGATGTGAAAGTACTGCACGCAAAGCTGAAGTCGCTGGGCGAGGAACCGCCGGCGCACTGGAAGCTGCCCGAGCTGCAGTTCGGCCTGTTCGAGGCCGTGGTCGAGGAACAGCTGTGGAACCCGACCTTCATCATCGATTACCCGGTCGAAGTCAGCCCGCTGGCACGTGCTTCGGACACCGACCCCTCGATCACCGAGCGCTTCGAGCTGTTCATCACCGGCCGCGAATACGCCAACGGCTTTTCCGAGCTGAACGACGCCGAAGACCAGGCTGAACGCTTTAAAAAGCAAATGGCCAACAAGGACGCTGGCGACGAAGAGGCGATGTACTACGACGCCGATTTCATCCGCGCACTGGAAATCGGCATGCCGCCCACCGGCGGTTGCGGCATCGGCATCGATCGGCTGATGATGTTGATCACCGACAGCCCGAGCATCCGCGACGTGATCCTGTTCCCGTCACTGCGCAAGGAAGGTTAAGGCGTCTGCGCGCGAGCGCCGTGGTGGGCCGCTATGTTCCGTTCATGTCCTCCGAGTCGGGCTGCGCCCAACTCTCCCCCTTTACTTCACTCCACACAGCGACCCACCGCGGCGCTCCTCTAAGCAACGGAGAAGTCGAAGGTTTCGAGTCTTCGCAAACAACGACGGTGCCTGCTGCCGAGGGTGTGGGGTGACCGGCGCAGCGAAGTAAAGGAGGAGCTATCGGCCGCAGGCCGATAGTGGGGGACATGAGCGGAGCCGGTTACCCCATGCCCTCGGCAGCACCCTGGCATTCATCTGTGTTTGAACACCGGCTTGCGCTTGTTCACGAAGGCATCCATGCCTTCCTTCTGGTCTTCGGTGGCGAACAGCGAGTGGAACATTCGGCGCTCGTAGCCGATGCCGTCGGAAAGCGAGCCTTCGAAGGCGCGGTTGACGCACTCCTTGGCCATCATCACGCTCGGGCCGCTGAATTCGCAGACGCTTTTTGCAGCCTCCAGCGCCACGGTCATCAGTTCGGCAGCCGGCACCACGCGAGACACCAGGCCGGCCCGCTCGGCCTCGGCGGCATCCATCATCCGGCCCGTCAGCACCAGGTCCATCGCCTTGGCCTTGCCGATGGCTCGCGGCAGGCGCTGAGTGCCGCCCGCGCCGGGGATGATGCCGAGCTTGATCTCGGGCTGGCCGAACTTCGCGGTGTCGGCCGCGATGATGAAGTCGCACATCATCGCCAGCTCGCAGCCGCCCCCCAGCGCAAAACCGGCCACCGCCGCAATCACCGGCTTGCGGACGCTGCGCAACGCTTCCCAGTTGCGGGTGATGAAGTCACCCTTGTAGGCGTCCATGTAGGTCAGTACGGCCATCGCGCCGATGTCGGCGCCGGCCGCAAAGGCCTTCTCGCTGCCGGTGATGACGATGCAGCCGATGCCGTCGTCGGCATCGAAGGCCTGCAGCGCAGCGCCCAGCTCGCTCATCAGGGCGTCGTTGAGCGCATTGAGCTGCTTGGGCCGGTTCAGCGTGATCAGCCCGGTCTTCAGTGGGCCGTCTCCCACGGTGTCGGTGAGGATGAATTCGGTGGACATGGCGGTTCTCCGTAGGCGGGGGGATCGTGGATGAAACATTAAAGCGTGTTCACTGGCCCAACTGCGGCCGCTGCTTGATCATCAGGTCGATGTAGGTTTCGCTGTCCTGCTGGATGCGGATGCGCACCGGCAGGTACCGCAGGCTGGGCGCGAACCAGACGGTGGCCGACAGCTCGTCGCCCTTGCGCGACTCGCGGCGGGGCTGCAGCGGGATCGCGTCGATCGCTCCGATCGGTGTGTACACCGACTCGGACGCGCGGATGTCGTAGGTCCAGACACTCATGCGGCGTGGCAGGGCCAGCGGCAACTCTATCGTGCCCCCAGGCTGCAGCAGCTGGGGTTGGCGTGTGAACAGGTAGGTGAGCTGCACGAACTGGCTCGCCGTGTCCTGCACGCCGGGCACGCGTTCGACGCGTTGTCCGTTGTTGAGCAGCACCGAATCAGGCTCCAGCGTGACGCTGGCGCGCTTGCGGTCCTTGAATGCGGCCTTGCTTTCCTCGTCGTAGCGCTCGGGCGCCAGGCCGGCGTCGCTCAAGCGCCCGTCGCTGCTCATGCGGCGCGAGTAGAGCGGCGCGAACGACGCGCCGACCACCACATCCAGGTGCACCTGGTAGCGCTCACCGACACGCACCCAGTCGACCTGTGCACTGCCGTAGACCTCGCCGCGGTAGTTGCCGGTCAGTTCGTAGGTGATGCGGGTGGAGGGTGGCCAGCCGAACGCCTCCACGCTTGCCGCGGGCGCCGATGCGGGCGCAGAGGCAGGGGCGGCTTCTGCCACCACCACAGGCAACGACGCCGCAGGCTCTGCGACCGAGGCGACCGCCGGTAAGGCCGAGGCCGCGGGCTCGGGCGCGCTCGCAGGCGGCTCGACGGGCGCTGCCGCCTGCACAGGCTCTGGTGCCGGTTCCGGCTCCGGCGCCGAGGCCGCCGGTTCGGGAGCCGAGGCGGCTTCAGCCGCTGGCGCGGCCTGCCGTGGCGGCCGCGGCGGCGCAACGGGGGCGGCGGGCGGCGGCAGGGCCGGTGGCTCGGGCGGCGTGCTGAACGCCATGTCTCGCACCGCCACCAGCTCGATGCGGGCCGGCTTCTTGCCCTGGTCGAAGTTGATGATGCTGTCGTTGATGCTGCGCATCACGCAGGCGTGCATCAGCAGAACGGCGGCGACCAGCGCCACGTGGCCCGCGAACCGCCTGCGGCCGGCCACTGGGGCTTGCGCCTTGGACGTCATGGCAGGTGTCGAACAGGCCGCAGCGCTCAGTCGCCCAGCCAGGCGCTGCGCAGTGCGAGCGCGGCCCGCGGCGCCTGGGCGTCGGCCGTCAGGTTGATCACGCCGGCCAGCATCTTGCGATCGGGCACATCGATCGACAGCCTGAGCAGACGCTGATCGCGCGACACCAGCAGCATGGCTGGCTGTCCCGGCGTGAGCAGGCGCAGCAGATCGTCCAGCCGGCGCAGCCGCCAATCGCCGAGCCCGAGCACCTCGTCGCCGGCCGACAGTCCGGCACGCTCGGCCGCACTGCCGCGCAGCACATGGGTGACCTTGATGCCGGTCAGCGCGCTCTCACTCACACGCACACCCAGGCGCTGAGACAGTGTGGCGGGCGGGGTCTGCCATTGCACGCCGAAGTGCTGAAGCAACTCCTTCAGCGGCAGGTCGCTGGTGCCGTGCACCCACTCGCGCAACTCGCGAGTGAGCGCATCGGCCTGCGCCGGGCCGGCGACCTCGCGCAGCACATCGATGACATCGCCCTCGGTGATCGGTCCCCCGGCGCTGCGTGCCCACAGGCCGCGCATCACCGCATCGAGCGTGGCGTGGCGGCGCGATCCAATGGCACGCAGGCTCAGGTCCAGCGCCAGTGCGACCAGCGATCCTTTGGTGTAGTAGCTGATGGTTGCGTTCGGCGTGTTCTCGTCGCTGCGGTAGTACTTGACCCAGGCGTCGAAGCTGGCTTGCGCCACGCTTTGCACCCGGCGCCCCGGCATACCCAGCACGCTGGTCACGGTCTTGGCGACCGCCTTCAGATAGCGCGCGTCGTCGATCAGGCCCGCGCGACGCAGCAGCAGGTCGTCGTAATAGGACGTGAACCCCTCGAAGAACCACAGCAGCTCGGTGTAGTTCTCTCGGGTGTAGTCGCAGGGCGCGAAGTCGCGTGGCTTCAGCCGTTTGACGTTCCAGGTGTGGAAATACTCGTGGCTGATCAGGCCCAGCAGCGTCACGTAGCCCTCGCTCTTGTCTTCCGAGCGGGGGCCCAATGCGGCATGGGCCGCCATCACCCGCGGCAGGTCACGCCGCGATGCGATCAGCGCGGTGCTGGCCCGGTGCTCCAGACCACCGTAGCCATCGTCGACGCAGTTCAGCATGAAGACGTAGCGCTGAAACGGGATGTCGCCGCGTTTAGGCGCATCACCGTGCCAGAACTCGATCTCGGTCTCGCAGATGCGTTTGGTATCGGCCAGCAGGCGAGCGCCGTCGAAGTCGGGCAGCGCGCCGGACACTACCAGTTCATGCGGCACACCGTGTGCCTTGAATTGGCCGCGCCAGAAGGATCCCAGCTCGAAGGGATGGTCGACCAGTTCGTCGTAGTCGGGCGCTTCGAACACCTTGCCCGCGGTCGCTGGCATGGAGGTCGCCACCTGCCAGCCGCGCGGCAGGGCACGCAGCTCGATGCGGTGCGGTTCGGCCTCCCGACCTTCGACCCGCAGGCACAGGCTGGTGCCGTTGAAGAAGCCACGCTGCGCATCCAGGAAGGCCGCACGCACCGAGGTGTCGAAGGCATAGACCAGGTAGGTCACGACCAGCGGGCCTCGGCCGCTGCATTCGGCTTGCCAGGTCGCCTTGTCCAGTTGCGTGAATGGGACCGAGCGCGGCGCCGCACGGCTGCCTTGTGTCGCTTCGAGCCCGCTCAGGTGTCGCGCGAATTCGCGCACCAGGTAGCTGCCCGGGATCCACACCGGCAGGCTCAGCCGCTGCAGGGCCGCAGGCTCGGGCACGGTCAGCGTGACACGAAACAGGTGGGCGTTCGGATCGTGGAGTTCGATGCGGTAGGAAATCATGGGGTGATCAGGGGCAAGTCGGTGGGTGTTCGGTGTTGCAGCGTCAGTGGCGCAGTCCATCGGGCAGCGGAAAAACGCTCTGGCAAGCGGTGCAGACAAACAGCTTGCGCCCGCCCAGCGCGGCACGCTCGATGGTGGCACCACACTCGCGGCAGGGTTGCAGGGCGCGGTCGAACACGAAGAAGCGAGCGGCCTCGAAGCGGGCACCTTGTTGGCGCTGCGCACGGTACAGCGCCGCGGGCACGCACACACTGTCGGTGCGAAAACTCCGGTGGGTGATGTCGTGAATTGCCTTGGCCAGCCGGTGCCGCTCGGCATCGTTGAGGTCGCCCAGGCGCCGCCACGGGTTCAACTTCGCGACGAAGGCGATCTCGCTGCGCAGGTAGTTGCCCAGGCCCGCCAGCACCTGCTGATCGAGCAGCGCATCGGCGATGCGCCGGCGCGGAAACTGCGCCAGACGCGCGGCGATGTCGCGCACCGTCGTCGCGTCGTCGAGCACCTCGGGACCGAGCTTGGCGATGTACGGATGCGCGTTTTCCGCGCCGTGGCGCAGCCAAGCGAAATCGGTGGCGCTGTACAGCACCGCGCGCTGTGCAGGCGTCTCCAGCACCAGCCGAATGGCACGCGAGCGCAGCGGCTCGTCGGGCCGGTCGACCACCAATACACCGTACAGCTGATTGTGCGAATACAGCACGTCACCAGTGGAAAAGCGCGTGAGCATCGCTTTTGAGCGCGAACTCACCGACTCCACCGTGGCGCCGCGCAACGCCCGAGCCATCGGTGCCAGTGCGGGATGCGCCAGCGTCATTCGCAGCGGCTGGCCCGCGATGCCACGGTGCACCGCTTGGGCCGCACGGCGAATTTCCGGGCCTTCGGGCATGGCCTCGGGTCTGTCAACTGCCGGCCGCGCCGATGAAGCAGGCCAGGCTGGCGACGACGGTGAGGCGGAAACGCAGGATGAGCCAGGCGCCGGAAAAATGCACCGGGTAGACACGGCGATCCACGAGGTAACACACCACCAGCATCACGCCCAGCACCACGAGGCCGGCATAGGCGGGCATCACCACCGCCACCCAGGCCACCAACGACGGCACGACACCCCAGACGAAACGTGCGGGGTCTGGTGGCTGTGCGCGAAAGCCGAAGCCCCAATGGATGCCGCCGAGGAACGAAACAATCACACCCGCATAGGCCGACAGTGCCGCGGCAACGTACGGATGCGCATCAGGGCGCACGATCCACAGCAGCAGCGCGCCGATCACGAACGGCAGCAGGCCGGCATAGGCCAGGCGCAAGGTGGCGCGATCGGGCTGGTTCGTCGAGGCCGGTGTCGGCGCTGACGGTGGAGTGCCGTTCAAAAAAGCTCTCCGTTCAACTGCGTCTGAAGCGAGCGCGATTGTCGCTTGACGCTCTCGTAGAACACGCTGAATGAGCGGCACATCGCCTCGGGGTTGGGCAGCAGGCGCGGTGCGGCCTGCAAGGTGGCGAGCGCTGCCAGCGCAACGTCGTAGTCGGGCATCGGTGCCCGCACTGCCGTCACCCTGCTTGGCCCTGGCCAGGTCGGCGCGCCCGCCTTCCAGGGCACGGACGACGTCAGATCGCCAACGAACACCGCATCGGTGATCTGCCCGAGGCGCTGCAGCACCCAGCGCCAGCGCGCTTCGTTCCACGGCAACACGGCGTGCGATGGCGTGTGGATCACACCCAGCCGCCAGGGGCCACCGGCGCCCGCGCCGGCTCCACCTTCGCGCTCGCCCATCGACCACGGTGTCACGAGCTCGATCTCGCGCTGTCTCGGCACGGCGCCCGCCAGCAGCGGCCGCGTCGTTTCGGCCACCCACGCGGCATGTGGCGCAGCCCAGAGCGGCGGCTCGATCACGCCATCGTGCACACCGGGCTCGGGCCCCACATCGCCCTCCTGCCGCGCGATGCGCTCCAGCGCCTGGTAGTCCTGATCGATCACGGTCCCTAGACCTCGCCAGCCCTTGTCACCACCACGCGGCGCGTACTTCGCCACGTTCTCGGCATTGAACAGATACGGCTTGCTCGAGAAAGTACCGGCCACCCACTGCCAGCTCAGGTGATTGCTCGGCACGTCGCCGTCGAGCAAGTGGCCCAGCATCCAGTCCGCACCCGCACGCCAGTGCACCTTGCGCAGGTGCACCGCATAGCTGGCCAACCACATGCGTGCATGGTTGTGCAGGTAACCAGTGGCATACAGCTGGCGCACGGCGGTATCGATCACTGGCACGCCGGTGCGGCCTTCGCGCAAGTCAGCCGGCATGTCGGACGCGTAAGCGCCAGACCACAGCGCAGACGGACGCATGTCGGCCAGCACCTGAGTGCCGCACCGGGTCCACACATGGTGGAAGAACTCGCGCCAGGCGAATTCGAACATCAGCTTGTCGTCATAGCCCAACCGGTGCTTCTGCATCACGCGGGCGACCGCGCTGCGCATGCCGATCACGCCGTGTGTCAGGTACGGAGACAGCCCGGTGACCGCGCCGTCAAGCGCGTTGCGGGTGCGCGCGTATTCACCCGGATGCACCGCATCGAGCCGTCGCAGCGCTTCCGCGTGCGTGGGCTCGAAGTTGAAGAAGTCCGAGAGCAGCGGAATCAACCGGGCTTCTTCGCAGAGGCCAGCAATTGCTTTTCCAGGTCTTCGATCTTCATCGCGCCCGGCACGCGCTTGCCATCTTCGAACACCAGAGCGGGCGTGCCATTGACCTTGTGCTTGCGCCCCAGTGCCGCATTGCGCTGGAGCGCCGAGCTGTCGCAGTCGCTCATCACTTTCGGTGGCAGCGTGTTGTCCACCATCCAGTCCGCCCACACCTTGCCACGGTCTTTGGCACACCAGATGTTGCGCGATTTGTCCACGGAGTCATTGCCAAGGATCGGATAGAGGAAGGTGTAGATGGTGACGTTCTTAACAGTACGGGCCTCGCGTTCAAAACGCTTGCAGTAACCGCAGTTCGGATCGGCAAACACCACCAGCTTGCGGCTGCCGTCGCCCTGCTTCCAGACGATGGCGTCCTTCAACGGCAGGCTGGCGAAGTCGATCGCGGTCAGCTTCGCAACACGCGCCTCGGTCAGGTTGGTGCGTGTCCTGGTGTCCAGCAACTGGCCTTCGATCAGGTAGTTGCCATTTTCGTCGGTGTAGTAAACCTCCACGCCGACGCGCACTTCGTACAGGCCTGCGATTGGCAACTTGGTGACTTCGTCGACCTGGCCCAGGCCTGGCAGCCGCTCGGCGAGCGCCTTGCGGATCTCGGCCTCACCCGCCAGGGCCGAGGTGGTCGCGAAGATCGCCGCCAGCAGCACCGCCACTGGGCCGCCGAGGCCTCGACGGATCGTTCGAATCAATGACAAAGCCATGGGGGTGCTTTCAGGTGTTCAGGAGAGCGCTGTGCGCCCGGGTGCGGCCTCAGGAATCCAGCGCCTGCGCGGTCAGCCAGCGCTTGATCGGCGCCAACCGATTGACCAGAGTCAGGCCCTGGTTGCGAAGTTCCCGCACCAGCGGCGCCGGGTGGGCGAAAAGATGCATCAGGCCGTCGGTGATCTCGACCATCGCGCGCGTCGGCAGCAGGCGCTGGCTAGCGTAGCGGCGCAGCAGCTTCTCGTCGCCCAGGTCGCGCCAAGGTTCGCGCGCAGCCAGTACGGCCGTCAAGGCCGCCACATCGGCCAGCCCCAGGTTCAGCCCCTGGCCCGCGAGCGGGTGCACCACGTGGGCGGCGTCGCCCACGAGCACCCAGCCGGGCCCGCACCAGGTCGCCGCCTGCGCGCGGGTCAGGGGCCACGCGACGCGCTCGCCGGTCAGTTGCAACTCGCCAGCGGCGCCGCCGGTGGCCTGCATCAACGCCGCCTGGAACGCCGCAGGATCCATCGACAGCAATTCAGCGGCACGCGCGTCCGGCACCGACCACACCAAGGCATACGAGCACAGCGGCTGCGGCGCATCGAACGGCAGCAAGGCCAGCACATCGGGCGAGCCGAACCACTGCCGCGCCGTGCCGCCGTGCGGTCTGGCGCTGACCAGCCGCGCGGCCACCGCGCGCTGGCCGTAGGGCCGACGATCCAGCGGCACGCGGTGCGCGTCGCGGGTGGCCGACGCCTTGCCTTCGCAGATGGCGGTGAGCGGTGCGGTCGCCGATTCGGCCTGCGTGCCGCTCAGCACCGTCACATGCGGTGAAAACCGGACGGCGGCGGCCAGTTCGCGTTCCAGCACGGCGGCATCGACGATCCAGGCCAATTCACCCACGTGCTGTTCCCACGACGAGAACTCGAGTGCCGCGCCGGGCGCATCGCCCTCGACGCGCATCTCGTGCACCGCCGTGGTCGCGTGCACCGGCAGCGCATCCCACACCTTCAGGCCGCGCAGCAAGGCCACCGATGCAGCATTCAGTGCAAACGCGCGCACATCAGGGCCGCGTGCAGTCACCATGGCATCGGCGATCAGGGCAACGCGCAAGCCGATGCGCGCCAGCGACAAGGCCAGCGCCGGGCCCACCAGTCCGGCACCGCGCACCTGCACGTCATAGGGTTTCATCGGGGCGGATTGTAGGTAGCCAAGGTGTCCGCAGCACGGGCGCGCAGGCACAATCCGCGCTTCTCAGGGGGCATAGGGCCTGATAACCATGTCTATCTGGATACGCCGTATCGCGCTCGGGGTGCTGGGCCTGCTGTTGGTGCTGGCGGCAGCGGTCACCTGGCTGGTGATGGGCTTTGATGCCAACCGTTACAAGGGCGTCGCCATCGACTGGATGCAGACGCACCACCAACGCGCGCTGGCAATCAACGGGCCGATCGGCCTGTCGCTGTTCCCGCGACTGGAAATCACGCTGGCCGATGTCAGCCTGAGCGAAGCCAACAAGCCGGACGAGTTCGCGGCCATTGAACGTGCCGAGTTGGCCGTCGAGGTGCTGCCGTTGCTGAACAGCGAACTGGTGATCGGCCGGGTGGCCGCGCGCGGGGTACGCGCCACCTACCTGCGCAATGCCGAGGGGGTGCGCAACATCGATGACCTGCTGAACGCTCCCGCCCCCGCAGACGGCGGCATCAGCAGCCAGAAGCCGCCGCGGCTCGACGTGAACCGCATCGCGCTGGAAAACGTCAGCCTGCGCGTCAAGGACGACCTGGCCCGTCTGGCAGGCACGCTGTCCCTGACGTCGCTGACGACCGGTCGTCTGCAGGACCAGGCCGAATCGCCGGTCGCTTTCGAGTTGCAGCTCGATCTCGCCTCGCCCGCCGTCAAGGGCGAGCTGAGCGGTGACACCCAGCTGAAGCTGGACCTGGCGACAGGCTCGGTCTCGCTGCGCGACACCCGCCTCTCCTTCAACGGTGACGCGGTCGGCATCCGGGCGATCCGCGCCGGACTCAAGGGCCACGTCGCCTGGGATGGCGCCGCGTCGGCGATCGATGCCCAGGCGCTGCAGCTGACGCTGGCCGCCACCGCAGGTGGGCTCAAGATCGACGACAGCACGTTGGGCATCGAGCGGTTCGCCTTCAACCCGGCCGCGAAGGACATCGCCCTCACGAAACTGGCACTCCAGCTCAAGGGGACGCAAGACGCGCAGCCGCTCAACCTTGCGCTGACCTGGCCCGAACTGGCCGCCACCGGCGATCAGATCAAGGGCAGCGCCTTCAGCGGGCGCCTGCAGCGCGGTGGCGCAACGCCTCTCGATGTGAACTTCAAGAGCGCAGCACCCACTGGCAGCTTCGATACGCTGCGCCTGCCCGGTTTCGAGGCCACGGTCGACAGCCGCGGTGCGCAGCGCCAGTTGGGCGCCACGGTCAAGGCCAACCTGCTCTTGAAGCAGGCGCAGGCGGCCGCCAACGGCAAAGGTGCGGGCGCACCGGCTTCGATCGCCGTCGATGCCCTGACCTTGCAAGGGCTGATCCAGAACCCGGGGCTGCAGCCGTTGAAGATCGAGGCCAAGGGCAGTGCAACGGCCTCCGCTGAGCGCGCAGCATGGACGCTGGCGGGCGACATCAACGGCGGCGCCTTCAACACCGACGGCACGGCACTGCTCGGCGGTGTCGTGCCGAAGGTCAATGCGAAGGCCCGATTCGACACGCTCGACTTGAACCGGCTTCTTTCAGACCCTGCTTTGGCCGATGCGCCGGCCGGAGCCGCAGCCTCCTCTGCCAAGCCAGCCGCCGCCGTCGACACCCCGGTCGATCTGAGCGCGCTGCGCAGCCTCGACGGGCAGTTCAGCTTGCAGGCCGCCAGCTTCGCCGTCCAGCGCTACAAGGTTTCGGCTGCGCGCATCGACGCCACCTTGAACAGCGGCGTGCTGCGGGTGACGACGCTGCAGGGCAAGACCTGGGGCGGCAGCATTGACGCTTCGGCACTGGCCGATGCTGCAACCGGGCGCGTGGGCTTCAAGGGCGCGGCCAGTGGCATCAACATCAACAGCGCGCTGAAGGACGTGGCCGCCAAAGACTGGATGGACGGCACCGGACGGGTGACCATGGACATCGAAGCCACTGGCCGCAGCGTCAACGCGCTGAAGTCGAAACTTCAGGGGCAGATGGCGCTGCAGCTGCGCGACGGTGCGATCAAGGGCATCAACCTCGCGAAGAGCCTGCGGCAGGCCAAGGCGGCCATCGGCCTGCAACAAGACGCGGTGCAGAAAGCCAGCGAGACCGAGAAAACCGACTTCAGCGAAATGAGTGCGAGCTTCCAGATCGCCGACGGGGTGGCCCGCAACAAGGACCTCGATGTGAAGAGCCCGTTCCTGCGCCTGGGCGGCGAAGGCACGATCGACATCGGCCAGAGCCGCATCGACTACCTGGCGCGCGCCACCGTCACCGGTACCGCCAAGGGGCAAGATGGTGCCGACCTCGCCTCGCTGAAAGGTCTGCAGGTCCCGGTGCGGCTGACCGGCCCATTCACTGCACTGGACTGGAAGATCGAGTGGTCCTCGGTGGTGGCCGGCGCGGTGACCCAGGGACTGAAGAACGAGGTGCGCAGCCGGCTCGAAGAAAAGCTGGGCCTGAAGCCGGTCGACCCCGCGGCCTCTGCCCCGGCCACCAAGCCCAAGGATGCGCTCAAGGACGCGTTGAAAGGCCTGTTCAAGTGAGTGAGGGCGCCGAGTTCGACGTCGAGGTCACGCTCACGGCGCTGTACGTGCACCCCATCAAGAGCTGCGGCGGCACCGCCCCGGCCGAAGCCCTGCTGATCGAGACCGGGCTGGAACTCGACCGGGCGTGGATGGTGGTCGATGCGCAGGGCCGCTTCGTCACCCAGCGACAGGTACCGCGCATGGCGCTGATCCAGACGACCCTGAACGCACGCGACATGGTGCTGCGAGCGCCGGGCATGCTGGCGTGGTCGGTCCCGATCGACGAGGTCGGCGACGAGGTCAGGGTGACCGTGTGGAACGATGACGTGGCGGCCTTCGACATGGGCGACGCCGTCGCACGCTGGTTCAGCGACTTTCTGGGTCAGCCGCTGCGGCTGGTGCGCTTCGATCCGGCGAACAAGCGCCTGGCCAGCGCTCAGTGGACTGGCACGATCGAGGCCGAGGCGGCGTTCTCCGACGAGTACCCGCTGCTGGTCACCTCGCAGGCCAGCCTCGATGAGCTGAACCGCCGGATCGCCGTGAGCGGCGCCGCGCCTGTGACGATGCAGCGCTTCCGGCCCAACCTGGTGCTGAGCGGACTGGAGGCACACGGTGAAGATCACCTCGACGAAATCCACTTCGCCACGCCCGACGGACCGGTGCGACTGAAGCTGGTCAAGCCCTGCGCGCGCTGCAGCATCCCGGATGTCGATCCGCTCACCGCAGAAACCGGCTATGCGGTCGGCGACACGCTGGCTGCCTACCGTGCCGATGCACGGCTGAACGGCGCGCTGACCTTCGGCATGAACGCGGTGATCGTCGAAGGCTTCGACTGCCTGCTGCGAACTGGCATGGTCGGCGGCGCCACCTACCGTTTCGATTGAAGCCCGCAGCCTTGTCGTCATGAGCCGGTTCAAGACCTGGCAGCTGTTCGCTGTCTGCGTGCTGAGCTGGGGCACGACCTGGCACGCCATCACCTACCAACTCGGCCACACCACCCCCGAGGTCAGCGTGGCCCTGCGCTTTGCGCTGGCGTCGGTGCTGGTGTTGACCGTCTGCGCGCTGCGCGGCATCTCACTGCGCTTTGCGTCACGCGAGCATGCGGTGCTGGCGGTGCAGGGTGCGCTGATGTTCGGCATGTCGTATGTGTTCGTGTACCACGCCGAGCGTCACCTGCCCTCTGGCCTGGTCGCGGTGGGCTACTCGGCCTCGCCGCTGATCGCGGGTCTGGGCGCGCAGGCGCTGTTCGGCCAGCGGGTGTCGGCGCGCTTCGTCAGCGGCGGCATCCTGGGCCTGATGGGTGTGGCGCTGATCTTCTGGCCCGAGTTCGGCAAGGCAGCGGCCGGCATCGCCTCGCCGGCGCATGGCGCGGGGTCGCTGGGCGCGGCCGCCTCGGTGGGTGTGGGTGCGGCGTTCACCGTGGGAGCGGTGCTGCTGAGTTCAGCAGGCAGCCTGAGCGCCAGCCGCAATCGCCACCGCGGGCTCCCGTTCTGGCCCTCGATGGGCTTCGGCATGGGCTATGGCGCACTCACCACCGCCGCAATCGCGCTGGCCATGGGCCACCGCTTCACACCGCCCGCGCTGCCGTCGTGGTGGGTCTCGCTGTTCTACCTGGCACTGGCCGGCTCGGTGCTGTCGTTTGCCTGCTACCTGACGCTGCAGGAGCGCCTGGGCCCCGGACCCAGCGGCGCGATCGGCGTGATGACACCGATGCTCGCGCTGGTGGTGTCGATGGGCTTCGAGGGCTACCGGCCCGATGCCATCACGGGCGTCGGCGTGCTGCTGGCCGTGGCGGGCAATGTGCTGATGCTGCGGCGTGCCCGGTTTGAGCAGCCTCCTAGAATCGCGGGCTCGTCGTCGACGCCTGCAACATCCCCTGTGAGACCTGCACCATGAGCCTGAAATGCGGCATCGTCGGTTTGCCCAACGTCGGCAAATCCACCCTCTTCAATGCGCTCACCAAGGCCGGCATCGCGGCCGAG
>LNFM01003664.1_pt1 | contig 29813 bp, 30 predicted proteins | sample 596031 | NCBI WGS metagenome assembly LNFM01 (sample SAMN04254537, study PRJNA301005) | activated carbon metagenome | isolation source: dual media filters at the Ann Arbor, Michigan drinking water treatment plant | place: USA: Ann Arbor
TCACGCCGGTCGACGGATCGTCGGCGTCCTCACCCGGCAGCAGGATACGGACGGCGTCGTTGCGGTCGTCGGTGACGCGGTCGAGGCCGGCGAGCACCTTCGAGAGGCGCGGGCCGGGGACCCCCGCCGCGAACCGCTCCGCCGCACGGACGGCCGCCGAGCGGGACGCGACACCGGCGGACGCGCCGAGGTCCTGCGTGAGGTCGGCGGGGAACGGGTCGAAGCCACCGGAGGCGTTCGGCACGACGCGCAGGCCCGTGCGGCCGGCCCCGGCGAGCTCGCCCGGCACGCGGAACGGCAGGCGCACCGTACGGGCCGTGCCGCGCCACGGCTGCAGGCGCAGGGAGAGCACCGCGCGGCCGCCGGCGCGGAGCGTGCGGGGACGGACCGACGCCCCCGTGATGCGGGCCGCGCGGACGCGGGGCTCGATGGTCTGGCGGACGTCGAGCGAGGAGATCGGGAGGGAGCGCACGCCGTTCTGCATCAGGATCGCCATGACGCGGGGCGCCTGGCCGCTCGCGAGGGTGATCACGTCGCCGGCGGAGGCGTAGACGTTGCGGTACGTCACCGGCGCCCGCAGGGCGGGGCTGCGGACCGTGATGCGCACCGTGAGGGTGCCGCCGCCGAGGCCGTCGCGCACGCGCACGGCCGGTTCGTCCTGGATGAGCCCGGCGATGATGGGGGCGGTGCGGTCGTCGGGCGCGAGGATCGCGCGGACGCTGCTGGTGGTGCCCCGCCCCGTGTCGGTCGCGGTGCCGGTCGCGGTGATCCCCTCGACGGGGCCGATGCGGCCGGTGACGCCGTCGGAGCGGTCGCCGACGACCATGCCCTGGAGGGTCCCGGGCTCCGCGAGCTTGTAGCTGCCGCCGACGATCGGCGCCGCGATCGTCTGGTAGACGTAGCCGTCGCCGAGCAGGAAGCGCGTGCGCCCGGCGCCGAGGAACGGGTGGCCGAACCCGAGCACCGTCGGCCCGTCGACGTAGGTGACGGTGCCGATCGCGCCGAGCGTGATGTCGCCGCCCGCCAGGAGCGCCGTCATCGACGAGCCCGGCACCAGGGGCGTCGGCGGGCGCGGCGTGCGCGGGCCGAGCGACGTGAGCTGCACGCCGGAGCGCCGCAGCTCCTGCGCGAGGGGCGCGATCAACGGCCGGGACGCCCCCGCGACGGTCCAGCGGGCGAGTGGGTACGCGCCGACGCGTCCCGGGCTGCGGGTCTCCAGCGCCCGGGCGGCGGCGCGGTCGCCGACGAGGGTGACGCGGCGGGCGGCGCGGGGCGCGACCTCGTTGGCGCGCTGCCCCGAGGACGAGTCGATCATCTGCTCGATCGGGGTGACGCCGACGACGACGTTCTCCTGGTCGCCGGTGCCGTAGGCGACGGCGCCCATCACCCGGGCGACGCCGTCGGCGCCGGTGACGTAGACGGGGCTGCCGCTCATCCCCTCCGCGACGCCGCCGGTGGCGTCGATCACGGGCCCGCTCGCCCGCACCAGCACCAGGGACCCGCCGGGGCCGTCGGTGGAGCGCTGGACGTCGATGACGGTCACGGTGAACGTGACGATGTCGGTACCCCGCACGACGGTGCGGGCCTCGCCGACCATGCCGGGCACGACGTCGGAGAGCGGGAGGATCGGATCGGCCGCGGCGGCCGGGCCCGCGGCCGCCCCGAGGCCGGCGGCGACCGCCAGAGCCACGAGGGCGGCCGGGCGGCGGAGCCTCACCGGGACGCCGGGCCGGCGACCGGCGTGCGGGTCACCGTGAACCACGTGTCGCGCAGGCCGAGGGAGGAGCGCAACGTTGACCCGCTGAAGGTGGAGCGGCGTCCCGATGCCGTCGTCACGCGCGCCTCGATGACCCGCGGGGAGGTCCCGCGGCGCACCACCGCGACGTCGGTGACCGGGCCGTCCAGGCCGAGCAGCCGGCCGAGGCGCGCACCGCTGAACGTCGGCGGGTCGGGCCACCGGTGGTACGGCGAGATGCGGTCGAAGGGGTCGGGCACGCTCACCAGGTAGGGCTTCGGGCCGCTCCCCCGGAAGACGTTCTGGACGTCCTCGGTGCGGCCACCGGACGTCGAGAAGAAGAACGCCGTGATGACCTCGCCATCGTACGTCAGCACGGTGCCGCGGGTCGCGTCGACGGCGGCGCTCGCCCGGCGGTCCTCCCCGGAGCGCCCGCCGTACACCTGGCTGCGGGTGTCGTCGAAGACGTCGTAGGTGGCCGTCGGCGACATCGTCGCCAGCGCGTACGTCCGCGCCGCGACGGCCTGCGCGACGAGGGCGGCGGGGGCGTCGTCACCCCAGCTCGCCGGCATCTCCCGCGGGACGACGCCCTTGAGGTAGTCCTCCAGGCCGACGACGTTCACCAGCGAGAAGCCGCCCGACCCGGGCAGCGCGCGGAGGCCGCCGCGGTAGGTCCGCGACGACTCGGGGCGGCGGGAGCCCCACGACACGGCGCCGTTGCGCCCCGGCGCCTGGAAGCGCACGTCGGCGGTGAAGACGGCGACCCGGCGCGCGCCGCGCGACAGCACGAGGCGCCCGTCGGGCAGGGTGCGGAGCATGTAGGTGGCGCCCGCCTGCAGGCGGGTGGTGCGCACGCCGTTCGGGCGGGCGCCGATCGCGCGCCACGCGGTCGCGCTCGTGACGGCGGCCGACCGGCGGGAGGTGGACAGCAGCACCCGGACGCTGCGGCGCTTCACCACCGTCAGGGAGACGCCCTGGTAGTAGTGCTTCAGGATCCGCCCGGCGTCCCACCCGGCCAGGGCGCGGCCGCGGGCGCCGTACTGGGAGAGGCCGACCCCGTGCCCCCAGCCGCGGCCCTCGAACGTGAACGCCGCGTCGCCGCCGGACGGCGGGGGCGTCGTCGTGGTCTGGGCGCCCGCGCCCGCCGCGCCGGCCAGCGCGATCGCGGCCGCCGTCAGGGCGAGGGGGATGAGGGGGCGGGGTGTCGTCATCGTCGGGGGCCCATCGGCCGGGGCCCCGGGGCACGTTACCGGGGCGGTCGCCCGGCGACGACGCCATCGGGTCGCCGGCCCCCGGATTATCCTCCCGGGGTGACCGTCTCCAGGTACCGCGCGGCCAGCGCGACGCCCGTCGCCACGGCGCCACCCGTCGAGGATCCGAGGCGTCGGAGGTCGGCCAGCGCGGCGTCGCGGTCGCCGGGCGCGACCATCCGGTGGACGGGCTCGGGCGCCGTCCCGCGCGTGGCGGCGAGGGCGAGCAGGGTCGCCGACAACGCGCCCGTGCGCTCCCGCACGTCGGGTGGGCAGAGCGACCGGGCGAGGCGGTCGGCCTCCGCGGCGCCGAGGCCGGCGGCGGGCGCGAGGGCCCGGAGGCCCGCCGCCGCGCCCGCGAGGACGTCGTCGCCCTCGGGGGTCAGCCCCGGCCCCCGCCCGACGAGGCGGCCGGCGGCGGCGGCGGCGAGGGGAACGTCCGGTGCGGTCACCCGGGCCCGCAGCCACGCGGCGAACTCCGCGAACGCATCCGGGCCGCCCGCCAGCGGCGGGACGACGGGGTCCCACGACGGGGGGTCGGCGGGGTCCCACCGCACGATCGGGGCCGGGGGCAGGCGCCCCAGGGCGACGCCGTTCGGCAGCCACGGCACCCCCGGGGCCGTCAGCGACACGACGAAGCCGTCGAGGTCGAGGTGAACCGCCCCGCGCGCGACGCCCACGACCCGCAGCCGCCGGGGGCCGTCGAGGCGGACGGCGACCTCCCGCGACACGGCGCGGGCGGTGACGTGTGGATCGTCCCGCCGCCCGGCGCCCGCGTCGTCCAGACCGTCGCGATCGGCCCGTTCGTCGTCCAGCACCGCGAGGATCTGGGGATGGGCGCCTGCCGGCTGACCCGTCACCGGACCGCCCACGAGACCACCTTCGTCGTCGTCGCGTACTCCGAGAGGTCCGAGATCGGCCTGCCCTGCCACGTGGTGCACCTGCGCGACGAGGCGGACGACCGCGAGTACGTCCTCGACACCGGTCTCGCGGGGCCGGGCCTGCCCGCGGACTCCTTCACGACGGAGCCCGCGGACGGACGCGGCTGATCGCCCCTACCGGCTCCTCCACCCCTTCACCCCGGACGCCCGGGACACCATCCGCCGCTTGATCCCCCAGGGGATGCGGGCGTAGACGGGCGCGAACACCTTCGCCCAGAACCAGCCCGCGGTGGGGTGCGGCGCCGGGGCGCCCGCGCTGGGGCCGAGCCGCCGCATCGACTCCTGGAACAGGGCCCGCTCACCCCCGGCGCGCATGAGGCGCGGGAGACCGGGGCGCGCCGCCACCACCGCGGGGTGGTCGCCGGGGCGCCGGCCGGGCGTGCCGGCCTTCGACAGGCCGTCGCGGACCGCGTTCTCGCCGGCCGCGCGGGCCGTCGAGCCGGGGGGCGCCGGCGGGGCGGCGGGCAGGCCGCCCCGTCCCCGGTGGGCGACCTTGTCGTGGCCGAAGTACTCGCGGACCGACTCGGGGATCCGGTCGTCGAGGTGGCTCACAGCTGCGCCAACCCGTTCTGGGCGGCGACCGAGAGGGGCTCGTAGAGCGCGCCGATCGGCGGCGAGTAGACGTTCTCCATCCAGGCGATGTCCTCGAGGGTGGCGCCGCGCTTCAGGGCGAACGCGAGGAAGTCGGCGCGCTCCTTGATGCCCTCGCCGCCGACGAACTGGCCGCCGATCAGGCGGCCGGTGCCGGGCTCGGCGAGCAGCTTGACCCGCACCTGCTGGACGCCCGGGAAGTAGCGGGCGCGGCTGATGCCGTTCGCGGTGCCGACGATGTAGGGGATGCCGAGCGAGGTGGCGAGGTGCTCGCCGAAGCTCGCGCCGCCGATCTGCACCTGGCCGCCGACCATCCCCCACGGGATGTTGACCGGGTCGTAGCGGCGGTTGCCGCCGCCCGCGTTCGCGCCGGCGACGCGGCCCTGCTGCATCGCGTGGGAGCCCGTCAGGCCCTGGACGGCGACGCCCGTGAGGTTCTGGGGCACCTCCACGCAGTCACCCGCCGCGTAGACGCCCTCGACCGACGTGCGCATGCGCTCGTCGACCGTGAACGCCCCCGTCGACCCGACCTTCAGGCCCATGCGGCGGCCGATGGTGGTCTCCGGCTCCTTGTGGGTCGAGATGACGCAGATGTCGGCGTCGATGACGCCGTCGGTGGTGTCGACGCCGGTGAGGCGGCCGCCGGTGCCGACGAAGCCGGTGAGGCCGACCCCGAAGTGCAGGTGGCAGCCGAGGTCGGCGAGGCTCTGCTGCACCGGCTCCGCGATCTCCGGGTCGGCGACCTGGGCGAGCAGCCACGCGTTCTCGTCGACGAGGTGGGTCTCGATGCCGCGGTGGGCGAGCGCCGTCAGCATCTCGACGCCGAGCGGCCCGGCCTCGAGCACGACGGCCTTCTTCACGTCGTTGAGCGTCTCGTTCAGCTCGATGCCGCGGCGGATGTTCTTGACGAAGGTGAGGCCGGCGAGGTCGTTGCCGGGGACGTCGGGCAGCAGGTAGTTCCACCCGGTGCACACGATCAGCGTGTCCCACGGGAGGACGTCGCCGTTCGCCGTCATCGTCCGGTTCTCGACGTCGACGTCGGTCACCACCGTCTCGCGCCGCAGGTCGATGCCGGCCTGCTCGTAGTTCTCGGGCCCGGCGAGGAACAGGCGCTCGAAGTCCGGGATCTCACGGCCGAGGACGTACGGGATGCCGCACGGCGAGTACGCGACGTCCTCGAACTCGGTGCAGACGACGACCGTCGCCTCGGGGTTCGTCCGCTTCGCCATCGACGCCGCGCTGATCCCCGCGGCGCCGCCTCCGATCACGCAGATGCGCTGGGGCATTCGCTCTCCTCGTCGTGGGACGGGCTGGGTCGGGGAGCCGCGAGGCTACCCGACCGGCTCTCCCAGGTGGTAGTGGATCTCCGGGGGTGACTGGATGGTGTTGGTGACCCAGCAGTAGCGCTTCGCCAGGTCCACGGCGGGCTGCAGCCGCTCGTCCGGGGTGGACGACCGGACCCACACGTCGTAGCGCCCGTGGCGGGGTTCGCCGGGGGCGCGGGCCGGCCGCACGCTCACCGCGAGGTCGTCGAGGGGGATGCGCTTCTTGCGGGCCGCCCACGCGACGGCGATGCAGAAGCACGAGGCGAGGGCGGCGACGAGGACCTCCGTCGGCATCGGGCCGGTGTCCTCCCCTCCGAACTCCTCCGGCTCGTCCACGCGCAGCGCGTGGCCGCGGCCGCGGACGTCGGTGGCCATGCCGCCCCGCCACTCGGCGGTCCAGAGGGCGTACTCGTGGTCGTCGGCGACGGGCACCGGCTCAGCCCCCCGTGATCGTGTCGTAGAGGGCCTCGTGCGCGGCGGCGGCGCGGTCCCAGGTGAAGAGCGCCGACGTCCGGGCGCCGCCGGCGGCGAGGCGGGCGCGCAGGTCGCCGTCGTGCACGACCTCGACGAGGGCGTCGGCGAGCGCGTCGACGTCGCCGACGGGCGCCATGCGGCAGTCGCGGCCGTCGGCGAGGAACTCCCGGAGGACGGGCAGGTCGCTGACGACGCAGGGCAGGCCGGCGGCCTGCGCCTCGAGCACGACGAGGCCGAAGCCCTCGCGCTCGGAGGGGAACGCGAAGACGTCGGCGGCGCGCATCAGCGCGGGCATCTCCTCGTCCTGGATGGGCCCGAGCACCGCGACGTCGGCGCCCACGGGGGGTCCGGGGCCGCGGTGGACGACGAGCCCCAGCTCGTGCGCGTCGCGCTCCCACGCGTCCCGGTAGTCGGCGTAGTCGAAGAGGGTCTCGCCGCCGGCGATGGCGAGCAGGGCGCCCGCACCGATGCGCGCCCGGGCACGCGCGAACGCGGCGAGCAGGGCCCGGCTGCCCTTGCGGGGCTCGATGCCGCCGATCGCGAGCACCGTCGGGCGGCCGTCCCATCCGAGGCGCTCGCCCGCCGCGGCGCGGTCGAGCGGGCACGCGGCGAAGCGGCCCCCGTCGACGCCGTTGGCGATGACGCGGGCGGTGACGCCGTGGTCGCGCCGCAGCACCTCCGCCCAGTGGGCGCTGACGCAGACGCGGTGGTCGACGTCCTCGATCGAGGCGCGCTGGCACTCCGCGAGGACGGGGCTGGCGAAGTCGTCGACGTGGTGGACGGTGCGGACGACGAAGGGGATGCGCCCCTCGGACCGCAGCGCCAGCAGGGAGCGGGCCGACAGGCAGTCCTCGCTGTGGTGGACGTCGGCCGGGCCGGCGGCGCGCATGCCCTCCGCGAGCGTCGCCGCGTACCGCAGGATGCGGGGCTCGACGTCCTCGCCGGGGCGGCGGTCGACCGGCACCAGGCGCACCGGGACCCGCGGCTCGCGGAAGAAGCGCGCGCCGTCGGCCGACAGGGCCCACAGCTCGACGTCGTGGCCGCGGTCGCCGAGGGCCTCCGCCAGGCTGAGGGCGTGGACGACCCCGCCGCGCGGCTTGGTGGAGTAGGTGACGAGGCGGATCCTCACCCGGCGAGCGCCGCGGCGAGCCGCGCGGCGGCGGCGTTGGTCGGGGCGAGCCGGACACCGGCGTCGGTGAGGACGGCCTCCTGGCGGGAGCGCACCTGGGGGTCGGCCTCGGTGCCGAGCACGTAGGCGACGACGGCGAGCTGCGGCCGGGCGGCGAGCGCCTGGCGGATGACGGGCGCCAGGACGCCGGCGGGGTCGTCGTGGCTGGAGTACCCGAGCACCACGTCGAGCAGCACGACGCCGACGTCGGGGTCGGCGGCGTCGACCGCGAGGCGCTCGGCGCGGGCGGCGGGGTCGATCATGGGGTGGGGCCGGCCGCGGGTGTACTCCTCCTCGCCGAGGTCGATGCAGGCGTGGCCGCGGGGCTCGCCCTCGAGCGTCCGGGCGCGCCCGGCGGGGGCGTTGGTCCGGACGTCGCCGAGGATCTCCGCGAGGATCGCCGCCGCCTCGGAGCAGAGGGTCCCGCCCGAGAAGAGGCCGCGGACGTCGCCGCCCGAGACCCACCCGGCGCGGGGTGGCGGGACGGGGGACGCCGGGTGCCCCGCGAGCCCGGCGGCGAGGAGCGCGGCCTCCTCGAGCGTCCCGGCGAGGGCGACGCCGTCGACGGGGTCGACGCCCCCGCCCACCATGCAGGCGACCGCGGGGGTGCCGCACCCGGCCAGCGCCTGCAGCACCCGGGCCGCGACCGCGGGGGACGGGGGCTTCGAGACGCAGAGGATGACCTCGGTGCCGGGGTCGGCGGCGAGGCGGGCGATGGCGTCGAGGGCGGTGACCGCCCCGACGTCGTCCTTGAGGTCGCGCCCGCCGGTGCCGTAGCAGCGGCTCACGCCGGCCCCCGCCCGGTCGAGGAGGACGGTGACCTCCTGGGCGCCGGTGCCCGCCGCGGCGACGACCCCGACGGATCCCCGGGCGACGACGTTCGCGAAGCCGAGGGCGACGCCGTCGATGATCGCCGTGCCGGCGCCCGGTCCCATCACCAGCAGCCCGAGGTCGTGCGCCCGGCGCTTCAGGGCGACCTCGTCCTCGACGGTGACCCCGTCGCTGAACAGCAGGACGTCCATGCCGGCGCCGAGGGCCTTGTGGGCCTCGAGCGCGGCGTACTCGCCGGGCACCGAGACGATCGCGACGTCGGCGGACGCGGACGCCATGCTGCGCGGCGCCCGGACGGCCGCCGCCGCCCCGTCGCCGCCGGCGCGGCCCGGTGCGCGGTCGAGCACCTCCTCGGCGGCGGCGGCCCCCGCCTCCGCGCCGTCGCCCTGCACGGCGATCACGAGGTCGTCGGGGCCGGCGGCGTCGATCGCTGGGTCGGTGATGCCGAAGCCGGCGGCCTCCTCGCGGTTCGCCGGCGTCCCCATGAAGCAGAGGGCGCGGGTCACGCCCTCGGCCGACTCGGCGGCGCGGGCGGCGGCCATCATCTTCGCGCTGTCGGCCCAGCGGCCGCCGCGGACCCGGACGGCGGTCACAGGCCCGACACCACACGGCCCTCGGTGCCGGCGAGCAACGGCTCCGCCTGCGCGCCGAGCGCCTCGTCGTCGGTCTCGCGCGCCCGCAGCAGGGTCGCGCGGCCGGCCTCCACCAGCACCGCGCCGGGGCGCAGGTGGATGAACGGGGAGGCCTGCGCCATGGCGTACGCGCCGGTCTGCCCGATCCACACCAGGTCGCCGACGGCGAGGGGCGGCAGCGGCACCTCGCGCGCGACGGCGTCGTGCTGCAGGCAGAGCGGCCCGTAGAGGTCGGTGGCGCGCTCGGCCCCGGGCCGCGGGGCGGCGGGCCGGACCGGTGAGCGCTTCCACTGGACACACGGGACCTGGGTGATGCCGACGTCCACCACGAGCCTGCCCCTCCCCCTCTTCGCGACGACACGGGTCAGCAGCCAGCCGGCGTCGCGGATGAGCGCGCGGCCGGGTTCGAGGATCAACGGCGGGTGGCCGGGGCCGAGGGCCGCGCGGACGGCGTCGAGGTGGCCGGGCAGCGCCGCCGCCGCCGGCCACCCCCCGCCCAGGTCGAGCCACCGGATCCCGCCGATCCGCGCGGCGACGTCGCGCAGCAGCGCACCGGCGGCGGCGAAGCGGGCCACGGGGACGGGGTACTCGACGGTCACGCCGTGGATCGGCGGCCCCGTGGGCGGCAGCGGGCCGAGCTGGTACGCGCCGAGGTGGATGTGCAGGCCGGTGAGCGGCAGGCCGGCGCGGGCGAGCAGCGCGGCGACGGCCGGGGCCAGGCGCGGCGGCACCCCGAAGCGGTCACGGCCGACCCGGTCGGGCGGGACGAGGCGCAGTCCGACGCGGGCGCCGGGCGCCGCGAGGTGCGCCAGCGCGGCGATCGCCCGCACCTGCTCCACGCCGTCGGCGACGACGGTCGCCCCCTCCGCGAGGGCGCGGCGCAGGTCGTCGTCGGTCTTCAACGGCCCGTTGAAGACGATCCGGGACCCGGGGACCCCCGCCCGGCGTGCGATCCGGTACTCGTGTCCCGACGCGACCTCGGCGCCGCACCCGGCGCGGTGGAGGCGGGCGACGACCCCCATGAGGGGGTTCGACTTCATGGAGTAGGCGACGGTCACGTCGGGCCCGGCGACCGCCTGGAAGGCCCGCGCCTCGCGCTCCATGCGGGCGCCGTCGAACACGTAGAGGGGCGTGCCGAAGCGCGCGGCGAGGCCGGCGGGGTCGCCGGGGGGGCCGTCGGGCACGGCGCGGATCACGCCGCCGCCCGGTCGCGGAGCAGCGGCCAGACCCGCGTGGCGACCCGCTCGGCCTCCTCGCGGTGCGGGTACCCCGATCCGATGACGAGATCGACCCCCGCGGCGCGGTAGTCGCGCAGCAGCGCCGCGACCTGCGCGTGGGCGCCCACCAGGGCGGTGCCGGCGCCGCCGCGGACCGACCGGATCCCCGCCCAGATGCCCGGCGCCACCCAGCCGTCGCCGTCGGCGGCGATGTCGTTCATGCGGGCCTGGCCGACGCTGTCGAACGCCGCGTACTCGCCGGCGCGGGCGTCGCGGACCTCCGCGCGCTCGACGAGCCGGGCGGCGGCGGCGCGCGCCTCGCGCTCGGTGTCGCGGGAGATCAGGTGGATGCGCAGGCCGAAGCGCATCGGCCGGCCGGCGCGTTCCCGCATGGCGGCGATGCGCGCGGCGATCGCGTCGGGCGGCTCGCCCCACATCAGGTACGTGTCGGCGACCCGCGCCGCCAGGTCGAGCGCCGCCGGGCTCGCGCCCCCCAGGTAGAGGGGGCCGTCGAAGGCGCCGCGGAGGGCGTCGGCGAGCTCCCCGAGCCGGGCGTAGCGGGCGTCGTGGTCGAGCGGCGGGGCCCCGTACCCCGTGTCGGGGCCGCCCCCGGCGACGAGGTTGACCGCCACCCGGCCGGGGGCGATCGCGGCGAGCGTCCGCACCTGGTGGGCGGCGAGCCCGGGCAGCAGCGCGGCGGGGTTGATCGCGACGAGCAGGCGGATGCGGCGGGTGAGCACGGCGAGCGCCGCGGCGGTCGTCCAGCTCTCCATGAACGGGGCGTCCGGCGCGAACGAGTCGTTGACGGTCCCCGTCGGGATGAGGATCTCGGTGGCCCCGGCGCGCTCGGCGGCGAGGGCCACGGCGGCGAGGTGGTCGATGGTGGGCGCCTGCTCGGGCGCACGGGTGCCGAGCCGTCGCCCGTCACCCTCCGAGGGGCAGTACCAGCCGAGCTCCATCACCCGGAGGATCCTAGACGGGGGTGCGGCGCTAGGCTCACCGTCGAGGCGGGCGGCCGGGGGGGCCTGATGGGGCACTGGAGGGTGGTCATCGAGACGCGATCGCCCGCGGCCACCAGCCGCGACGCGTTCGAGGTGACGCCCGCGCCCGCGCCGGGCACGGAGCGGGACGTGCTCGCGCAGCTCGTGACGGGCATCCACCCCGGCGCGGTGGAGCGCTCCCACGTCGACGGCCGGTCGGTCTTCGACGACGGGGCCCGTGAGATCTCGGCCCGGTTCGAGCCGGGCGACGCGCCCGCGGAGCCGCCGGGACCGGCCCAGGAGACGCTCTTCGACGCGTGAGCGGTCACGCGGCGGCGCCCGCCGCGCGCCCCAGCCGGTCGGCGATCGCCCGGCGGGCCATCTCGAACCAGCGCGGGTCGTGCTCGACCAGGTGCAGGCCGTTGGCCTCCGCCAGGAGGGCGTTGATCTCGAAGGTCAGCTGGGCGGGGTCGGAGGCGGGGTCGATCTCCCCGCGCTCCCGGGCCGTCGTGAAGGCGTCCTCGATGAGGGTCCGCCATGCCCGCTGGACCGCGACCACGCGGTCGCGGACGCGCCCGGGCCGGGTGTCGAGCTCGGCGAGCGCCGAGGCGAAGAAGCAGCCGCCCGGGAAGACGTCGCGGCCCACGTGGGAGAGGAAGCTCTCGCAGAGCCGCTCGACGCGGGCGAGGCCCTCGACCTCCATCGCCGACGCGAGGACGTCCTCCTCGAAGATCTCCTCGGCCGTGGCGATCGTGGCGAGCTGCAGCTCCTCCTTCGACCCGAAGTGGGCGAAGAGGCCGCTCTTGCTCATGCCCGTCGCGGTGGCCAGCCGGCCGATGGTGAGGCCGTCGAGGCCCTCGACCGTGGCGAGGCGCGCCGCCGTCAGCAGGATCGCGCGCCGGCTGCGCTCACCGTCGGAGCGGCGCCGCCGGCCGTTGGTCGTCTCCGGCTCCACTATTGACAACTTAGCACGACCGTTCGTACTGTAGCGCCACTGCACGAACGATCGTGCCATCTCTGAGGAGGATCGTGATGGGAACCACCGCACCGCCCGCCCCGGACTACGCCGCGATCACGCGGCGGCAGCAGACCGTCTGGTCGGGCGGCGACTACTCCGCCGTCGCGGCGCTGATCACCCTGATCTCCGAGCGCCTCGCCGACTCCGCCGACCTGCGGTCCGGCAGCCGCGTGCTCGACGTGGCCGGCGGAAGCGGCAACACCGCCCTCGCCGCCGCCCGCTGCGGCGCCGAGGTCGTGTCCCTGGACTACGTGCCGTCCCTGCTGGAGCGCGGCCGCGACCGCGCCCGGGCGGAGGGTCTGGAGGTCGAGTACGTGGAGGGCGACGCCCAGGCGCTGCCGTTCCCCGACGCGTCGTTCGACGCCGTGATCTCGGCCGTCGGGGTGATGTTCGCCCCCGACCAGGCCACCGTCGCCGCCGAGATGCTGCGCGTCTGCCGGCCGGGCGGGACGATCGCGATCGCCAACTGGACGCCGGACGGCTTCATCGGCGGACTGCTGCGGACCGTCGGCGCGCACGTGCCACCGCCCGCCGGCGTGGCGTCGCCGCTGCTCTGGGGCACCGAGGAGCACGTGCGCACGCTCTTCGGCGCCGGCGTCCAGGAGGTCCGGACGCGCCGTCGCCACCAGGTGTTCCGGTTCGACTCGCCCGAGGCGTTCACGGACCTCTTCCGCGAGAAGTACGGGCCGACGCGCACCGCCTTCGCGACGCTGACGGACGAGGGCCGCGCCGCGCTCGCCCGTGACATCGGTGACCTGGTGCGCCGCTTCGACCGCCTCGGCGGCGACGGCCCCGTGGCGATCCCCTCCGAGTACCTGGAGGTCGTGGCGACGCGGGCCGGGCACTAGCGCCCCCCCGCCGCGGCGACGACGTCGGCGATGCGCCGGCCGCGGGCGGTGCCGTACGAGAGGAACAGGTCCCGGACCGCCTCCCGGTGCACGCCGCTCGCGGCCTCGGCGCACGCGTCGTCCCACACGTCCGCCAGGCGGTCGAGGGCCGACGGGTCGGGGTCGCTGAGGTTCACCCGGATCGTGGTGGTCGCGCCGACGTCGCCGAGGCCGTCGCCCGGGTAGACGGCGACGTGGCGCGCGCAGAGCGCGACGGTCAGCTCCTGCGCGCTCGCCCCGACGCCGGAGACGTCGACGACGCACGAGAACCCGTAGGACGGGTCGATGACCGGGGTCGCGATGCCCCGCAGGCGGGCGAGGTTGCCCCGGATGACGTCCTCGCCGCGCCGCAGCCACGCGTCGTCGGCGAGGGCGGCGGCCGCCCCCACCTGGGCGATGCGGTTCGTGTTGAGGCGGACGGCGGCGATCTTCACCTGGAGGCACGCGCGGACGAGGGCGGGGTCGCCGCCGAGGGCCCCGATCCGCGCGCCCGCCATGCCGTGCCCGTGGGCGAGGCCGCTCGAGACGAGCAGGGTCGCGCCGGGCCGTCCCCGCTGGACGTCCGCGACGGGGTGGTGGCGGGCGTCCGGGTCGACGCGGTGGGACGAGTGGGTGGTGTCGGCCAGGATCACGATGCCGTGCTCCTCCGACAGGGCGAGCAGGGCGTCGAGCTCGTCGCGGCGCTGCACCGTCCCGAACGGGTTCACCGGGTCGCAGACCACGATCATCTTCGTGCGCGGCGTCAGGGCCGCGGCGACGGTGTCGGGATCGAGCCGCCACCCCGACGACGCCGCCAGGTCGACCCACACCGGGACGCCCCCCGCCAGCCGCAGCGCCGGGACGAAGTGGAAGTAGCCGGGGTCGGTGACGATCACCTCGTCGCCCGGGTCGACGCAGGCGAGCGCCGCGTAGCCGACCCCCGCCTGGGCGCCCTCGGTGCCGATGACGTCGAAGCCGTCGTCGCGGGCGCGGCCCAGCAGCCGCGTCGCCATGAGGTCGCGCAGCGGCTCGTCGAGATCCGGTGAGTACGGGCCGACGTGCTCCGCGTCGACCGCCCCCCGCATCGCGTCGAGGGCGCGTGGGGACGGGCCGATGTGGTTCGCCATCCACCCGAGGTCGGCCCACTCGGAGCGGTCGAGGGCGATCGCCCCGTCGCGGTACACGTCCGCCGGGTCCCACCCGAGGATGCGGTAGGCGTCGCGGTACGTCATGTAGTTGCCGAAGCCCTGCGGGTCGGCGAGCACGGCGCGGGCGCGGGCCGAGGCGAGCGGCACGTCGGCGGGGGCCGGGGGACGCCACGTCAGGACGGACCGGGCGCGGGCCATCAGGGCGTGATCCGGGTGCCGCCGCGGCCGGCGAGGGCCTCGGCGACGCGCTCGAGGGACGTGATGATCGCGCTCGAGCCGCCCCCCGCGATGAACCGGGCGGCCGCCTCGATCTTCGGGCCCATGCTGCCCGGCGGGAACTGGCCGTCGGCCGCGTGGGCCCGGGCCTCGGCGACGGTCATCGTCGCCACGGGACGCTCGCGCGGCGTGCCGAAGTCGAGGAGGACCTGGTCGACGCCCGTGACCAGCAGGAGGGCGTCCGCGCCGACGAGGGAGCCGATCAGGGCGGCGGCGAAGTCCTTGTCGATGACCGCGTCGACGCCGACGAGTTCGTCGCCCTCCCGGGTGACGGGCACCCCGCCGCCGCCGCAGGCGACGACCACCTCCCCGCCGTCGAGGAGGCGGCGGATCTCCCCCGCCTCGACCACCTCGACCGGCGTCGGCGACGCGACCACCCGCCGCCAGCCGCGCCCGGAGTCCTCGACCACCGCCCAGCCCCGCGACTCGGCGAGCCGCCGCGCGCGCCCCTCGGAGAAGAACGGGCCGATCGGCTTGGTGGGGTTCTCGAACGCCGGGTCGTCGCGGTTCACGACGACCTGGGTCATCACCGCGGCGATGGTGCGGTCGAGCCCGGCGGTGACCATCGCGTCGCCGACGGCCTGCGAGAGCAGGTAGCCGAGCTGCCCCTGGGTCATCGCGCCGAGGGCGAAGAGCGGCTGCGGCGGTACCTCCCGCGCCACCGCCTCCTGCGCCATCGCGAGCGCCCCGACCTGCGGCCCGTTGCCGTGGACGATCAGCAGCCGGTCCCCGTTCGCGAGGATCGCCACCGCGGTGCGCGCGACCTCACGGGCGCGCTCCTCCTGGTCCCGGAAGGCACCCAGGCCCGCCGGTGCGAGAGCGTTGCCGCCGATGGCCAGCACGACCGTCGCCACCGCCACCACCTCCTCGTGTACATGGAACCACCAGACCGGTTCGGCGTTCGGGAGGTTGCGCCAAGAGGGCCCGCGGGGGAGGATCCTACCTTCCGAATCGGCGGTGTCGTCCAGGCGGACCCCGGGACGTCGCCGGCAGTGCCATTTCTCCGGGAGGAGCGAACGTGGCGAAGATCGAGGGAATGAAGCCCGAGGCCGGCCAGGAGCTCTACGACGTCGCGGAAAAGGTGTTCCCCGACATCAAGGCCGAGCCTGGTGAGGAGGCGTGGATCTTCATGCACACCGTGCCCTACGAGGGTTCGGTGGGGCTCGTCAACCTGCTCACGGCCACCCGCCTGGGCCGCAAGGGCTTCAAGGTCAGCCTCGTGCTCTACGGGCCGGGCGTGCTGATGGCGTCGGGCACCCGCGGGTACCCGGCCGTCGGCCAGGAGGCCTTCCCGGGTCACATGGCGATCAACAACCAGCTGAAGACCCTCATGTCGGAGGGCGCGACCATCTACGCGTGCCGCTTCGCCATGGGCGCCCTCTACGGGTTCCGCGAGGACGACCTGATCCCGGGCGTCAAGGCGTTCAACCCGCTGGACGTGCTCGACTCCGCGCTCACCGCGTGGCGGAACAAGGCCTTCCAGCTCAACACCTGGACGGTCTAGCCGGTCCACGGCGGGCGATGCCGCTCCCGTGAGCGATCGCGACGACATCCTCAGGCGGTGGCGGCAGGGAGAGGAGCGCCTCTACCCCGTCGCCACCGTCCGGCCCGACCTCTACGAGGCCGTGGTCGGCGTCGTCCGCGCCCTCGCGGACCATCTCTCCACGGTCCCCGACCTGGACGCCCTCGTCATCACGTTCCGCACCGCGGGCCGCGACGACGAGCTGCGGGCCGCCGGGGTGAGGACCGTGGAGCTCTCACCCGAGATCGACCTCGACCTGGTGCGCGACGCCGCGTACCAGGTCCGGGCGCGCGAGCTGTCGATGCGCGCCTCGTCCGAGAGGACGGGGGCCGCCATCCGGCGGGCCCGCGCCTCCGGGGAGGCGACCGCCGTCATCTGGGCGGAGGGGGAGCGGGAGCTGTGGCCCCCCTACCGGCGCGTCGAGATGTCGGTGTCCACGGGGCGGGCCGTCGCGGTCTCGACCGCGATGGACCCCGACACCATGACGCCCCGCTACGCCCTGGAGGGGATCGCGCTCGACCCCGACACCGGCGAGGCGCTCGACGCCGACCCGATCGCGCCACGGCGTGAGTTCACCGACCCCGACGAGTGGCGCGCGGCGGCCGCGGCGCTCCGCGAGTCCCTCCTGACCAGCTGACGACGGGAGACCCGACGTGTCCCTGCCCGAAGGTATGAAGCGCAACGTGGTCGACGGCCACGCCCACATCGGCGAGATCGAGGCCTGGCCGTTCTACGGCATCGACCACCCCGTGAAGCCGATCGTCTACGACTTCCCGCGGGCGAAGGACTACCTGAAGTACATGGACCGGTACGGGATCGAACGCAGCCTGTGCATGTCGAACTACGGCATCCCGAAGCCGGAGCAGCCGTTCTCCCTCAACCCGGTGGTGATGGAGGCCGCGACGAGCAGCGACCGGATCCGGGGCCTGCTGTGGGTGTCGTTCCTGCCCCGCGACAAGGAGCACACCCTCGAGGCCCTGAAGCACTGCGGCGAGGCCGGGATCATCGGGCTGAAGACCACCTTCCTGCTGGGCGGGAACCCCAACCCGGAGGAGTGGGACGAGGAGACCAAGGCCATCGCGGACATGTGCTTCGACGCGTGCGAGAAGCACGACTACGTCTTCCACTTCCACACGTCGGCGGGCGGCAACAGCGACATCAACAACTTCATCCCGATGGTCGAGGCCTACGGGAAGCGCTGCAAGATCCACCTCGTCCACTTCGGCGGCGGCGTCAGCGGCCACATCAAGCTGGTGCCGAAGTTCCTGCAGTGGGTGAAGGACGGCTACAAGGTCTACACCGACACCTCGTGGGCGATCGGCTTCGGCGCCCGCTGGCTCCTCGTCGAGATCGAGAAGCAGGGGATCGGCGGCGACCGGGTCCTCTTCGGGTCGGACGAACCGTGGTCGGACTTCATGAGCGAGTACTGGAAGATCGAGGGCGCCCCCGTCTCCGAGGAGCTGAAGAGGATGGTCCTGGTGGACAACTTCACGAAGCTCCACGAGAAGCACTGGTGAGCACGACGCGGATCCCGCCGTCGGAGACGGCCTTCGACATCAAGACGCTCGCCGTCGAGCTGCAGTCGATGGGCGTCCGCACCCGTGGCGGCACCCCCACCGGCCCGGGCGCGACCCGGGCGGGAGGGGCCGGCCCCTCCGACGCCGGCTTCGTGTGGATCGACGGCGCGCCGCTGACCGTCCCCGTGCACGGCGACTACGTGTCCCGGTCCCCGTACGAGCTCGTCATGCACAGCTCGGGCAAGGCGGGGCGGCTGCTGCGCGACGGCGTCGAGATCGGCCCGGTGCACCTCCACCCGCGGCCCCGGATCTACGACCTGGAGACGGCCGACGGGGTGCCGTACTGGAAGATCGCCCTGATGCACCTCGACAGCCTCGCGTCGACGGTGTTCCAGCGGTGCGTCTACTGGGGCACCGACGAGCAGTGCCACTTCTGCGCCATCGGCACGAGCCTCGCGAACGGCCGCACGGTCCCGGTGAAGACGCCGGCCCTGCTCGCCGAGGTGGCGGAGGCGGCGGCGCGGCTCGACGGCGCGAAGGACGTGACCCTCACCACCGGGACCCCGAACCGCGACGACCGGGGCGCGGCCTACATGGCGCGCTGCGCCGAGGCGATCCGGGAGTCGAGCGGCCTGCCGGTGCAGGTGCAGCTCGAGCCACCGCACGACTTCGGCTGGTTCGCCCGGTTGAAGGACAGCGGCGTCGAGGCCCTCGGCCTGCACCTCGAGGTGTGGGACGAGGACGTGCTGCGGCGGGTCGCCCCCGGCAAGCACGCCCAGGGACGGGAGCTGTACCTGTCGGCGTGGGAGGCGGCGGTCGAGGTCTTCGGCCGCGGGCAGGTCTCGACGTACTTCATCCTCGGCCTCGGCGAGTCGGCGCGGTCGGTGATGGAGGGCTGCCGCGCGGCGATCGACCGGGGCGTCTACCCGTTCGTGGTGCCGCTGCGACCGGCCCCGGGGAGCATCGTCGCCCACGAGACGCCGCCGTCGGTGGAGTACATGCGCGAGGTGTACGAGATGGTGGCGCCGCTGCTGGCGGACGCCGAGATGCTCAGCCAGAACGCGCGGGCGGGCTGCGTGCGCTGCCAGGCGTGCTCGGCGCTCAGCACGTTCGAGCGGGCCTTCGGTGGCGGCCGCGACGGCCGGCCGTCCGAGGAGGCCGCCTGATGGTCGCCCGGGGGGCGGGGGTGGACGTCCGCGTCGCCCTCTCCCCGGAGGACGTCGCGGCGCACCACCGGGTGCGCCGCGAGGTGTTCGTGGCGGAGCAGGGGATCTTCGACGGCGACGACCGCGACGCGTGGGACGACCAGGCGCTGAAGGTGGTGGCGGAGGTCGACGGGCGGATCGTGGGGGCCGTGCGCCTCTACCCGCTCGACGAGGCGGGCCTCTGGAAGGGCGACCGCCTCGCCGTGCTGCGCGACGCGCGACGCCTGCGCGTCGGCGCCCCGCTCGTCCGCTTCGCGGTGGCGACGGCGGGCGGTCACGGCGGCACCCGCATGATCGCGTTGATCCAGCGGCGCAACGTCCCGTTCTTCGGGAGCCTCGGCTGGAGCGCGATCGGCGCCGAGTCGGACTTCCGCGGCACCACCCACCAGGAGATGGAGATCGCCCTCTCCGGTGCCGAGCCGGGGTTCGCCCCCGGCGGCTACGCCTGGGCGTACGGGGTCTGAGGCCCGCGCGGCGGGGCCCCCCGCGAGGGGGATCCGCACCGCCGCGATTCGACGCCGACCCGCGCGTTCCGTAGGTTCCCGGGCACCGTCACCGGCCCGTTCCCGAGAACGCCGAGGAGCCGATGGGACAGACACGCGAGCGCGTCCGGCGACGGCGCGTCACGGGGATCGCGCTCGCCGCGGCGTTGGCCGCGGCGCCCGCCGCCTCGGTCGGCGCCCCCGTCGCACTGGCGCCCGTGGACGTCTCGCCCGCCGGATCGTCCGCGACGGCCCCACGCGCCGCGATGGACGCCTCCGGCGGCCTCGTCGTGGTGTGGCAGGCGCCGCGGGCCGGCGGCCCCGCGGTGTGGGCGTCGACCCGGCCACCCGCCGGCACGCCCGGCCCGCCCGTGGCGATCTCGGCGACGGGCGGCGGATCCGCCCCGGCCCTCGCGGTCGCCCCCTCCGGTGAGGCGATCGCGGCCTGGTGGCGGGCCGGCGACGCCGGCACCGTGGTCCAGGTGGCGGGGCGCGCCCCCGACGGCGCGTTCGGCGCGCCGGTCGACGTCTCCGGTCCCGGCGCCTTCGCCCCGCAGGCGGCCCTCGCGGCCGACGGGGGCGCGATCGTCGCGTGGCTGCGGTTCGACGGCGCGAGCACGGTGGTCGAGGCCGCGGTGCGCCCACCGGGCGGCGTGTTCGGCCCGCCCATCCCACTGTCGTCGCCGGGGCGCGACGCGTTCGCCCCGCAGGTCGCGGTGGCCCCCGGCGGCCGCGTCGCCGTGGCGTGGAACCGGGGCCGGCCCCCCGTCGTCGAGGCCGCCCTCGGCACCCTGACGGGCGGGTTCGCGGCCGCGCGCCCCCTCTCCGAGGCCGGGGAGGACGCCTACGACCCCCGCATCGCCCTCACGCCCGGCGGGGGCGCGCTCGTCGCCTGGACGCGCTCGGACGGCGCCGACGCCCGCACCCAGCTCGCGGTGCTCCCGGCCGACGCGGCGTCCGCGCCGGGCGCCCCCGTGTCGGTCTCGGCCGCGGGGGCCGACGCGACCCAGCCCCAGCTCGCCGTCGACGGGGCCGGCGCCGCGGTGCTGGCGTGGCGGCGCGGCGCGGGCGGCGCCGAACGCGTGCAGGTGCTCACCCGGACCCCCGCCGGGGTGCTGTCCGGCCCCGTGGACGTGTCGGCGCCCGGCGCCGGCGCTGCCGACCCGCGGCTCGCCCTCGACGGGGCGGGGAGGGCGGTGGTGGCGTGGCGACGCACCGACGGTAGCGACCCGCGGGTGCAGATCGCGACCCGCGACCCCGGCGGCGCCTTCGCGGCGCCGGTCAACGTGTCCTCCCGGGGCGCCGTCGTCGCCGACCCGCACGTCGCGCTCGACGGCGGCGGCAACGGCGTGGTCACCTGGCGGCGGGCCACCGGCGACGACGACATCGTCCAGATCGCGGGGCTCGACGACGCCCCGCCGGTGCTGCTCGACGTGACCGTGCCGGCCTCGGCCGTGGCGGGCGACCCGGTGAGCCTCGGCGTGCGGGCCCGCGACGTCTGGTCGCCGCTCGCCCCCGGCCCCACGTGGAGCTTCGGCCCGGGGGCCGGGGCCCTCGGCGCCTCGATCCTGCACACCTTCCCCACGGCGGGGGCGTACCTCGTGCGCATCGCGCAGGCCGACACCGTCGGGCGGGTCGCGGTCGCCGAGCGGGCGGTCGACGTGACGGCGGCCGCGCCGGCCGCCGCGTTGCGCGCGCCCGTCGGGGCCCCGTTGCGCGCCGCGACGTCGCTCCGCCGGCCGGTGGCGCTCCGGGTCGGCTGGAGCTGGCAGCGCCGCGGCGACCGGGTGTGGTTGCGCGTCACCGGCTCGGCGGGGCGGGCCCTCGCCGGGCGGCGGGTGATCGTGGAGCGCCGGGTCGGGGGCGGCACGCGGGTGCTCTGCCGGGTGCCGGTCGCCCGGAGCGGCCGCATCGCCGGGCGGTGCCGCGTCGACGCCCTGATGCGGCACGGCACGATCGCCCTGCGGGTGCGGGCGCGGGTGACCGCCAGCCGGACCACGCGGGCGCGGGCCCTGCCCTACGTCACCCGCCGGCTGGTGCCGGCCCCCCGGAAGCCCCCGGCCGCAACCCCGTGAGCGGCTCGGCGCCGAGGTCCCACACGACCTCGCGCGCCCCCGCCGACGCCAACCGCAGCACCCCGGACCCGTCGAGCACCGCGACCGGCGACGCGCTCAGGCCCCGCGCCGCGGCCCGCGCGGCGATCGCGGCGTGGTCGCCGACCACCAGGAAGGCGTAGGAGGGGAACGCGAGGAGCCACCGCTCCAGGGTCGTCCCCGCCGGGACCGGGAGGCGGTCCATGTCGAGCTCGGCCCCGAGGCCGCCTGCGCTCTCGCAGAGCTGCAACAGCGACCCGGCGACGCCCGGCATCGAGACGTCGCGGGCCGCCCACGCCTCGCCGGCCTCGGCCACCTCGGGCAGCAGCTCCAGGTCGGAGCGGGCGCGGTCGCGCCGGGGTCCGCGGAGGTGGCTGAAGTGGTCGCCGTCCTCGCCCGCCACCATCTCCCCCTCCAGGCAGGCGACGAGGGTGACGTGGTCGCCGGCCCGGGCGTCGCGGGCCCGCAGCGTCGCCCGGGCGCGCCCCACGCCGAACGTCGAGAGCGCGGGGGCGAGGCCCTCCTCGATGGTGGCGTGACCGCCGACGACGGGGACCCCGTAGAGGGCGGCGCCGGTGCGCAGGCCCGCGAGGACGGCCTCGGCGACGGGGCGGTCGCCGGCGACGAGGCAGTCGAGCAGGGCGAGGGGCCGTGCCCCGGTCGCGGCGAGGTCGTTCACGACGGTGACGACGCCGGCGACGCCGGCGGGGCCGGGCTGGGAGGCGACGAACTCCGGGCGGATCGCCTCGGCGGCCATCACGAGGTGGCCGGCGGCGCCCTCGTCGATCACGGCGGCGTCGTCGCCGTCGCCCCCGAGCGTGGAGGCCACCGCCCCCAGCTCCCGCTTGCCGCGCAGACCGGGATGCGCGCGCACGAGACCGGCGAGAAGGGATAGGTTCATGTCATGGGGACACTACGGATCGCCACCGTCGGCCTGGACCTGATGGCGGAGGCGCTGCACGCGCAGGACGCCGACGTCACGGCGATCGATTGGCGCCCTCCCGCCGGGGGCGACCCGGAGGTCGTCCGGGCGCTGACCGCCACCTACGGCGACCCCCGGGTGGGCGACGCGAACGCCCGCGCGCTGGCCCGCCTGCAGGAGGCCCGGCCGATGATCGTCGGCGCCGGGGCGGCCGGTGAGCTGATCCCCGGGCTCGAGGGGCGGATGGTGCTGCACGCCGGCCCCCCGGTCGAGTGGGAGCGGATGTGCGCCCCGCAGCGCAACGCCGTGACGGGTGCCTGCATCCTGGAGGGGTGGGCGTCCGGACCGGCGGAGGCCGCCGACCTGGTCGCCCGCGGCGGGGTGCGGCTCGCCCCCGCACACTCGCTCGAGGCGGCCGGGGCGATGTGCGGCGTCATCTCCCCCTCCATGGCGTGCTGGGCGGCGCGGGACGAGATCGGCGGCGGGGTCGGGTACAGCCCGTTCAACGACGGGCCGGGCGACGCGTTCTGGCTCGGCGTCGGGTCGCCCGAGGCGATCCGACGCCAGCGGCTGATGGCCGACGAGGTCGCGCCGGGCTTCGCCGCGGCGCTGCGGGCGGACGGCCCGATCGACGCCCTCGCGCTCTGCGCGCAGGGCATCGCGATGGGCGACGACTGCCACATGCGCCACCAGGCGACGACGATGCTGCTGCTGCGGCAGGTGCTGCCGGCGATCGCCGAGCACGCCCCGGAGGCGGTGCTCCCGACGGCGCGCCTGCTCGGCGGGAACGGCCACTTCGCCCTCACCGTCACCATCGCCGCCGCCCGCGCCGCCCTCGCCGGCATCCAGGGGATCCCCGCGTCCAGCCTCGTCGTGTTCATCAGCCGCAACGGCACCGACGCCGCCGTCCAGATCGCCGGGCTCCCGGACCGCTGGTTCACGTTCCCCGCGCCCCTCGTCGGCGACCCGCTCTACCGCCCCGGCTTCTCCGACGACGACGCGGCCCCCGACATCGGCGACTCGGCCCTCGTCGAGTGCGCCGGGCTCGGGGGCGCGGCGAGCGCCGCCAGCCCCGGGGTCGCGGCGTTCCTCGGCGGCGGCCTGCAGGACGCGATCGAGCGCACCCGGCGGATGGGCGACATCTGCGTCGGCCGCAGCGAGCGCCTCCGGATCCCGACCCTCGACGGCGAGGGGACCCCGCTCGGCGTCGACGCGCGGGCCTGCGTCGACCTCGGCGAGACCCCCCTCATCAACACCGGCATCCTGCACCGCGAGGACGGGGGGCAGATCGGGGCGGGCATCGCGGTCACCCCCGTCGAGCCGATCCGCGACGCCCTGCGCGCGCTCGCCGCCCACCTGGAGGACGGTTCGCGGTGACGGTCGACTGGGACGCGACCCGCTACCAGCGCGTCTCCGGTCCCCAGGTCGAGTGGGGGCGGCGGGTCATCGAGCGGATCCCCCTGCGCGGCGACGAGGACGCCCTCGACGCGGGGTGCGGCACGGGACGGGTGACGCGCCTTCTCGCCGGGCGGCTGCCGGAGGGGACGGTGCTCGCGGTCGACGCCTCACAGGCGATGGTGGAGGAGGCCTCCCGGCGGCTCGCCGACCTCGCCCCACGGGTCCGTGTGCGCGCCGCCGACCTGCTCTCGCTGCGGGTGGAGGACCCGGTGGAGATCATCGTCTCGACGGCGACGTTCCACTGGATCCTCGACCACGACCGCCTCTTCGCCCGCATGCACGACGCCCTGCGGCCGGGGGGGCGGCTCGTCGCCCAGTGCGGCGGCGCCGGCAACATCGCCCGCACCCTGCGCGCCGCCGACGAGGTCGCCGCGCGACCCGCCTATGCGGCGTCGCTCGCCGAGATGCCCGAGGCCTGGTTGTTCGCCGACCACCACGCGACGGTCGACCGCCTCGACCGCGCCGGCTTCACCGAGACCCGGGCGTGGCTCGAGGACGCGCCCGCCCACTTCCCCGACGAGGAGGCCGGCGCCGAGTTCCTGGCGACGGTGGTGCTGCGCCACCACCTCGAGCGGCTCGACCCGGAGCGGCGGGCGCCCTTCGCCCGCGAGGTCGCGGCGCTCTGCATGCTCCCCGACGGGCGCATGGAGATCGACTACGTGCGCCTCAACCTGGAGGCGCGGCGCGACGAGGGGTGAGCGGGGCCCTCGGCCTCAGCGGCCCCCGTACTGCTCCTCGTAGTACCGCCGGTACTCGCCGCTCTTGATCGGCTCCCACCAGTCGCGCCGGTCCGTGTACCACGCGACGGTCGCGGCGAGGGCGTCCTCGAACGAGTGGGCGGGCTCCCAGCCGAGGCCGCGGAGCTTCGCCGTGTCGAGGGCGTAGCGGCGGTCGTGGCCGGGGCGGTCGGCGACGTGGCGGATCAGCGAGCCGTCGCGCCCCGTCAGCTCGAGGACGCGGCGGGTGATCTCCATGTTCGGCTCCTCGTTGCCGCCGCCCACGTTGTAGACCTCCCCCGCCTCCCCCTTCTCGAGGGCCGTCCAGATGCCGCTGCAGTGGTCGTCGACGTAGATCCAGTCCCGGATCTGCATGCCGTCGCCGTAGACGGGGAGCTCCTGGCCGTCGAGGGCGTTCGTGACGAAGAGGGGGATCAGCTTCTCGGGGTACTGGCGCGGGCCGAAGGTGTTGGAGCCGCGGGTGATGACGGCGTCGAGCCCGAAGGTCCGGTGCCACGCGAGCACCTGCAGGTCGCCGCCCGCCTTGCTGGCCGAGTAGGGGCTGGAGGGGCTGATCGGGTCGGTCTCGCGGAACGCGCCGGACGGGATCGAGCCGTAGACCTCGTCCGTCGACACCTGCACGAAGCGCCGGACGCCCGCGGTGCGGGCCGCGTCGAGCAGGACGGCGGTGCCGACGACGTCGGTGCTGATGAAGTCGGCCGGGTCGAGGATCGAGCGGTCGACGTGGCTCTCGGCGGCGAAGTTGACGACGGCGTCGCACCCCGCGATCGCACCGGCCACCGCGGCGGCGTCGGCGATGTCGGCGTGGACGAAGGTGTAGGCCTCGTCGTCGGCGACGTCGGCGACGTTCGCGGGGTTCCCGGCGTAGGTGAGCTTGTCGAGGTTGACCACCTCGGCCCCGTGGCCGAGCGCCAGGCGGACGAACGCGGACCCGATGAACCCGCAGCCGCCGGTGACGAGAAGCCTCATGAGATCTCCCTGATGTAGTCGTGCAGCGCCTCGCGCCAGGGTCGCAGGCGCGGCGCGTCCGCGCGCGTCACGCGCAGGGGCGAGTAGGCGGGCCGCGGAGCGGGGCGGCCGAACTCGGCGGTCGTGATGTGCCGCACGCGGCAGTCGACGCCCGCCTCGGCGAAGACGGCCTCCGCGAAGCCCGCCCACGAGACCTCGCCCCCGCCGGCCGTGTGGTAGATCCCCGGCGGGAGGGCGATCAGGTCCTCCAGCGCGGGGGCGAGGTCGCGGGTCCAGGTGGGGCAGCCGACCTGGTCGGCGACGACGGAGACCTCGTCGCGGTCGCGTCCGAGGGCCAGCATCGTGTCGACGAAGTTGCGGCCGTGGGCGCCGTACAGCCAGGCCGTCCGGGCGATGCGGACGCCGCCGGGGTGGGCCTCCACGGCGGCGCGCTCGCCGGCGAGCTTCGTGCGGCCGTAGGCGCCGAGCGGGGCGGGGGGGTCGTCCTCGGCGTAGCCGGTGGTGCCGGCGCCGTCGAAGACGTAGTCGGTGGAGGGGACGACGACGACCGCGCCCACCTCGCGGGCGGCGGCGGCGACGTTGCCGGAGCCGGCGGCGTTCACGGCGGCGGCACGGTCCTCGTGCTCCTCGGCGCCGTCGACGTCCGTCCACGCGGCGAGGTGGATGACGGCGTCGGGCCGCACCTCGGTGGCGCACGCCCGCACGGCGGCGGGGTCGGTCACGTCGACCTCCAGGTCGACGGCCGTGACCTCGTGGCGCCCCTCCAGGTGGGCGACCAGGTCGCGCCCGAGCATCCCGGAGGCGCCGGTGACGAGGACCCTCAGCCTCAGACCAGCCCGATCGTGGAGGAGTCGCCGACCATGAAGCGGTAGGCGCGGGGCTTCTCGGACGTCCGGGCGATCGTCACGCCACGGCCGATGAGGCTGCTCTCGACGCGGGCGTCGAGGTCCTCGAGCCGGCTGTCCTGCAGCAGGATGCTGTGCTCGACCTCGGCGCGGCGCACGACCACACCCGGCGAGATCGCCGAGTACGGGCCGATGTAGGCGTCCTCGATGAGCGCGCCGGCGCCGATGATCGCGGGGCCGCGGACCGACGACCGCACCAGGCGTGCGCCCTCCTCGATCACGATCCGGCCCTCGACGGACGTGTCCGTCAGCTCACCGGCGATGCGGGTCTCGAGGACGTCGAGGATCAGGCGGTTCGCCTCGAGCATGTCGTCGATGCGGCCCGTGTCCTTCCACCACCCCGTCACCTCGTGCGGCTCGACCTGCAGGCCGCGGTCGATGAGGTGCTGGATCGCGTCGGTGATCTCCAGCTCCCCGCGGGGGGAGGGGCTGATCGCGTGCGCCGACTCCATGATCGCGGGGCTGAACATGTAGACGCCGACGAGCGCGAGGTCGCTGCGGGGCTCCTTCGGCTTCTCGACGAGGCGCGTGACCCGTCCGCCCTCGAGCTCCGCGACGCCGTACGACTCGGGGTCGCGCACCTTCTGCAGCAGGATCATGGCGGCGGCGTCGGAGGCCCGGAAGCGGTCGACGAGCTCGGTGATGCCGTCGCGCAGCAGGTTGTCGCCGAGGTACATCACGAACGGCGACCCGTCGAGGAACTCCTCGGCGGTGAGGACGGCGTGGGCGAGCCCGAGCGGGGCGTCCTGGCGGATGTAGGTGGCACGGATGCCGAGGGCGGAGCCGTCGCCGACGGCGGCCTCGATCTCGGCCTGGGTGTCGCCGACGACGATGCCCACGTCGGTCACGCCCGCGGCGCGGAGCGCCTCGAGACCGTAGAAGAGGACCGGCTTGTTCGCGACCGGGACGAGCTGCTTCGCGCTCGTGTGCGTGATCGGTCGCAGACGGGTCCCGGCGCCGCCGGAGAGTACGAGACCCTTGAGCTCGGCCGCCACGCGCGCACCCTAGCAGCCGTCCGGTGGGGGCCTCCGGGGCGGCCCGCGCCGCTACGATCGCAGGCGTGGAACGCGAGGAATGGCTGCGGCGGCGCACCTACCGGGGGGCCGACTACGACCCCGAGCGCGTCGCCCGGGACGCCCGTGCGCAGAGCCTGACCGTGTCCGTGGTGCTGCCGGCGCTCGACGTGGCCGACACCGTCGGCGCGATCGTGACCTCCGTGCGCGAGCGGCTCGTCGAGGAGGTGCCGCTGGTCTCCGAGATCCTCGTCGTCGACAGCCGCAGCACCGACCGCACGCGGGTCGTCGCGGAGGCGGCGGGGGCCCGGGTGGTCGACGACCGCGACGTCCTGCCGCGCCTGGCGCCGGGGCGGGGCAAGGGCGAGGCGATGTGGAAGAGCCTCGCGGAGGTGCGCGGCGACCTGGTGGTGTGGCTCGACTCGGACGTCGTCGATTTCGACCCGGCGTTCGTGACGGGTCTGCTCGGCCCGCTCGTCGGCGACCCGGACGTCGGCTACGTGAAGGCCGTCTACGACCGCCACCTCGGCGGCGAGAGCGACGGCGGCGGCCGCGTCACCGAGATCTGCGCCCGGCCGCTGATCAACCTCTTCTATCCCGGGCTCGCGGGTTTCGCCCAGCCGCTGTCGGGTGAGGCGGCGGGACGGCGGGCGCTGCTGTCGTCGGTGCCGTTCTTCACGGGTTACGCGGTGGAGATCGGCCTGCTGATCGACCTGTTCCACGCCGCGGGGCTCGGGGCCCTCGCGCAGGTGGACCTGGGGGAGCGCCGCCACCACAACCAGCCGACGACGGCGCTCGGCGCGATGGCGTCCACGATCTCGCAGGCGGTGCTGCGGCGCGTCGCCGAGGAGGGCCGCGTGCCCGCCGGCCTCGCGGGCGAGGGCCTCTACGCCCGCCCCGCGCGGGGCGCCGACGACGCGCTCACCCTGACGGTGCTCGACACCCGGCCCGGCGAGCGACCCCCCATGAGCGACGTCCTGCAGGCGAGCGCGGTCTGAGCGGGTCGTCCAACGGCGCCGGGCATCCGGCGGCGGTCGTGTACCTCGACCTCGACGGGACGCTCCTCGGACCGTCCGGCTCGATCCTGCGCGACGCGGCCGGGGGGTTCACCCACGCCGGCATCCGCGTCTTCGAGCTGCTCGACGCCGCCGGCGTGCCGGTGGTGCTGGTGAGCGGACGCAGCCGGCGGCGCCTGGAGGCGGTCGCGCAGACGCTCGGCGCCGCGGGCGTGCTGCCGGAGATGGGCGCGACCGACGCCGGGTACCCCGTCGGCCCCGGCGAGACGGTCCACGAGGCCATCGGCCGCACCGGCGTCCCCGACGCCCTGCTCGCGGCGGAGCCGCTGCTCGCGCCCCATCCCCTCGCGGCGTGGGGACGCGAGGGCAGCCACGTGTTCCTCGGCCGCGTCGGCGACGGGGCCGCCGCCCTCGTCCATGACCGGAGCGCCGGGACCCTGCGTCTCGCCGACAACGGGCACACCGGACCGGGCGACGCCCACATCTTCCACCTGCTCCCCGCGGCGGCGAGCAAGGCGGCGGCGGTGGCGCGCGACGTGGCGGCGCGGGGGGCCGACCCCGCCCGCTGCCTGGCGGTCGGCGACAGCGGCCAGGACCTCGACATGGGTTCGGTGCTGGGACGGGTGGCCATCGTGGCGAACGGCGCCGCCGCCGACGCCGGTGTCGCGGCGCGCGCGCCGTGGGTGACGCGGGGCTCCTACGGGGCGGGCGTGCTCGAGGCGGTCGAGGAGTGGCTCAGGGGGCCGCCGGGGGGGTGACCACCGGCTGGGGGACCGGCTGGGAGCAGACCCGTGCGACCTCGGTCCACGCCCGGAGGGCGGCGCGGGCGCGGAGCGCGCGGGGACGGGGGGCCTCGGTGCGGCGCGCCTGGGCGAGCACGCGCCCGGCGGGGCGCGCGGTCGGGCACCGTCCCCACTGGACGGACAGCGTGTGGGCGCGGGCGATGGCGGCGTCGCCGGGCGCGGCGGCGGCGGGGGCGGCCGACGCGAGGGCGGGGACCAGCGCGGCGAGCAGGACGAGGGCGGTGACGAGGGCGAGGCGCACTGCGGGCTCCCGGGTGGGACGTCGATCCGTGACGTGACGCACCATGGCGCGTGACGGGCCCGGCGCCCCGGGCCCGTCGGCCAGTCCTCACCCCCCGACGGGTTAGTGCGGCCGCGCCCCGTGGATCGCGGCGACGGCCGCGGCGGCGGCCGCGAGGTCGGCCTCGGTGGCGGCGAGGGCCTCGTCGCGGCTCCGCACGCCGCGCCCGATCGCGAGCGCCGCGGTGAAGCCGGCGCGGCGGACGGCCCCGGGGCCGAGGGCGACCTCCCCGCAGAGCGCGACGCACGGGACCCCTGCGGCGGCGCAGGCGGCGGCCACGGCCGCGGGGGCCTTGCCGGCGAGGCTCGTCGCGTCGAGGCGGCCCTCCCCCGTCACGCAGCAGGTCGCGCCCTCCAGGTGCCGCGTGAACCCGACGGCGTCGAGCACGAGCGGCGCCCCGGGGACGAGCTCCGCCCCGATCAGGGTGTGCAGGCCGCCG
>LNFM01012822.1_pt1 | contig 29810 bp, 23 predicted proteins | sample 596031 | NCBI WGS metagenome assembly LNFM01 (sample SAMN04254537, study PRJNA301005) | activated carbon metagenome | isolation source: dual media filters at the Ann Arbor, Michigan drinking water treatment plant | place: USA: Ann Arbor
AAGATGCCGCACTGCCTGGTGGCCGGCACCACCGGTTCGGGCAAGAGCGTGGGCATCAACGCGATGATCCTGAGCCTGCTCTACAAGGCCGAGGCGCGCGACGTGCGGCTGATCCTGATCGACCCGAAGATGCTCGAGATGAGCGTCTACGAAGGCATCCCGCACCTGCTGGCGCCGGTGGTCACCGACATGAAGCAGGCCGCCAACGCGCTGAACTGGTGCGTGGGCGAGATGGAGCGCCGCTACAAGCTGCTTAGCAAGCTGGGCGTGCGCAACCTGGCCGGCTACAACAAGAAGATCGCCGAAGCCGCCGAGCGCGGCGAGAAGCTGCCCAACCCCTTCAGCCTGACGCCCGACGCCCCCGAGCCGCTGGACCGCCTGCCGCACGTGGTGGTGGTGATCGACGAACTCGCCGACCTGATGATGGTGGTGGGCAAGAAGATCGAGGAGCTGATCGCCCGGCTGGCGCAGAAGGCGCGCGCCGCCGGCATCCACCTGATCCTGGCCACGCAGCGGCCCAGCGTGGACGTCATCACCGGCCTCATCAAGGCCAACATCCCCACCCGCATCAGCTTCCAGGTCAGCAGCAAGATCGACAGCCGCACCATCCTCGACCAGATGGGCGCCGAGGCGCTGCTGGGCATGGGCGACATGCTCTACATGGCCAGCGGCACCGGCCTGCCGGTGCGCGTGCACGGCGCGTTCGTCAGCGACGACGAGGTGCACCGCGTCGTCGAGTACCTGAAGAGCCAGGGCGAGCCCAACTACGTGGAAGGCATCCTGGAAGGCGGCGTGCTGGAAGGGGATGGAGCCGGTGGCGAAGGCGGCGGCGCCGCTGCCGGGCCGGGCGGCGAGGCCGATCCCATGTACGACCAGGCCGTGGGCGTGGTGCTGCAGCACCGCCGGGCCAGCATCTCGCTGGTGCAGCGCCACCTGCGCATCGGTTACAACCGCGCCGCGCGATTGCTGGAACAGATGGAGAACAGCGGAGTCGTATCGGCCATGGGGCACAGCGGCAACCGCGACATCCTGGTGCCCAAAAGGGAAGAATGAAACGCCTCATCGCACTGACGACACTGCTGCTGGCCGCTGCCGGCGCCGCCCGGGCCGACGCCGTGGACACGCTGCGCGAGTTCGTGCGCGACGTGAAGACGGGCCAGTCGGCCTTCACGCAGACCGTGACCTCGGCCGACGGTGCACGCAAGAAGACGAGCAGCGGCGAGTTCGAGTTCTCGCGCCCCAACCGCTTTCGTTTCAGCTACCTCAAGCCCTTCGAGCAGCTGATCGTGGGCGACGGCCAGAAGGTCTGGATCTTCGATGCCGACCTGAACCAGGCCAGTTCGCGGCGCATCGCCCAGGCGCTGGGTGCCACGCCGGCGGCGCTGCTGGCCGGGGCGTCCCTGGAGCCCGACTTCATCCTCTCCGCGCAGCCGCCGCAGGGCGGGCTCGACTGGGCGCTGGCGCTGCCGCGCGCCAAGGACGGGGCTTTCCAGTCGATGCGGGTGGGTTTCCGCGGCAAGGCGCTGGCGGCGGTGGAGGTGGTCGACAGCTTCGGCCAGCGCTCGCGGCTGGATTTCGAAGGCTTCAAGGCCAACGCACCCGTGGCGGCAGAGCGTTTCCGCTTCGTGCCGCCGGCGGGTGCCGACGTGATCGAGCAGTAGCGCGGTGGGGGCCGTCGGCTTGCACGGCGCCCGTTCCGGGCCTCAGTGCGTGACGACGTCCATCAGGCCCATGTCGGCGCCCTTCATCAGGCTTTCGATGTCCATCAGGATCAGCATGCGCTGGGTGTCGCCGGTGCGCACCGTGCCCAGGCCGGTGATGTAGCTGGCGTCGATGGCGCCGTTGAATTCGGGTGCCGGGCGGATGGTGTCGGCGTCGAGTTCCAGCACGTCGCTCACCGAGTCGACCACCATGCCGATGGTGCGCCCGGCGATGTTGAGGATGATGACCACCGTGAAGGCGTCGTACTTCACCTCGTCGAGCGCAAAACGCACGCGCATGTCGACGATGGGCACGATCACGCCGCGCAGGTTGACCACGCCCTTGATGAAGTCGGGCACGTTGGCGATGCGGGTGGGCGCCTCGTAGCCGCGGATCTCCTGCACCTTCAGGATGTCGATGCCGTACTCCTCGGCGCCGAGCTTGAACGACAGGTATTCACGCGTGCCCGCATGGGCGGCCGCCGCGGCAGCCTGTGCGGCGGTGGCAGTGTCTTCGGCGGCAAATGTGCTCATGGTTCGAACCCTGGTTGGTTGGGCGCCGCCCGCGCGGCAGCATTCTGCGGCGAGTGTCGCGGCGGTCTGCCGGAGCGGAAGCCGGGAAAAGCGGTCTTCGGACGGCTCAGTTCAAGCGGCCTGCCGGCCGCTGACACAATCGGTGCATGCCCACGCAGGATGCGCTCTTCAGCAGCGACGACGGTGCCGAGCCGGCCGCCAGCGTGCCGCTCGCCGAGCGCCTGCGCCCGCGCTCGCTGGACGAGGTGGTGGGCCAGCGTCACCTGCTGGCGCCGGGCCGCCCGCTGCGCGTGGCCTTCGACGCCGGGCGCCTGCCGTCGATGATTCTCTGGGGCCCACCCGGCGTGGGCAAGACCACGCTGGCGCGGCTGCTGGCGCTGGCCACAGGTGCGCACTTCATCGTGCTGTCGGCCGTGCTGTCGGGTGTGAAGGAGATCCGCGAGGCGGTGGAGCAGGCGCAGGCGCTGCGGCGTGCAGGCCGCGCCACGGTGCTGTTCGTCGACGAGGTGCACCGCTTCAACAAGAGCCAGCAGGACGCCTTTCTGCCGCACGTCGAGGCGGGCCTCTTCAGCTTCATCGGCGCCACCACCGAGAACCCGTCCTTCGAGGTCAACTCGGCGCTGCTGTCGCGCGCCACGGTGTTCGTGCTGGAGCCGCTGGACGACACCGACCTGGGACAGTTGCTCGACCGCGCGCAGGCCACCACGGGCGGCCCCACGCCGGATGCCGACGCCCGCCAGCGCCTGATCGACTTTGCCGATGGCGACGGCCGCCGCCTGCTCAACGCCTACGAAAACGCCGCCGCGGCACACCCAGGCGCCCCGCAATTGACGCCGGTGCAGCTGGAGGCCGCGCTCGGCCGCATGATGCGCCGCGGCGACAAGGGCGGCGACGTCTTCTACGACCTCATCTCGGCGCTGCACAAGTCGGTGCGCGGCTCCGACCCCGACGCCGCGCTGTACTGGCTGGCGCGGCTGCTCGATGCCGGCATGGATCCGCGTTATGCAGCCCGCCGCATCGTGCGCATGGCCAGCGAGGATATCGGCCTGGCCGACCCGCGCGCCTTGCGGCTGGCGCTGGATGCGGCCGAGGTCTTCGAGCGGCTGGGCTCGCCCGAGGGCGAGCTCACGCTGGCGCAGGCCGTGGTCTATCTGGCCATCGCGCCGAAGTCGAATGCCGTCTACCAGGCCTGGAACGCGGTGCGCGCCGTGGTGCAGAAGGATGGATCCCGCCCAGTGCCGATGCACCTTCGCAATGCGCCCACCCGGCTCATGAAGGACGTCGGCATGGGCCAGGGCTACCGTTACGCGCACGACGAGCCCGACGCCTATGCGGCGGGCGAGACCTACCTGCCGCCGGGCCTGGCCGTGGCGCACTTCTACGAGCCCGCACCGCGGGGCCTGGAAGTGCGCATCGGCGAAAGGCTGGCCGAGCTGCGGCGCCTGGATGCCGAGGCGAAGAAAGCGCGCTGATCGCTGCCCGCCACGGCGGATTGTCCAGGGCCGCAGGGGGTAACTCCGGCCCTTTTCACGCCGGGGCCGCACCTAGAATGCCGCCCCACTGCAGGCCCATGTCCCGTGTGGCGGGCGCATGAGGTTGCACCAGGGCGAGCTTCTTGCATGCGCCTTCGGACAGGCCGCAACGACGCGGCAAACAGGAGTTCACCCTCGATGGAAACGTTCTTCCAGCAGATCATCAACGGTCTGGTGCTCGGCAGCATGTATGCGCTGGTCGCGCTGGGCTACACGATGGTGTACGGCATCATCAACCTGATCAACTTCGCGCACGGCGAGGTGCTGATGTTCGGCGCCATGATCAGCTGGATGGTCGTCACCGCGATGGCCGAATCGGGCCTGCCGGGCTGGACGCTGATGCTGATCTCGCTGGTGTGCTCCATCGTCGTGTGCTCGGTCATGAACTTCTCGATCGAGAAGCTGGCCTACAGACCGCTCAGAAACGCGCCACGGCTGGCGCCACTCATCACCGCCATGGGCATGAGCCTGCTGCTGCAGACGCTGGCGATGATCATCTGGAAGCCCAACCCCAAGCCCTACCCGAACCTGCTGCCCACCGAACCCATCGATCTGGGCGGGCCGGTGATCTCGGTCACGCAGTGCCTGATCCTGGGCCTGACGGTGTGCATCCTGGCGGCGCTGATGTACCTGGTCAACCGCACCAAGCTCGGCCGCGCGATGCGTGCCACCGCCGAGAACCCGCGCGTGGCCGCGCTGATGGGTGTGAAGCCCGACCTGGTCATCTCGGCCACCTTCGTCATCGGTGCCACGCTGGCCGCGGTGGCCGGCATCATGTGGGCCGCCAACTACGGCACCGTGCAGCACACGATGGGCTTCCTGCCCGGCCTGAAGGCCTTCACCGCCGCGGTGCTGGGTGGCATTGGCAACCTCGGCGGCGCGGTGGTGGGCGGCCTGCTGCTGGGCCTGGTGGAGGCGCTGGGCGCGGGCTACCTGGGCCAGCTCACCGGTGGCGTGCTGGGCAGCCACTACGCCGACATCTTCGCCTTCGTGGCGCTGATCCTCGTGCTGACGCTGCGGCCACAGGGCCTGCTCGGCGAACGCGTGGCAGACCGCGCCTGAGCGCCTGGAGACCCCGATGCGCAACAAGATCATCGTCTTCTTCCTCGCCGCGCTGGCGCTGCTGGCGCTGCCGCTGCTGATGCAGGCCGGAGGCCTGGGTGCCGGCTGGATCCGCATCCTGGCGCTGGCGCTGCTGTACGTGCTGCTGGCCCTGGGGCTGAACATCGTGGTGGGCTACGCCGGCCTGCTCGACCTGGGCTTCGTCGCCTTCTATGCGGTGGGTGCGTACATGTACGCGCTGCTGGCCAGCCCGCACCTGTTCGAGAACTTCGCGTGGATTGCCGCGGCCTTTCCGCAGGGCCTGCACACGCCGATCTGGCTCGTGATCCCGCTGGCGGCGGGTCTCGCCGCCATCGCCGGCGTGCTGCTGGGCACGCCGGTGCTGCGCCTGCGCGGCGACTACCTGGCGATCGTGACGCTGGGCTTCGGCGAGATCATCCGCGTGTTCCTGAACAACCTGGAACACCCGGTCAACATCACCAACGGCCCGCGCGGCCTCGACCGCATCGACAGCATGACGTGGTTCGGCATCGACTTCGGCAAGCGGCTGGAGATCGGCGGCTTCACGATCCCGTCGGTGACGCTGTACTACTACCTGTTCCTGACGCTGGTGGTGCTGAGCGTTGTGATCTGTCACCGCCTCGAGACCAGCCGCATCGGGCGCGCCTGGATGGCGATCCGCGAGGACGAGATCGCCGCCAAGGCGATGGGCATCAACACGCGCAACATGAAGCTGCTGGCCTTCGGCATGGGCGCTGTTTGCATCGTTCCAGGGCTTCGTGTCGCCGGAGTCCTTCAGCCTGATGGAGAGCGTGATGATCGTGGCCATGGTGGTGCTGGGCGGCATGGGTCATCTGCCGGGCGTCATCCTGGGTGCGGTGCTGCTGGCCGCGCTGCCCGAGGTGCTGCGTTACGTGGCCGGGCCGCTGCAGCAGATGACCGGCGGCCGGCTCGACGCGTCCATCCTGCGCCAGCTGCTGATCGCGCTGGCCATGATCACCATCATGCTGATGCGCCCGCGCGGCCTGTGGCCGAGCCGCGAGCACGGCAAGGCGGCGCCGGCACCGGTCGACGGCAATGGCACGCCTGCCGCTGCGTCCGCCACCACCGCAGGGACCTGACCATGGGCGAAACCGTACTCAAGGTGGCCGGCGTCAGCAAGCGCTTCGGCGGGCTGCAGGCGCTGTCGGACGTGGGCGTCAGCATCGAGAAGGGCCAGGTCTACGGCCTCATCGGCCCCAACGGTGCCGGCAAGACGACCTTCTTCAACGTCATCACCGGGCTGTACACGCCCGACGCCGGCAGCTTCGAGCTGGGCGGCAAGCCCTACAAGCCCAGCGCGGTGCACGAGGTCGCCAAACAAGGCATCGCGCGCACCTTCCAGAACATCCGGCTCTTCGCCGAGATGACGGCGCTGGAGAACGTCATGGTCGGCCGCCACGTGCGCACGCATTCGGGCCTGGTGGGCGCCATCCTGCGCACCTCGGGCTTCAAGGCCGAAGAGGCAGCGATCGCCCGTCGTGCGCAGGAATTGCTGGATTACGTCGGCATCGGCCGCTATGCCGACTTCCGCGCCCGCACGCTCAGCTACGGCGACCAGCGGCGCCTGGAGATCGCGCGCGCACTGGCCACCGACCCCAAGCTGATCGCGCTGGACGAGCCGGCCGCCGGCATGAACGCCACCGAGAAGGTGGTGCTGCGCGAGCTGATCGACCGCATCCGCAAGGACGGCCGCACGATCCTGCTGATCGAGCACGACGTGAAGCTGGTGATGGGCCTGTGCGACCGCGTGACGGTGCTCGACTACGGCAAGCAGATCGCCGAGGGCACACCCGCCGAGGTGCAGAAGAACGAGAAGGTGATCGAGGCCTACCTCGGCGCCGGGCATAAATGACCACCCCCGTAGCGGCTTCGCCGCTCCCCCTCAAGGGGGCAACCCCGGCGGCCCGGCAGAGCCGGTTCCGCGGCGTTTGCTCGATGTGGCGCACCATGCGGTGCGCATCGGAGAATTCCAAGTGAGCGCGACATTCCTGAAAGTCACCGGCCTGAAGGTCGCCTACGGCGGCATCCAGGCCGTCAAGGGCGTGAGCTTCGAGGTGCACGAGGGCGAACTCGTCAGCCTGATCGGCGCCAACGGTGCCGGCAAGACCACCACGCTGAAGGCCATCACCGGCACGCAGCCGGTGGCCGACGGGCAGATCGAGTACCTGGGCAAGTCCATCAAGGGGCAGGGCGCCTGGGACCTGGTCAAGCAGGGCCTGGTGATGGTGCCCGAGGGCCGCGGCACCTTCACCCGCATGACCATCACCGAGAACCTGCAGATGGGCGCCTTCGTGCGCAACGACAAGGCCGGCATCGCGGCCGACATCGAGAAGGTCTTCACCATCTTCCCGCGCCTGAAGGAGCGTGCCACGCAGCTGGCCGGCACGATGAGCGGCGGCGAGCAGCAGATGCTGGCGATGGGCCGCGCGCTGCTGGCGCGCCCCAAGGTGCTGCTGCTGGACGAGCCCAGCATGGGCCTGAGCCCGATCATGGTGGACAAGATCTTCGAGGTCGTGGCCGACATCCACGCCCGCGGCACCACCGTGCTGCTGGTCGAGCAGAACGCCAGCCGGGCGCTCGGACTGGCCAACCGCGGCTACGTGATGGAGTCGGGCGAGATCACGATGACCGGCGAGGCCAAGTCGCTGCTGAACGATCCCAAGGTGCGCGCAGCCTATCTGGGCGAGTGAGGCGTCGGCTCCCGCGCCCAGCCTGCACCGGGCGCGACGGCGGCCGGCAGGTCAGGCTGCGGCGGCGTGCTTGTCGGCTTCCGACGTGAACGAGTCGGCGTAGAACTCCCCGGCCGGCAAGCCGCAGCGCTCGACGAAGTCGCGTTGCGCCGACTCCACCATCACCGGCGCGCCGCAGGCATAGACCTGGTGCGCCGAGAGGTCCGGAAAGTCCGCCATCACGGCCTGGTGCACGAAGCCCGTGCGGCCCGTCCACGCGTCGTCGGCGGTGGGCTCCGACAGCACCGGCACGTAGCGCAGCTGCGGCATCTCGTCGGCGGCCTGCAGGCACCAGTCGTGCTGGTACAGGTCGGCCTTGCGGCGGCAGCCCCAGTACAGCACCACCGGACGCTGGATGCCCTTGTGCTGCAGCTGCTGCACGATGGCCTTGATCGGCGCAAAACCGGTGCCGCTGGCCAGCAGGATCATCGGCTTATCGGAGTCCTCGCGCAGGAAGAAGCTGCCGAACGGGCCTTCCATGCGCAGGATGTCCTTCTCCTTCAGCGTGCTGAACACATGGTCGGTGAACTTGCCGCCCGGCATGTGGCGCACGTGCAGCTCGATCGCCGGCGGGCTGCCCAGCGCGTGCGGCGCGTTGGCCATGCTGTAGCTGCGGCGCGCGCCGTCGCGCAGGATGAACTCCACGTACTGCCCGGCGCGGTACTGCAGGTTCTGGTTCGCGGGCAGCTGCAGCTTCAGCACGGCCACGTCGTGCGAGGGCTTGTCGAGGCTCAGCACGCGGCTGGGCATCTTCAGCACCGGAAACTCGCCCGCGCCCGGCACGCTGCGCGCTTCCACGACGCAATCGCTCTGCGGCGTGGCGCAGCAGGTGAGGATGAAGCCGGCCTCCTCTTCGGCCACCGACAGCGCCTTCAGCTGGTGCGCGCCGTGGATCACGCGGCCTGCGATCAGCCGGCTCTTGCACGAGCCGCAGGCGCCGTCGCGGCAGCCGTAGGGCAGCCCCACGCCCTGGCGGATGGCGGCGGGCAGGATGGCTTCGTCGCTGTCGACGGTGAAGCTCAGGGCGGCAGGCTGGACAGTGACTTGGAAGCTCATGGACGACGGCAGGTGCACACGTAAACTGGTGTCTCGATTGTGCCCCGGCGCCCGTGCGGCGGCCGGACGCTGCCTTCAACCCCCGCCTGCCGACGATGACCCTGCCCACGCACCGCGCACGACGCCCCACCTTGTTGATCGTCGGCTGCGGTGACGTGGGGCTGCGTGTGCTGCGGCAGGTGCAGCCGCAGTGGCGCGTGCTGGCGCTGACCTCGTCGCCGCAGCGATGCACGCTGCTGCGCGACCGGGGCGCCGTGCCGCTGCTCGGCAACCTGGAAGAACCCGCGACGCTGGGCCGCCTGGGCGGTCTGGCCGACGCGGTGCTGCACCTCGCGCCGCCGCCGGGCCAGGGTGCCACCGACCCGCGCACGCGCGCACTGCTGGCGGCGCTGGCGCGTGGCGGGCGCGTGCAGCGGCTCGTGTACGCCAGCACCAGCGGCGTGTACGGCGACTGCGGCGGTGCGCGCTTCGACGAGACGCGGGCCGTTCACCCCACCACCGACCGTGCGCGGCGTCGCGTCGACGCCGAGGCCCGCGTGCGCTGGTTCGGCCGCGCCACCGGCGCCAGCGTGTGCGTGCTGCGCATCCCCGGCATCTACGCCACCGACCGACCCGGCGGCCACCCGCGCGAGCGGCTGCAGCGCGGTAGCCCGGTGCTGGTGGCCGGCGACGACGTCTACACCAACCACATCCACGCCGACGACCTGGCGCGCGCCTGCGTGGCTGCCCTGTGGCGCGGCGCGCCGCAGCGCGTGTACCACGCCAGCGACGACACCGAGCTCAGGATGGGCGACTACTTCGACCTCGCGGCGCGGCTGTGCGACCTGCCGGCGCCGCCGCGTGTGACGCGGGCGAAAGCGGCGGGCCTGCTGGGCCCGGTGCAGCTGAGCTTCATGAGCGAGTCGAGGCGTCTGGACAACACCCGGCTGAAGACCGAACTGCGCCTGCGCTTGCTGCACCCGACCGTGGTGCAGGGACTGAACGAGGCGTCAGCGCCGGCGTGAGCCGAAGGGCGGCTGCTTGCGCCAGTAGCGGATCATCAGGAAGCCGCCGGCCATGCCGCCCAGGTGGGCGAAGTGCGCGATGTTGCCGCCACCCAGGCCCATCAGCGAATCGAGGATGCCCGACCCCAGCAGCAGCTCGATGCCGCCGAACACCATCACAAAGGTGCGTGCCTTCATCGGGATGGGCGGGAACAGCGGCATGATGATGCGGTTGGGAAACAGCATGCCGAAGGCCAGCAGCAGCGCAAACAGCGCGCCCGACGCGCCCACCGTGGGCACACGCGAGCCGGCCAGGTAGGTCACGATGATCTGCGCGGCGGCCGCGGCCAGCACGCCCGCCAGCAGGAACTGCCAGTAGCGCCGGCCGCCCCACAGGCGCTCGAGCTCGGAGCCGAACATCCACAGGCCGAGCATGTTGAAGAACAGGTGCCCGAAGCCGCCGTGCAGGAAGGCGTAGCTCACCACCTGCCAGGGCATGAAGTAGCCGCTGTTGAGCGGGAACAACGCAAACCACTGCGTGAGCGGCAGGAAGGCCTGCAGCAGAAACACCGCCGTGCAGGCCAGCATCAGGTTCTTGGTGATGGTCGGGATCGGCGGCATGGTGATCAACACGAAAGAGGGCTGCTGAACCCGACTGGTGCCCGCGGCCAGACTCGAACTGGCACGCCTTGCGGCGGCGGATTTTGAATCCGCTACGTCTACCGATTTCGTCACGCGGGCCGGGTCGCCCTGAAGGCTCGCCGAAGCGGACGGATTATCACACGCGCCCCCGGCAGGCCCTGCGCCGCGCTGCCACAATGCCTGCCGTTTCCGGGAGCATCGCATGACAGAGCAGGGGCACTACAAGACGCTGGAAGACGCCATCGGCGGCACGCCGCTGGTGCGGTTGCAGCGGCTGCCCGGCGAAGCCGGCTCGTTGCGCGGCAACGTCGTGCTGGGCAAGCTGGAAGGCAACAACCCGGCAGGTTCGGTGAAGGACCGGCCGGCCATCGGCATGATCCGCCAGGCCGAGCAGCGCGGCGAGATCCGCCCCGGCGACACGCTGATCGAGGCCACCTCGGGCAACACCGGCATCGCACTGGCCATGGCCGCGGCGATCCGCGGCTACCGCATGGTGCTGATCATGCCGGAGGACCTGTCGATCGAGCGCGCGCAGACCATGAAGGCCTTCGGCGCCGAGCTCATCCTGACACCGCGCTCCGGCGGCATGGAATACGCCCGCGACCTGGCCGAGCAGATGCAGAAGGACGGCAAGGGCCGCGTGCTGGACCAGTTTGCCAACGCCGACAACCCGCGCATGCACTTCGAGACCACCGGCCCCGAGATCTGGGCCGACACCGGCGGGCGCGTCACGCACTTCGTCAGCGCGATGGGCACCACCGGCACCATCACCGGCGTGTCGCGCTACCTGAAGCAGCAGAACCCGGCGGTGCGCATCATCGGCGCGCAGCCATCGGAAGGCTCGCGCATCCCCGGCATCCGCAAGTGGCCCGAGGCCTACCTGCCGAAGATCTACGACCCGAGCGGCATCGATGAGATCCGCCTCGTCAGCCAGGCCCATGCCGAAGAGATGGCGCGGCGCATGGCGCGCGAGGAAGGCATCTTCGCCGGCATCTCGGCCGCCGGCGCCTGCTGGGTGGCGCTGGAGCTGGCCAAGACGGTGGAGAACGCCACCATCGTGTTCATCGTCTGCGATCGCGGCGACCGCTACCTCTCCACGGGCGTCTTCCCGGCATGAGTGGGGAGCCGCGCTTCTGCCTCGCCTGCGGCACCGGCCTGGCGCTGCAGACGGCCGAGGAAGACGGCGGTCCGAAGGCCCGGCTGCGCTGCCCCGCTTGCGGATGGACGCACTGGAACAACCCCGTGCCGGTGCTGGCCGCCGTGGTGGAGTGCAGCGACCGCGGCGGCCAGGTGCTGCTGGCACGCAACGCCGCCTGGCCGGGGCGCATGTTCGCCCTGATCACCGGCTTCATGGAAGCCGGCGAGACCCCCGAGGAAGGCATCGCCCGCGAGGTGGCCGAAGAGACCGCGCTGCAGGTGCAGTCGCTGGCGCTGATCGGCGTGTACGACTTCCAGCGCATGAACCAGATCATCATCGCGTACCACGCCGTCGCGCAGGGCGAGGTGCGCCTGTCGCCCGAACTCGCCGAGTACAAGCTCTTTGCACCGCAGGACGTGCGCTGCTGGCGGGCGGGCACCGGTTACGCACTGGCCGACTGGCTTCGCGCCCGCGGCCACGAGCCGCAGTTCATCGACCTGCCGCCACGGACCTAGAATCACGCCCATGATTGAAGTCAACAAGGAACTCGACACGCGCGGGCTGAACTGCCCCTTGCCCATCCTCAAAGCCAAGAAGGCCTTGACCGACATGGTGAGCGGTGAACTGCTGCGCGTGGTGTCCACCGATGCAGGCTCGGTGCGCGACTTTCAGGCCTTTGCCCGCCAGACGGGCAACGAACTCGTCGAGCAGACCACCGCCGGTTCGGACTTCATGCACGTGCTGCGGCGCCGCTGAGCGGCGAAGCGGCCGGCGCGCACCACTCGGCGGGTGCGTGCCGCCGTCTGAGCTACAGCGCCAGGCCCTTCAGAAACTCGCGGAATCCCGGGCCGAGCTGCGGGTGCTGCAGCGCCAGCTCGACGTTGGCCTCGAGGAAACCTTCCTTGCTGCCGCAGTCGTAGCGCTTGCCCTGGTAGCGGTAGGCAAAGACCTTCTCGCGCCGCAGCAGCGAGGCGATGCCGTCGGTGAGCTGGATCTCGCCGCCCACGCCGCGTGGCTGGGTGGCGATCTCGTGGAAGACGCCGGGCGTCAGGATGTAGCGGCCGGCCACGCCCAGCCGCGACGGCGCGTTCTCCGGCGCCGGCTTCTCGACGATGCGGGTGATGTCCATCATGCGGTCGCTGACCTCGGTGCCGTCGACGATGCCGTAGCGGCGCGTGTGCTCGGCCGGCACTTCCTGCACCGCGATGATCGAGGCGCGCCACTCCACGAACTGCTCCACCATCTGCCGCATCACCGGCTTCTCGTGCACCATCAGGTCGTCGGCCAGCAGCACCGCGAAGGGTTCATTGCCCACCAGCTTGCGTGCGCACAGCACGGCATGTCCCAGGCCCAGCGCCTGCGGCTGGCGCACGTAGATGCATTCCATGTCCTCGGGCTTGACACTGCGCACCACGCTCAGCAGTTCCTGCTTGTTGGCCTGCTCCAGAGCCACCTCGAGCTCGTAGGTCATGTCGAAATGGTCCTCGATCGGCCGCTTGTGGCGGCCGGTGACGAAGATCATCTGGCGCACGCCGGCAGCGTAGGCTTCCTCCACCGCGTACTGGATCAGGGGCTTGTCGACCACCGGCAGCATTTCCTTCGGCTGCGCCTTCGTGGCCGGCAGGAAGCGTGTGCCGAGGCCGGCGACGGGGAATATTGCCTTTTGTACGCGCATGATGGCTTCAGAATCAGCTGGGTTGAACCGATTCTGGCATGTGGACCCTGGCCCTTTCATTGACACTTCGCACCCGACCTCCATGGATGTACTGATCGTCGAACCCATTGCCTCAGAAGTGATGCAGTGGCTGTCGACACGCCATGTCGTGCGCTGGGACCCGGAGCTGGCGATGGACCCGCTGGCCTGCCGGGCGGCGCTGTCCAGCGTGCGCGCGGCGATCCTGCCGCCTTCGGTGATGCTGGATGCCAGCGTGCTGTGGCACGCGCCGCATCTGCGTGTGATCGGGCGCGTCTCGGCAGGTGTCGAGAACATCGATCTGGACGCCTGCGCGCGCGCGGGTGTGGAGGTGGCGCGCGCCACCGGAGCCAGCGCGCCCGCTGAAGCGGAGTTCGTGCTGGGTGCGCTGCTGGCGCTGCTGCGCCGCGTGCCCATCATCAACGACGAGGGCCTGCTGGTCGGCCGCGAGCTCGGCGGCAGCGTGGTCGGCCTGGTGGGGGCCACCTCCACCGCGCACCACCTGGCGCGCGTGCTCAAGGGCCTGGGCGCGCAGGTGCTGGCCTACGATCCCGGGCTGCATGCCGGCGACCCGGGCTGGGCGCAGTCCGGCGTGGTGCCGGTGAGCCTGCTCGAGCTCATGCGCGACAGCGATTCGGTGTGCGTGCTGCTGCACCACTACCCGCGTTACCAGGGCCTCTTCGGCGAGCGTCTGCTGAGCCTGGCGAAGCTCAACCAGGTGATCGTGAGCCTGTCGCACTCCACCCTGTTCGACGAAGACGCGCTGGCCCGCGCGCTGCGCGAGGGCCCGCTGGCCGCTGCCTGGCTGGACAGCCTGGAGCCGGGCGCGCAGGACCCTGGCCGGCCGCTGCGCCACATCGACACGCTGCAGGTCACACCGCGTGTGGCCAGCACCACGCGCGAGTCGCGCCTGCGCAGTGCCTGGGTGGTGGCGCAGCGCATCGACGCCGTGCTGCGCGAGCAGCCGGCGGCGACGCGCCCGGTCAGGCCGTTGCCGCCAGCCGGGAACGCTGGTCCTGCAGGCGTGCCAGAGCCTGCCTGAAGTCGGCCAGGCGCGCGCGCTCCTGCTCCACCACGGCGGGCTTGGCGCGGGCCACGAAGCTCTCGTTGCCGAGCTTGGCGTCGGCCTTGACGATCTCGCCCTGCAGGCGGGTGATCTCCTTGTCCAGCCGCAGCTGCTCGGCAGCCAGGTCCACCTGCACGTGCAGTGCAAGCCGCAGATCACCGCACATGGCCACCGGTGCATTCTGCGTCGCGGCGGCAAAACCGGCTTCGTCGGGCAGCGCCTTCACCTCGGCCAGGCGGGCCAGCGCCTGCAGCACCGGCGCGGCGCTCTGCACGAAGGCCTCGTCGCCCAGCGTCAGCAGCGGTACCCGCTCGCCGGGTGACAGACTCATTTCGCTGCGCAGCCGGCGCACCTCGGCGGCCACGGCCTTCAGGCGCGCCACCCATTCGTCGGCGGCGGGGTCGACCTTCTCCAGCTGGGCCTGCGGGTAGGCCGCCGTCACCACGCTGTCGGTCGAGCCGGCGGCCTTGCGCCCGGCCACCGGGGCCACCGTTTCCCACAGCTCGGCAGTGATGAACGGGGCCACCGGGTGCAGCAGGCGCAGCACGGTCTCCAGCGTGCGGATCAGCGTGCGGCGCGTGGCGCGCTGCTGAGGTTCGCTGCCCTGGGCGATCTGCACCTTGGCGATCTCCAGGTACCAGTCGCAGTACTCGTCCCACACGAAGCTGTAGGCCGCGGTGGCGACGTTGTCGAGCCGGTAGTCGGCGAAGCCCTGCGCCATGGCGGCTTCCACGCGCTGCAGCTCGCCGGTGATCCAGCGGTCGGCCAGCGAGAACTGCAGGTAGCCGTGGAAGGGCGCGCCGGGCGCACATTCGGCTTTGGTGTGCTCCTTCAGACCGCAGTCCTTGCCCTCGCAGTTCATCAGCACGAACTTGGTGGCGTTCCAGAGCTTGTTGCAGAAGTTGCGATAGCCCTCGCAGCGCTTGGCGTCGAAGTTGATGTTGCGGCCCAGCGTGGCATAGCTGGCCATCGTGAAGCGCAGTGCGTCGGCGCCGAAGGCGGGAATGCCGGTGGGAAATTCCTTCTCGGTCTGCTTGCGCACGCGCGGCGCGGTCTCGGGTTTGCGCAGGCCGGTGGTGCGCTTGTCGAGCAGAGGCCCGAGCTCGATGCCGTCGATCAGGTCGACCGGGTCGAGCACGTTGCCCTCGCTCTTGCTCATCTTCTGGCCCTGCGCGTCGCGCACCAGGCCGTGGATGTAGACGTCCCTGAACGGCACCTGGCCGGTGAAGTGCGTCGTCATCATGATCATCCGGGCGACCCAGAAGAAGATGATGTCGAAGCCGGTCACGAGCACGGTGCTGGGCAGGAACAGGTCCTGCTCCTGCGTCTTGGCCGGCCAGCCGAGCGTGGAGAAGGGCACCAGCGCCGACGAGTACCAGGTGTCGAGCACGTCTTCGTCGCGCGTCAGCGGGCCGCTGTAGCCGGCAGCCGTGGCGCGGGCGCGGGCCTCTTCTTCGCTGCGGCCCACGAAGAGCTCGCCGCCGCTGCCGTACCAGGCCGGGATCTGGTGGCCCCACCACAGCTGGCGGCTGATGCACCAGTCCTGCAGGTTGTCCATCCAGTGGTTGTAGGTGTTGACCGCTGCTCACCGCGCGGCGGGCCTTCTCGGCGATGCTCACGCCGTCGGCGCCGGCCTTGTTGACGGCCACGAACCACTGGTCGGTGAGCATGGGCTCCACCACCTGGCCGGTGCGGGCGCAGCGCGGCACCTGCAGGCGGTGTTTCTTGGTCTCGACCAGCAGGCTTAATCGCTCCAGGTCGGCCACGACCTTCTTGCGCGCCACGAAGCGGTCGAGGCCGCGGTACGCCTCGGGCGCGTGGGCGTTGACCTTGGCGTCCAGGTCCAGCACGCCGATCATCGGCAGGCCGTGGCGCTGGCCCACCGCGTAGTCGTTGGCGTCGTGCGCCGGCGTGACCTTGACGACGCCGGTGCCGAACTCGCGGTCCACGTACGCGTCGGCGATCACCGGGATCGTGCGATTGCACAACGGCAGCATCACGCTCTTGCCGACCAGCGCGGTGTAGCGCTCGTCCTCGGGGTGCACCATCACCGCGGTGTCGCCCAGCATCGTCTCGGGCCGCGTCGTGGCCACCACCACCGAGCCGCTGCCGTCGGCCAGCGGGTAGCGGATGTGCCAGAGGAAGCCGTCTTCCTCTTCGCTTTCGACCTCGAGGTCGGACACCGCGCTCTTCAGCGTCGGGTCCCAGCTCACCAGGCGCTTGCCGCGGTAGATCAGGCCATCGTCGAACAGGCGCACGAAGGTCTCGGTGACCACGCTGGACAGCTTCTCGTCCATCGTGAAGTACTCGCGCGACCAGTCCACGCTGTCGCCCAGGCGGCGCATCTGGTTGGTGATGGTGGCGCCGCTGGTGGCCTTCCAGTCCCACACCTGCGCGACGAAGTTCTTGCGGCCCAGGTCGTGGCGCGAGAGGCCGGTCTCCTGCAGCTGGCGCTCGACCACGATCTGCGTGGCGATGCCCGCGTGGTCGGTGCCCGGCACCCACAGCGTGTTGAAGCCGCGCATGCGGTGGTACCGTGTCAGCGCGTCCATGATGGTCTGGTTGAACGCGTGGCCCATGTGCAGCGTGCCGGTCACGTTGGGCGGCGGCAGCTGGATGCAGAACGAGGGTTTGCTGCCGTCCAGCGTGGGCGCCGCGGCACCGGCGGCTGCCCACACGGGGCCCCAGCGGGCTTCGATGGCAGCGGGTTCGAAGGACTTGGCAAGCTCGGTCATGGTGGCGGCAACAATCCAGGTGAGTCCGGGGCGGGTGTCTTGGAACAAGGCGAACCAGCCCGCCTGGTGCACGGCGGCAGCGTGGTCAACGCATGCCGGGTGCCAGGAGTTGTGAATTGTAGGTGGCGCCCCTTCGCGCCGCGGCGGCCCTCGGGCCAGAACCGGAGACCTCGACATGCAAGCACGTCCCCACCGGCCACTGCGCCGCCGCCTCGCCCTGCTGGTGCTGCCCGCGTTGTTGGCGGCCTGCGGCGGCGGCGGCGACGACGGTGGCGCGCCTGCCGCCGATTGCAGCGTGGCCGGGCAGAAGGCCTGGCTGTCGACCTACATGGACGACTGGTACTTCTGGTACCAGATCTCGCCGCGCCCGGCGGCAGCGGCCTTTCCCGACGTGGCGAGCTACTTCGAGGCCCTGCTCTACACCGGCACCAGCGCCACGTTCCCGGCCGATCGCTGGAGCGGCAGCCAGACGACCGAGTCCTTCAACCGTTTCTTCGGCGACGGCGAATCGCTGGGCTACGGGCTCTCGGTCGCTGGGCTCGAGCTCGACGGTGATCCGCAGCGTCCGCTGTTCGTGCGCCACGTCGAGCCGCTGTCGCCGGCGGCTCGCCAGGGCGTGGGCCGTGGCGACCAGATCCTGGCGCTCAACGGCCGCAGCGCCGCGGAGCTGATCGCCGCCGATGACTTCTCCGCGCTGAGCACGCAGCAGCCCGGCTCGACGCTGACGCTGCGGTTGCGCCGCCAAGGCGTGGACCGCACGGTGACGCTGAGCGCTGCGGTGTTCGATCTGACGCCGGTGTCGGGCGCCACCGTCGTCACCACGGCGGGCGGCAGGCGGCTGGGCTACGTGGCGGTGAAGGACATGATCTCGCAGGCCCAGACGCCGCTGGACACCGCCTTCACCCGCTTCCGCATCGAGGGCGTGCAGGACCTGGTGCTGGACCTGCGCTACAACGGCGGCGGGCTGGTCTCCACCGGCGCCACGCTGGCGTCGTACGTGGCCGGCGTGCGGGGCCGCAACCAGACCTACGCGTCGCTGCTCTACAACGACAAGCGCAGCAGCAGCAACACGAGCTTCCGCTTCAGCGAGCCCACGGTAGCGCTCGGCCTGCAGCGGGTCTTCGTGCTGATGGGCCGGCGCACCTGCTCGGCCAGCGAACAGCTCATCAACGGCCTGCGCGGCGTGGACGTGGAGGTGGTGGCCATCGGCGAAGCCAGCTGCGGCAAGCCGGTGGGCTTTCTGCCGGCCAGCAGCTGCGGGCGCACCTACAGCGTCGTCAACTTCGAAAGCGTCAACCAGCGCAACGAAGGGCGCTACTTCGACGGCTTCGCGCCCACCTGCCCCGTGGCCGAGGACTTCACCGCGGCCCAGGGCAGTGGCGCCGATCCGCTGATGGCAGCGGCCCAGGCGTTCGTCGGCTCGGGCTCCTGCCCGGTCGCGGCAGCGGCCCCTGCAACCGGCGTGGCCCGCGCGCTGGGCCTCAAGCCTGCACGCCCGCCGGCGCGCGTGCTGGACGAGGGGGACGCAAGCCCGGGCATGGTGCCGCGCTGAGCGCCGTGGCCGGCGCCGCCCGGCGCCGGCTGCGCATTCACATGAACAGGTGCTCGCCCGCGTTCTCGCCGCCCAGGATCACGTAGTTGACCTTCTTCAGGTCAGCCAACACGCTGCCGCCGGCGTAGCTGATGCTGCTCTGCACGTCCTCGCGCATCTCGCGCAGCGTCTCGGGCAGCGTGCCCTTGATGGGCTCGAGAATGCGCTTGCCCTCGACGTGTTTGTACTCGCCCTTGTTGAAGTCGGACGCGCTGCCGTAGTACTCCTTGTAGCGCTTGCCGTCGACCTCGACCGTGGTGCCGGGCGACTCTTCGTGGCCCGCGAACAGCGAGCCCACCATCACCATCGACGCACCGAAGCGCACGCTCTTGGCGATGTCGCCGTGGTGGCGGATGCCGCCGTCGGCAATGATCGGCTTGGTCGCCACGCGGGCACACCACTTCAGCGCGCTGAGCTGCCAGCCGCCGGTGCCGAAGCCGGTCTTCAGCTTGGTGATGCAGACCTTGCCCGGGCCCAAGTTCTCCAGGTCGATCACGGCCTCGGGCGTGGCCACGTTGCCGGCGATGACGAAGGTCTTGGGCAGGCGCAGCTTGATGTGCTCGATGGCCTTGCGCACGCTCTCGGCGTGGCCGTGTGCGATGTCGATGGTGATGTAGTCGGCGCCCACGCCCTCGGCCGCCAGTCGGTCGATCACCGCGTAGTCGGCCGGCTTCACGCCCGAGCTGATCGACACGAACAGGCCCTTGTCGCGCATGCGCTTGGCATAGGCCACGTTGTCGAGGTCGAAGCGGTGCATCACGTAGAAGTGGCCGCTGGCGGCCAGCATCTCGCTGATGGGCTCGTCGATCACCGTCTTCATGTTCGCCGGCACCACCGGCAGCTTGAAGCGGCGGCCGCCGAATTCGATGGAGGGATCGCAGTCGCTGCGGCTGTCCACGCGGCACTTGCGCGGCAGCAGCAGGATGTTGTCGTAGTCGAAGATTTCCATGGTCAGGCTCCTGTGAGGGGTGGCAGCACTTGACCTGGCAGACGCGGGGAGAAGAAGACTCCGCGGCCAGAATTTGGGCCTGGTGGCGAATTCTACGCAGGGCCGTGTTCAGCGCCGGTGCCGGGGCCGGGACCAGGGCCCGTCTCTAGAATCCGTGGATGACTGAGCCCACGGACGCCACTTCGCCCCTTCTGCGCCACCTCAACCCGGAGCAGCTGGCCGCCGTCACGCTGCCCGCGGTGCCGGCGCTGATCCTGGCCGGCGCCGGCTCGGGCAAGACCCGCGTACTGACCACGCGCATCGCCTGGCTCATGAACACCGGCCAGGTGTCGCCCGGCGGCGTGCTGGCCGTCACCTTCACCAACAAGGCCGCCAAGGAGATGCTGACGCGGCTGTCGGCCATGCTGCCGGTGGCCGTGCGCGGCATGTGGATCGGCACCTTCCACGGCCTGTGCAACCGCTTCCTGCGCGCGCACTGGAAGCTGGCGGGGCTGAGCCAGGGTTTCCAGATCCTGGACAGCAGCGACCAGCTCAGCGCCGTCAAGCGCGTCATCAAGGCGATGAAGCTCGATGAAGAGCGCTACGTGCCCAAGCAGGTGACCTGGTTCATCGCCGCGCGCAAGGAAGAAGGCCAGCGCCCGCGCGACGTGGAGGTGCGCGACGAGCAGACGCGCAAGATGGTCGAGATCTACCAGAACTACGAAGAACAGTGCCAGCGCGAAGGCGTGGTCGACTTCGCCGAGCTGATGCTGCGCACCTACGAGCTGCTGCGCGACAACGACCCGCTGCGCGAGCACTACCAGCGCCGCTTCCACCACGTGCTGGTGGACGAGTTCCAGGACACCAACAAGCTGCAGTACGCGTGGCTGAAGATGTTTGCACCGCCTGGTGCTTCGCAAGGCGTCGTTGCCGTGGGCGACGACGATCAGAGCATCTACGCCTTCCGCGGCGCCCGCGTGGGCAACATGGCCGACTTCGAGCGCGAATACCGCGTGCAGCGTGTCATCAAGCTGGAGCAGAACTACCGCAGCAGCGGCCACATCCTCGATTCGGCCAACGAGCTGATCAGCCGCAACCGGCAGCGCCTGGGCAAGAACCTGCGCACCGACATGGGCCAGGGCGAACCGGTGCGCGTGTTCGAGAGCACGAGCGACTTCGCCGAGGCGCAGTGGCTGCTGGAAGAGGTGCAGCAGCTGCACCGCAGCGGCATGCCGCGCAGCGAGATCGCGCTGCTCTACCGCAGCAACGCGCAGAGCCGCGTGCTGGAGAGCGCGCTCTTCAACGCCGGCATGCCGTACCGCGTGTACGGCGGCCTGCGCTTCTTCGAGCGCGCCGAGATCAAGCACGCGCTGGCCTACCTGCGGCTGCTGGAGAACGCCAACGACGACACCAGCTTCCTGCGCGTCGTCAACTTCCCGGTGCGCGGCATCGGCGCGCGCAGCATCGAGCAGCTGCAGGACGCCGCCCGCAGCAGCGGCCGCAGCCTGGCGCAGAGCGTGGGCGCGGTGTCGGGCAAGGCCGGCGCCAACCTGCAGGCATTTGTCGCGCTGCTGGACGGCATGCGCGAGGTCACCGCCGGCCTCACGCTGCGGCAGATCATCGACCACGTGCTGCACCAGACGGGGCTGCTGGACTTCTACCGCAGCGACAAGGACGGCCAGGACCGCGTCGAGAACCTGGAGGAACTGGTCAACGCCGCAGAGAGCTTCGTCACGCAGGAAGGCTTCGGCAAGGACGCCGTGGCGCTGCCCGTCGACGAGCAGGCCAGCGTGGGCGGCGCGCCCGCCACGCCCGACGCCGAGACCGGCGAGATCATGTCGCCGCTGGCGGCCTTCCTCACGCACGCCAGCCTGGAGGCCGGCGACAACCAGGCGCAGGCCGGCCAGGACGCGATCCAGCTGATGACGGTGCACAGCGCCAAGGGGCTGGAGTTCGACGCGGTGTTCATCACCGGCATCGAAGAGGGCCTGTTCCCGCACGAGCAGAGCCTGAGCGACGCCGACGGCGTGGAGGAAGAGCGCCGCCTGATGTACGTGGCCATCACGCGCGCGCGCAAACGCCTGTACCTGAGCTTCAGCCAGACGCGCATGCTGCACGGGCAGACGCGCTACAACGTCAAGAGCCGCTTCTTCGACGAGCTGCCCGAGGCGTCGCTGAAGTGGATCACGCCGCGCAACCAGGGCTTCGGCTCGGGCTATGCGCGTGAGTACAACCAGGCCTGGCAGCGCGGCAGCGGGCTGAGCGGCATCGTCGGCGCGGGCCGCGTGGAGTCGCCGCCACCGATGCGGCCGAGTGCCAAGACCACCGAGGCCACGCACGGCCTGCGTGTGGGGCAGACGGTGTTCCACACCAAGTTCGGTGAAGGCATCGTCACCACGCTCGAAGGGCTGGGCCCGGATGCGCGTGCGCAGGTGCAGTTCGGCCGCCACGGCAGCAAGTGGCTGGCGCTGTCGATCGCCAAGCTGACGCCGGTGGACTGAAGCTCCGCAGCGTATCAAGCGGCTTGCGGCTGCCGGAAGAGCTGTATATATTCACAGCATGTCCAGCCCGCCCGAAACGCCCGCCGCCACGCTCATGTACGCGCCTGTCGGTGCGCTGAAGGGCCGCGGCACGGTGTGGGCGCTGGAGCACCGCTTCACCACCGACACCCGCCGCGAGTTCGACGACGGCTGGGGCACGCTGGCCCAGGCGGCCGAGCAGGACACGGTGGCACCCGACACGCAGGTGACCGAAGAGTCCGTGGGCCGCATCCTGTCGAAGAACGACTCGCCCGACATCGGCTTCGACCTCTCGATCAATCCGTATCGCGGCTGCGAGCACGGCTGCATCTACTGCTACGCGCGGCCCACCCACAGCTACCTGAACCTGTCGCCGGGCATCGACTTCGAGACGCGCATCGTCGCCAAGGTCAATGCCGCCGAACGCCTGCGCGAGGCGCTGGCGACCAAGGGCTACGTGCCCAGCCACATCAACATCGGCTCGGTCACCGACGCCTACCAGCCGGCCGAACGCCGGCTGCGCATCACGCGTTCGGTGCTCGAGGTGCTGAGCGAGACGCGGCACCCGTTTTCCATCATCACCAAGAGCAGCCTGATCGAGCGCGACATCGACCTCATCGCGCCGATGGCCGCCGAGCGCATGGCCGCGGTCTACGTGTCCATCACCACGCTCGACCCGGCGCTGGCCCGGGTGCTGGAGCCGCGCGCCGCGGCACCGCACCGGCGCCTGCGCACGATCGAGGCGCTGGCCCAGGCCGGCGTGCCGGTGGGCGTGAGCGTGTCGCCGGTGATCCCGTTCCTGAACGAGCCCGAGCTGGAACGCATCCTCCAGGCCGCGCACGACGCCGGCGCCAGCTCGGCCTTCAGCATCGTGCTGCGCCTGCCCTGGGAGGTGAACCCGCTGTTCCAGCAGTGGCTGCAGCAGCACGTGCCCGACAAGGCCGAACGCATCATGGCCCGCGTGCGCGACATGCGCGGCGGCAAGGACAACGACAGCCGCTTCGGCAGCCGCATGCGCGGGCAGGGCGTGTGGGCCGAGCTGCTGCGCCAGCGCTTCGTGAAGGCCGCCGACCGGCTGGGCCTGTCGCGCCAGCGGCTCGACCTGGACCTGTCGCGCTTCAGGCCGCCGGGGCTGCATCCGGGGCAGGCCGAGCTGTTCTGAGCGCGTCGCGGCCGGGCCGGCAGGCTTCAGCGTTTGAGCACCAGCTTCAGCGTTTGAGAACCAGCCCGCCGGCCGAGCGGTTGCTGCGGCGCACGCCGGCGATGTGCGTGGCCGGTGCGCAGAAGCGCTCGGCCAGTGCCGCGGCGCTGCCGATGAGCGCCGCTGCACCGTCGATGCGCTCTTCATGGCGGCGTGCCACCAGGCCCGCCATCTCGATGAGCTTGGCGTTGCCGCTCTCGGCGCCGTGCCGCAGCAGCATTTCCACGGCCACCCGGGGCTCGCCGCGCACCGAGTGGTTCATCGCGGTCTCGGCGACCTTCATCACCTCGGCATGCGCTTCGCGGATCCATCCGGCGCCGTCCTTGTGCAGCCGGGTGGCCGCGCTGAGCACCTCGTTGGCTGCCTTGGAGACTGAAAACCGCAGCGCCAGGCGCCGCACCACGTCCGCCAGCTCCTGCTGTTCCACGCCGGCGATCTCGAGCCGGGACCACAGCGACAGCATGTTGGTGGCGGCCTCCATGTCGAAGTCGGGCTGCTGCATCTGGGGCAGGTCTTCACGCGCCAGCTGCACGCCGTGGGCCGTCTGGCCGGCCAGCAGCGCGGTCAGGATCTCGCCATGCCGCGCCATGCGGCGCAGGCGAACCGACTGCGCGTGCGTGCCCGCAAAGCGGTTCAGCACCTCGCAGGCCAGGCCCAGGCTCTTGCTGTCGCGCGCGTCGAAGCGCAGGAAGGCCAGCAGCATCATCGACAGCACGTCGAACAGGCGCGACTTGCTGCCCATCGACCAGGTGCGCTCGAGCATCTGCGTCGCGGTGGCCAGATCGCCGGCATAGAAGCTCAGCGTGCCGCAGTGCTGCAAGCGCAGGATGCAGCCCGGCGTGATGGAAGCCGCGGTGCGGTAGGTGGCCAGGGCTTCCTCGAGCTGGCCCTGTTCCATCTGCACCTTGCCCAGCACGTCGTAGGAATCGGCGTACTGGGGCTGATCGCCCAGCAGCGACTCGAGCGTGCGGCGGGCCTGCATCACCTCGTCGTCGGCCAGCTGCACGCGGGCCACGCCCAGGCGGGCCCAGGGCACGGCCTTGCAGGCCACCACCGCATCGAAGAGCTGCTTGGCCTCTTTCGTGCGCTTCAGGGTCAGCAGCAGTTCGGCGCCGATGCGCGCCGCGTACAGCCAGTAGAGCCCGCGGGTCTCGAAGCGCTCGATGCACAGCTGCGCCGCGCGTTCGTTGTCGCCGGCTTCCATGGCCTCGAAGATGTCCTTCAACTCGCGCTTGCGCTTGCGGGCTGCCCTCACGCGTTCGAACAGCGCGTTGGCCGAGAAGGGCTTGATGAGGTAGCTGTCCAGCGCGGCCTCGGCGGCCTCGGCCACGCGCTGGTAGGTGGCGTCGCCGGTGACCATCACGAAGACCGTGGCGTAGGGCAGCATCTGCTCGCGCCGCAGCTCTTCCAGCAGGTCCTGGCCCGAGTCGGCGCTGTGCTCGAAGTGGTTGTCGCACACCACCAGGTCGAAGCGGCGGTCCTCCAGCATGTGGCGTGCCTCCGACACCTTGGCGACCGATTTCACCGTGCCGAAACCAAACTCGCGCAGGTGCTGCGTGAGCACGCTGCGCGTGGTCGGGTTGCTGTCGATGATGAGCGCCTGGCTCGTGAGGACGTCGCGGTCAACCAGTTGCATCGGCCACCTCCGCCGCGGGCCGCGCACGCAAGGGCAGCGCGCCGGGCGTGCGGCCCGGGTGCTGCAGACCGCCGATGGGCCCGGGTCGGCCGCAGGTGCGCCGCTCCAGCGCCCGGGCCAGCTCCTGCACGGCCTGGCTGCCCTCGGCCTGCGCGCCGTGGCGGCTGGCGATGGCACCGGCCAGCTGCAGCAGCTTGCCGTTGAGGGTCTGCTCGGCCTGCGCCAGCAGGGTCTGCGCCGCGCCCACGGCGTCGCCGGTCAGCGCGCGCTCGATGGCCTGCTCGGCCTGCGTCAGCACCTCCGACTGGCAGGCCCGCACCCGGGCTGCGGCCGGGCTGTCGGGCCGGGTGGCTGCCATCAGCATCGCGCTCACCGCATGCGACACGCAGAAGCGCCGGGCGATGCGGTCGGTGACGGCGTCCTGCTCGGCTGCCGGCGCGCGGTCGGGTGGCAGGCGCGACCACAGCGCCAGCACTAGGCTCGCGGCCTCCAGGTCGAAGTCGTCGTCACCGGCCTGGGCCGACACCGTGCGCAGTGCCAGCAGCGCCGCATCGTGGTCCCCCGCCTGCCAGTGCCGCAGCACCGCCGCCGCCTGCTCCAGGCGTTGCAGGCGGACCGTGCCCGGTGTGCGTTGGCTGTGCTTGACGAGTTGTTCGTGCATCAGCCTGACGCGGGCGATGTCGGCATCGTCGTAGCGCAGGATCGCCAGCAGCACCCATGTCAGGGCGTCGAACAGACGGGAGTCGTCGCTCAGGTTCACGGCCTTCTGCAGCAGGGCCGCGGCTTCGGGCCGGCGTCCCTGGTAGAAGGCCAGCGTGCCGGCGTGCTGGGCGCGCAGCAGGCAGCCCGGCGTGAGTTCGGCGGCGCGGCGGCAGGCTTCCCAGGCGGCATCGAGGTCGCCGTGGTCCACCAGCAGCCGGCCCAGCAGCTCGTGGGCGTCGGCGCAGCGCGGGTCTTCGGCCAGCACGGCGGCCAGGGTCTGCTGCGCGCCGGCGCCGTCGGCCGCTGCCAGCTGCGCGCGGGCCACGCCCAGTCGGGCCCAGGGCTGGGTGCGCGCGGGTTCCACCAGGGCCTCGAAGAGCCGGCGCGCGTCGTCGGGCCGCTGGCGGGCGAGCAGCAGCTCTGCGGCCAGGCGGCCGCAGTAGCTGCCGAAGGTGCGCTTTTCCTGGTAACGGCGCAGCGCCTGCACCAGCGCCTGCTCGGACTCGCCCTCGTGCAGCGCACGCAGGATGCCGGCGAGCTCGCGCTTGCGATGGCGTGCGTTGCGCAGGCGCTGGCCGAGCAGGTGGGTGCTGCAGGGGCGCACCAGGATGCCGTCGGGCAGGGCCCCGGCGGCTTCCACCACCTGGTGGTAGGCGGCCCTGGGCGTGAGCATCAGGAACACCGTCTCGGGCGGCAGCAGGCCGTCGCGCCGCAGTTCGTCCAGCAGGTCCTGGGCGCCACGTTCTGCGCTGTCCACGTGGTCGCCACCGATGATGATGTCGAAGGACTGCTTTTCCAGCAGCCGCCGCGCCTGCGCCGGCTGGCGCACCGACACCACCTGGCGCACGCCCAGGTCGCGCAGTTGCGCGCACACCAGCGTGGCCTGCCGGGGCTGGCTGTCCACCACCAGCGCGCGGGCGCGGTTGATGTGAGGGTCGATCACGGGCCACCCGCGGCCCCGCTGCCGCACGGGCGGTGCTGCAGGTGGGGCAGGGATGACGAACGGGGCGCCAGGCGGCAGGGGCCGGGCGCGCGGGGCAGGCAGGTGGCAGTCATGGTCCGGGATGGGACCGCCGACGTTCGGCGGGTCGCTCCCGGAGGTATCGGCGCCGGCAGCCCCTTACTTGAAAAGATCCTTCACGCGGTCGGCCCAGCCCTTGCTGGTGGGCGAGTGCCGGTCGCCCGATTTCTTGAAGGATTCGTCCAGCTCCTTCAGCAGCTTGCGCTGGTGCTCGGTGAGCTTGACCGGTGTTTCCACCGCCACGTGGCAGTACAGGTCGCCCGGGTAGCTGCTGCGCAGGCCCTTGATGCCCTTGCCGCGCAGGCGGAAAGTCTTGCCGTGCTGGGTGCCCTCGGGCAGTTCGATCTCGGCCTTGCTGCCCAGCGTGGGCACCTCGATGCTGCCGCCGAGTGACGCCGTGGTCAGGCCCACGGGCACGGTGCAGTGCAGGTCGTCACCGTCGCGCTCGAAGATCTCGTGCTGCTTGACGCGGATCTCGATGTACAGGTCGCCGGCCGGGCCGCCGTTGGTGCCGGGCTCGCCGTTGCCGGCGCTGCGGATGCGCATGCCCTCGTTGATGCCGGCGGGGATCTTCACCTCCAGCGTCTTCTGCTTCTTCAGCTTGCCGGCGCCGTTGCAGGTGGTGCAGGGCTCGGGGATGATCTTGCCGCTGCCGTGGCAGTGCGGGCAGGTCTGCTGGATGCTGAAGAAGCCCTGGCGCAGGTGCACGGTGCCGCTGCCGTTGCAGGTGGTGCAGGTCTTGGGCTGCGTGCCGGGCTTGGCGCCGCTGCCGTGGCAGGTCTCGCAGTTTTCCCAGGTGGGCACGCGGATCTGCGTGTCCTTGCCGAAGGCGGCTTCCTCCAGCGTGATCTCCATCGCGTAGCTGAGGTCGCTGCCGCGGTAGACCTGCTGGCCGCCGGCACCGCGACGGCCGCCGGCAGCGCCGCCGGCACCGCCGAAGATGTCGCCGAAGATGTCTCCGAAGGCCTCGGCAAAGCCGCCGAAGCCCTCTTGCCCAGGGCCGCGGGCGCCACCCATGTTGGGGTCGACGCCGGCGTGGCCGTACTGGTCGTAGGCGGCGCGTTTGGGGCCGTCCGAGAGCATCTCGTAGGCCTCCTTGGCCTCCTTGAACTTCTCTTCCGAGGCCTTGGCCCCGTCGCCCTGGTTGCGGTCGGGGTGGTGCTTCATCGCGAGCTTGCGATAAGCCTTCTTGATGTCTTCCTCGGTGGCGTTCTTGGGCACACCCAGAACGTCGTAATAGTCTCGCTTGGCCATGGGGACTCTCGGCATTTCTCAAACGGCAGCGCCGCGCCGAGCGGTGCAGGCCAGGCCTGCTTGCTCGAACGCGGCGACGGTCGACGGCGGCCCGCCAGGGGCCGCGCGCCGGATCACTTCTTGACTTCCTTGAACTCCGCGTCGACCACGTTGTCGTCGGCGGGCTTGCTGCTGCCGCCCTGCGGTGCCTCGCCCTGCGACGCACCCGGGCCGCCTGCGGCACCGGCTGCACCCGCAGCCGCCTGCGCATCGGCGTACATCTTCTCGCCGAGCTTCTGGCTCGCGGTCATCAGCACCTCGGTCTTGGCTTCGATGTCGGCCTTGTCGTCGCCCTTCAGCGCTTCTTCGACGTCCTTCAGCGCGGCCTCGATCTTCTCCTTCTCCGCGGCGTCGAGCTTGTCGCCGTGCTCGGCCACGCTCTTCTTGACCGAGTGCATCAGGCCATCGGCCTGGTTGCGGGCCTGCACGAGCTCGACCTTCTTGGCGTCCTCGGCCGCGTTCATCTCGGCGTCCTTCACCATCTTCTCGATCTCGGCTTCGGAGAGGCCGGAGTTCGCCTTGATGGTGATCTTGTTTTCCTTGCCGGTGCCCTTGTCCTTGGCATTGACGTGCAGGATGCCGTTGGCGTCGATGTCGAAGGTGACCTCGATCTGCGGCAGGCCGCGCGGTGCCGGCGGGATGCCTTCCAGGTTGAACTCGCCCAGGCTCTTGTTGCCCGTGGCCAGCTCACGCTCGCCCTGGTAGACCTTGATGGTCACGGCCGGCTGGTTGTCGTCGGCGGTGCTGAAGGTCTGCGCGAACTTGGTCGGGATGGTCGTGTTCTTCTTGATCATCTTGGTCATCACGCCGCCCAGCGTCTCGATGCCCAGGCTCAGCGGCGTCACGTCCAGCAGCAGCACGTCCTTGCGGTCGCCGCCCAGCACCTGGCCCTGGATGGCCGCACCCACGGCCACGGCTTCGTCGGGGTTGACGTCCTTGCGCGGCTCCTTGCCGAAGAACTCCTTCACCTTCTCCTGCACCTTGGGCATGCGCGTCATGCCGCCGACCAGGATCACGTCGTCGATGTCGCTCAGCTTCACGCCGGCGTCCTTGACGGCGATCTTGCAGGGTTCCATCGTGCGCGCGATCAGCTCATCCACCAGGCTCTCGAGCTTGGCGCGCGTGAGCTTGATGTTCAGGTGCTTCGGGCCCGAGGCATCGGCCGTGATGTACGGCAGGTTGACGTCGGTCTGCGTGCTGTTAGAGAGCTCGATCTTGGCCTTCTCGGCGGCTTCCTTCAGGCGCTGCAGGGCCAGCACGTCCTTGGTCAGGTCGACGCCTTGTTCCTTCTTGAACTCGGTGACGATGTAATCGATGATGCGCTGGTCGAAGTCCTCGCCGCCCAGGAAGGTGTCGCCGTTGGTCGACAGCACCTCGAACTGCTTTTCACCGTCGACATCGGCGATCTCGATGATGCTGATGTCGAAGGTGCCGCCACCCAGGTCGAAGACGGCGATCTTGCGGTCGCCCTTGCCGTGTTTGTCCAGGCCGAAGGCCAGCGCCGCGGCGGTGGGCTCGTTGATGATGCGCTTGACGTCCAGGCCCGCGATACGGCCCGCGTCTTTCGTCGCCTGGCGCTGTGCGTCGTTGAAGTACGCGGGCACCGTGATGACGGCCTCGGTCACTTCCTCACCGAGGTAGTCCTCGGCGGTCTTCTTCATCTTGCGCAGCACTTCGGCGCTGATCTGCGGCGGCGCGAGCTTCTTGCCGCGCACCTCGATCCAGGCGTCGCCGTTGTCGGCGGCCGCGATCTTGTAGGGCATCAGGTCGATGTCCTTCTGCACTTCCTTTTCGGTGAACTTGCGGCCGATCAGGCGTTTGGAGGCGTAGACCGTGTTGCGCGGGTTCGTCACCGACTGGCGCTTGGCCGAGGCGCCGACGAGGATCTCGCCGTCTTCCTGGTACGCGATGACCGACGGCGTGGTGCGTGCACCCTCGCTGTTCTCGATCACCTTGGTGGTGTTGCCTTCCATCACGGCCACGCACGAGTTCGTGGTGCCGAGGTCG
>LNFM01003666.1_pt1 | contig 29809 bp, 30 predicted proteins | sample 596031 | NCBI WGS metagenome assembly LNFM01 (sample SAMN04254537, study PRJNA301005) | activated carbon metagenome | isolation source: dual media filters at the Ann Arbor, Michigan drinking water treatment plant | place: USA: Ann Arbor
GCTCGCGCGCGACGCAGAGGAAGGCATTGGCGCTTTCGTAGATAAGCGCACGCCGAAATGGGAAGATCGCTGATCTTCCGGGATTAGAAATGAACCACGACAAATACGACGACAGCTACATCCGCTGCATTCTCCATGACGTGAAGTCGGTCGCGATTGTGGGTGCCTCGCCCAAGGACAATCGCCCGAGCCACTTCGTCGTGAAGTATCTCGCCGAGCGCGGCTACAAGGTTTTCCCGATCAACCCCGGCCAGGGCGACAGCGACATTGCGGGCATCAAGGCCTACGCAAAACTGGGCGATGTGCCCGAACCGATCGACATGATCGATGTGTTCCGCTCATCGGATGCGGTACCCGGTGTGCTCGGAGAAGCGCTAAAGCTCTCGCCTCTCCCCAAAGTTTTCTGGATGCAGCTTGGTGTGCGCCACGGAGAGTCTGCCAAGCGCGCGGAAGAAGCGGGAATGCGCGTCGTCATGGATCGCTGCCCGAAGATCGAATACGGCCGCCTCTCCGGCGAGATCAACTGGGCCGGCGTGAACACACGGAAGATTTCCTCCAAGCGCCCGCACCGCATGGAAGGCGGCGTGCAGCGGCTTTCGATTGGGCAGAACTTCCCGAAAAAAATCTAGCGACAACTCCCCTGTTGACCGCTTACCTCCCTTCTGCCTAAATCACATCTGATTTGTGATATTCGATTATATTCACAATTATTGTGAGTGTAATTGATGCAGAAGGAAGCAGCACGATGTCCGACCGCGAACCCGGCTTTGCGACGCTCTCGATCCACGCAGGCGCGTCACCCGATCCCACCACCGGCGCGCGCGCGACGCCGATCTATCAGACGACTTCGTTCGTGTTCGACGATGTCGAGCACGCGGCGTCTCTTTTCGGCCTGCAAACCTTCGGCAACATCTACACGCGCATCGGCAACCCCACGAACAACGTGCTCGAAGAGCGCGTGGCTGCGCTAGAAGGCGGCACCGGCGCGCTAGCCGTGGCAAGCGGACACGCCGCACAAATCCTCGTCTTCCATGCTTTGCTCACGCCCGGCGACGAAGTCATCGCCGCGAAGCGCCTCTATGGCGGCTCGATCAATCAGCTAAGCCACTCCGTGAAAAGTTTCGGCTGGAATGTGGTCTGGGCCGACACCGACGATCTCTCCACCTTCGAGAAAGCGATCACGCCGAAGACCAAGGCGATCTTCGTGGAATCCATCGCAAACCCCGGCGGCATCGTCACCGACATCGAAGGCATCGCGAAAATCGCGAACAAGGCCGGCGTGCCGCTGATCGTCGATAACACGCTCGCCACCCCCTATCTGATCAAGCCGTTCCAGTTCGGCGCCGACATTGTCATTCATTCGGCGACGAAATTTCTCGGCGGCCATGGCAACTCGATTGCGGGTATCATCGTCGATGGCGGCAAGTTCAACTGGATCAATAACAAGCGCTATCCGATGTTGTCCGCACCGCGCCCGGAATATAACGGCATCGTGCTCGCGGAAACCTTCGGCAACTTCGCGTTCGCGATTGCAACGCGCGTGCTGGGCCTGCGCGATCTCGGCCCCGCGCTCTCGCCGTTCAATGCATTCCTGATTGCGACCGGCATCGAAACACTGCCGCTGCGCGTGCAGAAGCATTCGGACAATGCGCTGAAAGTCGCGGAGTGGCTCAGCAAGCACCCGAAAGTAAGCTGGGTCAGCTATGCGGGCCTGAAGTCGGACAAGTATCACGCGCTCCAGCAGAAGTATTCGCCCAAGGGCGCGGGCGCGGTGCTGACCTTCGGCTTGAAGGGCGGCTTCGACGCAGGCGTGAAGCTCGTCTCATCGGTTGAGCTGTTCTCGCATCTGGCGAATATCGGCGACACGCGCTCGCTGATCATTCACCCCGCTTCGACTACGCACAAGCAGCTTTCGGATGAGCAGAAGAAAGCGGCGGGCGCCGGACCGGAAGTCGTGCGGCTTTCCATCGGCATCGAGGATGTCGAGGACATCATCGCCGATCTCGAACAGGGCTTGAGCGCTTAAGCAATCCCAATCCTCGTCATGGCCGGGCCTGTCCCGGCCATCCACGTCTTTGCAGCGTATCAAGTCTTTAAGGCGTGGATGCCCGGCACCCGAAGTCGGGTTTACCCGACTTCGGCATCAATATTTTCAAGTCGGCTAAAGCCGACTTGAATGCCGGGCATGACGATCAAGATAATTTCGCTGCGTGAAAACTCGCGTAAGCCAGCACCGCGACTGCGCCCGCCTGATGCGCAAGGCCGAGCGCGAGCGGCACCGCGTAAAGCAACGTGACGATACCGAGTACGGCTTGCGCGCTAATCAGCGCAAACAATATCCACGCTTCACGCGAAGCCGCGCGCCGCATCTGGTACAGCGCATAGCCGAGTGCGGCGAACCACAACAGATACGCCGTCATGCGGTGATTGAACTGCACGGCAAGAACGTTCTCGAAGACGTTTCGCCACCACGGCTCGAGTAAAAATAGCTGCTCGCGTTTCGGATGAAACACGCCGTCGATCAGCGGCCAGGTGTTGAAGGTCAACCCCGCATTCGTCTTCGCAACAATCGCGCCGAGGAATACCTGCACCAGCGACAGCGCGATCAGAATAATCGCAAAGACCTTCCCTCGCCTGCCGATTTCGCGCTTCGGCAGTAGCGTGGTCGCGACCCAGATCAGTCCAACAAAAATAATGCAGGCCAGCGTCAGATGAACGGCGAGCCGGTACTGGCTGACATCGGTGCGCACCGACAATCCGCTCGCCACCATCCACCAGCCGATAAAGCCTTGCAGCCCGCCGAGAAACAGAAGCACCAAGAGCTTTGCGCCGAGCGTGCGGTCGATCTTTCCGCGCCACCAGAAAATGCCAAGCGGAATTGCGAATGCGAAACCGACGATGCGCCCTAAAAGCCTGTGCGCCCATTCCCAGAAATAGATGAACTTGAAATCGGAAAGACTCATCCCCTTGTTGATCTCAAGATACTGCGGAATGGCTTTGTACTTCTGAAACTCCGCGAGCCACGCCGCATCGGTGAGCGGCGGAAACACGCCGGTCACGACATTCCATTCGGTGATGGACAAGCCCGAGCCCGTGAGCCGCGTGGCACCACCCAGCATCACCATCCCGGCGACGAGCACGGCAACCGCCCAAAGCCAGCGGCGCACTTCACGCATCGGATCGGCAACCTGCGGCATTGGCTCTCACAATCTTGTTTCACAAGCAGCCGCGCGAGGTTTATAGAGCGGCTCCCTTCCTCGCAATACACGCAAAGCCGCACCTCATGCGCCAGCGCTCCCGCAAACTGATCGGCACCGTGCTTCTTCTGATCTTCGTGATCTTCTGGGCGCTGTTCGGGATGCTGCTCGCACAAGGGCGCGTGGTCGAGCTGCCGGGCTACGGCCGTTTTCTCGTATTTCTGTTTCTGGGTTTGGTCTGGGTGTTACCCGCCGGCCTGTTGATCCGCTGGATGGCGCGGAAGGATTAGCGCGTGATCCCGAAAAGTGGGCACCGGTTTTCGGACAAGATCACGCGCAAAATCAATTAAGCTACATCGAGGCGGCGGAAGCAGCTCGGCAGCGAAAACGGCACGCCTGAGCGCAGCACGTCGACATGGCGGACCTTCTGAAAATTTCCGTTCAAGGACACGCGCGGCAGCGCCGTCATATGTTCGCGATGTTCGGGAAAAATAACGCCGGGGCGCGTCGTGACCGCGAGTTCGTAGCCGGCTTCGATAGCCAGCGCGAAATCGCGCAAACCCGCAGAAGTATGGTCGCCGACCGGATAAGCGAAATCGGCGGGCTTTGTGCCAAGCGCCGCCTCGATCGCTGACCGGCTTTCGACAAGCTCGTGCTTTGCGGCCGCGGCGTCCCACTTCATCAGCATGGTGTGGTTCACGCTATGCGCGCCGATCGTAATCAACGGATCGGATGCTATCGTCTTGATCTCGTCCCAACCCATGCAAAGCTCCTTGCAGGGCCCGAGCGGATCGACGCCGTAGCGTTCGCACATTCCTGTGACGACCTTGCGTAGTTCTCCCTCGTCGGAAAGCCCGCGCAGCCACCAGTAAATCCGCTCATAGCTGTTCTGCTTCGCGCCATCACTTGCGCAATCGAATACGCGCGTGACGCCGTTCATTTCGACTTCGACGCGATCGGTCACAGCAATCACGCGCTCCAGCGCAATCCACCACAGCAGCCCGGTCTTCTCCGGAAAGCTGGTCGCGATGAAGAGCGCTGCCGGCACGTCATGCTTTTTGAAAATGGGCCACGCGAATTCGAGATTGTCGCGATAGCCGTCGTCCAGCGTGAAGCAGACGAAGCGCTTCATGTAGTCCTGCTCGCGCAGGCGGCGCTTTGCCTCGGCGAGCGAAACGATATCGACCTTCTTGTAGCGCAAGTATTCGATCAGCGTTTCCAGAAACGACGGCTCGATTTCGAGCAAGGCGTTCGGCTGGAACGCCTCCGGGCGCTCCGGCCGCACGTGGTGCATCGTAAAAATGGTGCCGATGCCTGAGGAAAGCGGGCCCAAAACCTTCCACGCGCCCGAGAAATAGAGCGCCTCCAGACCAAGACGGATTCCAGCAGTTCTTAAATTCATAGTTTCATCAATGGCTTGGAGAGCCCCCTGTTTCAAACAATCTGCCAACGGATTATTGAGATTTCTTTGACAGTCTAAGGCTGCCCGAGGGGATCTCCGGGGAAAGGCGTAAGAAACGTGCTCCAGCGCGTCCAAGCAACTCCGTCATCACAGCATGAAGCTGCCGCTGCGCCCGTGCGCGGCAAGGCGTTCGCGCGCTTCGAGCTCTATCGGGATTTCGGCGCCGTAGAAGCCCTCTGGCGCGAATTCGAGAACGCCGCCGCCCTTACTCCCTATCAGCGCTTCGATTTTCTGCGCCTGTGGCACGAACACATCGGCGCAAACGAAGGCGTGACCCCGCTGATTGCGGTCGCCTGTGACGCGAGCGGCAAGCCGCTTTGCCTGCTGCCGCTCGGAAAATTCTCGCGTGGTCCGTTTCCCGTGGCCTGTTTCCTTGCCGGCAAACACGCGAACTACAATTTCGGTTTGTGGCGGCGCGATTTCGCATTCGACCGCGATTTCGTACAGCAGCTATTCGATGCGCTGGCGGCGGCCGAGCCGGAACTAGCCGCGCTTGAGTTGCACAACCAGCCTTTTTCCTGGCACGGCACTCAAAACCCGCTGCTCGCCTTCCCGCATCAGCCCTCGCCCAGCACCGGCTATCGCTTGAAACTCGGCGAGAACGGCGAAGCGGTGCTCACGCGTCAGCTAACGTCATCCTATCGCGGACGCATTCGCGGCAAGGAAAAGAAACTCACGAAGCTTCCCGGCTATCGCTACATGGTCGCTTCTACGCCGGAACAGATCGGGCGCTGCATGGAAGCCTTCTTCGTGCAGAAGCGCGAATACATGGCGGCGATGAAAATTCCGAACCCGTTCGACGAACCGGAAGTAGAAAACTTTCTGCGCGCCGCCGCCACGGCACGCGTACTGGAAATTCATGCACTCGAATGCGAGAGCGAAGTTCTTGCGCTCTACGCAGGCGTCACGGACGGTAAGCGCCTGTCCACCATGATCAGTTCTTACACCGCCAGCGAGAACGCGCGCTGGAGCCCCGGCATCATCACGATCTCGCACATCGTCGCAAACGTCGCCGACCGCCACTTCGAGATCATGGATCTCGGCGTCGGCGAGGCCGAATACAAATTCGTGTATTGCGACGAAAAGGAAGAGCTGTTCGACAGCTTTATTCCGCTCTCATCCAAGGGCCATGCCCTCGTGCCGCTCTTGCGCGCACAGGCCGGCCTGAAACGCTTCGTGAAATCGACGCCCGCTTTGTGGCGCGCGGCAAAAACCGTCCGCGGTCTGCTGTCGCGCTAAGCTGCCGCCGCTTCCGGCGTAGGCGTCATCGTCGGCTTGTCCGGCGCAACCGCGACCACCGCGATGTTCGGGAAACCCATGCCTGTTAGCGCGTCCGCGGCAGCGACACCGGCAGCGGTATCGTCTTCGCTTGCAACGACAATCGTTCCGCGCGCAAAGCGGCCGAGCCGCGATGCGTAGGAATAGCGCAGCAAACTCGGCGTCGCGACGATGACATGGTCGTAGCTCTGCGCCACCGCGCCGAGCACGATTGCGAGCCGGTCAGCAGAGAGTACCGCGGCAATATCGGGCATCATGCGGCCTGTGCCGAGGATATGCGCACGTGAAAGCGGATCGCGCTCGATCGCCTCGGCAAACGAAACCTTGCCGAGCAGAAGATCGCCGATGCCATTGCGAACGCCCGCCTTCTGGCTGACCGCCGCTTCCACATCGAGATCGACAAAAAGGGCGCGCGTTCCGCCTTCGGCGAGTTCGCGCGCGAGGTCCAAGGCAAGCTCGGATGAAGGCTCGTGAGCTGGGCGCGTAACAATCACAATACCCCGGCCCATGCGCCGCACTTGTGCAGTTAAAGGCCCGGTTCGCAGGCTTTCAGCAAATTCCGGATTCACTGGAGATGCTTTCGGCATAGCCGGTGCAAGCGGCGCTGCGGCTTCGACAAGCTCCCGCTCCCGCATCACCGTGCGATAGACCTCGCCGCGAAGGAGTTCAGCAGTCGCGAGGAAGCCGATCATCGCGATCAGCGCGCCAATGGTCGCAATAAAGACGATCGGCAGCTTCTTCGGGAAATGCACTTTGTTCGACGCGACCGCGCGCGAGATAATCCGCGCATCCGCCTGCACCGCGTTCGGTGTCTCACGCGAAACCGTGTCGCGGTAGCGCGAGAGATAGGATTCCAGAAGATCGCGCTGGGATTTCGCATCCCGCTCCAGCGAGCGAAGCTGCACGTCCTGCGAATTCAATGCGCCGGACATCTTCTTCTGCTGATCGAGCGCGACTAGAATGGCATTGGCCTGTGCCGAAGCGAGCAGCGCGTCGTTCTCGAAGCTGCGCGCGAGCTTGTCGGCTGCAAGCCGCGTCTGCGCCTCCAGGTCCACGATTTGCGCGCGCAGTTCCTTGATGCGCGGATGCTGGTCCAAGAGCGTCGACGACTGCTCCGCAAGTTGCGCGCGCAAGGTGACGCGCTGTTCGTTGAGACGGCGGATCAGTTCGGAATTCAGCACTTCGCTGGTCTCGACCGGCTTGCCGCTTCGGAGAATCTCGCGAATGAGGCGCGCCTTGGTCTCGGCGTCGGCCTTCTTGGTGCGCGCCGCGGCAAGCTGCGTGTTCAGATCGCCGAGCGACATCGCGCTCAGCGTATTGTTGTTCGGTCCGACATATAGGTTTGACTTGACGCGGAACTCCTCGACCTTCGATTCCGCTTCGGCGACGCGCATCCGCAGCCGCTCGATTTCGCCGGAGAGCCACTGCCCTGCCTGCTTGATCGCATCCTGCTTCGCCTGCTGTTGCAGCTTCAGATAGCCTTCGGCGATGGCGTTCGCGACCCGCGCGGCAAATTCGGGGTCCTGTGACTGAAACTCGATCGAGATCACACGGGATTTATCGACCTGATAGACCGAGAGCCGCTCGAAGTAGAGTTCCAGCATCCGCTCATCGTCGCTCTTCGGCGTGCTCCGCCGCGACAGCCCGGCGAGGCCGAGGATTGAATCGATAACGGAGCCGCCGGCATTCGGGTTGAACTCCGGCCGCTCAGAAAATTTCAGATCGCGCATGATGGTGCGCGCGAGATCGCGCGAGAGCGCAAGCTGCACCTGGCTCTGCACCGCTTCGGCATCCAGGAGCGTGCGGTCCCGCTCGGCGCTACGCTCGCCCTGCGCCTGATTGTATGGCGTCTCGCGGTTCTCGATCAGCACGCGGGCTTCGGACTTGTAGCGCGGCGTAATCAGCCCGACGGCCGCGAAACTCAAGACGGCGGCCAGAATGGTCACGGTAAGGATCGCGAATTTCCTGGCCCATAGCGCCCGGCCGAGCGAGCCCAGATCGAGCTCCGATTCGACGGACTGGGAAGGAATCGATTCCACAGACTTGGATGGGTACTGGCGGCGCATTGGACTGAAACGACTCCCACGCAACTTAAGGCCGCATAAGAAATCATTAGGGTTGCCATTGGGTTAAGGAGGGGGCCGGGGGCCGGCAGAGTCAGATTCCGTTAACCATGTCGCGGTAAGAATTTGGCAACCAAGAAAGCCCTGTCCGCGCATGAATTTCCGGCCGGCCATACTCCTGTTTGCGGCGCTCGCTCTCTCCGCCTGCGCGAGCAACGGCCCGCGCCCCGGCCCCGACGCCTCCTTCGAGGCGCCCTACACGCTGGACGGCGGCGACAAGCTGCGCGTGACCGTGTTCGGCCAGGAAGGCCTCACGAATTCCTATGCGGTCGACGGCGCCGGCAAGATTTCCATGCCGCTGATTGGCCGGATCGATGCCAGGGGGCTCACGACCGCGCAGGTCGCGTCCAACATCGCGGGCAAACTGCGCGGCGGCTTCGTGCGCGAGCCTCATGTCGCGGTCGAGGTCGAGGCCTATCGTCCGTTTTTTATCCTCGGCGAGGTCACGGCTGCCGGCCAGTATGCCTATGTGAACAACCTGTCGGTCGAAACCGCGGTCGCGATTGCGGGCGGCTTCACGCCGCGGGCGAACCGCTCGACCTTTACGATCGTACGCAACGTAAACGGCGTGCCGTCGAGCGCGAGTGTGCCGCCCTACTTCAACGTACGCCCCGGCGACACGGTGACCGTTCACGAACGCTGGTTCTAGCGCGAGCCGCTCTTGGCGCCGCTCCGCATCCTTCACATCCTGCGAGCCCCGGTTGGAGGGCTGTTTCGCCATGTCTGCGACCTTGCGCTGGAGCAGACCGCAAGTGGCCATGCGGTCGGCATTATCGCGGACCGCACTACCGGCGGTGAAAACGCGGAAACCAAGCTCGCGCTACTTGCCGCAAAGTTGAAACTCGGCGTCTCGCGCATCCCCATGAGCCGCCATGCAGGCTTCAGCGACGTCGCGGCCGTTCGCTATGTCGCGACCCATGTGAGGCAACTCAACGTGTCGGTCGTTCACGGCCATGGCGCGAAAGGCGGTGCCTTCGCGCGTCTTGGCGGAGCCAAAGCGCTTCGCGTCTACACGCCGCATGGCGGCTCGCTGCACTTCTCGCGCGCGAACCCTATTGGATTTGCGTATCTCAGCGCCGAAGCGATGCTGCTCAGGAAAACCGATCTCGCACTATTCGAAAGCGAGTACGCGAAGGCCGTGTTCGAACAGAAGATCGGCAAGCCTTCAGGCCTTGCCGCAGTCGTTCATAACGGCGTGCGGCCGGAGGAATTCGATCCGGTCACACCGGAGGCAAATGCAGCGGACGTTCTGTTCGTCGGCGAACTGCGAAAGCTCAAGGGCGTCGATGTCCTGATCGAAGCGATTGCGCTCCTGAAATCCCGCGGCAAGACTCTGCGCGCGGTCATCGTCGGCGACGGCCCGGACCGCGAAGCATTCATGGCGCTTGCAAAATCGTACGGCCTCGATGCGCAGATCGAGTTTTCCGGTGCGATGCCGGCGCGGACTGCGTTTGCAAAGGGCCACCTCCTCGCCGTGCCTTCTCGCGCGGAATCCTTGCCCTACATCGTGCTCGAAGCCATCGCCGCCGGTCTGCCCGTTATCGCAACCAAGGTCGGCGGCATTCCTGAAATATTCGGCCCAGATGCCACGGCATTGCTTCCCCCGGCGGACGCTTCCGCACTTGCCGTTGCAATCGCAGCCGAACTTGGAACGCCGGATCAGGCCCGCAATGCGCGCCTGAAGAGCCGCGTTTCCGAATTGTTTACCGTATCGGCCATGACCGATGGCGTTTTGGGCACTTACGAGCGGGCTTTGTCGCGGCAGAACGCCTGAACCCGCGCGTTCGCATTAAGCCTTCCGAGACGGATTTTCTCTAGTTTTCCTTGGACTTTAGGCGGCTCGGGGGCTGCCTGTAATTGCTTGCCGGGGACCAAATGCGCGGGGCAGAAAACAAGACCGACAACAGTCGTTCCGCCGACATCGCGGCGCAGGCGAACGCGCGGGCGAATAACGCGCCGCGCGAACTGAGCCCGCTTGCGAAGATGATTGCGAGCGAACCGGCGCCGCCCGCGATGTCCGCGGTGGTGCTCGGCGGTTCGACGCGCTTTGCCGAGTTTCTGCTGCTATCGCTGATCGGTCTCGCGATTTACGGCTACTACGTCTATCCGGGCGAAGGGTTTTTGTGGCGCTACGTGATCGCGACCTTCGGCGCATCGGCTGCGGCAATCGTCGCCTTCCAGATCGTGGATGTGTACGACACGACCGCGCTCCGCCGCGTGATTTCTTCTTTCGCGCGACTGACACTCGCATGGACCGCGATCTTCCTGATTGCCTTCGGACTTCAGTTCTTTTTCCGGCTTGAGGGGCAGTTCTCGCGCGTCTGGACCGCGAGCTGGTATTTCTTCGGCCTCGCAGCACTATTTGCTTTCCGTATGTTTGTCGCAGCGAAAGTCCGCCAATGGACGCGCGACGGCCGCCTGATCCGGCGCACTGTGATCGTCGGCGGTGCCGCGCCCGGCGAAGCGCTGATCGAGGCGCTGCAAGCGCAGAAAGATTCAGATCTCGATATTCGAGGCGTTTTCGACGACCGCAGCGATGAGCGCTCGGCACCGATGATCGCGGGTAAGCCGAAGCTCGGCACGGTCGACGATCTCGTCGAATTCGCGCGCCGCACGCGCATCGACCTCCTCCTCGTCTCGCTGCCAATCTCGGCAGAAGCGCGCGTGCTGCAGATGTTGCGCAAGCTCTGGGTGCTGCCGGTTGATATCCGCTTAGCCGCGCACACCAGCACGCTGCGTTTCCGTCCGCGGGCTTACTCCTATATCGGCAACGTGCCGGTACTGGACGTTTACGACCGCCCGATTACGGACTGGAATTTTGTTCTCAAGGCATTGTTCGACCGCGTGGTTGGCGCGCTCATGCTGATCGCGCTCTCGCCGGTCATGCTGCTTACCGCACTTGCCGTGAAGCTCGACAGCAAAGGCCCGGTTTTCTTCCGGCAAAAGCGCTACGGCTTCAACAACGAACTGATCGAAGTATTCAAGTTCCGCTCGATGTATACCGAGATGACGGATGCGACCGCGGCCAAGCTCGTCACCAAGGACGATCCGCGCGTGACGCGCGTTGGCCGCTTCATTCGCAAGACTTCGCTCGATGAGCTGCCGCAGCTCATCAATGTCGTCTTCAAGGGAAATCTTTCGCTGGTCGGCCCGCGTCCTCATGCGGTTCATGCCAAAGCGCAGAACCAGCTCTACGACGAAGTGGTGGACGGCTATTTCGCGCGGCATCGCGTGAAACCCGGCATCACCGGGTGGGCGCAGGTCAACGGCTGGCGCGGCGAAACCGACACGCAGGAAAAGATTCAGCGCCGCGTCGAGCACGACCTCTATTACATCGAAAACTGGTCGGTGTTCTTCGACGTTTACATCATCGCGAAAACGCCGATCTCGCTTTTGAAATCCGAAAACGCCTACTGATGGCCAGTGCTGCGGCAGTTTCCCCCGCGCTGCTGATTTCGCCCGCGCGTGCGGTCGAGCGGCTCCGCCATCTGATGCTCTGGATGACGGGCTTCTCCGGCGCCTTCGTCTTCACCGAACCGTCGCCCTACGAAATCTTCGCGTCCGCCACGATTTTCGTTTTCTTTGCCAGCGGGCTTGCGCTGCGCCGCGGACACATTCCGCTGCTCGTGCTGCTCGTCGCCTATTGCTTCGGGTTGTCGATTGCGGTGATCCCGGTCGTTGCCGAGAACAAAACCGCGCTCTGGGTCGCGGTATCGTGGTTTCTCGCTGCGACAACGCTCTTCTTCGCCTGCGCGGTTGCCGAAGATACTGAACGCCGTCTGAAAATTCTCATGAGCGGCTACATGGCAGCCGCCATCGTCTGCTCGCTGATTGCGATCCTTGCCTACTTCCGGCTGATCCCCAGCGCGGACTCCTTCCTGCTGTATGGCCGCGCTAAAGGTACCTTCAACGATCCTAACGTGATCGGCCCGTTTCTGGTGCTGCCCGGCTTGCTTGCGATCAAGCGCGCACTTTCGTTCCGCATGAAAGACTTGATGATCGGCGGCGCGCAGGTCTCGGTCATTGCGATCGCGGTCCTGCTTTCGTTCTCTCGTGGCGCCTGGGGGCACTTCGCGGCGTCTGCAATGATTTTCGTCGGACTGCTCTTCATTGTCAGTAACGATCCGCGCGAACGCGCCCGCATCGTCGCGGCGACGCTCGCGGGCTTCGCGGCGCTTGCGCTCCTCTTGGTCGCGCTGCTTTCGATGCAGGGTGTCGGCGCATTGTTCGCGGAACGCGCTACCTTCGATCAGAGCTATGACATGGGCCAGCTCGGACGCTTTGGCCGGCACATTCTGGGATTCCAGCTTGCGCTCGATACGCCCTTTGGCCTTGGACCGTTCCAGTTCGCGAAGCTATTCCCGGAAGATCCGCACAACGTGTATCTCAACGCATTCATGACCGGCGGCTGGCTCGGCGGCATGACCTACATTCTCTTCGTCGTGATGACCGTGTGGGTCGGCTTGAAGGGTGCGTTGCGCGCGACCCCGTGGCGGCCGGTGCTCCTGGCGGTGTGGGCGACCTTTATTGCGGTCGCCGTCGAAGGCACGATCATCGACACCGATCACTGGCGGCATTACTGGCTGCTCGCCGGCGTGCTCTGGGGCGGCGCGATTGCGGCTTCCCGCTATCGCACTGAGATTTCACGGAGTTCCGCGACAAAAGAGCCGTCTGCAACAGCCCAACCGTCGTTGCAGCGCACAGACCGGATCACTATAGTCCGCGCCTTGTCGGAGCGTGGCGCAGCCCGGTTAGCGCACTAGTCTGGGGGACTAGGGGTCGTGGGTTCAAATCCCGCCGCTCCGACCATTTTTCCGAATAAATTCGACTCAGCATCGCCAACCACTACTCACCAAGTTCGTGTGAACCAAAGTCCTGGCTTCCGTCACCTGAGTATGCGGACTGGTGGTACGACTTTTCCTGGAAAGGGATCATCGGGTTCGGCGCCGTAGCCGCATTCGCCGCGGCCGGCATCGCTATATTCACGGTGCTGCAGTTTTGGTCGGGCGGGCTTCGCGATGCCGCTTCTGAGACACGCCAGCAGCAACTAGAGCTTCAACTCGCCGAAGCAAATGCACGTGCCGAAGCTGATCGTCTCGAACGCGTCAAGCTCGAACTGAGAATCGCACCTCGGCGCCTAACGGGCGACCTGTCGAACAGTTTTACAAATGCGCTCGCGGGTGCTGAAAAACTGAACATCGTCATTGTAAGTAGAATTGTAGATGCAGAGGGGATGCGCTTCGCAAAGGACATCGGCGCAGCTTTCCAACAGGCGGGCTGGAGTACACAAACGTTCCATAATTGGACTGAATCTCTTTCAGGCTTGTTGCTTGCGACCGTGATGCCGTCGCATATCCAAGCTGACCTAGAGCAAAAACTTCGCGCCGCGTTTATCGCTGGCGGCTACGAAGTCGAAATTCGAATGATACCCACTGACAAATTGGCGACTATGTCACCGCATTTCCAAGCTGGTGTGCTTTACGTCCTTGTTGGCGCGAAGCCCTAACACGCGAAGTTCAGAACTTCTTCGACCAGTTTCTCCCATGCCGGATCGCCCGGAAGGGGCACGTGATTTTCCGTCTCGAGCGTCACGAACTTGGCGCCAGGAATCGCCGTGGCAATCGCGCGGCCCTGCGCATAAGGGACGACATTATCTTGGCGTGCATGGATCACGAGCGTCGGCACAGCTACCTGTGGCAAAAGATCAATAACATCGATGTCGTCGCAGGCCGAGCGCAACCGCGCGGCGTTCTCGCCTGACGTTGCCATGCGCTGCATATCGGAAAACCATTTGATCTGCTCCGCCGAGCCGTTCGGCAGATAGATCGAACTGAAGGCCCGCATGAAGGCCGAGCCTTCCGAACCCCAGCCTTGCCGCATCAGCGCGAGTAGCGCTTGCCCTTTCTCGCGGTCGCTCGCGTCGCCGCTCTTGTTACGGCCTTGCGCATAACCGCCATAGAGAATGAGCTTCGAAACGCGCGCAGGATATTTGACGGCATAAGCAATCGCCGCCGCGACACCTTGCGAAAGACCAAGTAGCGCGAAACGCTCCGCCTTGATCGTGCCCGTCACCGCATCGAGATCGCGCAGAAAACCGTCGAAGGAAATATCCTCGACATCGCGATCCGCCAGCCCGCTGCCGCGCCCGTCATAGCGCACCAGACAAAGCCGCTCCGCAAGACGCGAGAACAGCGGCGACCAGATCGGACTCTGCCAGTCGAATTCGAGATGATTGAGCCAGTTCGCCGTTTTCAGGAGCACAGGCCCGTCGCCCGAACGGCCGATCGCGAGGTTCACGCCATCGGACGAGCGCGCAAAGGTGATGTCCTGATGTTTTACGTCCGCCGCTCGTACAGAGCTTTGCACCAGCGCGCCTTGCTCGCGCAGCTCGCCTACGAAGCGGATACCCTTCCGCGCGATGGTTTTGATGAGCCGCTGATCGGCGCCGTTGTCGCCAATCGCACTGCGCGCGGCATTGATCCTGGAAGCCAGAGCGGACTCTGAAACGATCCGGCCTTTCCAGATATGTTCGATCAGATCGTCACGGCTGACGACCTCGTCGCGCCGCCGGATGAGAAATTCGAGGAGATCGAATACCTGCGGCTCGACCGGAATCTCCACACCATCGTCGCGCAGCTCCCGGCGGGCCGCGTCCAGCGTGAAATTATTAAATTGGAACAACACCTTAGTGCCGCCTCTCTACTTCCAGAGGATTCAAGCGAATCCCAAGGAAAAGGCAAGGCTATCTAAAAGCAGGCTTTCGCGTCCGCAGGCACCTTCATCCCATCAAAACCGATGGAGATGACCATGCAGAACGAAATCTTTGAGACGAAACGCACCCCCGAAGGCGCGATCGACATTCAGCACCATGCACGCCTTGCCCATGCTGAACGCCGCGCGGCGAAAAACAAGGCCATGCGCAATCTCGGTCGCGGCACCAAGCGCGTGACGCTTGCGATCATCGGCTTCGTCATGTTCTGGAATATCCCGCCGATGGGCTCATCCGGTTCGAAAGATATGCACTATCGCTGAGCCCATTCATCGGACAGAGTTGTCTTGAGTAAAGCCTTGCCGTGATCGTACTTTATTGCGTTTTCCTATTGCTGCATTTTGTCCCGTTCTATTGGAGGGTATCATGTACGCGAAATTATTCGCTGCAATCACAATGTTCTGTTTTTTGACGACAGCTTCGCAGGCAACTGAAGATTTCCTGTTCACCAGTACGGCAATTCAAAACAACGATGTCCGCCTTTTCACAAAAAGCGGAAGCGCCAGCAACTTGGCGAAGCTTTACGGTAGCGCCTGCATAGCGAAAGCCGCGCTACATTTACGGCAGGGAAATTCAAGAAGCTTGTCTGCTATGAATTCACCAATTCTAGCTGCCCTTCCGGAATGCGTGGATTGCGGTCAACCCTGCGTATTTCACGGCACCCCCTGTTGCGCGGGAAAAGAAGACGACAGTTGCTGGGGAATATGTGAGCGAGCGCCAAACTCAAACGTATCCATCTGCCAGTAATGCCGCTGAATCTTCCAGGCAGTTAGAATATGCTGCGCGGCGTTTGCTCTGGTTTTCTGCTGCTCGATGATCCAGAGTTGATGGCGATTACACAGCAGCTGTAAAACAATGCCTCGCACGCTCATCGCGCTTGTTCTTCTGGTAAACTCGGCAGTTTTTAGCCCTGTTCTTGCCCAACGAGGCGGCGAAGTCACCGTCACGATCACGCCGCCGCCGGAGATCAAGCCCGAGCTGCCGAACTACGCCGCGAGTGGTCAGCATCGCCTGCATTTTCAGAACACGACGTCACGCGATGCCAAGATCCTGTCGATGGAATTGCTGTTCGTCGATCAGCTCGACCGCGTCACGAACTGCGAAAATTTCTTCGGCAACACCATCGGCGCCGCCGTTCGCAAATACGATTTGAAGAATATCGAAGTGCCCTCGGCGAAATCTGCCACTGCGAAGACAAAAATGCTGCCGTTCGAAGGACACCCTGACAACGGCCGTGTCGAGCCGGCATTTCATGATGACAAAGTGAAACACTACACGTTCCTCGCCTGTTATAAGTTCGTATTCGAACTCGATGGCGCGGAGCTTGAAGTCTATCAACTAGCAGGACGCTGGACTTTTGACCGCAAGACCGGAAAGCAACTGGCGAAAAGTACGCGGACGAAGATCGAACTATTGCCGCGGTAAGCTACACGCCGCCCTTCCGGGTCGCATCCAGCATCCGCCTGCACTCACCCAGCTCATAGAGCGTGGCCTTCAGCAGACGCACGGCTTCGGCAGGCAGTCGTAAGCTGCCCGGTGCTTCCGGCATCGGCGCGCGTGGTGCGGATGCACGCATCTGCGGCTCCACCGCACGCGGCTCGTACCGGTCGTCCTGCGGGGTGCGCATCTGCACGCGCGGGTCTTCGCGGTCGGGCGCCGGCGCGAATTTCCGGAACGGAATAGCCGGACCATCGTCTTCATAGTGCGCTGGCACCTGCGGCTGCGATTGTGCGCGCGGGACTTCGACAATGCGCGGCTCGACTGCGCGCGGCATCTCAGGCTCGACGCGCGGACGCGGAGGGGCCGCGAAACTTACGACACCGCCGCGCGCGCCGGCGGACACGCTCAAATTCTCCGCGTCGGCTTCCAGTGCGTCCTGATCGAAATTGATGTCGCGCAGCCGCGCCGGATCGGTTTCGGCCGAGCGGCCAATCGTCTGCACATAACGCAGACCCTGATCCTTCAAAATCTGCTGCACGCCACGGATCGTATAACCCTCTCCGTAGAGGAGATGACGGATGCCGCGCAGGAGATCGACGTCGTCAGGACGATAATAGCGGCGTCCGCCGCCGCGCTTCATCGGCTTGATTTGCGCGAAGCGCGTTTCCCAAAAGCGCAAGACGTGCTGCGGCAAATCGAGGTCGTCTGCGACCTCGCTGATCGTTCGGAATGCGTCCGGACCTTTTTCCACCTAACGTCCCGCCTGACGTCGAGCGGTCAGCGTTTTTTCGCGTCGCCGTTCCGCCCGTTGATTCGCTGCTTAAGGATATTCGATGGCTTGAAAACCATCACCCTGCGAGGCTCAATCGGAACCTCTTCTCCCGTCTTTGGATTACGGCCGACCCGCTCGCCCTTCTGCCGCACAATGAAGGACCCAAATGAGGAGAGCTTCACGTTCTCGCCTCGCGCAAGCGAGTCGGCAAGCTCGGTAAGAACGAGTTCAACAAGTGCCGCCGATTCCGTGCGCGACAAGCCGACCTTCTGGTAGACGACTTCACTCAGGTCAGCGCGCGTGATGGTCTTCCCGCTCATTGCCGCCCCCGCGGTGCAAACTTCTATCGTACTGATAAAGCGACGTTATTTGGCTTTGAGCGCCAGAGTCAACCGGGTCGCAACAAAACTGTCGTGCGCCGTATCACCAGCGCAACAGTGTAGAACCCCAGGTGAAACCTCCGCCCATGGCTTCCAGCAGAACAAGATCGCCCTTTTTGATGCGTCCGTCGTTCGCCGCAGCCGAAAGCGCGAGCGGAATCGACGCAGCCGACGTGTTGCCGTGCTTATCGACCGTCACGACAACCTTATTCGGTGCAATTTTAAGCTTCTTCGCACTGCCGTCGATGATCCGCAGGTTCGCCTGATGCGGAACAAACCAGTCGATGTCCTCGGATGAGTAGCCGGTGGCGGCATAGGCATCCTCGATCACGTCGGTGATCATTCCCACTGCGTGGCGGAATACCTCCTTGCCCTCCATCCGGAGGTGACCGACCGTTCCGGTCGAGCCCGGACCGCCATCGACGAACAATTTGTCCCTGTGTCTGCCGTCCGAGCGCAATTTCGAGATGAGAATGCCGCGGTCCTCTCGGGTGCCGGGCTGTTCGGTGCGCTCAAGCACCACCGCGCCCGCGCCATCGCCGAACAACACGCAGGTCGTGCGATCCTGCCAATCGAGAATCCGGGAGAACGTCTCCGCACCGATGACCAGCGCGCGGGTGAAATCGCCGGAGCGCAGATATTGGTCGGCCGTCGCCATCGCGAAGACGAAACCGGAACAGACCGCCTGCAAGTCGAACGCAGCACCACGCGTGATGCCGAGTTCGGCCTGCACGGCCGTTGCCGTCGCCGGAAAAGTCAGATCAGGCGTTGAGGTCGCGACGATGATGAGATCGATATCGGCTGCGGTCATGCCTGCATTGGCGAGTGCAGTCTTCGCAGCCGCGATTGCAAGATCGGAAGTCTTCTCGCCCTTGGCGGCGATATGCCTTTCGCGAATGCCGGTGCGCTGCACAATCCATTCGTCGGATGTGTCGACCTGCTGGGCGAGTTCGGCATTCGTCAGCGTGCGCGCCGGAAGATAGGAACCGACGCCTCGCACGACGGAACGGTACACTGTCACTGCTGCATTTCCTTGGCCGTTTCGGGCGTTGCGGTCGTTTCGCGCCGCAAGCCGTCGGCTATTCCTTTTATGAGATTGTGGCGTACCACGTCGTAGCCGATTTCAATCGCGGATGCGAAGCCCTCCGGATCGGTTCCGCCGTGGCTCTTCACGACAAGCCCGTTGAGGCCGAGGAACAAGCCGCCGTTCGCACGCCGCGGGTCCATTTTTTCGCGCAGAACCCGGAATGCCCCGCGCGCAAAGAGATAACCGATCTTCGCGCTCAAGGTTCGGCTCATCGCAGAACGCAGATATTCCCCGATCTGACGGGCGGTTCCTTCCGCTGTCTTCAGCGCAATGTTCCCGGTGAAACCTTCAGTGACGATGACATCCACGGTGCCCTTGGAAATGTCGTCGCCCTCGACAAAGCCGTGATAGTCGAAATGCGGTGAGTTAAGGTCACGAAGGATTTGTCCTGCCTCGCGCACTTCCTCGACGCCCTTCATTTCTTCGACGCCGACATTCAGAAGGCCCACGGTCGGGCGTTCGAGATCGAACACAACGCGCGCCATCGCGGCGCCCATGATCGCATTATCGACGAGTTGCTTCGCGTCCGAGCCGATCGAAGCACCGACATCGAGCACGATGCTTTCGCCGCGAGTTGAGGGCCAGATCGCCGCGATCGCGGGCCGGTCAATACCGGCAAGCGGCTTCAGGCAGAACAGGCTCATCACCATCAGCGCGCCGGTGTTGCCGGCGGAGATCGCGACATCCGCTTCGCCCTTCTTCACGGCTTCAATCGCGAGCCACATCGAAGAAACTTTGCGGCCCTTGCGCAGCGCCTGGCTCGGCTTGTCGTCCATGCGCACGGCGACGTCGGTGTGGACCACCTTGGCGTTCTTGATGCGGGTTTGCTTCGCCAGGATGGGCGCGATCTGCTTTTCGTCGCCAAACAGCAGGTATTCGGTGTCCGGCCGGCGAAGTCCCGCGATTTCGGCGCCCGGCACGGTCACAGCCGGGCCGTGATCGCCCCCCATGACGTCAATCGCAATGCGGACCGTTCTGGACATTCGGATTGGCAGCACAGGCTGTCGGGCTTCAGCCGAATGATTGAAAATGCCCGGCCCCGCTCCGGCGCTGGCCGACAATAGCGGTTCGGTAGACCCGTTCAACCCGGAACGAATAATACTTTTCTTATCAACAGCTTACTATTGTTTCTTGATTCTGTCTTTCAGGCCGGAAAGTCCTTCGAAAGGGCTCTGTTTCGGCTCCGGCGCCGCCTCTTCGGCAACCGGCGCGGAGAACTCAACGCCCGGCTTTCGCGGATAGGGATCGATAGCGAGGATAAGGAATTCGGTGCCAAGCGTTCCTAGATCGATCTTCCCGTCGATGATCGGGTCCGGAAGATCTTCGATCTCCTCCTCGTCGTCGGTTTCCGCTTCGCTTTCCGGATTGACCGCGAAATCGACCGAGATGTTTTCGGAAATAGGATTGTCGAATTCATCGAGGCTGACGACACAAGCCTGCCGCACGGCGCCTTCCAGCTTCCCGACCACTTCGGCAGCGTCCTTGCCGATCGGCCTCACTTCCACGAGCATCTTGAGTGCCGGGATCGAAATAACATCCGCGACTTCGGCGAGACGCTTTCGCGTTGCCTTGTCTGGTGCGAGTTCGAAGGATCGCCCTTCCTGCGGAATGGAAGCGAGTTCTATTTCGTGCGTCCATGGCAGATCATTTTGCATCGGAGGTTGCCTTGATCGGTCCGGGAAACGCCATCTCACCAGCAAGATACCGTTCCAGCGGCTGCGTGCCGAGTACCTTTGCGGCTTCGATCGTATAGGCAGAGAGCGGAGCTGCCCTCGATGCTTCCGCGCCAGCAAGAATATTCCGGGCAATAGCGCTGGCCAATGCGGGCTGATCGCCCTTAGCGATAGCCGCCGCGTATAACGCCGAGCGCCCCAGATAGGCCTCCGCAAGCGTCCGCATTTTCTTGGGCACCTTGAGATCGCCGATCCCGATTTCGCGCAAGCTCGCGTCCATGTCTTCGAAGAAGTGGTCGAGCAGTTCCTGGCCGAGAGCGGTTCCTGCCTCGCCGAACCCGGAGAGCCGCTGGTTCACGAGGTGCATATGCAGGACCAGGAGATCGAAGCGGCCTTCGACCGTGTCAGGCACGCCCATACTCCGGTAGAAATCCGGCTGCCGGGCCTGCGCCACGATGGCGCCATAGAGCCGTTCGATGGTTTTCCGGCGTCCGGAATCGCGCTTCTTGAACAGGAACATACCAGCCCGGGTCAGTAATTTGCGTTTCGTAGCCGCGCGAGGTAGTCGCGGGGTCGCGACAAGTCAATCCGGCAATTAACCATATGCCTGTCAGACCGCTTCAATCTTCCGCGTTTCGCCGCCTCTCAGCGCTTGCTGGGTTGCTGCCTGCGTTGGCGCTTGGCGCGTGCAGTTCGCTGCCGGTGAACAGCTTCACCCAGACCTACAATCGCGGCTACGTCCTCGACGAAAACGCGCTCCAGCAGGTTCCGGTCGGCTCGAGCCAGGAACAGGTCCTGCTAGTGCTCGGAACGCCCTCCACGGTCGCAACGCTTTCCGGCGAAGCGTTCTATTACATCTCCCAGAAAGCGCAGCAGACCGCCTTCATGCGTCCCGAGATCGTCGATCAGCGCGTGCTCGTGGTTTATTTCAGCCCGGACCGCCGCGTCACGCGGATTGCTAATTACGGACTGCAAGACGGCAAGGTTTTCGACTTCATCAGCCGCAGCACCATTGCCGGCGGCTCCGATATCAGCCTGGTCGGAAACATCCTGAGGAATGTCGGCAACATCAATCCATTCGGCGCCGGCAACTAAACGAACCCGGTTCGCCTCATGAAAAAGCCCGCGAGGATCGCTCCCCGCGGGCTTTTCGCTTCATATCGCGTCTCGCTTAGTGCGCGAGGATCGCAAGCAAGAGCAGCGCCACGATGTTCGTGATCTTGATCATCGGGTTCACCGCCGGGCCTGCCGTATCCTTGTAAGGATCGCCGACCGTGTCGCCGGTGACGGAAGCCTTGTGCGGCTCGGAACCCTTGCCGCCGTAGTGACCGTCTTCGATGTACTTCTTGGCATTGTCCCAAGCACCGCCGCCCGAGGTCATCGAGATCGCGACGAACAGACCCGTCACGATCACGCCAAGGAGCATGGCACCGAGCGCCGCGAAGCCCGCTGCTTTACCGGCCGCGCCCTGTCCCGCGATGAAGAAGATCGCGAAATAGACGAAGATCGGCGACAGCACCGGCAACAGCGACGGGACGATCATTTCCTTGATCGCCGCCTTGGTCAGAATGTCGACCGCCCGGCCGTAGTTCGGCTTGGAGGTGCCCTTCATGATGCCCTTGTTCGTCTTGAACTGACGGCGGACTTCTTCAACGATGGCGCCGGCCGCACGGCCAACCGCCATCATGCCCATCGAGCCGAACAGATACGGCAGCAGGCCACCGAACAGGAGGCCGACCACGACGTACGGGTTAGACAGCGAGAAATCGACCTTCACGCCCGCGAAGTATTTGTACTGCGCGGCGTTCGTGACGAAGTAGTTGAGGTCCGACGTGTAGGCTGCGAACAGCACCAGCGCACCGAGACCCGCCGAACCGATGGCATAGCCCTTGGTGATCGCCTTGGTGGTGTTGCCGACCGCGTCGAGCGCGTCGGTGAACTTGCGGGTGTTCTTCGGAAGACCCGCCATTTCCGCGATGCCGCCCGCGTTGTCCGTCACCGGACCGAAGGCGTCGAGCGCGACCACCATGCCGGCCAGCGCCAGCATTGCCGTCACCGCAATCGCGATGCCGAACAGGCCCGCGAGTGCGTAGGTAACAAGGATGCCCGCGATGATGACGAGCGCAGGCAGTGCCGTCGCTTCCATCGAGACCGCAAGGCCCTGGATGATGTTGGTACCGTGGCCGGTCACCGACGAAGCGGCAATCGACTGCACCGGACGGAAGTTCGTGCCGGTGTAGTACTCCGTGATCCAGACGATCAGACCGGTCACGACGAGACCCGCGATCGCGCAATAGAACAGCGACATACCCGTGAAGGTCATGCCCTGCACGGTGAGCTGCGTATTGAAGCCGATCAGCTTGTCCGTCACGAACCAGATCGCAGGCACCGACAGCACCGCGGACGCGATGAAGCCCTTGTACAGCGCGCCCATGATCGACTGGCTCTTGCCGAGCCGCACGAAGAACGTGCCGATGATCGAGGTCACGATGCACGCGCCGCAGATCGCGAGCGGATAGAGCATGATGTTTGCGAGGTTCGGGTTGGCGGCGAAGAAGATCGCAGCGAGCACCATCGTGGCGACAACCGTCACCGCGTAGGTTTCGAACAGGTCGGCCGCCATGCCGGCGCAGTCGCCGACGTTGTCGCCAACGTTGTCTGCAATCGTCGCCGGGTTGCGCGGATCATCCTCGGGGATGCCCGCTTCGACTTTACCGACGAGATCACCGCCGACGTCCGCACCCTTGGTGAAGATGCCGCCGCCGAGACGCGCGAAAATCGAGATCAGCGAAGCGCCGAAGCCGAGCGCGACCAGCGCGTCGATCACGACACGGCCTTCGTTCAGCTTGTAGGCGAGCGGTCCGACGAGGAACGCGTAGTAACCGGCAACGCCAAGAAGCGCGAGACCGGCAACCAGCATACCTGTGATCGCACCGGCCTTGAACGCGAGGTTCAAGCCGCCAGCCAGCGACTTGGTCGCGGCCTGCGCGGTGCGCACGTTGGCGCGGACCGAGATGTTCATGCCGATGAAGCCGGTGAGGCCCGAAAGGATGGCACCGATCGCAAAACCGATCGCGACCCAGACCCCGAGCAGCCACCAGACCACTGCGAAGATCACGGCGCCGACGACGGCGATCGTGGAATATTGACGCCGCAGATAGGCTTGTGCGCCCTCGCGGATTGCGCCTGCAATTTCTTGCATACGCTTGTTACCGGCATCGGCCGACAGAACGGAGTTCGTCGCCCAAAGACCGTAGAGAATCGCCAGCACGCCGCTGGCGAGGATCAACCACAAAGCGTTCATCGCTATATGCCCCTGATAATCGGTCGTAATTCGCCCGCGCTCGCTGGCCACATGGCCGGGCGCGAAAGTTCCGGGGTGTCCCCCAAAGCCGGCAACCTTTGCCAAAAATGCCGTAGCGGCGCAACTCGCGAGGTGCCTATTTAGGCAGGATTCCGCGGCGGATTGCGCGTTCTTTCGGCTTAGAAGTGGCTGAAAGACGCTTTCGCGAACGAAAGGGGCTTACCTTTGGGGCTAAGCACCGCAATCCCCTCGCCCTCACCGAAGGTACCGATTCTCGTCACCGGCACCCCCAGCTTCCCCGCAGCCTCTGCGAACATGACGAACCGGCTCTCGGGGATTGCCGCAAGGACCTCATAGTCGTCGCCGCCCGTGAGTGCCGTTTCCAGCAACGCGGCCTCGCCGGCTATCGCATCGTGCGCTGGGTTCGAGAGCGGAATCTTTGCCGTCTCGATTTGTGCGCCGACGCGCGAGGCAGATGCGAGCTTGCCGAGATCGCCGACAAGACCGTCCGAAATATCCATCGCGGCATTCGCATAGTCGCGAAGCAGCGGTGCGAGCGCCATGCGCGGCTCCGGCACGCGGTAGCGTCGCATGAGTTCGGCAGCCTGCGGCTTGTTCAGATCGCCAAGGCCCCCGCTCAGAAACCGCTTCTTCATCTCCAGCGCCAGCGCGGCATCGCCTATCGTGCCGGAGACGACGACGAGATCGCCCGCCTTCGCCCCTGCCCGCTTCACCATTTTCCCGCTCGGCACTTTGCCAATGGCTGTGATCGAGATGGAAAGCGGTCCCGGCGTTTTCGTGGTGTCGCCACCCATGAGCGGACACGCGAAGGCAACGCAATCCTCGCCGAGCCCGCGCGAGAACTTTGCAATCCAGCCTTCGTCGATACTCTCGGATAAGGAGATTGCGAGCAGGGCGCCAATAGGCTCTGCCCCTTTCGCAGCAAGATCGGAAAGATTCACTCGCAACGCTTTCTTGCCGATTGTCTCCGGCGGATCGTCGGGAAAGAAATGAACTCCCGCGACCGTCATGTCGGTGGTCAGAACGAGATCGTGTCCGGCGGGCGGCGTCAGATAAGCGGCGTCATCGGACAACGCGAGTGCGCCGGAATGCGTCGCGAGCGGTTTAAAGAAGCGCTCGATCAGCTTGTCCTCGCCGCTCGGTTCGCGCTTCGTCGTCATCTAATTCGCAAAGTCCTTGGGCCGTGCCTGCTTCGCAAGCGCGTCCAGCACCGCATTTGCGGTGCCGACTTCATCCTTGTCGAGAAACGCCGCGGCAACATCGACATACTCGCTCACCACCGCACGAACCGGAATATCGTGCCGGTGATAGAGCTCGTAAGCACCGGCACGGAGCGTCGCGCGCAGCACGCTTTCGATCCGCTTCAGCGGCCAACCTTCGCTCAAGGTTTTGTCGATCACCGGATCCAGCGTCGTCTGCTCGCGCACCACGCCTTCGACGACATCGCGGAAGTGCTTTTCTTCCGCCTCCTCGTAACGGTCGCCTTCGATCTCGCGGCCGATCCAGTGCCGCTCGAATTCGGATAGCACGTTCGGGAGCGGCGAAGCGGCAATATCCATCTGGTAAAGCGCCTGTACCGCGGCCAGCCTTGCCGCGCTTCGCTCTTTCAGTGAGGTCTTGGACATCTTAGCGGCCGATCTGCGCGCGGGCGATGCGGATAAGCGCGAGGGCTGCGGACGCAGCAGCGCCGCCGAGATCGCCTTCCGTCCGCCTGGCGCGGGCCCAGGCCTGTTCTTCGTTCTCGACCGTGAGAATGCCGTTGCCGATGGCGATACGCTTTTCAACGCCGAGGCGCATCAGCGCGTGCGCGGACTCGTAAGATACGATGCCGAAATGCTCCGTCTCGCCGCGGATCACGCAGCCAAGGGCGACAATCCCGTCATAGCGCCCGGAGCCGATCGCGATCGACGCTGCAATCGGAATTTCAAGCGCACCCGGAACGGTGATGCGGTCGGCATTGGCTTTCGCTTCCTGAATGCGGGCAAGCGCACCGGCAACCAGTTCGTCCGAAATGCCTTCGTGAAAGCGCGCCTCGATCACGAGCAACTTCGCGCCCTCGACAGGCGCTTCGGGTTTTTTGGATGCCGGTTTGAATGCCATCGAGGAGCCGATAACAGCCCTTAGCGGTACTCGGCAAGCCGCGCGACATAGCGCGCAAGCTGGTCGACTTCGAGATTAACCTTGTCGCCCGCCTTGAGCCCGTTCCAGTTCGTGACCTGCAAGGTATGCGGGATCAGGTGGACCGAAAATTCGGAACCCTTCACTTCGTTCACGGTCAGCGAAATGCCGTCCAGTGCAACCGAGCCCTTGACCGCGATGTAGCGCGCGAACGCATCCGGCGCGCGTAGCATAATCTTAGACGACTGGTCGAAATCCTCGCGCGAGACGACTTCTGCAATGCCGTCGACATGGCCGCTGACGAGATGCCCGCCGAGTTCGTCGCCAACCTTCAGCGAGCGCTCAAGGTTGATCTTGGTATTTTCTTTCCACCCACCCGCCGTCGTGATTTTCAGGGTCTCGGGCCCTGCCTCCACCTCAAACCAGTCTTCGTCGCGGGCAACCACCGTGAGACAGATGCCGTTGCACATGATCGAGGCGCCGAGATCGATCGTCTTCGCGTCATAGCGGGTCGCGATCCGTAGCCGCTTCAGGTTTGATTTCGACGCGGGTTCGAAACGACCCGTTTCCGAACGGATCACGCCGACATCGGTGACAATTCCCGTGAACATCTTCTACTTCCGGAACAGGCGGATCATATGGTCTTCGCCGAGTGTCCGCTCCTCGATTGATTTCAGTTTCGGCGAGGCAAGCAGCGCATTCAGCGGCAGGCCTTCCAGCGCGTCGATCGCATCGGCGCCGAGGGAAACTGGCGCCCGTACCACCACCGCCTCGTCGACGAGATCGCTCTGAATAAGCGATGTCGACAGCATCGGCCCTCCTTCGACCAGCAGCCGGGTGATCCCACGCTTCCCGAGTTCGGTCATTGCATCGGCCATCAACGGCTTGCGAAATTTGTCCTTGGTCACCTGAACGCGAACAACTTCCACTCCCTGCCCTTCAAGCGCCTTCTGCTTGTCGGCGGGGGCCGTCTCGCCTGCGATCACGATCAGCTTTCGTGTCTTCGCGGTTTCGACGAGCGCGCAGTCGAGCGGCGTGCGGAGCGAACCGTCGAGCACCACCCGGATCGGCGAGCGGTCTTCCATCCCCGGAAGACGGCAGTCTAGCTTCGGATTGTCGGCGAGCACCGTACCGCTGCCGACCATGATCGCGTCTGAGGTCGCGCGCAGAATATGTGCTTCGGCCATCGAGACTGCGCCGGAAATCCGCGCGGGCCTGCGTCCGGCCAGCCCCGTCTTGCCGTCGGCGGAGACTGCGATCTTCAAGATGATGTGCGGGCGCCCGTCGCGGACGCGGCGGAAATGCCCGGCGTGATCGATCCTTGCCTGCGCGGCGCCGATGCCAACGATGGTTTCGATGCCGGCGTCGCGCAGCATGCGGATGCCGTTGCCAGACACCAGCGGGTTGGGATCTTCGATTGCAATAATGACGCGGCCGACCTGAGCCTTGATGAGTTCGTTCGCACAGGGCGGCGTCTTCGACTGATGGGCGCAAGGCTCGAGCGTCACATAAGCGGTCGCGCCCTTCGCGCTCGCACCCGCCATCTTCAGCGCTTCGGTCTCCGCGTGCGGCCTGCCGCCTCGCGCCGTAACGCCCCGGCCGACGATGACCGGCGCAGAACCGCTCGTCTTGACCAATAGTGCGCCGACCGAAGGATTGGGCGCGGCCATGCCCATGTTGCGGCGGCCAAAATTCAGCGCCGCATCCATGAAGCGCGCGTCATCGGCGCCAATATGCGAGGACGAATGTGAAGTTTGTAGCGCGTTCATCGCGCGCTCCTACTCGGCACCCTTGGGCCGCTCCTCGGAAAGCTCGCCAAGCACATCTTCGAAGTCCTTCGGATCGCGGAAGTTTCGATAGACGGAGGCGAAGCGGACATAAGCCACGTCGTCGAGTTGCTTCAGCCCGTCCATGACGAGTTCGCCGATCATCTCCGAGTTGATCTCCTCGTCGCCAGCGCTTTCAAGACGGCGCACAATGCCCGACACCATCTGGTCGATGCGGTCTGGATCCACGGGCCGTTTACGCAGCGCGATCTGTACCGAGCGAAGCAGCTTGTCGCGGTCGAACGGGGTGCGGCGGCCGTTGCGCTTCAACACCGTGAGTTCGCGCAACTGCACACGCTCGAAGGTGGTAAAGCGCTGGCCGCATTGCGGGCACACGCGGCGGCGACGGATCGCGGCCGAATCTTCGGTCGGCCGCGAGTCCTTTACCTGAGTATCTGCGTTACCGCAGAAGGGGCACCGCATAGGTTATGCCTTTTTTATCCCCTGGCCCGCATTTGCATCACTGATAGATCGGGAAGCGCTCGAGAAGCTTCGTCACCTTCTCGCGCACCGCCGCCTCGATCATCGAATCTTCCTCGACGCTCTTCTGCGAAAGTACGTTCAGCACCTCGGCAATGTAATCGCCGACCAGCTGAAACTCTTTCACGCCAAAGCCGCGCGTCGTGCAGGCGGGCGACCCGAGGCGGATGCCCGAAGTCACCTGCGGCTTCTCAGGATCGAACGGAATGCCGTTCTTGTTGCAAGTGATGTAGGCGCGGCCGAGCGCGTTTTCCGAAATTTTTCCGGTGAGGCGCTTCGGGCGGAGATCGACCAGCATCACATGCGTGTCGGTGCCTCCGGAGACGATGTCGAAGCCGTGCGCGCGGAGATTTTCCGCAAGGGCCTTCGCGTTCTCGACCACGTTCTTCGCGTAGAGCTTATACGAAGGCTGCAAGGCCTCGGCGAAGGCCACCGCCTTGCCCGCGATCACATGCATCAGTGGCCCACCCTGCAAGCCGGGGAACACCGCCGAGTTGATCTTCTTGGCTAAAGCCTCGTCGTTCGTGAGCACGAGACCACCGCGCGGGCCGCGCAACGTCTTGTGCGTCGTCGCAGTAACAATATGCGCATGAGGGAACGGGCTCGGATGCGCGCCGCCTGCGACGAGACCCGCGAAATGCGCCATGTCGACCATGAACACCGCGCCGACTGAATCTGCGATCTTGCGGAAGCGAGCGAAATCGATTTGCCGCGGATAGGCCGATCCACCGGCCACGATCAGCTTCGGCTGATTTTCGCGCGCGAGCTTTTCGACTTCATCGTAATCGATCCGGTGATCGTCCTTGCGCACGTTGTACGGCACTACCTTGAACCACTTGCCGGACATATTGACCGGCGCGCCGTGCGTGAGATGCCCGCCTGCGGCGAGGTTCAAACCCATGAACGTATCGCCCGGCTTCATCACCGCCATGAATGCGGCCTGGTTCGCCTGGCTGCCGGAATTCGGCTGTACGTTCGCGAAATTACACCCGAACAGTTTCTTCGCGCGGTCGATCGCGACGGTTTCCACGATATCGACCCACTTGCAGCCACCGTAATAGCGGTTGCCCGGATAACCTTCGGCATATTTATTGGTGAGCACCGAGCCCTGCGCTTCGAGCACGGCTTTTGAGACGATGTTCTCGGAAGCGATGAGTTCGATCTCGTGCCGCTGGCGACCGAGTTCGCCCTTCACCGCGCCGAAGATCTCGGGATCGCTTTGCTCAAGCGTGGCGGTAAAAAAGCGGTTCGCATCGTTGCGATCCGCCATCGGATCGGTCGCGGGCATTGCTTGCCTCCGGGCCTTAGGTTGAAAACGGGAACGGCCTAACATGGCCGACCCCCAAAAAGAAGCGTGTCGAAAGGCTAGCTGCCCCTATCCATTGCGAGCCTGCGCTTGAGCTTTGCAATCGCGACCTGCTCAAGTGTCTGCTGGCTGGCGGAGGCAGGACCCATGACCACGACTTCCGTGCCGGTCGCGACATCAATCGCTGCCACGCGGACGACGCCGCCCACGGGCCGCATTTCCACAATGACTTCGCTTTCGCCCTTGGTGGGCATTTGGTCGGCCCCCGAGTCGCTAAGCTGTCACCATGCTGTCTCCAATCAACGTCCGCAAGGCGACGCTGGCGCATGGCCTAAACCATTGGCATTACGCTCATAATATGGGCTTCAACTGATCGCGCGGCGCACGTCTTATCGAACGAGTTGATTCCTCGAGATTCGCCGGAGCGCGCCTATGCCGGACACCACCGGCACGAAATTTTCTGCCTTGAAACTCCCTGCTTTGCGCATCGCACTTCCGGTGTTCCTCGCGTCCGCACTGAGCGGATACGCGACGCTTTATTTTGGCATCTTGCCGGGGCTCGGCGCAGCCGCG
>LNFM01003668.1_pt1 | contig 29806 bp, 26 predicted proteins | sample 596031 | NCBI WGS metagenome assembly LNFM01 (sample SAMN04254537, study PRJNA301005) | activated carbon metagenome | isolation source: dual media filters at the Ann Arbor, Michigan drinking water treatment plant | place: USA: Ann Arbor
GGCCCGCGAGCCGGTCGCTGCCCCCACTGTTCCAGAAGACGAGCCTGACCATGCAAGACACCGCTGACCGTATCACTTTGCCCGCGGGGCTCGACATCAGCCGCCTCGTCTGCGGCCTCTGGCAGGTCGCCGACCTCGAGAAGGGCGGCACCACGCTCGACCCCGAGACGGCGGCCGATGCGCTGGCCGCCTATGTGGCAGACGGTTTCGACACCTTCGACATGGCCGACCATTATGGCAGTGCGGAGATCATCGCCGGCCGCCTGCTTGCGCGCCACCAGGGCGCCGGCCGGCGTCCGGTCGCCATGACCAAATGGTGCCCCGAGCCCGGGCCGATGACGGCGGATGTCGTGCGCGCTGGCGTCACCGAGCGGCTGACACGTCTCGGCGTTGAAAAAGTCGACCTGCTGCAGTTCCATTGGTGGAGTTTTGAGCATCCCGCATGGCTCGACGCGCTGCACGAGATGGCGCGGCTGAAGGACGAAGGCCTGATCGGCGCCATCGGCCTCACCAATTTCGACGCCGCGCATCTGGCGCTGGCACTTGCCGACGGCGTGCCGGTGGCCACCAACCAGGTTTCGTTCTCCCTCGTCGACCGCCGCGCAGCCGGCGCATTGTCCGACCTTTGCGCCACGACGGGCGTAAAACTCTTCGCCTATGGCACGCTCTGCGGCGGCTTCCTCTCGGAAAAATGGCTCGGCGAGCCGGAGCCAGCCTCCATGCCCGACTGGAGTCGGTCGAAATACAAGCGTTTCATAGACACGGCCGGCGGCTGGGCGGGGTTCCAGGGCATTCTTGCCGCAGCCGATGCGATCGCCCGCAAACACGGCGTCTCCATCTCCAACGTCGCGACCCGCTGGGTGCTCGATCACCCCGCCGTCGCAGCAGCGATCGTCGGCGCACGCATCGGCGAAAGCGAACATCGCGGCGACAACCGCAAGGTGTTCTCCTTCGCGCTCGACGATCACGATCGCGAGCGTCTCGCCGAAGCCTTTGCCGGCACCAGAATGATCCCGGGCGACTGCGGCGACGAATACCGGCGCCCGCCCTACCTCACCGCCTCGGGGGACCTCAGCCACCACCTCGCGGCCATGCCCTCGGTCTATGCCGCGACACCCGATCCGGCCCGGCCGGACAGGCAGCGCGTGTCGTCCGGCAGCGTGTGGGAGCCCCTGGCCGGCTTCAGCCGGGCCGTCAGGATCAAGGACACGATCCGCGTCTCCGGCACCACCGCAACCCACGGCCTCGACCGCTGCGTCGCGCCCGGCGACGCCGGCGCGCAGACCACCTACATCCTGGACAAGATCGCCGCCGCCATCAGTGCGCTCGGCGGCAGCATGGACGACGTCGTGCGCACCAGAATCTATCTGCGCGACGTCACGCAGTGGGAACCCGTGTCGCGCGCCCATGGCCGTGTCTTCGCAGACATCCGCCCCGCCAACACGCTGCTGCAGGCGGGCGCGCTGGTCGGTGACTACGAGGTCGAGATCGAGGCCGAGGCCGTCGTCTCAGCGCCGTAGCGGCGCCGGGCGGACCTCAGGCGTCCTGCTCAGCCGCGCCGAGCTCCCCGCACCCGCGCCACCATCTCCTCGACATGCGAGATCGGTCCCTCCGGCGTGATGCCGTGGCCGAGGTTGAAGACCAGCGGTCCGTCGCCGAGCGCCTTGAGGATCGCGTCGACCCCGTCACGCAGCGCCGCCCCGCCGGCCACCAGCCGCAGAGGGTCGAGATTGCCCTGCACCGCCCCGCCGGCCTGCAGGGCTCTCGCCTGCGACCACGGCACCGACCAGTCCAGACCGAGCGCGGTGGCGCCCGTCTTTTCGCGATAGCCGGTGTAGAGGCTGCCCGCCCCCTTCGGAAAGCCGATGATCGGCACATGCGGATGGACGGCGCGGATCTTCTTGACCATGGCCGCCACGGGCGCGACGCAATAGGCCTCGAAGCACGCCTCGTCGAGTACGCCCGACCAGGAATCGAAAATCTGCGCGGCATCGGCGCCTGCGTCGATCTGCCGGATGAGATACTCCGCCGAGACATCGGCCAGCACATTCAGCAGGCGCAGCATGGCCTCCGGCTCGCGGTAACCGAAGAGGCGCGCCGGTGCCTGGTCCGGCGTGCCGTGTCCGGCGATCATGTAGGTCGCAACCGTCCACGGCGCGCCGCAGAAGCCGAGCAGCGTGGTCTCAGCCGGCAGTTCCGCGCGCAACCGCTGCACCGTCGCGTAGACAGGCGCCAGATGGGCGTGGATGTCCATTCCGTCGAGCGCCGCGATTTCCGATGCCGCGATCGGGGTCATCTGGGGCCCGTGGCCTTCCGCGAAGTGCAGGTCGCGCCCTAGCGCATGCGGCACGACGAGAATGTCGGAAAACAGGATCGCCGCATCGAAGCCGAAGCGGCGGATCGGCTGCAACGTGACCTCGACCGCCAGATCGGTGTTGTAGCAGAGATCGAGGAAGCTGCCCGCCTGCTTGCGCACCGCGCGGTATTCCGGGAGATAGCGCCCCGCCTGGCGCATCATCCAGATCGGCGGCGGAAACACCGTCGCGCCCTTGAGGACCTCCAGCACAACGCGTTCAACCGTCATTGTCATTCCTTCTCGTCGATGGCGACCGTCGCGTCCCGTGCCGGCGAAAGTCGCCGTGCCCTCCGCGCCTCTGTGCAGCCATGGAGGCTTGTACGGCCGACCGCGTCGCGCGGTTCTGCCTCCGAGGAATATCGAAGTTGAGCGGAATCGCAATGCCGGGCGCTGTGGTTCGCCCGGCTCTTGGTCTTTTCCCTGCCGAGCAAGCGCCTCAGGCGACGGCGCGGGCCAGGGCGCATTGCGACCAGAGGTCGGACAGCGCGCCGATCAGATGGTCGATGTCGGCATCCGTATGCAGCGGCGACGGCGTGATGCGCAGCCGCTCCGTCTTGCGCGGCACGGTCGGATAGTTGATCGGCTGCACGTAGATTCCGTAGCGGTCGAGCAGCAGGTCGCTGATCCACTTGCACTTGGCGGCATCGCCCACCATCACCGGCACGATATGGCTCGGATTGGGCATGTAGGGGATGCCCATCCTGTCGAGCCGTGCCCGCACCTTGGCGACGCGATCCTGGTGGCGTGCGCGCTCGAAGGGGCTCGCCTTCAGATGCATGATCGAGGCGCGCGCCCCCGCAGCCACCGCGGGCGGCAGCGCGGTCGTGAAGATGAAGCCGCTGGCAAACGAGCGGATGAAGTCGACGAGTGCCGTCGAACCCGTGATGTAGCCGCCCACCACGCCGAACGCCTTGCCGAGCGTTCCCTCGATCAGCGTGATGCGATCCATCACGCCGTCGCGCTCGGCGATGCCGCCGCCGCGCGGGCCGTAGAGGCCGACGCCGTGCACCTCGTCGAGATAGGTCATGGCGCCGTGCTTTTCGGCGACGTCGCAGATCTCGCGGATCGGCGCGATGTCGCCATCCATCGAATAGACGCTTTCGAAGGCGACGATCTTGGGCACGTCGGCACCATATTCCGACAGGATGCGGTCGAGATCCTTCGGGTCATTGTGCTTCCACAGGCGCTTCTCGGCGCGGGAATGCCGGATGCCCTCGATCATCGAGGCGTGGTTGCCCTCGTCGGAGAAGATCACGCAGCCGGGAATGTTGGCGCCGAGCGTCGAGAGCGCGGCCCAGTTGGAGACATAGCCGGAGGTGAACAGCAGGGCCGCTTCCTTGCCGTGCAGATCCGCGAGCTCCTGCTCGAGCAGCACGTGATAATGCGTCGTGCCGGATATGTTGCGCGTGCCGCCGGCGCCGGCGCCGCAGCGGTCGATCGCCTCGTGCATGGCGGCAAGCACGGCCGGGTGCTGGCCCATGCCCAGATAGTCGTTCGAGCACCACACGGTGACCTCGCTGGTCGTGCCGTTGGCATGACGCGTCGCGCGCGGAAACGAGCCGGCATGGCGTTCGAGATCGGCAAAGACCCGGTAGCGGCCTTCCTTGTGAAGTGCGTCCAGCTTGCTGGAAAACAGCGCTTCAAAATCCATGATGCATGCTCCCTGGGGTCCTAACCTTGGTACTCTGCCGGCCGGGCCGGGTATCGCGCTTTTGCTCGGCAATTACAATGTACAAGCTGTGCCGTGGCGACGACATGCCGCGGAAACCCCCGTCACTTTGCCACCGCTGCCGTCACCCCTTCGCCATCGCCCGGCGCGGTCGCATCGTCCTTGATCTGGCGCAAACGGACTGGGAGGATGCCGATATCGACGTCGCCGGCCCAGAATTTCCGCAATGCATTGCCCATGGCCGACTTCGCCCTGGCGTGCTCCGGGGTCAAATTGCCGTGATGCGGGCCGTCGCGGGGCCCTGCCCGGTCGACGGGCGCACTTTCGCTGCGGCGACACGTCGCCCGGCCTTCCTTGAAGACGCGGCGGTCGTTGGGCCGATGGATCAGCCCTGTTCCACACCGAGCACGGCGCAAAGGCTCTTCATCCGCGCCACCGCGAGTTCCGGCCGGTCGAGCACATTGGCCTGGTCGGCCAGCCGGAAAATGTCGGCGTAGTGGACAAGCCCGCGCGCCGACTGCATGCCGCCCGGCATGGAAAAATGGGTCTGGTGGCCGTTCAGCCAGGCGAGGAAGACGACGCCCGCCTTGTAATATTGCGTCGGCGCCTCGAAAATCTTGCGCGACAAAGGCACGGTGGGTTCGATCACCGCGCGGAACGTCTCGATGTCACCCGCCGCAAGCGCGGCCAGCGCCTTGGAGGCCGAGGGCGCCACCGCGTCGAAAATGCCGAGGAGCGCATGGCTGTGGCGGATGCCGTCGCCCTCGATCAGCTCGGCATAGTTGAAGTCGTCGCCGGTGAAGCAGACCACGCCCTCTGGCAGGCGCTTTCTCAGCGCGATCTCGCTTTCGCTGTCGAGCAACGAGATCTTGATGCCCTCGACCTTGCTCCGGTTGGCCTCGATGATCGTCATCACCGTATCCAGCGCCGGCTCGAAGGCTTCCGATCCCCAGTAGCCCTTGAGTTGCGGGTCGAACATGTCGCCCAGCCAGTGCAGGATGACCTTGTCCTTGGCCTGGGCAAGCAGGCGCCCGTACACGCTGACATAGTCGTCCGGCGAGCGCGCCGCCCGCGCCAGCGCCCTACTCGCCATCATGATCGCGCGGCCGCCGCAGCTCTCGATCAGTTCGAACTGTTCCTGATAGGCGCCGATCACCGCATCCAGCGTCGGCGTGATGCTCAGGTCCAGCTGGTCCGTGCCCGCGCCGCAGGCCAGATCCGCGCCGTCGACCGTCTTTGCTTCGCGCACGGAGCGGCGGATGAGTTCGGCGGCAAGCCGCCAGTCGACGCCCATGCCGCGCTGCGCCGTGTCCATCGCCTCGGCGATCCTGAAGCCCAGCCGCCACAGATGATGCCGGAAGGCGAGCGTCGCGTCCCAGTCGATGGCGGGCTTTCCGACCGGGTCGGTCTCGCGGCGCGGGTCCGACACGACATGCGCGGCGGCATAGGCGATGCGGTTGAAGACAGGCGTCTGGCTGGGCGGAACGATCGGCGTGCCCACCAGCCGGTAGGGCAGGGCGGACCCGTCCGCATGCGGCAGAGAAAGCGTCAGCGTCATGCCATCCTCCCATTGACGAGGGCTCATTAATTTGGATCGTTCCAAAATGCAAGCGGCCTCGCGCCTGTTTAGGGTCTCTGGCGCCACGGTGGGCCGGGCAATGCGTGGACCCGATCGCCCCACATTGCACTGCAACAATAATCATTTGTGGCTCCTGAGGGCATTCGTCGTCCATGCCGCCCGATTATCGGCGGCGATCCAGAACGTCCCGAAATATCGTTGACAAATTTGGATCGTTCCAATTATGAGAACAGCCAGGGATGGAGACACACGGCATAATGACCGGTCGGCGAACAACCGTCATAGACATTGCGAGCGCTGCCGGCGTCTCGAAGTCGACGGTCTCGCTCGTCCTACAGGGCAGTCCGCTGGTCAAGGAAGACACCCGCGCGAAGGTCAACGCCGTCATCCGCGACCTCGGCTATGTCTACAACAGGGGCGCGGCCAATCTGCGCCAGTCCAACGCCAAGTCCAAGATCATCGGCGTCGTCGTCAACGACCTCACCAACAGCTTCTTTGCAGAGCTGGCCGTTGGCATCGACATGGTCGTGCAGTCGGCCGGCTATGTGCAGTTCCTCTCCAATTCGGCCGAAAGCCTCGACCGCCAGCAGGAGGTCATCGCCTCCATGCGCGAGCACGGCATTTCGGGCCTCATCATCTCGCCGGCCCGCGGCACCCGCGCGGACGATCTCAACCCGGTCGTGGCCAGCGGCATCCCGGTCGTCGTCACGGTGCGCCATGTGCCCGGCGCCAAGGCCTCCACGCTGCTCTCGGACAATGTCGCCGGCGCGCGCGAAGCCGCCCGCCATCTCGTCGGCCTCGGCCACGCCCGCATCGCCTTCCTCGGCGGATTTGTCGACACCGCCGTCTTTGCCGAACGCGTCGATGGCTACCGCAAGGCGCTCGCCGCAGCCGGCCTGCCGGCCGACGAGGGGCTGGTCATCGCCAGCGCGCCGTCGCGCGTCGGCGGCCTCGCGGCCATCGATCGCGCTTTGTCGCTGCAGGACCGTCCGACCGCGGCCGTCTGCTTCAACGACGCCGTCGCCTTCGGCGTCTGCGACGGCCTGCGCGCCCGGCGCATGGAAGCCGGCGTCGATTTTGCCGTGGTCGGCTTCGACGACGTCATCGAGGCGCGGACGGCGGTGCCGGCGCTGACCACGGTCTCGGTCGACCCGCAGGGCATGGGCCGCCGCGCCGCCCACCAGCTACTCAAGCAGATCAATGCCGGCAGGACCGACGGCGAGGCGATCGTCACGTCCGTGCGCCTCGTGGTGCGCGGCAGCTGCGGCGCCGCGCTGGCGCAAGCGCAAACCGGTTCGGAAACAAGGATGGCTCTATGACACGCTGGGGACTGATAGGCGCGAGCACGATCGCCAGGGAGTGGGTCATCGGCGCCATCCGCGCCACCGGCGGCGAGGTCGCCTCCGTCATGAGCACCAGCGCCGAGCGCGGCGCGGCCTATGCGCGGGACAACGGCATCGCACGCTCGGTGACGTCTCTCGACGATCTCCTGGGCGATCCGCAGATCGATGCCGTCTACATCTCGACCACCAACGAGTTGCACCGCGACCAGGCAATTGCCGTGGCGCGTGCCGGCAAGCACATCCTGTGTGAAAAGCCGCTCGCCATGACGCTTGCCGACGCCCATGCCATGCTTGCGGCGTCCCGCGAGGCCGGCATCGTGTTGGCCACCAACCATCACCTGCGCAACGCGGCCAACCACCGCGCCATGCGCGACGCCATCGCGGCCGGCCGCATCGGCAAGCCACTCGCCGCGCGCGTCTTCCACGCCGTCTTCCTGCCGCCGCACCTCCAGGGCTGGCGCCTCGACCGACCGGAGGCCGGCGGCGGCGTCATCCTCGACATCACGGTCCACGACGCCGACACGCTGCGCTTCGTGCTCGGCGACGATCCTGTCGAGGCCGTCGCGCTCGGCCAGTCGGGCGGCATGGGCCAGTCCGGCCTGGAGGACGGCGTCATGGGCGTGCTGCGTTTCCGCTCGGGCGTCATCGCCCAGTTCCACGACGCGTTTACCGCGAAATTCGCCGACACCGGCTTCGAGGTGCACGGCACGGAGGGCTCGCTCGTCGCCCGCAACGTGATGACCCAGCGTCCGGTCGGCACCGTCACGCTGCGCGACGCGTCCGGCGAGCAGGAACTCCCGCTCGAACAGCGCAACCTCTACGAGACGGCGCTGCAAGCCTTCCACGCTGCCGTCGCCGGCAAGGGCGCGGTCTCGGCGTCGGGCGAAGACGGCATCTGGTCGCTCGCCACCGGCCTTGCCGTGGTCGAAGCCGCCCGCACCGGCCGCGCGGTCGCGGTGGAGCCGGGCCTGTGATCACCAGCATGAACAAGCACATCACCCCCGCCGAAGCCGCCGCCCTGATTCCCGACGGCGCCATCCTCTCCGTCTCGTCGTCGAGCGGCCTCGGCTGCCCCGACCTGATGCTGAAGGCGATCGGCGAGCGTTTTGACGCGACCGGCCATCCGCGCGACCTCACCACGCTGCACCCGATCGCCGCCGGCGACATGAGCGGCATCAAGGGCATCGACCACATCGCGAAAAAGGGCCTGCTGAAAAAGATCATCGGCGGCTCCTATCCCTCCGGTCCCTCGACATCCGAGCCGCCGCTGATCTGGCGGATGATCGGCGAGAATGAAGTCGCCGCCTACAACGTCCCGTCCGGCGTTCTCTTCGACATGCACCGCGAGGCGGCCGCCAAGCGTCCCGGTGTCATCACGAAGATCGGCCTCGACACCTTCGTCGATCCCGACCGTCAGGGCTGCGCCATGAACGCCGCCGCCGCAGCGGAGCCGGTCGTCGCCAAGATCGAATTCGACGGCGAGACATATCTGTACTTCAAGGCCATCGCGCCGCAGGTCGCCATCATCCGCGCCACCACCGCCGACGAGCGCGGCAACCTCACCTACGAGCATGAGGGCGCCTATCTCGGCGGCCTCGACCAGGCGCTCGCGGCCCGCAACAATGGCGGCATCGTCATCGCCCAGGTCAAGCGCATCACCAAGGAAGGCTCGCTCAAGCCGCACGACGTGCGCGTGCCGGGCATGCTGGTGGACTACATCATCGTCGACCCCGACCAGAAGCAGACCACCCAGACTCTCTACGACCCCGCCATTTCAGGCGAGATCTTTCGGCCGCTGGAAAGTTTTCGCGTGCCGGAGTTCAGCATCCAGAAGGTCATCGCCCGCCGCGTCGCGCAGGAGCTTCAGGCCGGCAGCTGCGTCAACCTCGGTTTCGGCATTTCCGCCAACGTGCCGCGCATCCTGCTGGAGGAGGGCCTGCACGGCGCCGTCACCTGGGTCATCGAACAGGGTGCCGTCGGCGGTGTTCCGCTGCTCGAGTTCGCCTTCGGCTGCGCGTCCAACGCCGACGCCTTCATGCCCTCGCCCTACCAGTTCACCTATTTCCAGGGCGGCGGGTTCGACGCCTCGCTGCTCTCCTTCCTCGAGATCGGCCGTGACGGTTCTGTGAACGTCTCGAAACTCTCCTTCCGCCCCCATGTCACCGCCGGGGCCGGCGGCTTCGTCGACATCACCGCGCGGGCAAGAAAGATCGTCTTTTCCGGCATGTTCAACGCAGGCGCGAAGCTCTCGGTGGCCAAGGGCGGGCTCGTCATAGAGAAGGACGGCAAGCTGAAGAAGCTTGTCGAATCCGTCGAGCACGTCACTTTCTCCGGCCCCCGCGCGGTCGCTCAAGGGCAGGACATCACCTATGTCACCGAGCGCTGCGTGCTCAAGCTGACGCCGCGGGGCATCGTGCTCACAGAGATCGCGCCCGGCATCGACCTCCAGGCGCATGTCCTCGACCAGTCCGAATTCCCGCTCATCGTGGCGCCCGATCTCAAACTCATGGACGCGGCGCTCTTCACCGACGCCCCGCTCGGCCTGACCCTTCCGGTCAAGCCGCCTCGCACGCTTGCCGGTGCCGACCATGGCTGAGCCGCGCATCCTCGTCGCTGTCGATGGCGCGGTGGCCACCATCACGGTGGCGCGCCCGGAAAAGCTCAACGCCTTCGACATCGGCATGCTGAAGGAACTGGCGCTCGCCTGCGACACGGTCGAGGAGAACGCGGCGGTCCGCGTGGCCATCCTCACCGGCGCCGGCAAGGCTTTCTCGGCCGGCGGCGACATCAAGGCCTGGGGCGGCATGCGCCCTGAAGAATTCGGCCACCAGTGGGTGCGCCTCGGCCACCGCGTCTTCGAGCGGCTGGCCACACTTCGTGTGCCGCTCATCGCCGCGCTCAACGGCCACGCGCTAGGCGGCGGACTGGAACTCGCGGCGGCAGCCGACATCCGCATCGCCGAGAGCCAGATCCGCATCGGCCTGCCCGAGACCGGCCTCGGCATGGTCCCGGGCTGGTCCGGCACGCAGCGCCTCGTCCAGCGCTTCGGCGCGCAGGTCGTTCGCCGCATGGTGCTCGGCGGCGAGATATTTTCGGCCGCAGAGGCGCATGGCCTCGGCCTCGTCGACGAAGTCGTCGAGACAGGCACCTCGGTCGCGGCGGCGCAGGCCTATGCCGCCCGCGTCGCGACGCGTGGTCCCGCCGCGCTCGAGGTGGCCAAGCTCATGCTGTCGGTCGCCAATGGCGAGGACAATGGCTCCGCCGTCGAGGCGCTCGGCTCCATCCTGGTCGCCAAGACAGGCGACCTCAAGGAAGGCGTCGCCGCCTTCTCCGCCAAGCGCACTGCTGCCTTCAAGGGAGAATGGTGATGACCGTCCACATCCGGCCGCAGGCACTGGCCGACACTGCGGTCCGCCCCTTCAGCATGCTGATCGGCGGCGCCTGGGTCTCGGGCGCCGAGGGCCGCACCATCGACCGCGTCGCGCCCAGCCACGGTGTCACCGTAAGCCGCTACCAGGCCGCCACCGCAATCGACGCCGAGCGCGCCATTGCGGCCGCGCGCAAGGCTTTCGATCACGGTCCCTGGCCGCACATGACCGCGTCGCAGCGCTCCCTCGTCCTGCTCAAGGCCGCCGACCTCATCGCCGCGCGCGCCGACGAACTCGCCTATCTCGACTGCATCGAGGCCGGCAAGCCGATCTCCCAGGTGCGCGGCGAGATCGCCGGCGCCGTCGATATCTGGCGCTATGCGGCGGCGCTCGCCCGCGAACTGCATGGCGACAGCTACAATTCGCTGGGCCGCAACATGCTCGGCGTCGTGCTGCGCGAGGCGATCGGCGTCGTCTCCATCATCACGCCGTGGAACTTCCCGTCCCTCATCGTCAGCCAGAAGCTGCCCTTCGCGCTCGCCGCCGGCTGCACCACTGTGGTCAAGCCATCGGAATTCACCTCCGGCTCGACGCTGCTTTTGGGCGAGATCCTGATGGAGGCCGGCATCCCGCAAGGCGTCGTCAACATCATCGTCGGCACCGGGGCAGAAGTCGGCGCCACGCTCACCACCCATCACGACGTCGACATGGTGTCCTTCACCGGCTCGACCGGCGTCGGCCGCCTGTCCATGGCCAATGCGGCCCAGAGCCTGAAGAAGGTCTCGCTCGAACTCGGCGGCAAGAACCCGCAGATCGTCTTTCCCGACGCCGATCTCGACGCCTTCGTCGACGCAGCCGTCTTCGGCGCCTGGTTCAACGCCGGCGAGTGCTGCAACGCCGGCTCGCGGCTCATCCTGCACGAAAGCATCGCCGCCGACGTCACGGCCCGCATCGCCGAACTGTCGAAGACCGTGCGCGTCGGCGACCCGCTCGATCCAAAGACCCAGGTCGGCGCCATCATCACGCCGCAGCACCTCGCCCGCATCTCCGACTATGTCCATGGCGCAACGGAATCGGGCGCCACCGTGGCGCATGGCGGCGGCGCGCTCGACCTCGGCGCCGGCCAGTTCATGAGCCCGACCATCCTCTCCGGCGTCACCCCAGACATGGCGGTCGCGCGCGAGGAAGTGTTCGGACCCGTCCTGTCCGTGCTGACGTTTGAATCGATTGAAAAGGCGTTGCACATCGCCAACGACACGCCTTATGGTCTGTCCACGGGGGTGTGGAGCAGGGATATCGATACGTGCATGACCGTCGCGCGTGGTGTGCGGGCCGGCACGGTCTGGGTCAACACCTTCATGGACGGAACACCGGAACTACCCTTCGGCGGCACCCGGCAATCGGGGCTGGGACGGGAACTGGGACGGCGCGCCGTCGAGGACTACACCGAGGAAAAGACGATTCAGATCCATCGTGGACCGCGCACCGCATGGTGGGCCGACCGCGCTGAGGCCTGAAGGAATTCCCCGGCGGCCAGCCGTCGGGGCAGACGTCACGCAATGGTTGCGTGATCCATTAAACCCGATTGGGAGGAACCAACATGAAGAAATTCGTACTGAAGGCGGCCGTCGCACTGCTCCTGGCTTCGCCGGCGTCGCTGTCGCACGCAGCCGACACCGTCGAGGTGTTGCACTGGTGGACGTCGGGCGGTGAAGCCGCCGCACTCGACGTTTTGAAGAAGGACCTCGAGTCCAAGTCGATCGGCTGGACCGACATGCCCGTCGCAGGCGGCGGCGGCACGGAAGCCATGACGGTTCTGCGCGCCCGCGTCACGGCCGGCAATGCGCCGACCGCCGTGCAGATGCTCGGCTTCGACATTCTCGACTGGGCCAAGGAAGGCGCGCTCGGCAATCTCGACGAAGTCGCCGCCAAGGAAGGCTGGGACAAGGTCATCCCGACCGCGCTGCAGCAGTTCTCGAAATATGACGGCCACTGGATCGCCGCTCCGGTCAACGTGCACTCGACCAACTGGGTCTGGATCAACAAGGCCGCTCTCGACAAGGCCGGCGGCAAGGAGCCGACCAGCTGGGAAGAACTCGTAGCCCTCCTCGACAACTTCAAGGCGCAGGGCATCACGCCCGTTGCCCATGGCGGCCAGCCCTGGCAGGACGCGACGATCTTCGATGCCGTCGTGCTCTCGCTCGGCAACGACTTCTACAAGCAGGCCTTCATCGATCTCGACCCGGCGGCACTGACCGGCGACAAGATGAAGGAAGCCTTCGACCGCATGACCAAGCTGCGCTCCTATGTCGACGACAACTTCTCCGGTCGCGATTGGAACCTGGCCTCGGCCATGGTGATCGAGGGTCAGGCCGGTGCGCAGTTCATGGGCGACTGGGCCAAGGGCGAGTTCGTCAAGGCTGGCAAGGTACCCGGCACGGACTTCGTCTGCATGCGCTTCCCGGGCACGCAGGGGTCGGTCACCTTCAACTCCGACCAGTTCGCCATGTTCAAGGTCTCCGATGACAAGGTCGCCTCGCAGCTCGTCATGGCTTCCGCCATTGAGAGCCCGGTCTTCCAGTCGGCCTTCAACGTCGTCAAGGGCTCGGCCCCGGCGCGCACCGACGTTCCGGACACCGACTTCGATGCCTGCGGCAAGAAGGCGATCAAGGATCTGGCGGACGCCAACACGGCCGGCACGCTGTTCGGCTCCATGGCCCATGGCCATGCCAATCCGGCTTCCGTCAAGAACGCCATCTATGACGTCGTCACCCGCCAGTTCAACGGCGAGCTGACCTCGGAAGAAGCGGTCGCGGAACTCGGCGCCGCCGTCGAAGGCGCGAAGTAGGTACCAGCACAGTTCTCCGGGGGCGTCCCAGCGTGGCCCCCGGAGACTTCCCAGCCCAGGCCTCCAAAGGTGGTGAAAGACCATGAACAGCCGCAGCCGGCTTCAGGAGCTGTTGCCCAAACTCGTCGTGGCGCCAAGCTTCCTGATCATCCTCGTCTTCGTCTATGGCTTCATCGCCTATACCGGCTTCCTGTCGGTCACCGACAGCAAGATGCTGCCGTCCTATAATTTCGTCGGCCTGAGCAACTACACCAAGCTCTGGGCGCTGCCGCACTGGTGGCGCGCCATCTCCAACCTGGCGATCTTCGCCTCGCTCTACATCATCATCTGCTCGGTGCTGGGCCTGGCGCTCGCCATCCTGCTCGACCAGAAGATCCGCGGCGAGGGCTTCCTGCGGCCGATCTACCTCTACCCCATGGCGCTGTCCTTCATCGTCACGGGCACGGCCTGGAAGTGGTTCCTCGATCCGGGCATCGGCCTGGAGAACACCATGCATCTCTGGGGCTGGGAGAGTTTTTCCTTCACCTGGATCAAGGACCGCAACTACGCCATCTACTGCGTCGTGATCGCGGCCGTCTGGCAGTCGTCCGGCTTCGTCATGGCGATGTTCCTCGCCGGCCTGCGCGGCGTCGACAACGAGATCATCAAGGCGGCGCAGATCGACGGCGCGTCGGCCTTCACCACCTATCGCCGCATCATCATCCCGCTGATGCGCCCCGTCTTCCTGTCGGCCTTCGTCGTGCTCGCGCATCTCGCCATCAAGGCCTACGACCTCGTCATCGCGTTGACCGGCGGCGGTCCGGGCCAGGCCACAGAACTGCCGGCCACCTTCATGTATTCCTATACCTTCACGCGCAACCAGATGGGCATCGGCGCCTCCTCGGCGATCGTCATGCTGGCGATGATCTTCTCGATCATCATCCCCTACCTCTATTCCGAAGTCCGGCAGGGGAAACGCTGATGAGCGCCGCCGCCAACCCCCAGAACGCGATCTCGCACGGCCATCTGACGCGCGCGCTCATCTACTCCGCGCTCATCCTGCTCGCTGTCTACTACCTGCTGCCGCTGTATGTGATGGTCGTCAATTCGTTCAAGCCGCTGGACGAGATCCGCCAGGGCGGCATGCTCAATCTGCCGCAGGTCTGGACCATCGAACCCTGGCTTTCGGCCTGGTCGACCGCCCAGATCGGCGTCGAGCCGACGGGTCTGAAGCCGTTCTTCCTCAACTCGATCCTGATGGTCGTGCCAGCGGTCGTCATCTCCACGATCATCGGCGCGCTCAACGGCTATGTGCTGACCAAGTGGCAGTTCCGCGGCTCGAACGTCTTCTTCGGCCTGCTGCTCCTGTCCTGCTTCATCCCCTTCCAGATCGTGCTGATCCCCATGGCGCGCATCCTGGGCATGCTCAACATCGCCGGCACGGTCTGGGGCCTCGTGCTCGTCCATGTCGTCTACGGCATTGGCTTCACGACGCTCTATTTCCGCAACTACTACGAGGCCTTCCCCACCGAACTGGTGCGCGCCGCGCAGATCGACGGCGCCAGCTTCTTCCAGATATTCCTGCGCATCCTTCTGCCGTCCTCGGGACCCATCATCGTCGTGTCGGTCATCTGGCAGTTCACCAACATCTGGAACGACTTCCTGTTCGGCGCCTCCTTTTCCGGCGCCTCCTCGACGCCGATGACGGTCGCGCTCAACAACCTCGTCAGCTCGTCGACGGGCGTGAAGGAATACAACGTGCATTTCGCGGGCGCGATCCTCGCCGCCCTGCCAACGCTGATCGTCTACATCGTGTCCGGGCGCTACTTCGTGCGCGGCCTGATGTCCGGCGCCGTGAAGGGATAGGCCATGTCGTTTCTCAAGATCACCAATCTGCGCAAGTCCTATGGCGCGGCCGAAATCCTCAAGGACATCAACCTCGAGATCGACGAGGGCGGCTTTCTCGTGCTCGTCGGCCCGTCGGGCTGCGGCAAGTCAACGCTGCTCAACGCCATCGCCGGGCTGGAGCCGATCACCTCGGGCGAGATCGCCATCAATGGCCGCTCGGTCGCAGGCCTGCCGCCGTCGAAGCGCGACATCGCCATGGTGTTCCAGTCCTACGCGCTCTACCCCAACATGACGGTCGCCGGAAACATTGCCTTCGGCATGGAGATCCGTGGCGTGCCGCGCGAGGAGCGCGAGAAGGCGATCCGCGAAGTCTCCGACATGCTGCAGATCGGCCATCTCCTGGACCGCAAGCCGAGCCAGCTGTCCGGCGGCCAGCGCCAGCGCGTCGCCATGGGCCGTGCACTGGTGCGCAATCCGCAGGTCTTCCTGTTCGACGAGCCGCTTTCCAACCTCGACGCCAAGCTGCGCGTCGACATGCGCACCGAAATCAAGCGGCTGCACAGCCGGCTCAAGACCACCATCGTCTATGTCACGCACGACCAGATCGAGGCGATGACGCTGGCCACCAAGATCGCCGTCCTGAAGGACGGCATCCTGCAGCAGTTCGGCACCCCGTCGGAGATCTACAACAACCCCGCCAACCTCTTCGTCGCCGACTTCATGGGCTCGCCCGCCATGAACCTCATCCCCGCCACCATCGGCTCGGACGGCAATGCGCTCACCGTCAATTTCGACCGCGAGGCACTGGCGCCCATCTCGCTCCGGCTCACCAACCCGCCCGCCGGGCTTTCCGCGCACCAGGGCCGGCAGGTCATCTTCGGCTTGCGCCCGGAGGCGCTGACCGACCCGGACGGCGCCGACCGCAACGCGTCGAGCATCGCCACCGCCGACCTGCACATCGACGTCGTCGAGCCGGCCGGCTCCGACACCTTTGCCGTCACCAGCCTCGGCGGCAAGGGCGTGGTTGCCCGCCTGCGCGCAGACGCCAACGTTCTGCCCGGCGCGGTGACGCCGCTCGCCTTCAACCTCTCGAAGACGGTCTTCTTCGACCCGGCAACGGAAGCCCGGATCCGGTAATCGGCATGACCACACCCGAAATCGTCATCATCGGCTCGGGCATGGGCGGCGCAACGCTCGCCGCCGGGCTGGCGGGAAGCGGTGCGAAGGTTCTCATCCTGGAAAAGGGCGAGCGCCTCGCCGACTCGCCCGAAGCCCGCGATGCGCGCGCCATCTTCCAGCGCGCCCACTTCCGGCCCAAGGAAACCTGGCTCGACAAGGACGGCAAGCCCTTCAACCCCGGCAATTACCACGTCGTCGGCGGCAACACGAAATTCTACGGCGCCGTGCTGTTCCGCTACCGCCGGGAGGATTTTGCCGAACTCGAATTCCCGGGCAGCGGCGTGTCGCCGGCCTGGCCATTTCCCTATGAGGAGATGGAGCCTTGGTACTCCGCCGCCGAGCAGCTGCTGCAGGTGCGCGGGACGGTCGACGAGGACCCGACCGAGCCGCCCCACTCGCGCCCCTACGCTTTCGGCCCCGTCCCCGACGAGCCTGCCATCGCACGGGTGCGCGAAAGGCTGAAATCGGCAGGCCTGCATCCGGCAAGCCTGCCGCTCGGCGTCGACATCGACCGCTGGCTGGCGCGCGCGAAGACGCCGTTCGACGCCTATCCGGACACGACCGGCGCGAAGATGGATGCGGAAAGCTGCAGTCTCGCCGCCGCGCTGAAGGATCCGGATATCACGCTCCAGACCGGCGCCGACGTGATCCGGCTGGAGACCGATGCGCAGAACCGAATCTCGGCCATAGTCTATCGCCACGAGGGCGAGGAAAAGCGCCTGTCGCCCAAGACAGTCATCCTGTCGGCCGGCGCCATCCGCTCCGCCACGCTTTTGATGAGTTCCGCCGACGGGCGCAATCCCAACGGCCTCGCCAACAGTTCCGACCAGGTCGGCCGCAACTTCATGAACCACAACGCGACGTTCATGCTGGCCGTCGACCCGCGAACGGTCAATGACTCGGTCTACCAGAAGACCATTCATTTCAACGACTTCTACTTCGACGACGGCCGCGGCTCCGGGCCGCTCGGCCAGGTCCAGCTGCTCGGCCGCGTCACCGCGCCCATCCTGAAGAGCCGGTTGAAGCTGGTGCCCGAATTCGCGCTGGAAATGCTGAGCCGGCATGCGGTCGACTGGTATCTCGTCTCGGAAGACCTGCCCCGCAAGGAGAGCCGGGTCCGGCTCGACGGGTCGCAGGTCATCCTCGACTGGCAGTTCTCGAACATGAAGGCGCACCACCTGCTCGTCGCCCGGGTCAAGGAGCGCATGCGCGCCGCCGGCTACCCCATCCTGCTCAGCCAGCTGGTCGATGGCCGCCTCCCGTCCCATCAGTGCGGCACGACACGCATCGGCGACGATCCGGCCGGCTATGTCTGCGATCCATGGTGCCGCAGCTTCGACCACGACAACCTGTTCATCGTCGACGCCGGCTTCCTGCCGACCTCGGCTGCCGTCAATCCGTCGCTGACCGTCGCCGCCCAGGCGCTCCGGGTCGCCGACTATCTCCGCCGCACGGAGCTGGGGTGATGACGATGGCCGGACCGATCCTGATGAAACAGGCGCTCGACGTCGCCTCCCTCTGGCCTCCTGAGCTTTCGTCAAAGGTCGGCCATATCCCCCTCAAAGGGGCAGATCAGTCGCTCTACCCTATCCGACTGGCCTTCGACGCTACAAAGTCTGTCGCGAAGGCGAAGCGATTGATCTCCCCCCTCGTGGGGGAGATGGCCGGCAGGCCAGAGGGGGGCGCGAAGGAACGCGGCCCTGTAGCGCAAAGCGTCCTTCCGCTGTGTAGGGTGGTCCCATGACCCGCCCCGTCGCCATCGTCACCGGCGGCACGCGCGGCATCGGGCTCGCCTGCGCGACCGCGCTTGCCGATGCAGGCTTCGACATCGTCGTGGCCGACCTCGCGCCCGAGCCGCCGCGTGAACTGCACACCGCGCTCGCTCTGCATGGCGCGCGTCTCGCCTACTGCCGCTTCGACCTCGCTGACCTGGCAACCCACGCGCAGGTGATCGCCACTGCACGCGACGCCTTCGGCCACATCGACTGCCTGGTCAACAATGCCGGCATCGCCTCGCCGGTGCGCGGCGATCTCCTGGACCTCGACCCCGAAAACTTCGACACGGTGCTGTCGGTCAATCTGCGCGGCACCGTCTTCCTGTCGCAGGCCGTCGCCAGGGCGATGCTGGAGGGCCCCGCCACCCACCCGCGCTCCGTCGTCACCATCACATCGGTCAGCGCGGACATGGCCTCGCCGGAGCGCGCCGACTACTGCATCTCCAAGGCCGGCCTATCCATGTGGGTAAAAGCCCTCGCGCTGCGGCTTGCCGCCGAAAACGTCGGCGTCTTCGAAATCCGCCCTGGCATAATCCGCACAGACATGACGGCTGCGGTCACGGCGAAGTACGACGCGCTCATCGACGGCGGGCTCGTTCCCGCACGGCGCTGGGGCGAGGGCGCCGACGTCGCGGCAATCGTCGCAGCACTCGCCGGCGGAAAGCTCGGCTTCGCCACCGGATCGGTCATCAATGCCGATGGCGCGCTCTCCATCCCCCGTCTCTGAGGAATCCGGTATGGCTGCCGACTACGACTACATCATCACCGGCGCCGGCCCGGCCGGCTGCGTGCTGGCCAATCGCCTGTCGGAAGACCCGGAGGTGCGCGTCCTCCTGCTCGAGGCCGGCGGCGGCGACTGGAACCCGCTGTTTCACATGCCGGCGGGCTTTGCCAAGATGACCAAGGGCGTCGCCTCCTGGGGCTGGGAGACCGTGCCGCAGAAGCACATGAAGGGCCGCGTGCTGCGCTACACCCAGGCCAGGGTCGTCGGCGGCGGCTCCACCATCAACGCCCAGCTCTATACGCGCGGCAATGCGGCGGATTACGACCTCTGGGCGGGCGAGGACGGTTGCACCGGCTGGGACTATCGCAGCGTGCTGCCCTATTTCAAGCGCGCCGAGGACAACCAGCGCTTTGCCGACGACTACCACGCCTATGGCGGCCCGCTCGGCGTCTCCATGCCGGTTTCGGCTCTGCCCATCTGCGACGCCTATATCCGCGCCGGCCAGGAACTCGGCATCCCCTACAACCACGATTTCAACGGCCGCCAGCAGGCCGGCGTCGGCTTCTACCAGCTCACCCAGCGCAACCGCCGCCGCTCCTCGGCTTCGCTCGCCTATCTCGACCCGATCCGCGACCGGAAAAACCTCACCGTGCGCCTCAATGCGCGCGTCACGCGGATCGTCCTGGAGAAAGACCGCGCTGTCGGCGTCGAGATCGCTTCGGGAAATCGCACCGAGACCATCGCATGCGCGCGCGAGGTGCTGGTCTCGTCGGGCGCCATCGGCTCGCCAAAACTCCTGCTGCAGTCCGGCATCGGCCCGGCCGATCATCTGCGGTCGGTCGGCGTCGATGTCCGGCACGACCTGCCCGGCGTCGGCTCCAACCTGCAGGATCATCTCGATCTCTTCGTCATTTGCGAATGCACCGGCGACCATACCTATGATGGCGTGGCAAAGCTCCACCGCACGCTATGGGCCGGCCTGCAATATGTCCTGTTCCGCTCCGGACCCGTCGCCTCGTCGCTCTTCGAGACCGGCGGCTTCTGGTATGCCGACCCCGACGCGCGCTCGCCCGACATCCAGTTCCATCTCGGCCTGGGGTCCGGCATCGAGGCGGGCGTCGAGAAACTGAAGAACGCCGGCGTCACGCTCAACTCGGCCTATCTCCATCCGCGCTCCCGCGGCACGGTGCGGCTGGCCTCGGCGGATGCCGCAGCGGCTCCCCTCATCGACCCCAACTACTGGTCCGACCCGCATGACCGGAAAATGTCGATCGAGGGGCTGAAGATCGCCCGCGAGATCATGCAGCAGGCCGCGCTCAAATCCTACGTACTCGCCGAAAGGCTGCCCGGCCCGAGAATCATGACCGACGAGCAGTTCTTCGACTATGGCTGCGCCAACGCCAAGACCGACCACCACCCGGTCGGCACCTGCCGGATGGGCACGGGCGCGGACGCCGTCGTCGACCTGGAGCTCAAGGTGCATGGCCTGAAGGGCTTGCGCGTTTGCGACAGTTCGGTCATGCCGCGCGTGCCCTCCTGCAACACCAACGGCCCGACCATCATGATGGGCGAGAAGGGCTCCGACATCATCCGCAACATCGAGCCATTGCCGGCGGCGATCTTTGCCCATGAACGCAACGACCGCCGCCCGCGTGCGCGCGCAGACATAAGGTAACCGCCATGATCCGCCACTGCGTCTTCATCCGCTTCCGCGCCGACGTTCCTGCGCAGGAGAAATCCGCCATCTTCGCCGACATCGTAGCGCTGAAGCCGCTCGTGCCGGGCATGCTCGCCGTCCATGTCGGCGCAAACGTCAGCCCCGAGACGGGCATGGACAAGGGCTTTTCCGATGGTTTCATCGTCGACTTCACGGATGCCGCGGCGCGCGACGCCTATCTGGTGCATCCGGCCCATGCGAAGGCCGGCGGTCGCATCGTCGCGGCCACCGAAGGCGGCGTGGATGGCGTCCTGGTCTACGACATCGACGTCGCGGACTGACCGCGCCTACGGCGTCACGGGCTCGAAGCGCAGATAGTCGATCTGTGACACGGCTGTCGGGCTCGAGACATTGAGCAGCGCCACCAGCCGCACGCTGACCGTGCCTGGCGGCAGAAGGCAGTCGGGATTCGTGTTGTCGAAGGTCAGGATCCCCTCGCCGGCCGTCCAGCCATCCGCCGCCTTGATGATCTTCTGCTGCATCGCGCAATACTGCGCAGGCGCGATGTCCGGCCCGATCGGATTGCCCCTGTCGTCATAGGAGACGGTGCCGACCATGCTCATGGCGCCGCCCTTTGCCGGGTCGTCGACCATGACGCGGATGCGCGCCGAGACCGTGTAGCGCATGCCCGGCGCCACCGCGAAGACCTGCTTCGAGTAGAGCGGCACCGGGCCAGTCGCCTCGACGAAGCGCAGGTCGCCGTCGGAGCCTGCGCTGTAATAGGTCGTCCAGGGCGGGATGCTCTCGAAGCCGCGCGCGCTGGACGAATAGTCGGCAAAGCCGCGGTCGAACTCCGGGTCGGATGGCGGCCGGTACAGGAGCAGGAAAGCCGTCACGCCGATCGCAGCCGCAATGGCGGCGCCCGCCATGACGCGCCGCGACGGCCGGGGCAGGGCACGCCAGTCGAAGCGCTTCCTGGCGGCAGGCTGCGCGGCGACGGTCTCTTCGGGCTGCTCGGCCGTGTGGAATTCGCGCTCCAGCTCGGCGATCGCCGTTTCGAGCGCTGACCCCAAATGAGCGTGTTTCGAGAAGGTGAGGAATTCGCGCGTCTTGCGATACACCGCGTCGCGGGACGCCGGCGTGTTTTCCGGCCGCGCCAGGATCGCTGCCGTCATCCGCTGCTTGAAGATCGTGACAGAGTCCACGCGGGGCGCTCACGTGAATCGATGTAGCACTGATAGCGACCCTTGCCACGCAAGGCAACGCGGACACACGCCGCATGGCTCCCCGTGCCGGCCGTCTTCCGGCAGGTTGGGCCAAGCGCTTTTTGCTTCCGGCAGGCTGGCGTGTGCGATCCGGAATGCTAGGAAGGAACCCAGCCGGCGGCATCCCGCCGGACCGGGCATGCTGCGGCCGCACGCGGGCTGCCCGGCCTCTGGCATAGTGGACGGACTTCAGCACATGACCGACATCTTCTATCTCACCAACATCAAGTTCGATTTCGGCGCGATCCGGCAGCTGCCGCAGATCGTCGCCACGCTCAAGATGGCGCGTCCGCTCCTGGTCAGCGATCGCGGTCTGGAGCAGGCCGGTCACGTCGCAAGGGTGCTCGCCTTGCTGCCGGAAGGCACGCCGGCCTTCCTCGACGTTCCGTCCAACCCGACCGAGGCGGCGCTTTCGGCCGCGCTTGAAGCCTATCGCGCCAACGCATGCGACGGCGTCATCGCGCTCGGCGGCGGGTCGCCCATCGATCTCGCCAAGGGCGTCGCCCTTCTCGCCACGCATGCCGGCGCGCTGGAGGAGTATGCGGCCATCTATGGCGGCGTCGCCCGGATCGGCCCCGTGGCCTCCCTGGTCGCGGTGCCCACGACGGCCGGTACCGGCTCGGAAGTCGGCCGCGCCGCGCTGATCACGCTGCATGACGGGCGCAAGCTCGGCTTCATCAGCCCGCACCTCATCCCGCGCATGGCGGTCTGCGATCCCGACCTGATCGACGGTCTGCCGGCCGGTCTTGCTGCGGCGACCGGTCTCGACGCCCTGTCGCACTGCGTCGAGACGTTTCTGTCGCCGCGCATCAATCCGCCCGCCGAGGCGATCGCGCTCGACGGCGCCGGCCGCATCTGGCGCAACATCGAGGCCAACGTGTCGGGCGGCACGGCGCAGACGCGCTGGGAGATGATGATGGGCGCGCTGGAGGGCGGCCTCACCTTCCAGAAGGGGCTCGGTGCCGTTCACGCGCTGTCCCATGCGCTTGGCGGCCTGTCGGAGCCAAAACTCCACCATGGCGTGCTCAACGCCATCCTCCTGCCGCCCGTGCTGCGCTTCAACCAAGGGCATGTCGGCGACAAGATGGAGCGCCTCAAGCAGGCGATGGGCCTTTCGCCGGACGATAACCTCGCCGACGCCGTGCACGCGCTGAACGGCAGGCTCGGCCTCACCAAGGGCCTGAAGACGCTCGGCGTCAGCCGCGACGTCTTCGACTGGATCATCGAGCGCGCGCTCGCCGACCACAGCCACCCCACAAACCCGCGCGCCGCGACCGCCGAGGATTACCGCGCGCTGCTCGAGGAAGCCTATTACTAGGACGACGACTTAGGCTTCGTCTTCCGCGCCGCCGGCTTGGCGGCGCTGAGCGCAATATTGTGCACCACGGCGGCGCGGATCAGCGCCTTCAGCGCGTCTTCGTCTATCGCGGCGCCCTCGAAAAAATCGATGGCGCGCCGCGTGTTGCCCTCCAGGCTCGAAGTGAACAGGCCCGCCGGGTCGGGCAGCGCCGCACCCTTGGCAAAGGTCGCCTTCACCGCCTTCTTGTAGGTTTCGCCGGTGCAGATGATGCCGTCATGCGACCACACCGGGATGCCCCATTTCCATTCCTCCACCACTTCCGGGTCTGCCTCGCGGATCAGCCTGCGCAGCCTCGCCAGCGTCTCGCCGTGCCACCCTTCCAACCGTGCGATATGCCCGTCGATCAGCTTTGAGGGCTCCGTCTCCGCTTCCTCCAGCGCCCGGGTCTTGCCCTTCTGCATCGGTCCTCTCCCGCTTGAGAATTGCTTTTCTGCCGCTAGACTGACCGCGTTGAACACGCGCCGCAAGCCGCCGGGAAATGCCACATGCTCATCGTCTATGGCCACCCGCTTGCCTCCTTCTACTGGAAAGCGCTCATCGCGCTCTATGAGCGCGGCGTGCCGTTCGAGTTCCGCATGGTCGATCCCGCGCATCCTGACAACGCGGCCTTCGTCGCCCGCGCAGCGCCCACCGGCCAGTTCCCTGTCCTGGTCGACGGCGACCGCACGGTCATCGAATCCGCCGCCATCATCGAGTATCTCGACCTCCACCATGGCGGTGCGCCGCCCATGGTGCCTGCCGACCCGCGGGCGGCCATCGAGGCCAGGCAGATGGACGGTGTCTTTGACGACTATGTCATGGCGCCGCTGACGCGCATGGTCGTGGACCGGATGCGCGAGCCCGACAGGCGCGATCCCCAGGCGGTCGCCGAGGCGAAGGCGACGCTGGGCAGGACCTATGCCTGGCTCGACCGCTGGATGGACGGCCGCATCTGGGCCGCGGGCGAGAGTTTCGGCCTTGCCGACATCGCGGCGGCGTCCGCGCTGTTCTACGCCCACTGGGGCTACGCCATCCCGCCGGAGCATGCCCGCCTGCGCGCCTATCGCGCCCGCCTGCTGTCCCGCCCCTCCGTCGCCCGCGTCGTCGACGAAGCAAGACCCTGGTTCCAGTATTTCCCGCTGAAGGACGACGGCAGCCCGGACTGAGGAACGCTACGCCCATCCTCGCCCCTCTTTGGGGGGAGAGGTGGCTCGGGCGAAGCCCGAGACGGAGAGCGTGGCGAATGCCCGGTTCGCAGGCAAAGGGTGCGAACGCCCGGAGCGAGAGCAAGGGCAAGAGAGGGCTATCTCGGGTCAGCAAACCCGCCGCTCAAAGCTTTTCCCCCGGAAGCCGGCTCGCCTGCCGTATCCACTCCGCGAGCCTCGCTTCGTCGAACCCGTCGGCCTCGCGCATGTCGAGATAGCGCGTATCGCCGCTCTTGGACGCGCCGGGCGGGACCGGGTCCAGTGACATGCCGCGAAAGAAGGCGACCTTCACATAGTTGGTGAAGCAGTGAAAACTGAGGAACCAGCCCTCGCCCTCCAGCCCGTAGAACGGTGAATTCCACTTCACCGCCTTCGTCACATCGGGAACGGTGCGCGTGATCAGCGCGTCGAGCCGTCGCCCGACATCCTGCTTCCAGCCCGGAATCGCAGCGATATAGGCCTGCACCGGACCGTCCCCGTAGCCCTTCGCAATTTGCGGATTGCCGCCCGACAGCAGTCTTGGCCCGTCGCCGGCAGTCGCGGGATCCTTCGTAGACTTCGTCTTTCCAACCATGGCACGCCCTCCCGCGCGGCCTTGCCTGACCTGCCGGGTCGGGCCGTCTACGGCTTCGGGTCGGCCTTCAGATAGGCGATGAGATTGGCGATCTCGTCGTCCTTCTTCAGTCCGGCGAAGGCCATCTTGTTTCCGGGAATGCGCTCCTTGGGATTCTTGACGTATTCCGCGATCGTCACCTCGTCCCAGACGAGACCGGCAGCACCGGCCTCGACCATGGCCGGCGAATACTTCTTCGCGAAGCTCTCCAGAGTGCCGGCGGTCCGGCCAAAGATCCCGACCAGGTGCGGACCGACCTTGTCCTTTTCCGCCTTCGCGTCGTGGCAGGCCATGCATTTGGCAAAAACCTTCTTGCCCAGCACGGCGTCGCCTTCGGCAAGCGCCTGTGTCGAGCAGATCGCGCCGGAAAGCGCGGCGAGGGCAGCGAGAACGAAGATGCGCATGTGTTCAGCTCCTGTTTGGCCGACGCCCAAGGGGTGAGGAACGAAATCTGTCCGGCCCGTTTCAGTCTAGCTCAAGCCGGAAATCAGGCAATTGGTACGGATCGCAATTGGATCGGCGTGGCGGCGGCAAATCGCCGCTTCACGGCCCGAACGTCACCGCGATGCTGCCGAAGGCGCCATAGTCACCGGTCACCACGTCGCCCGGCAGGATGGGAACCGGCACGCAGCAGGTGCCGGTCGTCACGATCTGGCCCCGCTCCAGCGCGATCCCAAGGCCCGACAGCTCGTTGGCAAGCCAGGTCAGCGCGATCAGCGGTCCGCCGAGCACGTTTGCGCCGCGCCCCTCATGCACCATGCCGCGGCTGCTGGAGCCGCGCACCGCATGCTGGGCAAGCTCCGTCCCGCGCCAGTCGGCGGTGACTTCCGGCCCCAGCACGAACTGGTCGGCGCAGGCATTGTCGGCGATGATCTGTGCCTCGCCCGCTTTTTCGAAGACGAGGTAGCGCGAATCCGGCACCTCGATGCCGAGATGCAGCGCCGCGATGGCGGCAAAAACCTCGGACTCGCAGTAGGGGTCCGCGCTCGGCGCAAGCGTCGTTCCGATGCGGAAGACAAACTCGACCTCCGCCACCAGCATGCGGTTGGCGCCGAGTTGTACCGTCTGCCCCAGCGGCACGATCTTTTCCGCCAGCAGCCGGCCGGCCATCGGCCCGCCGACATTGATGTGTCTTTGCCCGGCCACGCTCGTCGCGGCGATCTTCCACCCCGCCAGCGGGCGGCTGCTGAGTTTTTCCACCCGCGCCTGTACGGCATAAGCCGCTTCCCGCGTCGCCGGCCGCAGCGCCTCGGGCATCCCCTCCGCATGCCGCCCCTTGCGCCACAGCCCGGTCAAAAAGTCCGACGCCGCCTGAATGTCCTCGTCCCGCATCGTCAAGCAATCCTCCCCGCCTGCAACAGGCAGCGCATCGAACACGGACGGCCAAGCCGGGTCAATTCCCCGGTGGGCGGAGACTGCCACCCGCGCGGCAAGGCTCCTGTCCGCCACTGGCGTCGTCTCGCCGGTTCCTGCCGCCACGGAGGTCTCGGGGGCGTGTGGCAGGACGCGCGGCGACGGCTTGCTGTATCAATCCCCCTGCGGCATCAATCGATGGTGACCGACGGAGGCTCGGCGGCGTAGACATTCTTTTTCGGCAGGTGGACCCCGGAAGCCGGTCTGGCGTTGATGCCGGGCGGAGGGGTGCGAGGGAATGATGGCAGGATTTTTCACGGGCTACGAGGCTCCCCTCGCACTTGTGCTGGTTGTCGCCCTTTTTGCCATGTTCGTCTGGGAAAAATATCCGGCCGACGTCACGGCTGCCGCCGGTGCCGCCCTTTTCATCGTGCTCGGTTTCGTGCCGGCCGACAAGGCGATGGCCGTCTTCTCCAATTCCGCGCCTTTGACGATCGGTGCGATGTTCGTCCTCACGGGCGCGCTGGTGCGCACCGGTGTCCTGGAGAGTGTCGCGGGCATGGTGCTCGAGCGCTCGAAGAAGCATCCGAAGCTGGCGCTTGGCCTCTTCTTGCTGAGCGCGCTCGCGGCCTCTGCCTTCATGAACAACACGCCCGTGGTCCTGGTGCTGATCCCGATCGTCATCCGGCTCGCAGCCGCGCTCGACATTGCCGCAACGCGGCTCCTGATTCCCGTCTCCTATGCGGCAATTCTCGGCGGGACGCTGACCCTGATCGGCACGTCGACCAATCTTCTGGTCGACGGCGTGGCGCGCGAACAGGGCCTGGAGCCCTTCTCGATCTTCGAGATCACGCCCGTTGGTCTGGTTGCGGCCACAACCGGCATTCTCACCATGCTTGTACTGGGCAGGTTCCTCTTGCCCGACAGGCGGGACCAAGGCGGAGACCTGGTTGCCGAGGGCGACAGCGAGTTTCTCTCGGAAGTCACCATACTCTCGAACGGTCCCTACACCGAGAAGCCGATCGGAGAGATTGCCGACTTCAAGCAGCCGGGCCTGCGCATCACGGGTGTCCGGACCGACAGCAACGTCGTGCGGAAGAGCTTTCAGGACATGATCCTGAAGAAGGGTGATGCGCTGATCATCGTAGCCAATTCGCCGGAATTGCTGACGCTGAGCGAGCGCGAGGGCCTGCGCGTCGGCCAGCGGCGGGGCGCCTCGGGCGACAGCGAGCGGATCGTCGTGGAAGCCGTGGTCGCGCCCGGCCGGATCAGCCAGGGTACGCTGCTGTCAAGCCTGTCGCTCGGCCGCCGCTTCGGCGTGCGCATTCTGGGCGCCCACCGGCACAAGCATGTCGCCGGTCCGGATCTCGGCAGTGTGCGACTGCGCCCCGCCGACAAGCTGCTGCTGGAAGGCACGCCGGAAGCGCTCGACGAGCTTTCGGACGAGAGCGAACTCGTCTCCGTCACCCGCTCGACGGCACGTGCCTTCCGCCGCACCAAGGCCCCACTGGCGCTTCTGGCGCTCGGTCTCGTCGTCGTGCTCGCGGCGTTCAACGTCATGGACATCGGCATTCTCGCCATGATCGCCGTGGCCGCCATCCTCGTCCTGCGCTGCATCGATGCGGATGAGGCCTGGGGCTCGATCGACGGCGCGATCCTGATTCTCATTTTCTCGATGCTCATCGTCGGCCAGGGCTTGATGGAGACTGGGGCCGTCACGCTGATCGTCGAGAGGGTTACGCCGATCATGTCGACGGTGTCACCGTTCGTCGCGCTGCTCATCGTCTATGCGCTTGCGTCGACGCTGACCGAGTGCGTTACCAACAATGCCGTTGCGGTGATCTTCACGCCCATCGTCATCGGGCTTGGCCAGCAACTGGGCATCGAGCCGCGCGCGCTGGTCGTTGCGGTCATGTTCGGCGCAAGCGCCAGTTTCGCCACGCCCATCGGCTATCAGACGAACACGCTGGTCTACGGTGCAGGCAATTACCGCTTCAGTGACTTCGTCAAGATCGGACTGCCGATGAACATCATCGTCGGTCTGGCGTCTTGCTACGCGATCTATCTGTTTTACGGGCTCTGAGGCTGCGCAGCGAGAGATCGCAGCCTTCCCTACCGATCGGGTGAGTTTGGCCGCCGGGCGATGCCGCCGGCTTCAGACCATCCCCTTCAGCCGGTACAGCGCTTCCAGCGCCTCGCGCGGCGATAGCTCGTCGGGGTTGAGCGTTGCGAGCGCCTCCGTCACCTTGTCGGACTTTTGTGCGGGCGCTTGCTGCTCGCGGCGCATGGCGATGGAAAAAAGCGGCAGATCGTCGACCAGCCGGTTGGCCTTGCCCGACGTTTCCCCGGCCTCCAGTTGCTGCAGCACGGATTTCGCCCGCTCCACCACCTCCTGCGGCAGGCCGGCAAGCCTGGCCACCTGGATTCCGTAGGAGCGGTCGGCCGCACCTTTGCCCACCTCATGAAGAAAAATGACGTCGCCGTCCCATTCCTTCACCCGCATGGTGACGTTGTGCAGCCGCGGCAGTTTTCCGGCGAGCGCCGTCATCTCGTGGAAATGCGTGGCGAAGATGGCCCGGCAGCTGTTCTTCTCGTGCAGATATTCGACCGCCGCCCATGCAATCGACAGCCCGTCGAACGTCGCCGTGCCGCGCCCGATCTCGTCGAGGATGACCAGCGCGCGTTCGCCCGCCTGGTTGAGGATCGCCGCCGTCTCGACCATTTCCACCATGAAGGTCGAGCGCCCGCGCGCCAGGTCGTCGGAGGCGCCGACGCGCGAAAACAGCCGGTCGACGACGCCGATATGCGCCGATTTGACGGGAACGAAGGAACCCGCCTGCGCGAGGATGGCGATCAGCGCGTTCTGGCGCAGGAAGGTCGACTTGCCGCCCATGTTGGGCCCGGTCAAAAGCCAGATCGCCCCGAATTTTTCGGCAGCCCCCGCCGAAAGGTCGCAGTCATTGGCCACGAACTGCGCGCCCGCGCCGCGCCGCAGCGCCTGTTCCACCACCGGGTGGCGGCCGCGCTCGATCGCGAAGGCAAGGCTGTCGTCGACCAGCGGCCGCGCCCAGTCTTCGCCGACCGCGAGTTCGGCAAGCGCCGCCGACACGTCGAGCACGGCGAGCGCCTGCGCACCGGCGCGGATCGCCTCGGCAGCCTTCACCGCTTCCCCGGCCAGCATGTCGAACACGCCAAGCTCGATCGTCAGCGCGCGGTCGGCGGCGTTGGCGATCTTCGTCTCGAGATCCGACAGTTCCAGCGTCGTAAAGCGCATCGCGCTGGCCATGGTCTGGCGGTGGATGAACTTTGCCCGCAGCTGCTCCGAGCCGTTCATCGCCTCGGCATGGTTGGCGGTCACCTCGATATAGTAGCCCAGCACATTGTTGTGCCGGATCTTCAGCGAGCGGATGCCGGTCTCCTCGACCAGGTCGCGCTCCAGTCCGGCGATCACCTGGCGCGCATGGTCGCGCAGCGCCCGCATCTGGTCGAGCTCCTCGTTCCAGCCGGAGCGCACGAAACCGCCGTCGCGCTTCTGCAGCGGCAGGTCGTCGCCCAGCGCGCGGGACAGCGTTTGCGCAAACGCCGCGGGTAGGGCGGAAATCGCCTCCAGCGCCGCGCCGATCTCGGCTGGCGGCGCCGTACCGGCAAACCGTGCCGCGATTGTTTCAGCAGCCGCAAAGCCCGCGCCGAGCGCGCCGAGGTCGCG